>Ga0181612_158617_pt1 | contig 16017 bp, 11 predicted proteins | sample HoacroProtozoa21_FD_119630 | JGI IMG/M metagenome (GOLD analysis project Ga0181612, IMG submission 119630) | Hoatzin crop microbial communities from Cojedes, Venezuel. Combined Assembly of Gp0051906, Gp0051904, Gp0051908
CGGGGACCTTCTGTTCTCCCTGCAGCACAGCGAGATCGCCGCCTGACATGGCAAGCTTGGTAAACGCTGGAAAGCCGAAGCTGCCGGTCACCCGTTGCGTGCCTGCGTGGCACTGCAAGACCGTCGAAGGGGACAATCTGGAAAGGCAAGAGGGACACATGGGTGAGGAAGACTACTTTCACCCTGGCTTAGAGGTGGGAGCCCGAGGCAATGCCTTGAGAGTTTGCTGACGCAGAGCAAACGCCGTTATGCAGAGCTGCCACAGCCTGACTTGGCAGGGCTAATGTTCCTCCATTTACAGACCAAATTGATTGAATTTGTGGCACGGGCAGAGGATTCCCATTGCCTGCCCTCCTGTCCCATGTGTACGACCAGCCGTGGATGTATAAGAAGGAGGAGGGTCTTGTTTCTCGAGATAACACAGAGATAATAACGATCCATACAATTGTTTACCAAGCTTGTCGAAAGAGCAATCGTCGTAGCAGCACTGCCACACTCAGATGCCCCACTGCCCAAAGGCAGCCACAGGTATCGCATCCTGATCACACAGAGGAAACGCATCAGCATTTAGTATTTTTACTATTATTTTAGCGCTCCCCAAGTCATGTAAGATGTCTCCCGAGCCATACGAAAAAAACCATTCCCTACCCACAAGCAGTACACAAATCTAGTTTTAGACCCAGCACCGTGACAGAGGACACACAGCAGCTTAGGACAACAGAGAGGAAAGCAAGATGGTGGATTTTATCCTGTGCCCCCCCCAGTCCTTTCTGTTTCCACGGCTCGAGCTGCCGATGACACACAACGACAGCACAAGGGTCTCTGGGTGCACTGGGGAAACACAGCTGCCTTTTTCAAACCCTGAAGGGGCAGGGATTGCCTGCGTGTCCATCGTGGAATGGATGCCAAAAATCCCATTTGTTTGCCAAAAAGCTACTAAAACGGCAAGTCCTCCCCACCCCCAAAGTCTGCAACACAGCCTTCGTCTCAGTCAAGGCAAAGATCTGTAGCATTCTTACTATGCTACATAAATAAAGCGAAAAGAAAACCCCAGACCTGAACACGATACAAAACAAGTCGCTCACAGGATGTTCAGCCCGACGTACTACTTCAGCGAGACCTCGGAGCGGTGCACCCCCGCGCCAGTCCGCTCCGAGAGGCTGGTTTGGATAGGCCAGCATGGCTTTGCTGGAGCTGAGGGAAGCGGGCTGTCCCGGCAGCACTGCCCCAGCCACGTGTCGTACCTTGCCACGTGGCCCTGCGGCACCTCAGGGTCTCCTGGACACCTCTGCACTGACCACCTTTCCCCATCAGCTTTTCCAGATCCCTTCTAGTGTTCGCCACACTCTCAATTCACTGGCATGTCCCTGCTCCACCCCACCATCCATCCCCCGGCATAAAGCCCCTCATGCTATGACAGGTCTTTCTTCCTCATCACAGCAGTCTTTGGTACTGGTCTGGATCTGGTAGCCAGCCTTCCTCACAGCTCTGTCAGGCCTGCGCCTGCCAATGTGCCCCCTCAGACGTGGCCCATCCACATGCCTCCACAGATCTTCCCCGCAAGATTCATAGAATGGTTTGGGTTGGAAGGGACCTTAAAGATCATCTGGTTCCAACTCCCCTGCCATGAGCAGGGACATCTTCCACTAGACCAGGTTGCTCAGAGCCCCATCCAAGATTCGCAGAGCTTACAGGGTATCTCCAGGCCCTGTAGGTTCCCTCACTGCCTCCTGGATGTATTTTCCGCTGAGGTGTGGGAGAGAAAGGCTGCAGACCCGATTCAGCATCCCAAGGGCTCTCCAGCACTGAAGGACACAGGACAGACTGGTCCAGGGGGTGGGAAAGTCTCCTGGCTCCTCCGAAAATCCTGTCAGGACAAACACAGGCCCTGTTTATGGGAAAGGCTCTCTGAACTGGTCCTCGAAAGACAGCACCGCCCAGCTCCGTGCCATGTAAAAGCCACTCAGGCTACAGGAAAAAGGGAACTTTATCTCCTGACCTATCCCACACAATTAATGATGGCAACTCAAGAGAAGCCATCGCTAGCCTAGCCAGGCCCTGTCACGCAGAAAGTCAAGCAACATCAAGAGGGTCCTTCCCCACAAGGGTTTTCAAGAAGGTACTGTGCCACCAGCAACACCCAGTGTCACAGGACTTCAGCAAGCAGGACGAGGTCTTTGTGCCATTCTCCGAACAGATGGATTTGTCCAAGCATCCGGACAACTAACTCACAAAAAACAATACAGGGCAGCTAAGGGAGAAGCCCCAATGTTATCATCTTCAAATCTGAGTGCAAAATGAACTTGGCTTGCCCATCTTTAGCACAGAGCAGCGAGTTTATTTGGAAAACAAACTCTACCCCACCCATCTGTAAAGAAGAAAAAAAAAAAAAAGGTCACCAAAACAATACTCTGAATACAGTATTCTCCCTCTGAGGAAGAAATGAACAGCACGTGATGTGTAATAACATCCTTTAGTGCACGTTACACAGAGAAAGAACAGCTCCAGTGAGGGCACGGGAAGAGCTGCCGCCACCATCACGCTACGCCGTTGACAAGGGCACCACCTATTGTCGAGCCACCCAGTGCATTCCACCAGCAGGCACAACCTTCACCTGCACTTCAATGTTTGGGCTGAAAATTTCTGTTTGCCTCAAGCAATATTTTTATTTCACCACACTCCAATTTCTAGCCTTAAAGAAGTTCAAATAATTTCCGAGCCTTAAAGAAGTTGAAATCATTTCTGTAAGTAAGGACAGACTAAAATATTCCACTTCTCATATTTAAAAAGGGAGAAGGACTCTCAGAAATCCTTGGAGGATAACTGCCAGCTGCAGGCAGAGAGGAGCTTCGAGCTAGCCCAGCACACAGAGCAAATAAGGGCATGGACCGAAAGACGAGCTGGTCAATCAGGATAGCCTGTTTTAGTGAGGGCAGAAGTCAAGCCAGGTCTCCACGCTGCACTGCTGTCTGGCCTCCAGAGAGAAGGCAAAACCAGTACCAGTACCTCCACTTTAGAACACGACAATTTGAGCAACTAGCCCTCAAGCTGGACCTTGAGCCACACTGCCAGAGCAGGGAGACCTGCGAACAAGGAGCACACACCCCACCAGACACCCACTGATTCTCTGGTCTGGTGGCTGTGGGTCTAAGCCAGCACCTGCCAAGCCTCCCCGTGTTCCCAAAACCCATTTTCCCCGCTCTCTCGAACAGCTCATTGGTTAGGGCTTTGCTGTGCAAATGCACAAAGCTGGCCTGTTTCTGCAGTCCGTCCAAGCTACAAGGCAACGTGGTCACAGAGGCGTCTCCGCAGGAGTTAACTCGGGTCAAAGCCGGCTGTCCTCAACCTGAGCCAGTAATGTACGCTGGACTCGAGCCAGCACTCGGCTCTCAGGTGTCTTTCCACACTTCCAGGGACATGGTATCTATCCGCACTTGATCCGTGCAGAGCCAGGCTCACCAGCTCTGAATCCACGACAGCACAGCGATGGTGCTTCCTCGGGATCCGACCTGCCCCTGCCCCTGACCTCAGCCGTGTTGCGAAGTGTGGTCCATCCAGAAGGCTTCCGTCCCCAAACTCTCATCCATACCGTGGTCTTACCTGCCCCTCCACTTGCCGTACACCATTGCTCTCACTCTCCCACAAAACACGCAGGGACTGAACGGCATCTCTTCGGCTACTCCAGGCCGAAAAAAAAATATATCTGAAACCACGACCCTCATTTTCAGTAATGTGAGCATTCAGCTCCCACTCTCAACGTTTAAAATCAGGCCACAAATCTGTTCCTTTTCACGCCTGCAGATGGTCGCTTCATCTCCCTGCAGATGGTATCCTGGAGTCAAGGCAAGTGGCTTTCACGCAGAACTCCAAGACTACTATTTGACAAAACCCCATACGAGATGAAATGTAGTCTTCCAAGGAAAGACAGAAGGCTATACTTGTGGCAAAAATCCTTTATTAAACTAGATTTTGTAGATTCCTTTTGACATTAGAAATTCTAAATGCAAATTACAAAACTGCATTTCAGTAAAAAAATGAAAGTTATAGTTAACAGCAAAATTACAACTTTATACAAATAAATTTTTTTTTAAATTTAAAAATAGACATCAATATCTTCCAATGTACTGGTCCTAACAGCTTTTTCAACGGATAGCTGCAATACTAGGTCTTTTCCCATGCATATTCACATCCAGTCATTCAATCCTCTGCACAGTTTATTCAGCTGAAATAGCACAAACAGTTGGGCTTTGGTTGGGTTTTATGTGGTGGGGTTTCTTTTCAAGAGAACGTGATTCTTGGGAATTGTGGCAAGCATCAAAGAACTCTTCTTTGTTACAGTGTTCATACTCTGTCCTCTCCTCAGGTCTGCAAAGAGGGTAGTATTTTTCTGGAAACATGAATTGCATTTGATGACATAAGCATCAGTAACGTATGGATAATTTCTCACACTTACAATGACCCTTCTTTGCCATTACCAACAATCAAATTGTTCTCCTGTTTACCCACCACATTTTATGCCAAGATTAAATACCAGTTTGGTTACATCTCACCTCCTCGGGTGAAACCTTATAGAATACATGTTCTGCTAAGCATGTAAAGATGTTCCCTGACATCGTACATACTCACAACAGTGATGTTCCAGATGTTCTAGTGATGTTCTAGGTTATGACTAGAGCACCTGGACATTGTTAAAATGGGGACTCCCAAGTCACAATGGTTTCCAATAGCCACAAAAAAATGCCAGTTAAACTTTGCCTGAGGTGTCCTTCAACAGGCCTATAAAAACATTAAGTTTAAATAAAATTGTCCCACATACTGTTAAAAGCAAAAGCCAAAGTTATTAAAATATTATCAAGGCATCTTGAAATATTTTTTTTAATTACTTTTGCCCTGCTACTTTCACAATCAACTGGAATATATTTTTAAACACTCACATTACTTAGATGGACAACTTTTTTCATTGCATCTCTGGGCCTTTTTTATTTTCCCTCTTTACTGTAAGGTTACTCCTCAATGCTAGCTCAAGCACTACATTTTGTACAAAAAAGGTAGATAATTTTCCAAAATCAAAAATTGGGATAAATGTTAAAATGCCTTGTAAAAAAGAAACCAAAAGTCACATGTTAAAGGCTACCAGTCATTGCAACCACATGCTGTTGAAGAATAGAACAGAATAGAAAGTGGTACACAAAATAGGTATTCTAACAGTCGCACGTTATTTCAGAGTGCTGGTGGCAATACTGCTAACTGCTACTTGAATCAAAAGTACAAGATGATACAGAATTTATAAGGTACCTCAGGATTCTCACTGCTGGAACTGCAAAAGACATCAGAAAAGATGGAAGTTCTAAAATGTAACCTACTTCGAAACACTCTTTTGAAACAATTGTATTTGATAGAATTCACCCCACTATACATTATAAAAACAGTCAAAGAAATAGAAGTCCAGTGGTATTTTTCTGGACAGTTTGGCAAGTAGCTGAAGGCATGGAGATCTTTACTAACAAAAGTCTACTTTCTTTCTCTCTCTGCACTGGTCTTCCGCTCCGTTCTATACCCAGCTCAGCACAGCTTCTAACCACATGCTTAAGCTCCTACGGAAGAGAAAGGCTGAACTTACCACATTTTCTCCAAGTTGGAACTGCAACGCCTCATCCCGAGTGGCTGAAGCTGATGGGGGCTCTGTTGCTAACTTAAATAAAGGCAAGGCCGTTTCTGCCCATATTACAATTTTAAACCATCGTTTTCCACCAAAGTTCAGTCTGTAATCAAACAACTTATACTAGGCGAATGATCAGCTTATAACCAGATAGCGTATTCAGAGTACCTTGGTGAACCCTCAACATGTACCCAAAACGGACGATGGAGAGAGGGAGAGAGAGAGAAGTAGTTCATATTGCTCTTAAGCTATGCGCTATTCTGCTGACTTTGACAGACTGGAGAAAACAAACTCTCCCAGTAAGGGGTGGAGCTGAAGTTTTGCCCCAAACATTTTTTTATGCATTTATCCAAACAGGACTAAGAGACAAAAAAAAAAAAAAAAAAAAAAAAAAAAAAAATGAAGGACACTGAACCTCAGGGGGAACAGCAGCATTTCTGAAGAGTCCTAGCCCTCTTCCACAGACTGTTTATGCACTTTTTATTCTTTAATCTCTTTCATCCCCTTAATCTTGCATTTTTAGCTTGCAGTGGTGATTTTGAAAGAGGCTCAGGAAGTGGCGACTTCAAGAATTGCTCCTGAGCACACTGGTTAGAGCATTTTCTGGGGAAGTGAGAGTCAAGCGCACTAGTCGTCCCCTTGCTAAGCCAAAAGAAGGTAGAAAGCTGTGTTTCTCATCTCCAGGGTAAACTTGTCAACAACAAGATTATGATGAACAGATGGGCAAGGCAACATGCTCGTCTTTTGAACTGAAATCTAAGCTGTCTTGGTCCATGTCAGGAATGGTGTGAACATGCTGAGTGAATCAGGCCCCCTCCCAAAACAACCAGAAGCGCTGGCACTTCCCTGTTTACAAGCACATGACTGTAGGGCTTGGGCTCCCAGCAGCTCAACACGCAACGCTTCTGAGCGTACACGGGGACCTTTGCTGGGCAACTCCGCCAGCCGGGCCAACCAACAGGGATTATGCTTTAAAGGGCTGCCCCAGAGAGCTGCATCTCCATTCATCATAAACAGCAGCACTAAGGACAACCCATTCAGGAGCAAAAGGAAGTGTCTGGTCCAAAAGAACAATCCTAGCTCTGCTGTGGCAATTCTAGCATCCGCAGCCCTGGAGAGCTGTCAGTCTGAACTGCTGGCTTGAGTCCAAGTGCCAGAACGACATCTCAGTCCGTTTTAGGCACTGTCACAGAGGACGGAGCACGGGCTTCACCACACAGGACATGGTGCAGTGGCAGACAGCGCTGCTAATGCTGTTTGGGCAGCACAGATCTTTTGTGTACCACCACTGTTTACCAGAGCAGCCCAGAGAGAAAGAAAGAAGAGCTAAAAAATACAAAACTTACTATGAGTCTACTATTCCAGTAAGAGTCCCTGTGATTAAATATTATTCAAGCTTTTCTTCTGCTTGAAATCACCATGTAAAGATTATTGTATCTGTTGAAGCATGACAAACTCATTTTTAAGTCTACCATACATTGCATTCCCTGTGTATATATTACAGTAAGTATGGATATTCAGGAAATATCATGTCTTTCAGTTTGTCAGCAACTTATACAGACACATTTTCAAGTGAAACCTATTTCTATGCACAGCTTTTATCACAGAAGTTCCTTGCTTATTACTACCCATGCACATAAATGGCAGAATGCGCACACGCATATGGATTCATACACAAATTCTATGTGCATATAGTTCCTGGATAAAATTTACTGCAAAAGTGATTTAAAATGAAAAAACCCTCCCATTAATCCTGAACCTATTAATATTATTCCTAATACACAACTCATACCTGTTCTGAAATACCCTTACAACAAAAATTAAATGGTTTATTCTAAAAAATTCGTATGTCTTTCAAGAGGCAAAGATATAATTACAAGTAGTAATGCATTCCAGAAGATATTTCTATTAAAAAAAGTGTTCTGATCGCTTACTGGAAACACTTGCCAAAGTACATGTGTTTATATTTAATTCTGGGGGTTTTGTTTGGGGTGCTTTGTTTTGGTTTTGGTTTTTTACACCGGTATTTCTAGGTGCTGATGCAACAGCACCAACAACAGAATAACTTTTATACTCCCAGACTTTCCAGTTAGGCAATTACTACTGTAGTATTAGCATTCACTTTGATGCTAAGCATACATTTAAAATGTCTCACAGACAATCGAATTTCTTCCAAGGAAATCACCAAATTTAATAAACACAGAATGAAGACACATCACTATTAGACACCTGTAAAAAGAAACAGTACTCAATTTGCTCTGTTTAAAAAGCCATAAAGGAAGAAATACTTTTAATCCTGTAGATGTTGAAAAAAGCATGGGCATTTCCTGCAAAATTACAGTATTAGCTATGTGTAAGTAGAGATTGAACTACAGCATTGTATTTTTCCCTTCAATAGATCACAGTAAGTCTGCAAAATTACCAAACACACAGCTGGTCTTAATGCACAGTGCTTTACATGCAACTGTCATCAGTATCACAGGAAGTTTAGAAAGGAATAATGGCAACAGAACTGGTCAACCCATCACAAAATAACCACCAAAAAAACATCAGACTTTTGAAGAAACCTGGAAATGTTTAGCTCTCGAGTGTAACTGGATCTGAAATACCGTAGTTGCCGAGTTCCTACCTCCCCCTGTGCTCTTCTGAAGAATTTAGCACAAAGTTCTGAATCACAAAATAATTTTGTACAAAGTACTATGTTTTAAAAGCACAGAATCCACAGCAATTAAAATGTGTGAAGGTCAAAAGACAGACTGGGTATGCTGAAAAGACAGTTATATTTAAAAATTGTACCTTAACTTCCCTTTAAAATGTTGTATACTGCTCAGCAGAATTCTTAACCTGCATTTCTGAGACTTCAAATCCTGTAAGTGTCTTCTTTTTGCAGGTTCAAAAAAGGATCCATTCCACACAAAAATTTTCTTGGAAACTTACTGACAAAACCACTTGCTGTAAATTGAGACCATTTCTAATAAAATATCGTCCTTTAAAACAGATTACAAAATGCTATTGCAGTTGTTCAAAAAGTTTTTAGCTGTAATCTGACACCTCAGTTTCTATATTCCTCTTCTCAACAACCCTTCAATTCAGCATGACTTTCAGGCAGCCTGGTTTTATTTCTGTGAACCTGTGAAACGAGAAAAGATGAAGCTTCAACATGAAAGCTGTGTGCAATGCCATCTCCTTCAGGCCTCATCAAACATACGGAAAGTGATAAGGTTCTCACAGTCAAGTACATGTGCATGTGAGAGTCAGGAAATCAGCATCATGTCCTCTGGATGTGACAGTGAAGGGTCTGGAGAGAAGAGCAGGAAACAGCAGGAACTAAGAGGAAGATTTTTTTAAAGAAAAAAAAACCAAAACTGCCCAATATTCTTGGTTATATCCATTCTACTCCTCTTTTGTGCTCCCTTTTCATTCCCTCTTCTTTCAAAACAGATTTTGCCCCTTGTCTTCTATAGAACGTAAGAAGGAAAAGGGAAGTCTTTGCTATTTCCGAGTTCCACCTTCACAGTCAACTTCATATACTCCTGTAACCAAAAAAAAAGCTGCAAACACACTGATGCCAGCCCAGACTTGCTAAATTGCTGTCCCACATATGAAGCTGAGCGCTAAAGCAGGTATTGGAGACCTATAAAAAGCAGGATTAACAACTTTTCACAGTAAAGCTAGCAACCTTGAATGGAAATATGTAATTAAACTACGTTAGACAAGCTTAAATCATAGCATTTCCATCTATCTTGGAGGAAAGGTGCCACATGTAAGGCAGTTGCGTGTCACACAATTGCACTGGATATGTGAAAGAGCAGACCTATTTTAACCTGAAACAGCAGACCTTTCCTAATCCGTTTAGTAGTTTAACAGTATTCTAAAACTAACTTCAATTTTCAGTTAGTTAAATGTGGGTTAAGAAAAAAAAAAAAAAAAAAAAAATCTATCAGTAACAAAAATCTAAACTCACCTGAAGTTGTGGCTTGTGAGGTATCTGATAGCTGCTGGTCTGATGCGAGCAACTCCTCCCTGACTATGGCTTCCTCTTCCCGTGATAACACAAAGATACGGTTTACCACCGGCCTGCTGGTACTCTGTAACAGCAGGGATGGTAACGGTTAAAATCGTCCCTCAGCAGAGACCTGGCGTTCAGTATAGCCTTCCCATCCATTCTGCTGAAACCTCTCAGGAGTGAGTTCGAACTTTGCTTTCCCATGCTGGCTGTGCACCTTGTACATAAACATAGCCATTCTTCCCCTCTTCTGAAATAGGTACTCTGAAAAAATACAGTCAAGCCTTTTAAATCTAGATTGCTTGCAATATGCATGTTGTAATCATCACAAAACCCTTCTGATTTCATAGCAGCTTTATGGTTTCTATCATCTAATCTTCACTTGGAATTTACATCCTGTGATGCAAATTAAAACTGCAAAAATAAAAGAGGTGGGTGTAGCTTAGTTCATTTTTAAGTAACGCTTCTCTCTATTGTTTTACTTTTTATCTTAAATTAATGTGAATAAAGAGATAACATTTTACTGCATAAAGAAAGAAAGGAGGAAAATAAATGTCAAAAACTGTGTGGATTTATAAGTCACACTTATTTCGACTAACTTCTACTATGCTGGAGCACGTGAATCAACAGATCAACACATCACGTGAGCGTTATTAAGGCGTCTATCCCTGATAACAAAAGAAATCACTCTCCTCCCAGAGATCACAGCAACCAAAACTGATGAAGAGTTTTCAAAGAAGGGAGTAAATAGAAATTAAACAGGTTTCTCACAACACGCCAAGATTTGCCAGTTTACGATTATCAGTTTACACAACATCTTTCCTCAACTACCCCCTCTCTCTTGCTTGACTTTATTTGGGTTTTATATTAGTTTACTGTTAATTCTCCCAGGACTAAGTGCCTGGTCTCGATCCCTTTCCCATGTATGCACACCGAAATAACTATTTTTTAGACGCAAGTGAATGGATGGAATAGAGAGCCTCTACCGTCATTACAGGACTCCTGATGAAAGCGCAGCTCAGGGAATTTAGCTCTAAACAGCATGAGGTTACAGCTTAAAGTATACAAACATCATTTTAGAAATAGCACAAGATAATGCAATTTAATTATCTCTGATGTGTATTGAAAGAAGAGGATTGTCTAAGGCCCTACCGAACACTTTTGTTTCTACTGTGTGGAGTAGCCATTTCAAAAAAGTAGGTTCGTGCAGTGGTACCTTCCGTAAGAAATATTTCTCATAAAAGCATTCTCAGTGTGCTTAAATTTATAGGGTAAACTAATAATGCAGGAAATGTGTCTTTTTGCAGCAAGAACACTCATGAAGTACTTGAACACTCCACTGGGAGAAAAAACAAGCCCTCAAGCAAAACTGCACAAAATGACATTTATGGAAGCAGCAGTATTCTCATCTCAAGAGATCCTGCTGACAAATCGATACGAAGTTACTGAAAGATAGCTTAAATCACACACTTTCATGTAAAAGCTGAAGACAATATAATCATTGTGGTTAGAATTCCAACAAAATGATTTTTCTTTAAAGATTAAAAAAGCAACATAGTTCTGACAAAGCAATGCAAAGCTGACACAAATGTTTGCATTACCACCTCTCTCAAAAATACCAGGAAGAACAGATCAAGTCTTCGATTAAAAAAATCAACATAAACAATAAAAGAGAAGGAAAAGGAAGATTTACAAATGGGGTGGGGGAGGCGCAAGATAGAGCAAAAAAAAAAATCATTGCCATGTCAAGAAAAACAATTCCATGAGGGAACTTTGAAAATAAAATAACACAAAAGCCAGTCGTTTTTACATGTTATTAAGTTACATTCATTCCCTCTGATATTGCTATATATTGCAATTATTTTGTAGAAAAGGAGGAGAACAACTTTTAGGGGGCAAGAATTATTAGCTTATTCCTACCTTCACTTTTTTCCTGCAGCACTCTGGACAACTGATTCACAGCTTCATCCACATGGAGACCATGCAGATCCAACACATTCATTGGCAGCAAGGAAGTGTTTACTTTCTCAAAGATTTGCACAGCAGCAGCATGGTTGGCTTCTTTCATCTTCTGCTCGTGAAGGCGACCCTTTATTCATAAGCACAGCAACTATTACACGCTGAGACATAATCTAAGCTCCACACTGGTCGTTGGGTTCAAAATGACAGTACTGGCAGGGTGCTTTTAGCTCACAGTTTGAGGCAGTAAAATTTATAATCGCAACAGAACTTCTGGAAGAGGCTCAGTGAGACCTACTTGCAAGGAGATTTCATGAAATCTGTTCTTAAGAAACTACTCAAAGCTGGCACAAAGAAGAAATTATAACAAAAGCCTTACAAGAAAGAATAAAAGCCAGAAAAGGTACAAAACTATAAGGTCTTTAATAAGCTAAAAAGTTACACTCCATGCTGATTTTCAGATTTATTATCCTAACAATAGAATTTTACCTTCTGAAAGTATTTTGCTAAAAATTTAATGAAACAATGTCAGAGAAACTGCTCAACAGCCCCGGAAAAACCTGCTGAGTGTTATAGTCAAGGAGAATTCTTCTGAAGGCATTCCCTAAAAATCAGACAAGCCAAGGGCAAACCTTTTTCTTTTTTTTTCTTCCCCCTCAATAGTTGCCTATTATCTCTCCTAGTATTTGTGACAGATCTCTTACAACAGACAAGGTCAATACAGTCCCTACTTGAATTAGGGACAAGGAATAGGACAGGGTTATTCACATTACACATTGAACAAGTACCAACTATTCCCCATGAACCTTGCACTGATAATATCTGAGAGACTGACGCAACAAATGATGTCTTCGAAGATCTATAGGCACAGTCTGCAAAGGAATGGAAGACTTAATTCCAGGTATTGGACTGACAAGGGCTCAAGAGAACAGAAGTGACAGTCTGTCTTATGCTTTCTTGAAATGGATCATCTGAAGTGTATTAGCGTCAGACCAGAGACATCAGCCCCGTCACCCTTACTTGCAGAGGGTTCCCAAGATAGGCTAAGGCCACCAAGCAAAGTATTTTTCATTAACAAAGGTAGCTTGGTTTGCCTTTTTACTATCTAAAAGAAAATATATAATAAATTTCCAGAATGTACTTGTTGTCACGGCTAAGTATGAAAGTAAGACAGGACTTGAAATTACTTTTCTATTTAAAATCATGCAGACCTTTCTTTAGAATCTCTCCAGACTTCAAGAATACATAAACCAAGAATATAAAGAGTTCATTGTAAAGACTGATAATCAGTATTTCCTACATGCATAGTAACCATCTAAACATTGAGTGATAGATTATACCAATTGTGTGAAATCTTTAAGATATTAAGCCAATTCAAGTGAGTCGTCATTACATTTTTGTTCTGTCATAATGCAGTTCATAGTTTAGAAGTAAATGATTCTATAATGTGAACTCTTACTAAATTTTTATATGCCATTAGATCGGAGAAAAACTACAGCCTTTAAAGACAATTGTAACAGAATTTTTAAGAGCAATCCGAATGAAGTGTGAATAGAAGGGTCTCGCATGAAGGCACCAAGAAACCCACGTATAGGAACGCTTACAAGAACAGTTAATACTTATAATCAACAATATGATCAACAGCAACCAAATTGGTATGTACCAAGAAATGTGCTTGAATCGAGACCAGAGAACCTGTGCTCCAAGGCCAGAGCACACAAGACCGATCAGCAGCAGATCTACACTCCAAAATCAGATGGATGGCAAAAAGCACGGCATACCACACCACATTTATTGCAACCCAAGACGGACTGCAGCCATAGTCAGAATGAGGAAGCAAAGACAGCAGGCAGCAATCTTGCCCAAGATTTATGGAGGATGAAGCAAGCAAGATTCTGAGGCAAAAGATCCCATCTTAACACCTGTCGGAGTCTTAAAAAACACAGAAGACGTGTCTAAAAACAGTTCATCACCAATTAAGAGAAACCCAAGGGACACAACAGAGGATTCAAAACTGATGTCTGTTGCAGTCCATGTCACACATGAGTGACCCTGGCCAGACCACACGGACACAAATCTCGGTGCTTACAAGTATGTGGATGCGAGAGTGAGGATCTATGAGAAAACAAGCACATGTGACTAAGAACTAAACACCACTCTTCATGAGGTCTCCCACTGAATTTGGTTACATTGGTTTCCTTTATCAACATTGTTACTAGTGAAAGGGCGTTTACTCATAAGGTGATTCTCAATATAACACTTAAACAGGGAACAGTAACTGAGCATATTTATCAACTCTAGTAGGCACAATGTTTTTCTTATCACTTCCAATTCAGTTTTTAAGTAGCTCTCTAAATTTAGACAAAAAGCACAATATTTATATTTACCTGACGTGCATAAAATGCTGCCACAGGCTTCATACCCATACGATAGGCCTCCCCAGCCTTTTTCAAACATTCCTGTCTCTTTTGCTGGTGACAAAAAGCTTCTGCTCTTAAATCGTCATATTGTGGATACTCAAATTCTTGAAACATTTCACTCAAAGGATCATCCTCTTCCTTACTTTTTTTTGCCTGTAGGAATTTGCAATGTTGAAGCTAAGTATGCATGGTAGGGTGTTTTCATTAACATAGCTTTGGATATGTTTGTAACTACTGTTTAAAAAAAACAAGAATACCTTCTTCTCCCGGTTCTTTGCAGCACTGTAGGAAGAAACAATTTCATTTTGATGAACACTTTCTTGAGCTATCACTGTTTTTACAGGATCTGCCTCCAGAACACAGTTCAGAAACTGTTCAGTTTGTTCTAAAGAGTAGCTGTAAAGGATAAGTAAAATCTGTGATTTTAAAAATACTGTAATAGCAGCTACATTTATTAAAATGCACATTACTAACCTTGATATTGTTACAGAAATAGATGACAGTGGAAATAAAAAACTGGAATGGGATTTTCCACCTTGTTACAAAACAGCCTGTAGACTCGCTCTACTGCATTACATCAACACACATGCAGTCTTGCTTGATTGAAACATAAATGAGGGGCACTTGACTATTAACAGGACAATGAAATACTAAAGTAAATTTCATCCTACCTTCATCACACAGAGTTAGTTTAGAAGTAAACATTGTTTTTTGGGCTGGATAAGTTACTTCATCTTAAATTGTCTGTGGTCAGGGTTAGACAGTACAAACTAGTTTAAAACTAGCTCAGTTTTCTGAAACCATTATTCAGAAAAGTCCCTGTATTTCCAGTCAAGCTTTGCTATTAAATTCAATGAAATAAGAATAGGACATCAGTTGCCATCAGATTTCTAATAATCCCTCTTCTTTATTCTTCTTGCTGTTCAGTAAGCAGACAAGAGGAAGACTGATCAAAAATAAAGATAGATGTCTGGAAAGGCAACACTGCAAAGAGAGTTCAGATTGTGAAAAAAACAAGAGATGGTGACATGTCTGAGCTACAGAAATGGATGAAGGACATATTTTAAACATGGCACAAGGAATGTTTTTTGTAACAACCTGCACAAGCAGAAAGACTGACACGTAGGCATGCAAACCCTTATGCAGAGACAAACATTCAATTGGCCAAGGTTGAAAAAAGAAGTTTTTTTTGAAAAAAGGTTCAGTTCGCAAGAACTTGGATTTAAGAAGGCAGCCACATAGCCCAGAAATATCGTGCAGAAAAGAGGAGAATGTCAGCAAAAGAGATGAAGAGATCCCTCATTCCTTCAGAGCTGCTGTAGTAACCAGGAAAGTACTCACAGCTAACATCTGGGGCAGATGCCATTTTCTGTGAACCCACTATTACCACCCCCACTAATTTCTCCCACTTAATTTAAACCTCAGCTCTAGAGCAAGTACACAGTTCCACTGACAGTCAGTCAGACGTCAATAGCCAGACACATTCTTCTCCCAATGAGAGAAACAGTCTACTCCCCAAAAAAAGAAGCAACTCTACACATAGAGGTTTTTATGCCCTTTTTTTTTGCCTTTATTTAGATCTACAAGAAGTGTGCTAGTTTGGAAAAAGCCATTCTTTAGCAGTATCTTAACTCTTTAATATTTAAGACAGTAACTGTGCACTACAGAGTGTTATTAAGTACCCACTTTTACAAAGAACTTTAAAGATTTCTTACTTGTTATCCTTGAAGATATCCATTAAGAAATTTTGATTAATAGTTGGAAACATCTCAAAAAGTTGCTTCTCTTTTAGTTTAGCAGCACAGTCTTTTCTAGCCATAGAAGGAACACGATTCTACCCAGAAAACAAAGGAAAAATATTACAAGTTCTTGATTAAAACAAAATATGGTAACAGTGTAGCCAATCCAACTTTACTGTTACTTGTTAATATTTCAGAAAAAATCTACTCAGTAAGTATGCACCCACAGCAACG
>Ga0181612_100343_pt1 | contig 16016 bp, 10 predicted proteins | sample HoacroProtozoa21_FD_119630 | JGI IMG/M metagenome (GOLD analysis project Ga0181612, IMG submission 119630) | Hoatzin crop microbial communities from Cojedes, Venezuel. Combined Assembly of Gp0051906, Gp0051904, Gp0051908
CGCGGTACCGGCACGCCCCACGCGCCACACACCCGCCCTGCGCCGCGACAGCCTCGCCCCGCGCCCGACCGCCCCCCCCCCCCCCCCCCCCCCCACCCTCCCCCCCCCCCCCCCCCCCCCCGCCCGCCCCGCCCCCCCCCCCCCCCCCCCCTCCCCCCCCCCCCCTTTTCCCCCCCCCCCCCCCCCGAACTCTTCCCTTTGGCACTCTGCTGCTGCCCCTACACACCCCTACCAATCTTTCAGGCTCATTCCCTGATAACCATTTCTCTTCCCTCACCTCTTCCAGTCTCCCACCACCACCCAGCTCCCTCCCACCGCTCTCCCAAAGCGATGAGCCAAGAAAAAACCCAACTTGCTCCCTAACCCAGCCACCACACTGGGAACCCGGGTCCTGCTCAACCCAGAGCAAGGGGTGGCAGAGGGGGCAGAGGAGGTGGCAAGGGGTGGTGGTGAGAGGACGTGCTGAAGGCACGGCAACTTGGCTTCAGCTGCTCAAGAGGAACCAAAAAACAGCCCTCTCCCCTGTGTCCCCCTAGGATTATGAGGCTTCAGTCCCGTCCCTGAGCCCAGCAGCCCTTTTCCACCACCTTGGTGTCCCACTCCCAGCTCAGCGCTGTTGCTCCATGAGCTCCCCTTCTCTCTTCCCAGGAGACCCCGTCCACCCAGAGGCCCTACATTAGCTAAAACACACAAAATGCAAAATAATTAACTAAAGGCTGGAGAGGCAGGAAAATTACAAGGTCAAGAGCCACAGCGCAGGGAGGCCAGGAGGAATGCCTGGTTTTATTTATAGTTTTTATTCAGCGCTTTGTTTTTCCTGCAGTTAAAGCAGTGAAGAAAGATGACAGAGTTCGAGGTCGGGAGCGTTGTCACAGGCACACAAAGCACGGTCAGACGAGAGGCTCGGCAGCGATGCTGCTGACTGCCTTCCCATTTCACAACAAACAGTCGTTTTTCCTTTCCATTTTATACACTTGCTTTCAATTCTCTACCCTAAATCTTTAAACAAAGAGCAGTCATCCCCTGACACAATTAAAGACCGTGAGTATGGAAAATAGTCCAAGACTTTACATGTTACTTTTTGAGAGAATGCACAAGAAACACAGTCTACCCACCAATGCTGCGCTGCAGCTAAAATTAGTGTAGAAAAACAAAGATTTTAGGCAAATACAAACAGCCTTAGAAGTGAAGACCGCCTTTACCTCAGCAAGGTAAAGAAAAAACAAGACTGTTTTCTTGAAATGGGAACCCTGAACAGGATAGAAAATTAGAAGCCCTCAGGATGATAACCCCACTGTCATTAACCTTGCAGAAACCACTTCTGCTGTATTCCATTTGCGGCTTTCACCAAATGTGTGCTAATTTCAAATGAGAGCTGAATATGCATATTTAAAAAAAAACAATGCAAACCACTAGCACTGACTAATTCTGCTGCTCCAGATCTTAGCTATATTCTTTTGTCCTTGTTTTTTACTGCCCACAAAATAACGAGGGATAGAAAGGCTGTAGATAAGGATGTGTGTGAACCTGAAAAATCAGAGCTTCTAATCACCCTGAGGTAACTGCAATATAAAAAAAGAGCACAGGGTGAAGGTAACCAGTGATTTTATTTAGATCCTCCCACATGAACAGGATTAATTCCATGCTCTGCAGATGTTCATTTGTATCCTCCTTATACTATGGGGAAATTAAAATACAGTGTGGTTTGCTGTACACTCTGCTTACAATATCACCACAGTTTAACTGTTTCTGTTGCAGCTATGCTACTTGTTTTCAAAGAGAGGACAAGAGCCCTCACGCCTACGCCCTCTGTCAGCCCACCCCAGCCCCAGCACTCGGAGGACCTCACTTCATTCCTGCCTCACTACGGAATGTCCTTTTAAGCAGGAGGCTCTCTTCGCCGTTTTCTTGCCATACGAGTAATGCTGCTAAGCACTGGAATTCAAATAAACTGTCTCAGGCTACATTTCAAGCTCTCAGGAATAGTACGTGCTTGGAGATTTGGTGTGAGCTCCTCCATAAGCTTCCACCTGCGTCTTTCTTCAAGTCCAGCTTTCCAAATATCACCCCCACAAAAGCTACTGCTAAACACCAGTCTTCAGTTGGACCATACAGCATCAATCACCACCTTCCACATCTGCTTTGGTTCAAAAAGTCTGTGCTGGAGCTGGTGCTTTGCATCAAGACTTCTTTGTGCGGAATATTCCAAGTCCCAACCAAACGTATGGGTTTCTCTCCTTCATCTGTTAGCCCTTCTTACAGCCAAAAGAGAAGAGTTAAGCTATGCACATGACTAAGGGTTTCCAGCACCAGGGGTTTTCCCAGCACTATTTATCTAATCAAAAAGTCAACAAGCTACATCGTGGCTTTTTATTGCAAGGACAACACTGAAGGAAGAAACCGCAAGGCTTCATTTCCTTTCTCCCACGTTTTTCAAACAGCATCTGTTTGTTCACCGCAGACAAAACTAAACACAGGCTTCTTCCCTCCCTTTCAGCTAGAGATTAAGATACTCAGATAGACCTTAATCTTGAAAAGCAAGCGACCAAACTGGTTCTTCCAAACCCAAACAGCATTTTTCTTCCCCACCATCCAGACGCAACACAGGCAGAGCTGCGCACCGCTCGCCCCAGCTTCGCGATCTCCTTCCACAGCAGTAGCTCCCTCCCAGCAACACCATTTCTTCTCCTCCCAGCAAAGCTTAGGTCAGGATCAAAGAGGGGGGGAAATGTCTGAAACACAAAAGGTCTTTTACTGGCCACATCAAGTACCATATGAGAGACGGGAAGGACAAAAGCCAAAGGAAGACTTTCAGCTTCCCAGCAAAAAGTAGCCATTAAAAGCAGTTATCAAGGCCAGGCGCCAAGCCAACCGCGCGCAGGGTGACAACCAGGCCCACCTCTTGTCACTTGGCGAAATCACTGCCTACGCACTCGTACCTCAAACAAGCACTTAAATACATCTCGCTCCCCAAATCACACTGAGAGGAGACGAGCGGGATGAACTGCAGGCCACCCACAGTGGTCACTAATGATGCAATTTATTTCTAACAGATACGACATCGCAGCGACCAGCATTACTGTTTGACTTGAGAAGTGTACAACACCGCAAGAACAAACACTTCTTCCTCCCTAACCACCTCTTTCCCCTTCCCATGACCCTTCTCTTCTGCAATGGAGTAAAAGTTTTACAAAATTGAATAAAATAGGGAGAAAATGACAAAGCAAAAATAAAACTTACAAAAAGCTGCATCTATTTGGCACAAATAATAAAAAAAAGTCTTAAAAGCTTCCAAAAAATGAAAGTTTTTTAAAAAAAAACTGTCCAAATTGTACTACTATTCTCTTTTCAATTAAAGCCTTTGCAGGAAAGATTTGTCTGCTTTCTTCCCCGATTCTGTAATTCATTGCTGTCACTACACAGGCACCAGCGTTACTGAATTTACACAGTCACACCCAGGAGGTTATTCAAAACACGGATTACACAACCCAGCACCGAACACAACAGCTTTCCTGAATTATGGCTGTTTCCTAAAATAGGGGCCGGTACCGCGTTGCTGACTGCAGCATGACCAACCCATGTCTACCCAAACCGCTTCAAAAGGCAGGGCAGCGGCAAGGAGAGACTGCCAAGCGGGGACGCTCAGCCCAGACTTTTGAATGCACGCACGGGTTTATTCTTAGGTTGTTCTTTTGAGTTATACTACCAACGCCTTGGCCACACTGGATAAAAATAAAGGCACGGTGCTTCACGAGCCACCCGCCCAAGCTGGCGCAAGCTGCTGCCCGTGCTCCGCAGCGAGGAGGAGCGGTGGAGAGGCTGTGCTGCTCGGCGGCTGGGGTCCCGCACAGGCAGACCCAGCCTGCCAGCCGCAGCCCCGGGCGAGAGGGAACAGCCACCTGGGTGACACAGACACCCAGCCACCCGCCCCCGCCGCCACGCACAGCACGGAGCGCTTCCAGGGGAATGCAGAGAGCGACCGAGGGCTCCCAGGTAAGGGGAGCGCGGCCACAAGACAACTTCACCGTCGCTTTCCATGACAGCTCCCGAGTCGGATGCCTTCAGGCCCAACAGGAGTTTACGGATCACGCAGCAGGGCATGGAGAGGTTGCCAAGCGAGCACGGGGTGTCGGGAGGGGAGAGCAGGGAGTGCAGCATGCCGTGCTGGGCGGGACCGGGCAAGCCAAGACCCCTGGTACCACCGCCGTCACACTGCGGCATCTCCTCTGCGAACACCAACCAGTCTGCTCTCAGCAATGGGGAGAAAAACACTCCCATGGCAGCAAAGGCCTGGGGCTGGGCCAAAAAAACATGGGGGAAGAGCCAGAATAGAGTTAACAATGTCATCAGGATAAAAGATGCTACTAAGGATTATATCTGTATGGAAGATGGAAGCAAATTAGTCACTGGTAGACAGGACTAACTTTCCACGTGTAAAATCTGAATTTCACTTTGAAGCAAAGAGAAAAACTACGGAATTTCTTCAGGTAGCAGCAAGAGCAGCAAATCTATTGTCCTTCCCAAATTTGTACACCGAACAACTACTCATGTTACTCAGCACTGCCTACTCCTCACCTTCCTTCCCCCCACTATGAGTGACTGCAATGACTCTTACTCCTGGCCCAGATAATTGTTGAGTTACAAAACTGCAAAATGGCCTGTATTTAAAACCAAAAGAATACAGCTGATGATAAAACATATCACATCTGAAACTGAGCATTCAAGAATAGCTTCAGCAAAAAATGCTCAGACTTTAGATTGCCTACTGAAAAAATCCATCACTACATTATTATTTGTCTGCATTTAAAATTCCTATAAAACAGCTCTTCTCTATTTAGCAAGAGCTAACCAATCCATCTTGAGAAGTGCCTAATCCCACTACAGTTTTTCTCCACATCATCATCATATGCTTTGTGCCCTTTTCTTAAATCTGAACATGCACTTCTCCAAGTCAATGGGCTTCGTCTTGGGCCAGAATTCTAGCCCGGGAAGCGAAGGTGTCCCACAGTTTATACCTCCCACTGGAGTTTGCATCTGGACTCTGCTGTTGGTTCCCTCACTGCCTCCCTGGGTAACCTTGAGGGTACCACTTCAGCCCAAATACTGAAGCACTCGCCTCACATCAAGCATACAGGTTGAAAATCAGTGCAAGTGTATTGACACAGTCATGACTTGCTGAAGGTCAGAAAGCAAACGGGTGACGGAGCTGGAAATAAAACAGAGACCTCCTGATCTCAAGATCAATTCCTTTAACCTCCAGGCCACATTCGCATGAATTAACAAGGGAAACAATTCATCTGCAAGTGGTCTGAATCATTTTAGTGATCAGGTAATGTGTCCCAGTTCTGTCATTGTTACATTTGTTGGCTCAGAGCTCAAATTTCCACCCCCATGCCACTTGCCCAACAATTTCTGTCCTTGGGAAAAAGTAATCAAGTATAATAAGGATGACAATCATAATTAGCTTAAAATACAGGCCTGCTGGCATGTACTGAGAATACATTTTAATATAAAGAGCGAATGTGAAGGGAGCAAGATTAAAGCAATAGAAATTTTAGATTAATTGAATATGGATATCCAAACCCAAATTATGAGAAATGATGATTTTAGGAAGTGGTAGGAATTTCCTTTACATAAATTACTCCTTTAAATATTTAAAATCTCACTTCAACCTCAGTAGAAATGAATGTTTAATATCTGCTCTTCTGTAACCTGACAAAAGCATTTGTAAAATGCATTAAGCCCAGTCAGCCCCATCCTGCTCTCAAAATATGGGCAAGAGAAAGTGGACAGAGACCAAACAAAGTAAGAAACCACCTGATGTCAGTCAGACAGCTTTGCTGAGCTACCTGTCACCAAGTAAATCACTTGCCAGAGAAGAAAGCAGAATAGACCCAAATGCTTGAAGGTGCCTCTTTGTAACAGCAACCAGTTATGAATTATATCACATTATCACCACTTCTGTATTTTAGAGATTTCATTTTTCCAATACATTTGTCTGTCTTATGCCATTTTTCACAGTTAAGCAATTACTGGTCTGTTGGAAAGACGCCAGCTGTCAGTACTTCTGTCAAACTGACACCTCACAAATATGTAAGAGTCCACATTTCTGATGATGAATTCCTCACTGCATGTGTGACAGGATAAATTACTGCCAGCAATACCTACACGACGACTCCATGGGTCAGTGGGCTTCCCATAAAGAGGGACAGGCAAGGTGAAAGGCACTGTCACAGGATGACAACTGCCACATCATGGGATTTAAAAAGCGAGTTGTGTTTGGTTTTTGTTTTTAAACTACACTTCATTAAAATCCCAGCTATCAAAATGCCGCCAGCACTATGGCCCGTGCCCATTACATCAGTAACATGCGTGATAAGAGCCAAGGAGAGCTACAGGACAGGTCTTCATCAAGGAAGCATGAATAGCAACACCAGGTTGTCTCTTCAACACAAGAGGCCGCCCACTATTCAGGTCCTCCTGAACCATTTCAGTTTGGGTGAGAAGTAGATGAGAACGAGCCAGAAGCAGCCTTCCCCGTGCATCCTCAAAACACATGGGGTGAGCACGCGTGCCCCCCTGCCCCGTCCCTGCTCTCCTCAATGCTGCAGACACACCGGGGTGGCAGCCACCCTGCCCGGCAATTCTCTCTGCTGGGTCCTCATGACTTTTCTTGGTGCCCCCCACCATCTCCATGGCCCATGAAGACAACGTCCACTGATTTTCAGGGAGAGAAACCCCTCAGCCACACTGACTGAACCTCTCAGAGAACCAGCTGTAAGCCAACAGTCCCCAGTAAAACAACTCCTTCCAAGAGTTCTAACCTTTCACTTAAGCATGCACTAATTTTTACACCCCTCGCCCATCCCACAGACTCACATATCAGGGATACAGATGCAGCCATTGATGTCACACTGATACAACACAGATAACAAAGCCACACCACAATGAACAGTCGTGTTGGTTATGTGTGCCTACTGCATGAGCCCACCATGGAAATAACCTCTTCATCTGCCCTAACTCATGATCTTTCCAGCCAACAGCGTAGTGCAAGCAGTGAATCCTGATGGGTTTCTACTCCTTTGCTCTTCTCACTAAATTTCTTCAGAAGTCATACATTGTCCCCCTGGGTGAGGAGCAAAAGGCGGCGTGGGGTCAGCAAGCTGGTGAATAGTAAAGGTTTAATTAACCTCTTACCAAGCAGAGTTTGACCAACTAACCTATGCAAATGCCCCACTCTTCCAGCTAGCTCTTTTGCTAACTCTCTCCTGACCAACTCATTAAACAGAGCAAAGAAGCACCACCCCAGGAGAGTGATGAAACTCCTTGCTGGAGGAAGCAAGGACCAGTCTGAGATCGCACAATGTGCGCACATGCTAGCACTCGGAGCCAACAAGTAGAGGTTTCTTTCCAATTGAGAAAAGTGCTCGTGTCTGTGGGAAAAAAACAAGGCTTTTTCCTTGTTCTTTTCAATGATTTCCAGTGCTATCAAAAGACAGAGAGCCACATCACAGCAGGTACAAACCTCAGCAAATCCACTGACATTGACAACACTGCATGAATCTAAAGCAACTGAGATTTTCATTCGAAAGCCTTAACAACTACAAATAAAAAAGTAACACCCTAAATTTTGGTTCCTATTCAAAACCCACTGACTGCCCCCAATAAAACTGAAAATACCAACTTCGCTTTCTACTCACCCAGGCAAAACCAAAAATGTGGGTCTCAAATTCAACAGAAAGAACTACATTTCACTTCAAATAACAGCAACCACTGCCTCCACTCCTGCAGCTACCTTCCATTAATGTCAGCAAGCAGTCATTATGCTTAAGTGTTCTGTATAAACCCATTACAAATGAAAAATGAAATGAAGCAGTTGCCATATAAGAACAAAATATTTAAAACAAGAAAAATATTGAGCTATTTAAGTTAAATATTGGTCATGTTGATTCCTCAAAACTGTTGCTGACTCATTCCTACAAACGTCGGATAGCAGTGTACTACAGACAGCAGCCAAAACGTATAACTTTTCTAAAACCAAATATAAAGTTCATCTACGAATCAATTTGGAAGACTACGAAACCACAATTGCAGGAAAGACATACGATACAAAAAAAGATAATACAACTTTTCTTGGAAATCCCACAAACTGTGGAAACATCTAATTAATTCCAAACTAGGACTCTCACAGTAAATGAAAAGTCACTAAAAATAGCAGAAAGACCCTAAAATAACATGAAAAACCTGACAGAAGTAAAGCCTCCCAGGGATGTGTTGTAAAATGTCTAACTACAGCTTCTCTAGATAACTCAACCACACATAGACGACATAAATCATATTTTTAACAGGGGAGAGCATCACAAACAAGGTGAATCGCTAAGGTTGCATGTGTACAAGCAGATGCAGAATGCGTTAGAGCAAAATGCTCTGCGCCAAGGCAGACCTCACCATTGCTCAAGGCAAATACTGGAGCTCCACGAACCAAGGAGCTAAAGTGTGGTGGGACGTTATTCGGATGGCACGGTGAAGCCTGCTGGCAGACAGGTTTCAGGGGGAAGAGGAAAGGATCTGGGTTGCAGCCTGGAGTCATCACCCCACATAGCAGCTGGCTCCTGCCATCAAGCTGGAGGCTGAGCCCCAATGTTGCTGCACTTCCATCCCAGATGGGAAGGATTTGAGCTTGTTCCCACACAGGGTCTTGATCCCAGACTCAAAGAAAATGAGAGCTAGGTCACTGTGGCTGTATTTAATATGGACCATAATGACCACAGATACTGTCAAAAGCTAGCTGAGTAGAGGCCATACACAAACAATCAGTTTTATGTAGAAATTACTAAAAGAATCCTTACATTTCAAACTCATATATAGAAGATCTGAGTCAGACTAGTTCCTCCCAAGACAGTGCCAAAAAAAGGTGAAAAATATTAATTTCATATTTCAGCAGCACAATCTCCTGCAGCCTATGCAACTGTGCTAGGGACAGGCACAAGATCTGAAATGGAACCGACTACAGCTTTAAGTTAGGATACAATTAAGAACATCTTCAGCAGATTCGAGTCCTGTCTCCTCTCCTGATTCAGGGCATAACTAGAAAAATACTGACATTTCTTTCTCTACGTAATAAGAATAAATCAAGTAACAGCACGAAAAGGTAAGAGGAAATCTGAGATTCTAAAATTATTTACCAAATTTCTAAACCCAAATTAAGAAAACTACCCTGATTAAAATGCTTGGTTGTTCTAATTTAATTTGCCTTGTTAAAACCTGGCCACTGAAATGACACCAGCTGTGAAATGGAAAGATACAGAATTCTGCCTTTAGCACATGAATTGAACCGGCTTAAGCTATTCTACAGAGATGGCCTAAGGAAATACAAGCAACACCAGGAACTGGATCATGAAAGATGAGACATACTAACAACAGAAGTAGTCTCTACAGTGGTCTTTCTTGTAAAAAAATCAAGAATTACATCACCTAAAATCCTGCAGTTTACAAATCTAGACTTTTTAACTTCAGCCTCTACACGGGAGACTGTGATAAGGACACAGGGGACATGGCAAGCGATGCCATGTCAACTTAAAACAGCCAAAACCAAGGAAAGAAGAGGGCAGGCAGGGAAAAGAAGAGAGAGGGGAAAACTAGCTAGCTAATGCACCAAGCTACAGCTGCAGCTGTGAGCCCGCACTTGTGTACCTGGTGAACAAGGCTTTCGGCAGCAAAACGAAGGGCGTGAACTGAGATCCCACGCAGCAAAGGGAGGTAAGGACACTTGCAGGGAACACGTCGGGATGAAAGGAAGGGCAAGTGCTTTCACACTGGCTGGATCACAAGCGCTGAACGGAGCCAGAAGTAAAAAGAAACATAAAAAAAAGCGGCTGTCATTACAGAGGAATGACAAGACGTGTTGGGACAAAACACGGGAGGAAGCACAGGCTGGATTCTCTGATGAAAAGAAGACAGGCAGCGGATAACACGCGGAGCGACGCCGCCGGAGTACAAAGCCAAAGGGGTCTGGGAAACCCGATAGCACGTATCAGGGCAGAGGCCAAAAAGGAGAAATAAAGGAGAAAGCTTTATCGACCTAAAAGGCCTTTGAAAAAAAACCTTTCCAAGAAGGAAAAAAATGAAGTGTAAGATATGGACTCATGTTATCTCTGTACCATATTCTGGGCAGGAGACCTACATAAGAATACACAACACATGCACAACTTTGGATAGAAATACAAAATTTGCTGTAGATGACAATTAAAATCCATCTAACTAGGTATCTTGCAACTTGCTGTGGCCCCATCTATGTTTCTACAGAGAGCAAAAGTATCCAATTAAACATCTGGTGCTGGGCGGAACACAAAAGAGAAAATTATTCCCTAACACCCATCATGGTCTTTCTAGTCAGGAGCTTCAGCTAGGGTTATCATCTCAGCCTGCATCAACGCCATGTTCGTGGTGATCGTTACCATAATCAACCTCAGGTTTAGATATTTGACCAAGGAACTCGCTGTGAGGAAGAATACCAGACCAGAGCCCTTACACTTTTGACTTCAAACAACTTCTTTTATGCAATATTTTAATTTCAATTTGTCAGAATGAAGACTATGGCTGGTCAGATTGAAGAATGGCTGCCTTTTTTTTTTTTTTTTTTTTTTGATCAAGATATCTCTGTTCTTCTACTTCCAGGATAAAAAAACCCTGCACACCACGAACATGTTAATTCGTTACACACTCCTGCCTAGTCATATATTCCAGTCTCTCTCAGAGAGCTCTTTCCAGACCTCTCTCAGACCAGACTGCGCCAGCCCCGGCCCTGGATTACCCACCTGCAATAACTACTTAACATCTCGAGAACTTACTCTGTGCTTACACTGGCTCTTTACTTTGCTTATCACAAAACTAATTCCAAGTTTCTAGCTAAATTGCCTCCTTCAGTTGTAGTTATTTATTTTCCAGAACAGCTCTTTTTAAGGGAGGCTTCAATTTCAAATATCCAAATTAGTCACAGCCTCCAGGTCAGCTTTATTTATCATTTCGTAAACTTTTTCAGATCATCCTTTGCAGATTAAAGGAACCCTTGCAGAACCTGGCTGTACAGCATCGCTCACACCCTTCAGGCATCAGCACACGGCAGAGCTGCAGCTTAGCTCTGACGAGCAGGTCTGAAAGAAACACAATCCTAAAAATGCTACAGTATTTTATCTATGAGAAATAACATGGTAAGTAAGGAAATAGTTTCAAGCTTTTTACACTTGGACTCTCACTAAAATGGAACTTGTTTGTCCAAGCCTTGATGGCTGAACTATGGTGGAAACTTTTGTTTTCTTTCCCTAAATTGCCAATAATTATAGGTGCAGATTCTTAGTACTAAATGCCACCTAGCCATACCCAGAACTGCACCAAGTCAAGCTCATTTCTGATGTACTTTTCATAAGAAAAGAAGAGCAAAAACAAGTTATCAAGCCTTCCTGCTGCCCCACTGGACACAGAGCATGCCCCCTCCCTCCCTCATCACACTTCAAGAAGCTCAACCACCTTTCCATTACAGCTCCCGTAGCTGTCACATTATTTCAGTTCTCTCCATCTTTTTGCCTTCTTCTAATCCTTACATCAAGCTCTTTTGTACTTCTGACCTCTCCAACACAGACTTCTTTGTCATCCAAGTTGAGTAACGTGAGGAGGGGAGGCCAAACAATCTCCAGCTGGTTTGGTTCGACATCTCTGCGTTGCCCCCTGGTTTTTGGGAACCCTCTTCGCGCATGCAGGGGCTTTGTCCCACCAGCGCAGATCTGGAGGCCTCGCACCCCGCAGGGGACCTGCGCCCACGATGGGCCCTTGTTCTCCCCCCAGCAGCCTCTGGCGGGTCAGTGCGGAGGACACGGAGCACGGGGATCAGTCCCTGCTGGAGAGGGTGGTCAGCAGGACACTCGCATCAGGAGAGGGCAAGGCAAACACCAAGGGCTGGCTCGCCCGCTGGAATTACGGCAATGGGGATGAGGTGGAGTCTATTAACAGATTAAACCCTGTTTTGAACAGGGCTTAGCCTCCCTGTTCCGCTTCTGTTAATAAGCGGCACCATTATGTGTTTGGGTGGACCTGTCTGAAATACCCATCCAACATTTCCACACATGGGGGAACAGGAGAGGAGGCGGCATACATACTCTGGAAAAACCACCATTTTCAGAAGAACACACACTGCATCTGTTTCAAAAATATATGTCTTATGATGATAAATAATAACAAAGGTAAACCTTCATTAGCTTTCTTCTTCTTATGTATTTAAAGGACCATAAACCACGTCCCTCCATCTTAAAGAGCTGCTTAAACTGCAGCAAATTGTTAGAAACTAATCAGGTCTACAAGATACTAATTCATTACACTGACTAAAATACAAGCACTAATCCCTAATGGCTATCTGGCAAGAATGTAAACTTCATTAACTCCATGTTTTGCTTAGGGCTTGCATAAAATTAAATATTGATTGTCTTGCCACTTAATACAATGCAAAGATGATATGTGTGTATTGAAGAAGCATATAAATATTTATTACAGAAGTAATAAAATGCCAAGCAAAGCCAAACTAATCACTTTTTTTTAGGTTGCTTTTCTTTTTTTCCCCTCAAAGAACCAAAGCAGCACTCAGTGCATGCTAAATGTGAGGGATAACGCAGGTGTTACGCACACACACTCAGCTAACTTTATTTCACATTCATTTTGGGATATTCCTTAGGTTTCAGGAAACAGTTAACAACAGACTGCAGTTCTGCACTGAAAGTACGGCCGCAGGACACACAGCCACCGTCTGCTCAGGGAAAAAGAAGACATTACACAGGAAGGGTTTAATTTCTCAAAAAAGATTTTCTCACCGCTTTGTACATGCTTCTGCAATTCAACCTTCACCATCTGGTTCAAGCAATTTCCCAAGCTTTGTTAACCTTACATTTGGGGTGAAAGGAAGCAAGAGTGGTTATTGTTTACTGCACTTGCTACATTTCTGCAGTAGGGATTTTAATTTGGGCGGCATAAGGAAAAGTGTAAGCAAATAAACTATTGTGTGGTCCATGAAACAGAGTCCGCCTTAGCAGCCTTGCCCAATGAGACCCTTAAGCCAACTTGATCCTCGAGGTGACATGTTGAAATTGACTTTATTCCACCATTCCTGCCAATTTGGAAACTGCACTTGTTGACACATAAGCATAAAAAGAATATGCTAGTCAATTAGATGAATTATAACGATTTTAAAAACATCGCTTAGAAAGGAGGTTGAACACGCTGTCACTTGAGGGATTTGCTACTTCTCCGCAAAAGTCCGCAACTTCCTAACTTTCCAAACGCAGCTCGTTGCACTTGTAAAGCACTGCAACTGAGGCTTGGGGGATATGAGGACATCATACAAATAACTAGAACAGTCTCCTTTCTGTGACTTTGATATTATCGCTACAACATGAGGGCTGGAATACTAAAGTCACTTTGTTCTGGCTTTTTTCTGTGGTTTGATGCTGGATGAATAAAATTCAAAGTGTCAATAACTCGGGATAGTTCAAATAAAAGAAAAAGAGGATTTTCTTTTCCCTTGGCTAAACTACTTGTCTGAGGTGAAAGACGGGACATAAAACAAGATTTCCTGAAACTATTAGTTTGAAAAGGCAGAAGAGTTATTGCTGATTTTCTGCAACTAAACTACTTTGCCCTGCTGAACTCTGTGCATATTGCAGAGGTACAGTCTCTATTTGCAGTGATATCTGAGGGTGCCTTTTGCCAAAGTGCCTGGTAGCTTTTCCTGCACATCCCCATAGATGCACACTGTCTCCCAAAGAAGGCAACTCCCACAGTAAGAGATGACATTACCAAGAAAAGCAAATTTTAAGACATACTGACCAAGCCAGGGAATTTGCAGTGTCTTTGCAGTTACTCTTTGTCACTCTCTCTCAAAGCAAGTGAATGTATTTGGAGTTTCTGCATTTCAGACACTGCTAATCTGAGAAAAATTCTTTACATTCTGCCTCGTAACAGACAGCCCAAGGCAGTCTGCTTTCTGCCAGCCACAGGCGTATCAGGGAACACATCTGGCATGCTGGCCAGCTGTTTACTCTTACTGCGTGTTTTGGAGGAGAGGATCATCTTATGACAGCTCAGGGCAGTTACAAAAACTTCAATCTCTGAAACTGGCAATCGCTAGCTGATATTTAAATTTTTTTTCCTAAAAGAAGGAAGTTACCCTTCACCTGGGCCTTTTGATGCCTTGTAGAGAGGGCGTCAGGAAAAGGTGGGTGCCACCTTCCCCGAAGCAGGAAAGCCTCCAACAACACTGACCGCATACGGTGTCCTGTTCTGACGCTGAACGATAGCAGCTGATGGCACGCTTGCACTCTATGGCGGACAGATTTATAATGCTCTTTTCCTCAAATACAAATAACACATCTATGCTCCTTCCTCACCAGCCCACTGCTTCCCTGGCAGAGCAGCCCCCGCGTAACCAAGCACCCCCACATGTGCACACCTGATTGCTTCAGCGCTGTCTCTCTCGGACAACGGTTGGTGTTGCTCAGGCTTTTATTTCATCCCTCATCTGTCACCCATTCTGTGGCTTGGCAAGTATGAGTGGTCTCTTATATAGGTTCAGAGCCATGTTTTCATAAAATGCTGCCCAGCCATATAGCATGCGATAGATAAGGAATTATCTTGCCAAACCCAGACTGCAAAAGAGATCATGATTCCCCCCAAAACAGAAGCAAATTCTTTACAGCTACCCTGCAGCCTAGCATGTGGAAGTCAGCAAATCTTTCCTCTGACATTAAAATTTTGGCAGACACTGTTTGCTCAAGTGTAAAACAATTTTTGTTAGAAAGAGAAGGGGCTTCCTAAAATTTATAATGACTCTGTACTCTTGAAATAAGTTTGTTCTGCTGCTGCCTTTGTCGGGCAGCGAAATTACCCAGCAGCTGTAAAGCCAACAAAGAGGCTTCCTACGGCTCCTAAGCGGGGCACGGAACAGGGTTGTTATGGCTGGAAAGGACTGGTAAACCTATGGAGGATGCTTCCATAGGACATCACAGAATTAGCTGCATAAACCAAAAGGCATATTTCCTCAGCAACACAAAAACAAGGAAACTGATAAACATCCGCAAGACCCACTTCAGATAACTGCGTGTTTATCTATTGTATTCCACTAGTATTTTGTCATGTGTTTTCTTCATTATCAAATTGTACATGTTATATGGTCTTAAAAACGCCCAAACACATAATATTAAGAAAATTGTGAGAAAATTTTTCTTCTTCTTCTTCCAATATGGTAAAATAGCAAGTATCTTCATAATCACAGTCATTTTCCTGGGACTAGTCTTTCCAGTTTCTCTACGTTAGCTTCTTCAGAAGTTTTCCATCGCTCTTTGTAGAAACGCAGGAATCGGTAAGAAAGGAGAAGCAACAGTCACATTACTTTTCCTTTTCTGTGTTTCCTAAAACCTTATCCAGCTCTCACAAATCTTGCCTTTCTGGAGGAAATGTCCAAAACCATTCTTTCCACATAAAACACTGGCAAATACCTAACGTACACAATGTAGTAAAGTCATTTTGATTGCTGAAATATTTCACCAAGTGCAACTGCAGGAGGGAATGAAACATTTCTCTGTGCCATGGTGCCAGGAACCCACCTTGCCACACCACCAGGAGCTGGCATCGCTGTCACTCACGCTGCATTGTCCGTGCACACCGCACCTCACAAACCCACCCGCAGCTGCCTAGCTGCACTTCTTCACGAAACAGCCTGAGGACTTCAGTAGGGTGTTTTACACAAGAAGCGCTAATAATCAGTGTAAGCACGACTACCAAACTTGGTCTGCATCATCAAATCCCTCACCAACACCAGCGGAGACACTGAAATACCCAGCATCACCTCCACTAGAGCTCCCAAATGGCTCCGCTCCTCCCTACGGAGGTAAATGCTCTTCCCCTTGCATTACTGAGAACTGGATCCCCTTCTGCTCCAGACTTTGCCCACCTCCAAGCCTGCTGCCTCCAGCTAG
>Ga0181612_173074_pt1 | contig 16013 bp, 11 predicted proteins | sample HoacroProtozoa21_FD_119630 | JGI IMG/M metagenome (GOLD analysis project Ga0181612, IMG submission 119630) | Hoatzin crop microbial communities from Cojedes, Venezuel. Combined Assembly of Gp0051906, Gp0051904, Gp0051908
AGACAGCTGCGTAGCAGTTGGCCGAGACTTCACATTACTAATTTGTATCTTTATCCACGGATTTATCCTTACCTGTATATGACCTTGTGAATGCATTTCTTGGGACTTATACATGTTCTTATGCAAACATTTCGATATTGATATGCATGCACTCTTACATATAAGTGTGCTTGTGAGCCAAGGTGTGTGACTGCTTCTTAGTAGTCAGAGTTTAATTTACCGCTGAAAATAATAAGGTGATGTTCACTAGCACATAAATTCACTGCCTGCTCGTTGCCTCTCCTGCAGAGTGAGGACACAGACACTGGTTAGTTTGAGCTACTGCTCGGAACTGTCAAGCTTCTCTCTGGCCGAGCAGTAGGCAAACAAAGCACCTCCTGAATGTGCTGCTTTTTCTGAACCCGGACAGAATGTTTTGGCTGATTTAGGACGTTGATTATGCAGGGCTGGGGGCACCTTGTAGCTTCATTTTATATCACCGCTGTCTTATCTTCTCTGCTCTACCTGTCCTCTCTTCTCCTGAAAGTCTTTGCCTACCCAGGAAATATCAGGTGGAGAAAGCTTTCTTAAAGGGAGTGGAGGGAAAAGTAAAGATAGATTCTCCCTGGAGAACAAATTTTGGTGCTTGTTATTTCACACTCCTCTTTTTGCCAGATCCTAAAAGTGCAAGGTCAGTGCTTCCCAATCCTGTAATAGTCTGGGATCAGATCAGTCTTCTAAACACTTTTTATTTTAGGTGTGAGAAAGTTGCCTGAGACCCTGCCTGGAAAGAAGATAGTTACTACCTTTATGGAGAGAGCAGCTGGAGTGTAATTGATGTTCAGCAATATGATAAAACTAGTACAGTATTAAGCTCTTCAGGGAAGGGTTTGTCCTTTAGCAGTATGTTGATACAGTGTCTGGATGCTACCGCAGTCTGAATGCAAAGAATTAATAAAAGAACAATGTGATCAACACACTTCTTTCATGCAGAATATACTGGAAGAATATTTCTAAATTCCAGTTTGCTCCTGGAATTGCTAAGTATAGTTATTCTGGCATAGAAACATGCAACTTCAGTGTGAAGGTGTAGCTTTATAAAGGTACTGAATGAGCCTGGCACAGGCTGCCCAGGAAGGTGTGATTTCTGTAGAAGGAAAATTGGTTGTGGTGGTCCAATAGAGAAAATAAGCAAGGCGGAGTGTCCTCTGGGGTGGAAAATCATATCTCAATAATCAATGAGAATCCATTGAAAAGGGCTGTGAGATGAAGTCCTGGAGGATTTATGTGGATCTGCAAGAATGACTTGAGATAGTGTCATACACAAGGCTATTAAGAAGATGGGTGGCCATGGGCAAAATGCTGCAATGCTGTCATGGGCTCAAAGATGCTTAAAGGACTGAAGTGACACGAGTGTCCCCAGTTGTGAGCGCTGTGTTAGCAAGGGGTAGGTTTCAAGAACATGGATGTATGTGATCTGAAAAAAAAAAGTAGCAGCAATATAACAAATCATGCACCTAATGCACAGTTGTTCAAGTTAGTCATGATGAGAAAACTATGAGGAACAGCAAAGGTTTGAATGCTTTGCTAAATAAATGTCTATTCAGTAAAAAGAGGCTTTTCTTTACGTTGTTTTGGTAAACAAGCAGGCAAATAAGCTTTCACTTAAAATAAAAATATAAGCTGAATACTTCTGCATTCTGATTTACAAAAGACGATCGTAGCTGGCAATGATCAATAGATATAATCTATTGATCTTATATGCGATTCTCTGGAGCAATAATTCTCATTAAATCTGCAATTAATCTGAAAATTTAGCAGCAACAAAGGACATTTTTAAAACTATTTTCTCTCATAGACACTTTCACGGCCTAGAGATAATTTGGAAAACAAATTTTATTGGATATTTTTAGTGGGAGACTTTATATAGTATAAAAAGAAAAAGTTAAATAATTTTCAACAGGTAACCATTATATCAGGATATTCAACTATAGGTATTCAAGGAAATACATAGATTGGAAGAGATACATGTCCTAGGGAACCCACTATATATACCTTTAGGATTATTAATGTTATAGATAAAGAAAATTAAAAGATCAGTGACAGAAAGAGAGCAGGTGGTGAAGAAAGATGCCGAATCCCTGATGTCTTCTAGAAAAGATTTAGGAAATGACCAGTTTGCTTTGGTAGTTCAGACTATGTGAGTCTGTCAGGCCCTCAAACGTTCCCCTCCCTGTGATTGCCAGCCTGAATCGCTGCATTGCTTGGACAATCCCCAACCAGAGCACTAATTCTGCAAGGCAGCCAGTATAACGGCATCATTCACCTTTTTTTTAAGCTGCACATAAACCTGCACCCCCAACTTCATCTCTCTTACTTCATTTTCCATCCCCGAAGGAAGGAGGTATGGGAGCTATTGGGTCATCCCTGGTTCATCTCAAAAGTGTTTGCCCTGTGTCAGAGGAATGTCACTTTTTTTTCCTGGAAAGCTTCTACCTAATTAGTTGGCCTTTTTACTTACAATTTTGGGTCAGTTGCCCCGGGGGAGAATGCATGCTGGTTAGATATTCAGTTAAATATGTTTGAGAAAACAGGACTGCAAGATTCATTTTCTTTTTTAGAAAGAAGCCTTTCTTAGGCTTCATCTTGCCTCTCCTTTTTTTGTACAAAACCAAGCCTGAAGAGCAGAGTTTCTGAGATCAGAGATCTGAGATCCTAGGATCTCGCTCTTCTTCTTGGTTCTAAAAACATTCCTTTGGAGGCTAGAGGCGTCGCTTGGTGGTGTCCTGTGAGCCACAAATGGTGATCACCTTCGAAGGGCTTAACAATGTGTCCAGATTAAACTCTTTTTGACATAAGACTTTGCTTCTTAAAGCAGAGCTAAGCTCTTCATGGAGGTATTGAAACACTGGTGTTTTCACACTCATGTAACAGTGTTAAAAGGCCAAGTACCACATGGCCAAGACACCTTGAAGTTGGCACTTAATTCTTATCCCTGCTCTCCCCTAACCAGCTTTCACCAATGTTCCACATTTTTTGAAGAGTGATTCTCAGAACTGGGTGAGAGACCTTGCTAGGGCTCAAAAAGTTTTGTAGGTAGCCTTGGGCAAAGATGAGCATGTGTCTTGTAAGCTATCCTGCTGCGTGTATATCTGAGCAGGCTTGTGCAGGTTCCTATTAGATGGATGCATTCATTTGACAGCATGCCACCCATCATCACTCTGTGAATACCCACTTTTTCACATTCATCTTCACCATGCTTCCTAATCTTGCTTAGGAAAATGTCATATGAAACACTGACCTGAGCCTTTCTAATGCCGGGATGTAACCTCTGCTGCTTATCCCCTGCTCACAAGACCCACTACCCTGTCTTGGGAAGACAAATGTAATTGTCGGTCGGAATTGGGCCTGATAAACTGAAGATTTGGAGCTAGAGCAAGAAGCAAGATAACAGCACAAGTTTGGGAACTAAGCAGGGACGAGAGCAAACAGCAAAGGATTTCAAGTAGCAAGTGCAGGTTGAAATAGTGGGAAGTCTTAGCCAGTGGGAAGTAAACACATATGCTGTCTTAAACAGAGTTATAGAGACCACCACCAGATTCCATGGGGCAACAATAGCTGCAGGTATCTTGGTTAAGCTGGCATGATCTGCTTTTCTTGTGCTTGTTAGAAAGCCTCAGTTGAGGAAAACTTGAACGGAAATCCAGATAACGCAGGATGTGTGCCTGTTGAAAGGAGACCCTAAAATGATTTCTCTGATCCGTCAACCTTACCAGTCCTTCATCCTCCCTCTTCAGCTGTTTCTGGGGTCAACAACAGTTTTGCCTTAAGGCTAAAATTTCATGAGACGTCCCAAAATTATTTCCCTTCTAGCTATGCCCAACCTTTATTTAGAGACTGGAGTCCTGAGTCAGATAATGCTTCATCTTGCCAACTACTCCATTACTTTCCAAATGGCAACAACCAGACACCCCTCAGCAATCAATCCTACTGCTTCACCCCCCTTCATCAACCAATCCTCTTGCCAAGAGAAAGAAGAGCTTCCATGTTCCAAACATCCTGCCACTCTAATTTAACAGGTTTCTCACAAAGTCTAGACATTTCCTGAATTGCATGTAAAAAGCTTCTGCTCCACTCCGGCTCCATTAATCCTGCAACTCCAGGCCCAACAAGGTTGTTGCTCCTCCATAGACTCTGGGTGAATTACAGTTTAAATGACAACCGTGCAACTCCTTGGCAGTGACTCTATGCCCTTTGTTCCTGTATTTTTCTGGATGGAAAGAAAGAAATGATAAATTCCTTTGAGGCTGCTGTCTGTCCCGTTGCAGCAGAAATTCACTGGGATGGGAGAGTTTAGTGCAAATTGGGTAGCTTGTACTATAGCTAATTGATAGCATCATCCTGCAAGCAAACAAAAACCCTTTCTCACAGACTCTCAGGGTGCCTGTGTTGGCTGTGTCACAGATGTAGAAGATGAAAGAAGGTTAATGGGGCAATTATAAATTGTTTTGGTGACTCATTTACTCTCTACAGAGCCTTCCTTGGCATTAGGTTCAGTCTTGCTTCCAAAGTTGTAAGTAGAGCTATTTGCAATATTTTCTTTTACAGTTTACTTTTAGATAAAAGGGACTTCTTTTACTCAAGCAAGCACAAAAAACCCCATAGTCTGCAATTTTCAAATTGTCCTGATTTTAGTGATATCTGGGGAAACCTTTAGAAAAATCCATCAGTGTTCGTTTTTCAATTTTCCTGTCCTTTCCCAATTTCTGCTTTGCTCTTGCACTGCTGTCAAAATTAATAAATAAAATAAAAAAATAAAAAAGAGGAGTAAGAGAAGATTAGGAAACATCATCAAAAGTTTTATGCATATTTACCACTCTGTAAAACCAAGTACTGAATTATGTCTTTTTGCCAGAGCGTTGCGTTGGGAACTCACAGTCGTTGGCTCATCCAGTGATGAAGGTAGCTCTCTCCAGGGCTGGGCATGCCCTTCTTGATTTACCAATTTGCTGAATCAGGCCACACATTTTTAGTAATGCTGTCACTGCTGGTGCGCATGTTGAGTAGATCAGGTATAGTAATCATCCCTCCGTACGCCGTTAGAAACACCTCTTTTCCCCACTGAGGACTCATCATTAATAGTTTAGCGCTCTATTTTATTTACCATGTGCTATACCAATATCTCCAACTGCTAATTTTGTCATCACTAACAAATCTAATTGTTTGGGAAGGTTTGCTGCTCTCTAGTAAAGACAGAAGAACTCACAAGAAACTTTGCAACACCAGACCAGTTTAATTCCAGTTCAGCAGACATATGGTATCCACACTCCCACGCATTCTACATTTTCTCTCCCATTTGAAGTTTTCTCAAAAGCTGACCCCAAAAGGCAATGCAGTCATTTGACCCGTCTTTCAGAATTTCAGGGTGTAAGTCATTCAGCGTAAATATTCAATGCATTTCTATCAGCAGATATGCATTACAATGCTCTTGGTTTCTGAATGACTGCAAAAGACTTTGACACCCAAAGGCAATATTAATTTTTCCAAGTTATTGTAATTCCAAAATGATAAACAGAAATAGTCATTGTATGCTTTTTCTTAGGCATTATAAGCAGGCCATCTCTATCTAGCATTGGGCCCGATATCATTGCTATTTTTTTCTTTGTATCCCAAAGGGCATGGCCTTTTAATTGGTGTCTTCGGATTTTCCTGTATGGCTTCTCAACACTTCAGATACCATTATTCAGCTCAATTGTTATCACTTTCCCTTTTCATCACAAGTTATTACACTGCTTTTGAATTTCTAATCAGCATTTTCAAGCTTGCTCACAATGCAAGGTATATTGTGTTTTAGCAAACATCTAGGACAATAACCCTGACTTCTACAATCTTGTGTCACGGGGGAAAAAAATTAGACCGTTACCTTACTTGTCTTGCATTCAGGATGGATCCTGACTCTCCCAACTTTGCAGTCTTCTATGGACCACTGTCTGTGTCTCCTCCAAATGGAGGTTCTGGTGATGCTCTGCAGAGACACTCAAGCTGGGCCCTTCACCACAGGTTTTTTATCACTTGAGCTCAACAACTCAGCTGTAATGCTTATGCAGCGTACTGGGGACTGGTGTTTCTCGTACATCTTCCCCACGAGCAAGCTTGCTTGTAGGACTTTATCCCATAAGAAGTTAGACCCATTTTGTTGTTTCCTCCCTTATGGTGATGTCCTTACTTATAACTGTACCAGTCTCCATCCGCAATGGCCATTACGATTCTCCGACCACTTTCTCCCATATTGCTAATAAAGCTGTTAAGCAGATTGATCTGACATTGATCTTCACTGCAATCCAAGTGACACCTCCTTGTGACTCACTCGTACCTTATCTTCCAAAGAAGGACACGCTGCTCTACAGGCACTGGATTGGGATTCTGGAGATCTGGAGTTTGTCCATCTTTCATTTATCTTCTGGATGTGTTTGCACAGGGAACTTATTTTCTTTGAATTATTTCTTGCTTGGTACAGAAGGGTTAACAACACTGCCTTTCTGCAGGGAAGAGTTTTTAGGACATATTTATTAAAGGTCACGTGGGTACTGTGTTATCTGTGGCCACATGAATGTAGCTATACTGAGAAGTGGAGTGTACAGCTGGCTGACCTGGTGGCCAATCTAGAGTTGACTCTGTGTATGGAAAAGCAGAGGTTTCAGTATCCTGTGGTTTCTCAGGAAACAGCAAAAGTTCTGTTACCTCAGTCAGGAGGGGGTAAATATTTCAAACACTGTATGCAGTGAATTACTTTACATTCTCAAGACGTTGGTATTTCTGTGTTCTGGTTAAAAAAAAAAAAGCAAGACAATCCCCTGTTCTTCAGTACTTAATCAAAGACATTATTAATGCTTTTTACCAAAACTAAAATTTATTGAGAGCGTTCTGTGGGTATACACTAGCCTGGATAAAGGTTATGCTTTGTTTTCTATGCATCCACAAATTATAAACTCAGCAGTGCTCTCAGAGACATTATCAATTAATATAATGAGGAGTACTTCGTGAGAGGCTGTTTCAAATGCCACATCATTAACTGGCATATTAAATCTGCAAACTTCCTTTCACCCAATAATTTCATAATTCTGTCAAAGAAAGCAATTTTTCATGCTGTATTTCCTTTCACCCCTGTGCATCCATCCCCTGCTGCTTGCCACGCATATTGTCATGCGTTTTCTGTTGTCTTTATTTCCCCCACCCCACACTTCTGTGTATGAGGGTCTCATCAGAAAGGCTGAACTGGTCCTGGCCGCAGAATGATCATAATGTGGCCTATTGGTGGCTGAACCTTCCCACTTCTTCCTTGCCAGTCCAACAGCCCAAGGAGTCTTCAGCTCTGAGCTGAGTCTTGGCAGCTCCTGGACTCCCCTTGCTCTTTGGCTGTTCGGTCAGGGAGTGTGTGTCATGGGAAGGAGGAAAACATCTAAAGGGTGAGGAGTTGTGACCATTAGAAAATGCACTAACATCTTTCCAATCCTACTTTGGATATCAAAGTAGACCTGCAGGGTGATCTGAAGTCGGGATTCCCACATGGGATTCTTCCATATGGTGGATGATCCCATGTCCCTGCTGCCAACAGCTGAGACCTTTAGGCTTAGATTCTCAAAAGACAGTAGGCAGAAAAATCCCAGAGGATTTATCCTAATTACAGTAAAGCCTTCCAGGGTAGGTGGCCTTGCTATTCTCGTATTGTTGCGAAAAGCAAGTGGGGATAGTTTAGGGAATGAGTGATCACCATGTGGGAAATCCAGAGCTATTGTTGGAGCCGTCTTTGATGAACTATTGTGAGTCTGGTTCTTGTTTTGATATTCATTGATAGAGAGGAATTGTGGAAATGCAAACTGGGATACTTGTCTCTGTGTCTGTACAAAGCTGTCATTGTCTCTTATCCGGTCACACTCCATTGGCATAAGGTCAGATTTCTCACCTTTATGTGTGGAGGACTTGGCAAAGGGACACCATTTAAAGAGGACTGTAAGACCAGCTCCAGTGGATCAGCATGTCCATCAGCCCAACTACCCTGTCTGCGACAGCTGTTTCTCATGAACTTTTAGGGTAAGAACATAAAATGGGAGGTATAAAGAGGTAATTTCTTACATTTCCAAGATTGGAATACATCTAATTAAATAAAAATCTTTGTCAAAACAAATGGGGAAAAATTTGAATCAGTAAATGGAGAGCTAGTCAACACAGACAGTGGAGTTCAGGACATGATTCATCTGATCCTGAAGCAGATTTATAAAAAAGATCAGGTGACTCACTCCTTAAAAATGCCTATATCTGTCATTAATTGTAAAGGCAACTTGCTTTGACATGTTCAGCCTCGATTCTGTAGACGTCTACAGCTACATGGCCTGAGCCAAACTCAGGTTGGTTAGTTACTGCTTGCAGCTGGACAAGTGCAGCGTGTCCAAAGAAGAGTAATGATGCTGTTGAAATGCCTAGAGAACAAGTCTTATGAGGAGTGGCTGAGGGAGCTGGAGATTGTATAGTCTGGAGAAGAGGAAGCTGAGGGGAGACCTTATCACTCTCTAGAACTACCTGAAAGGAGGTTGTAGTGAGGCAGGTGTTGGTCTCTTCTCCCAAGTAACTAATGATAGGATGAGAGGCAATGTCCTCAAGTTGCATCAGGGGAGGTTTAGGTTAGCTATTAGGAAAAATTTCTCTACTGAAAGAGTTGTCAAGCATTGGAACAGGATGCCCAGGGAGGTGCTGGAATCACCATCCCTGGAGGATTTAAAAAGACATGTAGAGGTGGCACTCTGGGACATGGTTTAGTAGGCCTGGTGGTATTGGGTTGATGGTTGGACTCGATGATCTTAGAGGTCTTTTCCAACCTTAATGATTCTATGATTCTATGATTCTATTCTACAATTGTTTGCCTCCTCGGTATGCAATGGGTACCTGATGCCTGGGGTAGCACAGCTTCATGTATTCAATGATCCCACAGATACTTCGTTACCTATATTCTTTCTGAGGGAGCTGAAAACAATTTGGACAAAAGTCTCTGATGTTCTCTGGCTGCTAGTCAGAATATTTTATCCCTCTTAAATGTGTTCTAGACCTTGGATAATCTCTGAATCTGATTCTTTTGAATTTTGCAGTTCAGATCCCTGTGCACAAACTCCCATGTGTGACTACCACTCTATCCCAGACATAAGAAGTTGGATATTCTCTCACTTGTTTTTTGTTTTATTTGGATATCTAGGGTTTGGTTTTTGTTCGGGTTTTTTTTGTTCTGGATGGATCATATTTTGCAACTATGCTGTTTTGGGCACGCAGAGGTCAGAGAAACTGAAAATGTCAATGATATGCTAAGATTACCACTATTCTGGAGAAAAAATCTTAGAAGAACATTTTGTATACTGGACTTCAAGCCCATCTTTGAGCTTTCAATTCTAAGTTTAGCCAGTTATGCTTTGAAATCTCCAAAACTGTAGATTCCATGACATTGCTGTGAATCCATTCCAAAGTTTGTCACCCCTTATGGTGGCTTTTTTTCTCATAGTACATAATGAAAATTCCCTTGTTTCAACACATTCTTTTGTTGTGAACCTTGGAGAATAGTCTGGCCCTAACTATTCTCTAATCTTCTGTTAGGTTGATGAAGACAGCAATATTCCCTTCATCTTCTTTTTTCAGGTTGAACAAAGCCAGCTATCTAAGTCCCTCCATGTCTGTCATGTGCTCCATCCCCTTGACCATCTTGGTGGTCTCCACTGGACAAGTATGTACATGTCTTGCACTGGGAATTCCCACACTTGACATGGTAATCCAGGTGTGATTTACTGAATCAGAGGAGAAGAATCCAACTGGCCAGCACGTGGATTTCGTACAGATGATGACAACAATTTGAGCTCAGTGGTCCTGTCAATCTTCTACCTGCCTCTTAGTCCACTTAGTCCATATCTCTCCAATAAATCTAGGAGAGTATTATGGGAGACTTTTGAAACCCTTGTTAGGGTCAAGTTAAGTGACACCTGCTTCTCTCTGTTTCCTTGGAGCTAGTTGTATCTCCATAGCAGAAACTTTCATGTTTCCATAGTTTCCAGAACAATTTGCTCTGTAGCCTTTTTGGAGACTGAGGGTCAGCCAGCCTTTGGCTACCTGGATCCTCCTTTTTGCGTTTCTTTAAGCTGGTTGTGAATTTTCCTTTTTCCAGATGTCAGAAAACCCTTTGATTGCTTTGAACTTTTAAATATACTAGAGAGTGGCCTCACCATGACATTGACGAACTTGCTCAGCACCTTCAGTTGCAAGGTCCTATGGACTTGTGTATATCCTATTTGTTTAAGTGGCCTGTAATTCTGCAAGTTTCTACCATATGTACAGGAACCTGGGAGATCTGATGGTAAAACCTTGGGTAAATTCAAAGCCAAGGAAAGCACAGATTAGAAAGATTTTATCACCTAGTGTACAGGACAGAAAATGGAGAGACAGTTGCACCAGCTGGCAGCTGCTTCTCTCTTATTTGTAGCAAAGTGCCTCCTGTCCTTGCTGCCGTTGCTAAAACCACTGCCCTGCACAAAAAAACCAAACAAGTGAAAAAATAAACTGCTCCATTGTATGAAATAAATAAATAAAGGTAGTAAAATGAAAGAGATAAGATTCCCACCGTGAAAAATATATTGCCTGTAAGTGAGGAACGAGCTGTTGCATGAGTAAGCTGAACCAGTCCGGCTATATTTCACTCTTCCCCATGAATGCTGCAGAGAACAGAGCTGGAGCAGGACATCAGGATCAGCATGTAAATGAAAAATTTGGCAGCCATGTGAGACCCAAGGAGCAGAACTGCATAAAGAAAACAAAACCAGCAAGAAAACCCTAGGCTGGATCTGTTTCGGTGGGTGACAATTATAGGAACACCTGCTAGGGCCAGTTACTGTGTCCCGGTGTGGCAAGTTGAATGGGAGGAGGGATATCTGAAAGGCAGTAACTTCCCTTTGCTACATGCATGGGGCTGGATTTCTGCTGCTAGCAGGGAGACAAAATTTTCATTGGGCTAGTATCTCTTCTGGCAGAAATGGACGTGGCTTCACTGACCTCACGGGGAAGGTACTTTATGGCAAAGATGATTTTGGCACCTCCTGTTCTGATTTTAATCCATATATTAGGGAATCCTTTGGATCACAGGTGGGTAAGCAGAGCTACAGGTGTGGAAACAGAGGCTGTAGGCATCCCTGTAAGTGATTCTTATAAGAGTTCAGGTTATTTTGACCATAAGAGATTCCTTCTGAGGACCATAGAAGATTGTGAACAACACTTAGGGCTGGAAGTGTACTAAAATGCTGTGGACAGATTCAGGATGCTAAGCTAGCACTTTGCAGACAGGCTCAAGTCCCTTTTGAGCCAGGTTTTATGAGTGACTTGGCTCCGTATCTTCTGAGTCTCATCTGTGAAACTTACCGCTCTACCCCACCATGAGAGAACAGGAGATTGTCAGGAGCACTCATACTCATGAAACCACAGATTTATCAAGTAAGATGTGTCCAGTGGGAATCACAGAAAGAATATTCCAAGGCATAATGCACTTAAATGATACAGGAGATGGTTTGGGCACCAAGACACCTAGATCTTCCTCAGACCAAGGCTTTACGTACATATGTAGCATTACGTACATATATAGCCCCGGTGGAATTTAGGCAGAATACTGCATCCCACAGTTCACTGGAAAACCAAGTCTTTATGGTCCATGGGCACTTGGGAGCCTACTACTACTCACAAAATAGCTCTTTTGCCGACATAACTTTCTCTGAGAGAAGACCACGCGATTCTGAATCATGAACACCATCCCTAGTGCCTCCATTTGTTTCCCTTCTAAGCATCTAACCCCTACTTGGTGTTGGCTGTGTGATCAAATCCTATCCTGGTGAGCATAATCCTGAAGGGAATTTTTTTTTTTTCTTCCCCTAGAGTCTATAAAACTGTGTGCTTGCTCACCTCTCCCCGCTCATTTCAGAAACTGAGAACTTCAGGTTATCTTTCCAGGGACTTTCAAAATGAACAGCACAAAAGTGTCATTTAATTAACAACTTGCCACCATCAGCAAGAGTTAGTTTTAGCACAGCCCAATTCATTTTGGTATTGGATATTTTTGTTACAAATAAGGCAGCAGTGAGCATGATCTACAGTGCTTGTAAATTTTGCTGGTAATAATTTTTAGTATTCTTTGAAAATCAATTCCAAGTTCTATTAGTTTATTCCCCTCTTCCCCCTCCCCCACCATTCAGATTTAGATCATGGTACTTGTAATAGTTTTAATCCATTACCGGAATAATTCCAATTATCATTCCACACTTCTTTTATGACCTTTAATTTTACTGACTTTTTTTTTCACCCTCATAGTTAAAAGATATAGCCATTGCCATGGCAAGTTAAGTAAGAAAGTGGATACTAAGGAAGATTTCAAGTCTACCCGAGTGTGGGCAAACCCAACTTTTCAAGCTGCCTCTGCTCAGCTACCTCCATCTATCTTTCTCACCCCTGTCCTTCTGTTTGGTCTTGACAATGCCTGTCTCATGCAGGTGCATAGGGAGTTTGCAGGTGGGGATGATTGTCGGGGGAAAGGATATCGGACAAGCAGTGCTCCACCGGCTTTGCTTTCTCACAACAGGAGACCAGCCATGCATGAAGAATGATAATTACCTGTTGTAAGTCAAGAAAAGTCAGTTTGATGTACTGAATTTTTATTACCCCTCTCGCTGCCTTTTTTTTCTCCTCTTCTTTTGGCAGGGTTAATATTCATACATATGTATATGGAGACAGGCAGAAGGAGAAAAACCTTTTTAGTAAGACTGCAGGAAATTGGTTATTATTGTTATTTACAATATGATTCTTCCACGAGCCCAGATGAGATCAGGATTGCACTGCTCTATGTTCTGAAGTAACCCAGAGCATTTCTAGTTTGAACAAGCAGGACAAAGGACATAGGTTTACATCTGTTTAGCAACTGGAAACTGAGGCAGAGAGTTTTTAATATGTTGAGCTGATGCTTCAGGAAGAATTGATGCCACAGCCAGTAAGTGGATTCACATCTTTTTACTCCTCATCAGTGCCTTCAATGACAAAAATGTTATTAAAGACTGCTCCCAAAACTACTTAAAATATAACCAATGATATCCACATTAGAGTCCTTTTGAAAAAAGAGATACTGATAAAATTTGAAAAATCTGGTTTAGGCTTGTGGGCAAATTTCTACCTTGTCATTTGTCCAAGTCTAGCCATTATTCCAGACTCAGACAGACTTCAATGATATCAGTAATTTTGAAAAGGTGAGCCACTCAATAGAAAGATGATGCCTTTACCTGACCACACTTCTTAATTTATCTGTTTACTTTAGATATGTATTCATGATAACAGATTGGAAGGCTTTATTTTATTCGTCTTTCCAAAAGGACAAAGTTCTTCATTTGATTCCACTCATTTCCAACTTTTCCCTGAATATTTGTTTTCAAGGTGTGGAGCTCCTCTCTGCCAATTCCACCCAAGACTTTCTGTAGTCCAGTGCCTGCCCCAGACGCTGAAATGACTTTTACAGAAGTCTCCATGGACCTTTCCCAAGAGAAAGCTAAGTCTCCGCACTGCACCTCTACTATTCGCTCATCATGCACTCTGCTTGTCCTCTTTACGTTTCTATGACTGTTGTGTTCTACGTCTCTCATGGCTCTTGTGAAGGATTCTCCTTATCCTCCAGCTAGTCGGGGATTTCCACCAGCCTGTGGTCTTGCTGTTCTCATCTGCCGTTTCAATTCCCTTTGTAGCTGCTTCAAGAATTTCTCTTTCATCAGAAGATCTCCTAAAGTGGGGTTAATCTTGCCTGGTTTTATACAGATACAAGAGACGCTTCTTCATCTGAGCTATTAATGAAAATATTTTTTGCAGTCAATGGGAATAAACAGATACTTTTGGAACACAGTTCTTCAGACATACTTCAGAGGTCTCTCTGAGGAGGCGATGAAAAGCACCCAGAAGTACTTGTGTGTCTCCATCAGCTGTAGGGATTCTCCGTGCTTAACTGAGAGGAGGGCAGTCTGTAGTAAAGATATTTTAAGTTAAATGAGATAAATGTTAAAGCTTCTGTCCAAACCAGTAGCACATGCTGTCTTGCTCTGATACCTCCTTGTGGTTAACCTCAAACCAAGTCTAATATGGCCAAAACACATCTTTTGATCTCCCTTAGCCACAATCCTCCTCACTGATTGTGTTTTGATGACAGGTATCCACATCCTGTATATTGTCCAAGTCTGAAACATGAGCATCATCATCAGCTTGGATCTTTAAAGTCCTCACATCACAGTATCTAAGTTCCCCTATGGCACCTCTCTTTTTCATATACATAGAGACCACACTGCACATCCCTACAAGTCTCACTATGTAGCAAAAAACATGACATGACATTTGGCTCACTTCTCTTGCTTTTTACCTACCAGGACGTAAACATTTGCTGTGCCTGCTTTAAATAATAGGAAGATGCTGAAACATGGAAAGGAGATGTTGAGGAGGCCAGAATAGCCTAAGAAGAGTCAGGAATTGTTAGATGAGATAAAACACTGACTACTTGAGTTAGACCATCTCTGGATCTGAGCTGGACATCTCTATAGTGCCTTCCAATTATTGTTGTTTCTTTATAGTCCTCGTACATGGCTCTAGACATGTGGTAATTTATTCACAGAGAACACCCATAATTTGTCTTGAGCGCTGATTCAGCTACTACTGTTATTCGTGGAGTATCTCTGCACCTTCTGTTGCTCATGAGGCAAAATGATTGACGGTACCTTTTTGTCTGCCTCACATCTGTAAACACACATTGGTTCACTGCAATATTCCTTCCTTTCCCTTTCCAGACACCTTATGCAAGTAAAAAACAAAAAGTTGAGTAAAAGGTAAAGTAAAAAAGTAAGAAAAGTGTTAAAAAAGGTGCCTGTAACCTTTCAATCAACACCATGGCAGGTTTTGAAGAGAGGAAAATCAATATCTAAATAGGACGTTGCAGTACAGACACATGTTTAGGCCAGAAAACACTGTCACCTACTTGTTTGACCACATCACTGTGCTGGATTTTAAACCTCACTTGGTTTCTTGTGTGGCTTTCGGTTGATAAAGACAGAGCAGCATGGAGGATCTCGATCTTCTGTTGGCATGAGGCGTGGGCAGAAAATCATCTAAGCTCACCATTTTTTGTTGCACAGTGTAATGTCCTCATCAGGAAGTGTTTGACCCAAAAAGATATCCAGATAAACAAATGAATATATATCAACACAAACCAGTTAAGGGAGGGAAAGCTAGGCCCTAGGAGATACAGTCCTGCAGCTGCATTCTTGGTTCATGATGCCTTCCCATCTCACAGGTCTTTCCATGCCTTGTTCCATTTCCCTGTATAGAAAAGTCAATCTGCTTCCCCGTCACTCCCTCCTTCAGCTCTGCTGGCCATATGAAATTGGTTTTAGAGCTCGCTGTAGGGTGAAAGTGCTTTGCAGCTTTGTAAAACAGGCATGCAGCAAAGCACAGAGAGTTTCAAGGAACAAAGAACAAGAACAAACAAAACCATTTTCGTATTTTCTGCTAAGTGTCTTCCAGCCTCCAGCCTTATTATTCTTTGTCTAGAATTAGAAAAACCTGTTAGCAGAAAGTGTGCTTGCTCTTTGACAGTTACCAGCATATTATTTAGATCGATATAGCAATCCTCTTCTCCCCTTAATAATACCATTTTGCATTTATATAGTAGTTACATACATTTATATATATATTTCTGCACTAGATAGCTAAGCTGGGTTTTGCAGGAAGCTCTGAAAGAATGTGAATGTTATGTTCGACAGTACTGGTATTCAGTGATCAAGTAGATCTTTGATCTCAGAGCTACAGTTAAATTGTTTGCAAGGAATCACAGAATCACAGAATGTTAGGGGTTGGAAGGGCCCTCTGTGGGTCATCTAGTCCACCCCCCCTGCCAAAGCAGGGTCACCTACAGCAGGCTGCACAGGATCGTGTCCAGGCGGGTC
>Ga0181612_104130_pt1 | contig 16012 bp, 11 predicted proteins | sample HoacroProtozoa21_FD_119630 | JGI IMG/M metagenome (GOLD analysis project Ga0181612, IMG submission 119630) | Hoatzin crop microbial communities from Cojedes, Venezuel. Combined Assembly of Gp0051906, Gp0051904, Gp0051908
GTGTTTTTTTAACCCGCCAAAATACCCCCCCCTGGCTTTCCTTTTTCTAAACCAAAAAAACCAAAACTTCCCCCCCCCCCTTTTTTTTTTTTAAATTAAAAACTCTTTATACTCTGCAGTTTCAGTTCATCCTTAAGCACATAACCAGGATAGTATGCTGTATCTTTCATGGTCTTACTAAGGCCTTGGATGATGGTATTAGAGCTTCCTTATCTCTAGTGGAAAGTCCTTGCCTGGTTATCCTAGAATTTGTGACTGCTTTTTACCCAGGTCCTGCCCATAGGATGTTATATCCGTACCTAGTGCACCTCATTCTTTGTCCTCCACTATTGTACCCAGCTGTGGGGCTGCCAGTTGGTGGCCCTGACAAACTTTCCCCTTGTTTGACTGATTTTTCCCCCCCGTGTCTGTTATTCCAGTCCTCAAGGTAATTCAGCTTTTGCCTTTCTGATATTTTGAACATCCTCTGTGTTGAGAATACCGTTGTGCCTTCTGCTCCTCAAATGGCTTATTTGTTGTCTTCTCTCAGTTCCCTCTACAACCTGCTGTCATCTCCCTCTTAGCAAGGTCCTTCCTCACTTTTCAGCTCTGGTACCCATTTCCTTCAGCTTAGCAGTTAGTTTCCCACATAATGCTGTTTCACATGCTTTCCTGAAGTGTGGAGGGAGAGACAGGGGTACCACCAAGGGAGACTGGAGTGTTCAAACTCTGGGAGGCCTGTGCTGTGTTTTGTCTTTGCTTCTTTTAAGATGTGTCTTTTATTACCCAAAACCCGCTTGCTCTGGTGCCTGGTATAGATCTCAATAATGTACCCAGACTTCTTCATACTGTGTTTCAGAAGAGGCAAAGGTATGTTTAAATTTGTTTTTCTCCACCATATTCCAAATTTTTATTATATGATGATTATTGCCACCCCGCAGGTTTGCGTCTGCTGGTCCTCCTGTAACACTAGATTGGAGCTGTCCATGCATCAAAATTTGAGTCTGTGAAGCTTTGCAAGTTTAGGGTCCACGTTGAGTGAGATGGCTTTGCTGTCTTCGGTGCTTTCATTTCCATGGGCTGACCCCTTGCCTTTACTCTACACTTGGTACCATCTTTATGTAAAGCTTGGCAGAGCATTCATGCAGGATGCTCCAAAATACTTTTTTTTTCCTTTTTTTTTCCTTTCTTCTGCTAACTGCCCAGCACCTCCAGATTTTATTTCCTTGTCTTCCTATTTACATAACTGGCAAGCTCTTTTTCTTGTTAATCTTTTGTTCAGTGTAGCTCTGCTTGACTCTTGGTTATTCTCACTTTGCTCTTCAACTCTTGTCCGTGTTTGTGGGTGAGGTTTTCTTTTGTTCTTGCTCTCTTGCTTCTGTGTGCTTCATTTCACTCTCTTCTCTGCATCATGGCTTGCTCCTGGCTGACTACCAGTGGTCTTGTCTTCAGAATTTTTTTCTCTAGTGGTAGATCTTCCATTTATTTTTTTTAAGAGAGTCCCCTGTCATGTAAATCTGTCCCTCCCTGATTTAGAGGTGGATTTCCAGTTCTCTCCCTTATTATTTTTCTGTCTTTTCTGTATCGTTTTTTCCTTCATGCAGCATCTCTTTCTCTTTCTTTCTTCTCTTAGGCTTGCTTATCCTTTCTTCCTGGCCATCACCTCTTCTTCTCCTGCTTAATTCTCCTCCTCATTGTCCGGGTGCAAACAGTACCTCAACACTAGTTTTATTCCTCTGGTGGAAGTCTTTCTTTGCTGCATCTTTTTTGCCCTGTGCATTGACCCAGGCTGAAGCTCTGTCTTGTTCTGTATACCTTCATGCATCTTCTCCTTTCCTTCCTTTTCTTCTGCTGTGGCTGCATATTCCTATTTAGGTGCTTTTCGCAGGGATTTTTTTTTTATTTTCCCAAGAAAGCTGTAAAGGATACTCAGCATTCCTCATCCTTCTCATCTACTGTTGATGTCTACAGTTTTTTCAGGTCTTTCCATCACTGTCATCATTTCAGACTCTTCTTTCATGCCTTCATCTTCAAAAGCATGGAAGAACCTCCCACTGCACTTACGACTTACTATTTTCTGTTTGCTGTATCCCTTCATTCCTGTCTAGTGACTATTTAAATTCCTCACTCATTTGTCAAGCTAGTATTCATCTTTTTTTTGCTTCAGTTGCTATCTCAGAGTGGCATCTCATATCCCAGAACCTCTTTTGTGCCTTGCCTTAGAGAACAGAAGTGTGTGAAAACAAGTCTTGCCTTTTTTTTTTTTTTTGTATGACCACTGGGTTATTATTACTGGCTATCTTGTGCCAGAGCTCAGGATATCAGCATTTATGGCAAAAGCTTTGTAGCTATGTGCTGTCAACCCTTAGAAAGAAGATTTGGATTTGCTGTTTCCTATTACTTGAAGGATGTTCAAGCAGTTTACGTCTATTCTTGGTGAGATGGTGATATTAAACGTTGAACTAGAATGGTGGAAGACGCTCATGTAGACCAATAGAAACTGGTTAGACAATATCCCAGTGTGCTTGAATTTCAGGTCTTTTCCTAGATCTAAGCCTACTGTCTTTGAGCATGGGTCTGTGTTGTAAGTGAACTATCCTTGCTATTGCTGGGTAGGTAGTGGTCTGCTGTGGTGGCAATAACCCTGGACAAAGTTTCAGGTTTCAAAACTGGAGTGCTGTATGGATAATTATATTATCTTGGGCAGGAGAAAACCCAGCTGCAGCCTTGGAGATGACAGCCAGGGAAGACTAACTGATAAGAGTCCATTAGATATGCTGACTGTGCCTTGGAGGAGAAGGAATGGTTTTAAGTGCAGGAAACCCAGCATGAAGCTCATATTGTACTGGAGTCACAAGTGGCTGAATACTTAAACATGGGAGATGTTGGTCCTACATTGATAGAGACTGCTGAAGTAGCCTCCTGCCCTTACCAGGTTCTTGGGGAGGTGCTGAGCTAATTTGTCTCAAGCAAGCTCTCAAGGCACAGCAAGGTGGGATGAAAATCCTGAGAAGTGTCAGTTATCTCTGACTTTTTACAGGGGGTGTGGTCTGATTCCCCTTTTGCCGATAAGGCTCTCGCTAAATCAGAATCCTATTCTGTATCCCACTGTTACCATTTTGAGAAACAATGTCTTTGGGTGGTGGATTTGATTTTTTCTTTTTCGCTTGTCTTAAGCCCTCCATAACAACCACTGCCGCCTTTGTTCCTGAGACAGCTTTCTTGGTAGTCTCAGGTCAGATGGCTGTGCTCAATACATCATTTTCCTGATGCAGCACATCAGGCAGTGGTTTTGTGAGGCATCTGGACCAGACCATCAGGTCTTCAGTCACATCTCCCTTGGTGACCTAGAGCAGGACCGACTCGCGGACAGAGACAGGGTAGTGTTTCTTGGACTCTTTGCCCGCTTGATGTCACTGGCAATGACATTTTCTGTTAGCCTGTGAGGACTGTAGGTCTCGGAGTGCCTGTCTGTGAGGAGGGTTTGTGCCTGTGAGGGGGGCAGCTGGTTGGTCAGGCCTGTGTGCTTTCTGTGGGACACGGCTGGAAGGAGAAAGGTGGCGGCGGGTGTCTTCCAGCGAGTGAGTGTTGGGGGAGAAGAGAGTCCAGTGCAGCTCCTCGCAGGTGCTGGCAGAGGGTTGGTGTGAGCAGCCGCTGCTGTTCAGCTGGCACTGTCTGCTTTTGCTTTTGTGCATATCTAATATGTTTTTTCTTTAAGTCTTCATCATAGTGCTCCATATTATATGTGCTGTTTGTAGCTATTAAACATACTTGTTTTGAGATAACTCTCTGCAATATGGCACATACATAATTAGGTATAATTAACTCCAATTAACCATATTAAGTTTTGCAACACTTCTCCTGCCATATTCTGAAGCTGGCTGTAATAGGTTTTGTGACTAACAAACCCACATTTGCAGGTTCAAGTTATACAAACTCATTCATATTCCAGGTGTTCCCTTTTTCATTTCAGTACTGTGCCTTTGAATCCAATCATTTGTTGTTCAGTTGTCTGCATAATGAACTTGCAGCCTGGAAGACTCTTTCCCTCTGAGTGCACAATCCTCATAGTACATCTTTGGTGCTCTTCACATGGCACTTCTGGGGAGCTGCTGATCACAAAGGCATCTCAGTGCCCAGTTTACAAACTCCTTACCTTGCCAAAGCTAGTTAGATAAGTACATGTGATGTTTGACAAAAGCTGAAGTACCACATATGCTGAATAACACTTCACCTTGCTTATGTACACACTAAGACAAAATTTTGCCTTTTATTCTTTTTAAAGTCTGCCTTCACCTACTTTTTCCTTTTAATATTAATTTTGTTGTTGCTTTTGTTGTTCTTGTTGGAAAGTGCTCTGAGGCGTCACGTATTAAGAAGTTATTTAAAACAGGTGATTGGTTGAAAGGCAAATGCAATTTGGCAATAAGAGAAAGACACTAATGCACTTTATGCGTGAGGAGCATACTGTGGCATGTTGCGGCACCCGCTGGTGCTCAGCACTCTGCATCTCCAGTGAAGGAAATTTGGCATATTCCCTTGCAGCTCAGCCTAGCATTTGAAGGTGGCTCTTGGTCCTCTGGAAGCTGGCTGATGCATTCCTTCTAAAGAGCACCTGGAAACAGCAAGACTGCTAGTGTATATTGCAAGGTCTACCCCGTGTCCAGTTCGTGAAAAACAGAAAGTGCATGCACAGTAGACACCAGAGATGCTGACACTGGTACAAAAGGGCCTCTCAGTTGGCCTCCATATGAGACGGTTTCTTGACATCTGTGAAACAGTTCATCACTCCCCAGTTTTTCAAGGTTGCATGGGTATTAATTTGCTTCAGGTTATAATCAAGCTGTCACTGATTTTAATGGGCCTTGGATCAGACAGGCCTTAGTTTTCATATGGTTTCCATTACAGTGTTAATTAACTTAGCATGCAGATTTAGCTATGAAGCTTAGAGATTTCATTTAGTTTTTATAATTTAATTGCATAAACGTGGCAGTAAATGCAGATGAGAAGTTATGTGCAATTAATACTGACCCAGGACTACTCAAATGTCAGACACTTGTCTCTGAAGACTCACAAGGAAATCCGACGTGTTAAATACTGATTTTGCAATGCGAGGCAACCTTGTTGTGTTCTTCCTGAAGTCAGGACCGTGTGAAACCTTGATGTCTGCAAGAGCCAACGCTGAAAGTCAGAAAATCCTGTCACTTGGCGATGCCAGCAGCAGTGTTAATCTCCAGCAAGTTTTTTTCAAAAATGGTGAAACAACAAATAGATACAATTAGCCTCTGTGCAGGTGTGGGTATGTGTGTGTGAGGGGAAGCAGGGGACTGTTTTTAGGGCCTTTAAAGGAGTATAATTTAGAGCCGTTGATAAGCAGCTCACGGAAAGTTTGGGGAATGAAGTGCTCTTAACTGCAGCAGTTGGTATGCCTTTGCCTGGCCTGACAGAGTCGGTGCGATGGTGTGAGGGGGGTCAGTTTCCGTGCCTACCTTGTCCTTGGTATAGCCTGCAGACTGAATGATAGGCTGACTACCATAGACGTGTTGATATTAGTTCTGCTGAAATCTCCATCTGTTTTAGAGACATGGCTCAAGGAGGCACTGGGATTTGTACCACAAGTGGCAAAGACTGCCATATTGAAGACATGAGTAATGTGGTGTTATTTTTGCTGGCAAGATTAGTAGTCACAGGTTTAAGGAAAAACTTTGTAGCTATCTGGATACTGAACTGGGGAATGTGTAGCTTGACAGGGTATGGAAATAACGTTGTTGAAAATGTCCAGTAACAGGCTGGGCAAGTATCTGTCACAAGTCATTTAGGTAGAGCTGGTCCTGCCAAGGTGCCTCTTTAGCCTGATTTTCTGAAAGGCTGGTGCATTGCTGTACTTTTCGATTATAGCTGATGTTTGATATTTCAAGGAATGAGAAGTCCCTGCTCTGCTGTGGGCCTGATGCGGATGGAAAAGGAACTCTCCTGACCACGGGCATCCTCAGGCCTCTGGGATGGCCCATCACTGGGAAACCTTCACGTGCTGCTTAACATAGCACCTGGTGGAAGCTGGGAGGGAGGGTGCAAGACCTTGCCTTTTGTGCAGCACTTGAAATGTAAAGTTCGAAAGCCCTGGAATTACTGAGGTATGCATGGCTACAATGTCACTAGTAGCTTGGGCAAAGAGGCAGAAAAAATTAAGTTCCTGAAATAGCTGCTAGATTTAAATTGGAGCTAATGGGGATTGTGCAGGCTGCATCTTCTTTAGATTCACCACTCAGCAAGAGAGGAGAAAGCAAGGAAGACAGATTGGAGGGGTGTTTGTGCCTAAGAAACTGCAGGGGCTCATGGAGTTGAAAGATACCGTTAGTCTTGTAGGGCAGCAAAACTTTTTTAAAAACAGAACACAGACAGAGGCAGTGTTAGAAGCATTTCAGCTGTCAAAAGGCACAGAGACAACAAATTGCACAGGTAGACTGCTAAACTGCAAGTTAAAAGCACAACTGCATGGGCAAGCTCAGGAATGACTCTGGGCTGGCATGTCTGGAACACGCTGCTCTGATCTGTTGTGCATTGTGGTCTGCACAAGACTTCAGTGTTTGAGTACTATTTCATGCTTTCTTTCTGGTTCACCTGCAACTCCCTCATTCATGATACTTCAGTCTTTGGCCTGCCTTGGGAAGCTCTGTGTTGCGGACAGTAAAATACATGGCATGATGTGCCTGGTATAGGATAGGGAAGGAAAGAGTGGTGTCTGTGCTGTGCTGTTACTAAAGGGTGTCTCTCCCGTGGCTTCCTGTGCTGGAACTAGTCCCATCTTATACCTTTGCACTTGAAAGGTTGTCCTGAGCATGAATGGACGTTTCCAATATATGATCCCTCAGTCCTCCCTACCCATTTCATCTGCCACATAACTCAGCCTTGGGGGATGGGGCACTGGAGGGCAGCAGAAAGTCGGTACTTGAGCAATTGTTAGATGTCAGAGCAGGGCTCCCACAAGGTGCTCTGGATTTTCACGGCCTTGCTCTTTTCCCATCCTATGTAGGCTTTCAGAAAAGAGGGAAAAAATGTGATCCCTTCCCCCCCCACTCTCCCCACCGTGCTTTTGAAGGCAGGGTGAAAGCAGCAGCATTAGGACCAGAGTGATGTCTGAGCCTGCAGCTTATTGCAATTTTCAGTGCATTTTCTCTCCATGTCAAGAGCTGAAAAGCTAAACTGGGACAAACAGCCCCTAATTGCTGCTCCAGCATCTCCTGGAAGAGGTCCACGTTGGTCTATAAAGGGAGAAGCTGTATGGGGGACTGCCTTGAAGAACTGACCCCGTTTTGGTTACACATAGAAGAAAATACCTGGTTGCTTAGGATCATTTTGGTGGCATGGTTTGCAGCACATGTTCACACTGTAGCTGCTTCACCTGCTTCAGGGCATCTGACTGTGTTGAGTTACGTGTAGTGACGCAGAGGGCTTTCCCTTGGTGGAACATGAAAGTTCGTTTGCAGTCCATCAGCTTATGTAAAAGTTTGAACTATTTTTGTTAAAGTCCATTGCCGTACATTTTTAGACTAGCTATACTTCATGCACACTCCGTTTGTCAAATCCACCACTTTGCTATATACAGTGAGAGGATATCAAAATCCCTCTGAAGCTTTTAGGGACTGCAGTGGTGCAGAGTACTCTCTGAACACAGCCATATTGCTTGTGCATCCAAATCTCAGGGGAAAATCTGATAATTTGTGCATGGTGTAATTCCCACTCTCTAAAAGTTATCAAAAATGTGGAAAAAGACTAACTCAGGAACTACTGCTCTGATTTAGAGTGTATTGGAATAAACTGAGGTAGGTCCTTATAGATTGCAGTTATTAAAACCCTCTTGATGTGAGTGTATTCAGTCTTATCTTTGCTATTATACAGAACTAAAGCTGTACATATCTCTGCCTTTTCTTGTTTATCCTCTTCATGCCATTTTCCATTTTGCTGTGCTTTGATTCCTGGGTCTGTTTTGTCAGTTCCGCAAAGAGTCACCTCTGGGTCTTTTTTCATGAGAACTCCTAAACCTGAGTCAGTCTCCCTGAACCCATCTGCCAGGCCTCTGGATGTACTTATTTCGTTAGGGCTGGTGGATGCTTGAAACATTTCTTCTTTCTGCTTTTCCTTCCCCAACCTCAGTTCTTGAAGTGCAGCATTATGACTACAGGAACCATCCTTTGATATAAGGTAGGATCTTCACACATGCTTGTATGTTTTCTGTACCTTTACTCCCTCAGAAGAAAAATAGGAATGCCTGCGTGGTCTAGCATTTTGTTTCTTAAAATTTTTTTTTGTTACACTGGAATTGTTACTAGAGATGCCTTCTTGTAAGAAAGTTTCACAAATGTCAGATTTTTAATGAATTAATTTGTATGTTGCTCCCTGCTGTATCCCAGGACACTTTGAAAATGAGACTTTTTTCCCAAGAATTTTATCCTGCTGTGAATATTTATATACATTAAGTTGCAATAAACCCAAACAATTTTCTCATTAGCAATGCAGTCTGCGAAAGTCAAATAATTTCTCCTGTGGCTGTGTCAGGGACACTGTGTACTTGAAGTAGGGGAGAGGAAAAAAAATTTCAAAAAAGAGGACCTGGGATTAACAACATGCGTTCTAATAGAAGTCTTGAAATTAGCCCTTTCATCATACCATATTTATTGTTTTAATTTACTTTGGTGGCATTCAGTATTGGCGCGTGAAGTATGGTTGTCCTTGCATGCTGCATGCATAGGCAGAAGGTAAAAGGGTTAACAGAGCCCCTTCATGTGAGGAGTAGCTGAACCAGACCGTGGTCCTGAATGAGGTCTGGGTGAAAGCGACGTTAAAGGGCTTCCGGGTGGGACTGCCTAAATGCTGAAGCATACCTGGTTTTAGAGAGATGTAAGTTCAACAAAGGAGCTAACCTGGGGCTTCATCCAGGAATCTTTGTTGCAGGGTTTAGAGCAGCCTGTTGGATATGCACCTTTATGCTGGAGGAAAGCGCCCGTAGCTTCAGTGGCTGGAAGAAGAGGGAGCTTGCAGCAGTCATTTCTCCCCATGTCTCCAGCTGGGCTGAGCAGAGCTCTGGTGTCAACGGAACTCTGAGCCTGGGCTTCCTAACAGTGAAGTGCTTGTGGATGATAACAGGCACTGCTGCTACACTGAAGGTCTGTGTGCTCCCAGCTCTGCCGAGGCTGCGGGGAAGCCAACAGCTTCGTCTGTTTGTGTTCTGCACCTGGCAATTACCTACCATCCTCCCGGTCAGTGCTGCGGCAGATGCAGAGATGGGGTGTGACTGTCAGGGTAGTTTTCAGGGAGGGGGATGGGGGATGAAGGAAACAAGTCGTAGCATTGACAGGACAAGAAGGCAATAGCCACGAGCGGTCCGTGGTGCTGGTGAAGCTGGCACAGTAACTGAGCCAGCAAAACTACCATGACTATCTTGGATGCTAGTCACCCATTAGTCGCTGCCTTATTCCCATCCCACTGATGCAGACTAGCAGTTCAGAGACAGCTGGAGATGCAGCATCTGTGTGTGGGTGAAGAAAGCACGTAGTTTTCCTGCAGGAGAGCATATGAGCTCCGCAGAGCAAACAGAGGCTGGTCATGTATTTTGCTTTTACCTTTCAAAAAGGTTATAGGGTGGCTGTTGGTCTGCTGATGTTTTTGCCTGGGTGCAGCCCTTGAGACCTGTGTTTGTTCCCACAGCAGGATGTCTGTTTCTGTCCTGTTAGTGTGTCCATCATCGCAGCATCAGATCTTTGCCACAAAGGACAGGGCTAATATCTGTTGCATGTGGATCTTCTCTAGCTCTGTTCCCTGGTGGGGAGATCTCTGTGGTGGTTTATTAAGCAGCTGATGTTCTATGTACTGTTTCCTCTACAGTGAACTCCAGCAGTGGAGATGGAGTTTATGAAAGAGATAGCATCTTTTCCCCTGTTGTTTGTCTCACACTGTGCCCATTTGTAAGTATTTAGCATTGACTGGCTCTACAGATGTGCTGTTATTTCCTTTAGATGAAATCCCGCAGTCACACAAATGTCAAAGCCTCACACTTACTCCCTCTGTGTTGCAAGAGCCTTCCTGCTGCAGTAGCGATGATGTGCAGAGCGATAATTTCTTATCCCCAGAGCTGCCCCTTCTCAAAACTGGGGCAGACGAGCGACTCTGTGGAGCAGAGCAGGTGTTCCCCAAGAACATTTTCAGTTTTGCTTCACTTGCAGTAGAAGGATTGTAGAAGTAGAAGACACAGCACAGCGGCCCTGTGAACCTTGCTTCTTTTTTTACTCATTTTACTCATTCCCACAGGCACTGTGATAGCAGTCACTGAGTTAAACCCTCTGATTGAGGAGTGTCCTCAACTTGCAGGAGGAATACTGTCCATTTGGAGGCCAGTGCAAATATGGAGGATGAACACTAGGATTTTATCCAATGATCCAGTTGGTCCTTTTTGCCTGGACCCTGTGTCAGTCACATGTGTCACAGTCCTGAAGAGCTGGTTGGAAATGCAGGCTGTGGTAAGAGTCTGCAGCAGTGGGTGCATTTGCAGAAGAGAAAAGGGGGGAGCTGCATGAGATCACTGCCCAGAAGGTGAAAGGAAAATCAGGGTGCACTGAGAGGAGAGCAAAGAGTGGAACAAGCAAACCTGCCATACGGGAACCCCCAGTGCAGTTCTCAGGTCCCTCTTCATTGCAGAGAGGATCAAACTGGAGGTCCTTTAGAGGGGAGCTGTTTGTGAAATAAGAGAAGAGCTTAGGCAGTCAGATGTGCGCAGTCAGGAGAGAAAGACAAGACAACCGTGTTTAGCCATACATAAAAGGCTGCTGCAAAGATGTAAGAGTTAGACCAATTATTTTCAGTCATTGGCAAAGGCTGTTTAAAGAAAATGGATTTTGAGGGCCAGCAAGGAAAACCATTGACATACTCCAATGAAACTTGTAAAAAGCCAAATTTTAGTTCTCTTGAAGCAGAAGGAAAGGATTTCAATGGGCATTGGATCAGCAGTGTAACCCAGAATACAGCTGGCAACCAGTTGTGAAATAGCCAGTGGACCCACCTTGCAGATTAGAGCTTGCAGGGAAGAGCTGAAATACGCTGCTGTGTGAATGGATGTTTTCCTCACGCAGATGCTGGCAGAGCGCCCAAATCTCAGCCCTAGCCTTTCCAGGAGAAGGCACGGTTGCTGCAGTTACAGAAGGGCTCTTTTAAATTGGAGAAAAAGTCAGCTTTGCTTTTATTTTTTGTGATCAGATAATAATTAATAGAGAATGTGGTGATATGTACTTTAGTCCGGTTTTATCAATGTAGTAGGTACACCTTGTCACTCTATATGGACTTATGCTATGCAGGTGGCCGTGGTATAGTGCAGATGAGTCAAACAATATGAACTGCAGAAGGAGAGTGGTCTGCAGAACATTTTCACTTGGCCTTTTCCCCAGAAATGCATGTAGGGGAATGGTAGTAGATTGAGGTCTTGGACTGCAGCAACAGACTCCAGGGTCCACCAAGATGCTGTGTGTGCACCTCCTTCTTTCTCACACTCTGGTGAATACAATAAAATAATGGTGCAAAACTTCTGAAGGGAAATTGACCTGAATTGCCAAACCAAGGTGTAACACCTAACACTTCTGGTTGCACTGGGTTGACTCCAGCTGTATGAATGCAAATCCTAGCCAGACAAGATCAGCAGTAGGGGCAAGTTGCAAGTGGTAAATCTAAGTGAAAGATCCAATTAATCCTCACCAGTTTGTCTTAGTGACTTCTTCTGAACGGTCTGTGACAGACATGCTGAAATATTAAACCAGGACTATGATGCAAAATGCATTTCCTGTCTGTGACAAGTACGATTTCAAGCTAGATTCTGTCATTCTTGCTTATATTCAGTAATAAATTTTTGGCTGATGTAAATCTATTTGCTTGCTAAGAGACAGATTACTGTATAAAGGTCTGGTCAAATATTGTGGAGAAAATTACAGTCTGGTTTTGCTTATACCTAACTCTGGCCCCATCTCCATTTTTGGCATGTGTTGTAATTTATTCTTGAATATTGTGTTAGCCCCGCTGACATGTCAAACCCGATACATAAGACCATTTTCATATGGTCTTTGTTTATTTGATCAAGCACTTGATCTAGTGCTTGAAATTTCTTGCCCGTGTGGCCTCTTGAAGTACTCTGCTGACAGCTAATTCACTGAATCTGGCATGCAGTAATTCTTTAGCACTAAGCTTGGTTTTTTCGTCTGGTCCAAGGTTATTTTCCCCCTTGCTTTCTGCCTCCTTTCTCTGGCAGCAGTTTTCACCCCAGTGGAAGGATGCTGCATGGAAGGCATGCCTCCTGCAGACACCCTGTGGGTACTTCTTTCTTAATGTTAGCTGTAAACTGTGGCAGCTGGAGAGCATGTACACAATCCATTCAGCCACCCTCGTCAGCTGGCAGAGGAAAAGGAACAGAAACCTGCAACCTGCAGCACTGTAGTTATCCTGCACCGACTGGTGGTGTGAGCAGAGCCTGCTGCCCGCTGCCCGCTTTAGGACAGTTTACTGAATGTGCAGGAAACCTTATTGCGTATAGAAGAGAAACAGGCACAGTAACTGGAAATTAAATGTATTCTCCCTTCATCACTGGGTAAGCAGTGTTTATTTGTACGTGTCTGTATAATTTGGCATAGCAGTCTGCAGCAGCCTGACCTCTGGGCTGATTTTGCATTTGGGCTTACATCACCAGAGCCTGTTCTTAATTTCCACAGGAGAGCGTAAGGGGAGAATGAAGATGCGTTAGTCCTACAGAAAGCGTGCAGTCTCAGTGGATAATGAGTGATGTCTCTGCAAGCAGCCCTGCAGTCTTTTATGAGGTAACGTGGTCTTTGACGTCAATGGGAAGTTTGCTTCCACAAAAGCTAAACAGGGACTGCAGGATTTGGTTTCGTGGGGTTTTATGAAGCAGAACTGTCACTGAAAGAAATCAGGATGTATTTCACTGGCAGCCCTCCTCGTGTATCTATTCATGATGCTTTTTGCTGCCACCTTGGTTTACTGTGTTCCTTCTCTGGTGTATATTTTTGTGTCCACATTCTCCAGTCAATTTTTCTTCACCTGCTCCTTTAAGACCATGAAGTGGGGGAGCAGGGATGTTTCTGCTTCACCAGCTTCTCTCTGAGTTACTCTTGCAGGGAATACAGGGGGACATGAGATTTCAGGAATTCAACTGTGTGCCAACCTGCTGCCTTCCTGTTCAATTTGGGTAGAAGAGCACTGTTCACAGCCTTTGCTTGCAGCACAACCCCTGAGTCGGAGACATTCAGTTGTGTGTTTGTGCTAATTTGGAGGGCTAGTTGTATTATTTTTTGTCTCCCTGTGGGGGACAAGATCATGGAAGTGTAGGGGAAAACGCATCGCTCAAACATAAAGGCTGAGGGCTTAAGAGAAATTTGTGCTTTTGGATGGCAGGACTTTCGGTGGAATTACATGACGTGATAATGCATGACTCTAAAAAAGTCAGTGAGTGCAAGAGAACAGACAATCTGCCCAGCCATTTGGGAAGCCCTGATAAGACATATGATCATGAACCCAACTTATTTTTCCTGCCTGGCACCTTCCAATGGTATCCTACTTGATTTATTTGTTTAATGATGAACCTCACTGCCAAATCACGGTAATGTTCACATTCTCTTTGGTAGGTTGTACTACGTATCTTTGTACTGGGAGGCTGATTTTGGGGAAGAACTCCCTCTCCTCTCCTCGTAACCTCTCCTGTCAAGCTGGGAACTTCCCGTGATCCCAGCAAACAACTTTAATTCGTTGTAACGGGCAGATACCTCTATTTGTAAAAACTGGGAAAAATTTCTCTGCCCTTGCCCTAGAGCAAATGGCAGGGATGACCAAAAAGTGAGTGTACCTGTGTGTTTGTGAAGAGAAGGGATGTGAGGATGAAGCCAGCAACAGTCCTCAGACCAGTCTTAAATGTATGAAATGAATTTTCAGCATTGGGGATAAAGTAAGTTATTTGTAACACCTCAAGAGAGGTTCATGGGAGAACAGTCTGTTTTTAGGCATGGAGTCCCATGGGGAATGTGGTGCCTGAGAGGAAGCCCTTGGCTAAGTTCACCTGAAGCTTGCAGTGGTCGTGGTGGGTGGAGGGAAGCAGGCACAGGAAGAGCAGTGGCCAACACCAGCTACTTCTCTTGCACTCCAGGGCAAGACCTACAAAGCAGGGAGTAATTCTTGTTACATTTCAAGAGGGGTATGAGTGAACTTCCCAGGTAGTGAGGAACACATACCTGCCTGGCTTTTTTGGTATTTCCTGTGCTTTGATAGCTTCTGTGCGGACTTACAGCTGCATTTATGTCACTTTTTTATTTTTGTTTTCCCCTTCTAATTCCCTGTAGTGTAGTGGTGGTGGTGGATTCTGCCTTGTCTATTCATTCATTTATTGTAATGCAAGAAGGGGATAAGGAACATACTGGTTTGTCGCTACCTGAGGTCCCTTTCCTGGTGGATTGTGGTCATTTCTGTAATATCACGCTCTTTGGTTTCACAGTTTCTGAATACTGCCATAGCTATAGAGCACCACCAGAAGCTTGTTTTTCTGTGCTAGGGCAACCTGAGTACTTGGGCTTGTAAATACCATCCATTTCACCAGTGTGACAGCTAGAAAGGTTATTTGTCCAAAGATCCATGGGAAATAAGTGACAGGAGGAGAATAAATCTGTGCTGGTCTTTGAATTACTAAGTCACTGTATAATCAATTAGATTTCTCCTAGGTGAGGCCCTTACCCTCTTTATTTTGGTTTAGCCATATATAAAACCTTGTATCACATCAGTCATTTTCGCTTGTGCTGCATAGTAGATTTTGAGCCTGTGGACCTCGTTTTTTTTCATACACGTGGGAAAAACCCTGCCACTTCTAGATTTGCAGTGAAGTTAAGAGACATAGAGATGAAGTCAAGATCATGTTTTGACGCTGAATGCAGTGCTTGGGAATAACTGTTCTGAGTCTGGCCACCCTGACTCGAATACTGTCGTGTGCAAGGAAACACAGGCTGGAGATGAGCGGCCAGGACTCCAGCCTGTAGTCACTGTGTGTGCGGAATGTTGGTGACCACAATGAGTTAGTGCCTGTAGACTGCGCTGGTATGAAAATTACTTGCCAGGTAACAAGCACACTGGAGTACAGAGAGTGTGAAAGAAGGGGTGCTGCTCTGTGGTGGTATCCCTCAGGTGTGTTACTGCCTGAGTACTCCCTTGTCAATTAAAGCAATTACGATGGAAATTGCCAGATTGTCTATACTGGTTGGAGAAGATGAGGGAGGAAAATACTCTGGCTGGAGAAGGGCTGGGTCACTGTGGAATGTGTTTGCCAACAGGATTTCTCAGGTGGTACACGGGGTTCGGGAGAGATGCCAGCCTGTTGTAGCTTAATCTGGCAGCCAGCAACTAAGCACCAGACAGCTGCTTGCTCACCTCTCCCCTTCCCCCCCAGTGGGGTGGGGAGGAGAAATGGACAAGAGGGGAAACTTGTGGGTTAAGATAAAGACTGTTTAATAAGGCAACAAAGGAAATGCTACTACTGATAATAATAATGATAATGCATATGCAAAGCAAACTATATACAATACCATTTTTCTCACCACCTCATGACCAATTCACAGTCAGTCCCCAAGCAGTGATCGTGGAACCCCAAACTCGGATTTTTGAAAATTTTTCAAAACTCCCCAAAAAACCCAAACTCCTGGAAAAATTCAAACTCCCAGACAAGAGCAGGTTTGAACTCATGGAAATGAGAAGCAAGAAGGATTCCTGCCCTCCATCTAACCCCCATTCATAAACTGAGCATGATGTTTAAGGTATGGAATATTTCCATCGGCCAGGTTGGGCTAGCTGTCTGGCTATGCTCCCTGCCAGCCTCTGCACAGCTGCTCATTAGCTGAATATGAGAGACTGGAAAAAGCCCTTGATTTATAGCAACAACTGAGAATATCAGTGTTATCAACATTATTCTCCTGCTAAATCCAAAACACAGCAGCTACTGGGAGGAAAA
>Ga0181612_138095_pt1 | contig 16009 bp, 6 predicted proteins | sample HoacroProtozoa21_FD_119630 | JGI IMG/M metagenome (GOLD analysis project Ga0181612, IMG submission 119630) | Hoatzin crop microbial communities from Cojedes, Venezuel. Combined Assembly of Gp0051906, Gp0051904, Gp0051908
ACCGAGGAATAAATGCAGCAGCTAGCACTGTGACAGTGGCTTTTCCATGAGAAGGTTGCGAGCTACAATGGTGACAGCAATACAAAAATTAAAGCAGGTAATTTAAGAGTGGTTTTATGCCAACTCATGATAGCGATGCACACAAAGCAAGCAGAGCATTTGTGTTAAGTTGTCTATTACATTACTGCACCCTTTTAATTAGCAGCTTAGTTTTTTCAGTCAAATGCATAAGGCCAGAAATGTTGCTAATTAAAATAAAACAGGACTCTGACTATATGCTGGCTGGGTGGAAGTATCTGCAGCTCCTGTTGCTAAGCGATACATTTGATGCACAAACCACACAGCACAAGAGCTGAAGACATATTTTGCTGGATCAGATTATATTGCAACCACTGTAGCAAACAGGGAAGAGAAAGTACTGCAAGAGGAAACTATCAGAGATAAGAAAACTTGACTTATCACATCCTCCCAATTTTAAAGCAAGTGAAACCAAAAGGGCAATACAGGGCAGCAGGGAGATCTGGGCTAAAGGGCACTATGATTGCTATTTAGGCTTTCTCCCACTAAACATTCACAGAAACTGCCTACAACAAAGGGATCAGATCCTCATGATGTGGTGGGGGCAAAAGGGAATACACACTGTTGAGCATCCTGCTCATGGCTAGATGCAACATGCATGACTCAGAACCAAAAATAGTAATAATAATAATTAAAAAAAAAGGGTTCACAAGAACACCATGCAGTGAGGTCAGGCAATACTGATGGGGCTTATTTTTGCATGGGGAAGTGAGAGGGGAAGACAGGGGGCAAGAAAGTGTAAGAGAAGGTAATGAATGATCAGTGCAAACCATAGTGATGGATCATTCCCATTACATGTGGGAACCCAGGTCAGGGCATGTTCAAACTGCAAGGAGAGAAAGGAAATCAGCAGCGAGCCCTGAAAACTACCAATGACACAAAAATAAGAATCATTCCATCAAACAAAATTTATCTGCTGTTGCAGATCTCCAGCATTTCCTTCTATGGGAAATACTGCTAAAGAAAAATGTCAGTGGGTGAACAGGACCATAATGCTGCAGCTCTCCAGGGAAGCTGGACAGAAATTATTGAAGAATAGTGGAAATGCTGAACAACAAGACTGTCAATATATAGCCCTTACAGAAACAATGTTTAGCTGGTAATCATTCTAGTCTGTTTCATCAATAACACAAATGAAATACATCTTGTAGTTTCTACCCCAAAATACAAAGCTCTAAGAAAAAAAAAAAAAAAAGGAGAAAAGGGAGGGCATTGATCTCTGAGAGAAAGAGGATTTTCCTTTGTTGCACAGATAATAAATCAGAACCCACCAGAAAATCAAAGATATCACCCTCTATTTGAGTTTAAATCAAACTTCAAATTTACTTTTATGCCTGAATCCTTCAGTCTCTTCCATGTGTATGAACCCCACGAGCCCACTGCTTCCAGCCGGCTGGAGGTACAGGCGTGCACCCAGAGCAAGCTGCAGCACCAGCGCCACAGATCCCATTTTACAGCTCTAGGGGATTATCTGGGAAAGCAGACACGAACATATGCCAGCTCTGGTTTTAACTACACATGCGAAAGACGACATTTCTAATATCTTCCTTAACGTAATGTTTTAAACAGAGAAAGCATTCACATGGAAAAAAATCTGAAAGCAGATTTAGACAATAGTGTTAGCATTACAGTACTAGGACTGGTTTAATTATTCCTCATCTGGAAACTTGAACACTGTTAGGTATCGCGATGCAGTACACACGCATGCAAGCCCGGAGGACTTCAGCCTGTCTCCCTGCTTAGACACCTGCAATGCTGCAAACTCCACGTCTGGAGGAGTGCCGTGGCCACAATCCCGGGGAGATGGCGGGGGTTTCGCCCTCTTCCCAGGAAAACTGCAGCAGATGCAGAGCCCTCCTGCAGCCCGAGAGGTCTGCCGTCCCCAAAGAGCCCGAGCGCCTCGCTGCTCCCAACTCTGTTCTTGAAAACCTAACTTGGGCATGGGAACTCTGACGCACTGAAGTTTTAGAAAAGGACCATAGGCATTGGCCTATCGATGCTCAACGGAAGTTTATAGTACTACTTTAAAAGAAAGTAATAGGCCAGCACTGAATTAATTTGAAAATCCTTCCCATAAAGCTTTTGCTTTGGCATTGCATTCCATGGGATTTCAGCCTGCACTTAAGTGCCTTCTTGAGCCAAGGATTTTAAGCACATGGTTTTGTTGCTACTGTATTTAATTTGACACAATTTTTACTCATTGTATGTCTCCGTACTGTTTCACATGCTGCTTTAATTACACAGTAGCTACTTATTTAAATTTCATGAGAAAAATTTGGGCACTATATTCAAACAGGTGTTTTATTCTCTCCACTGATTACTGGTTTCAATAAATTCAGTCTTTGTCCAAGTCCTGCAAAATAATTGCTCCCGTCCACACTCTGCAGCAGATGCAGAACAGGGAATTCCATTTGGTTTTTCAGAGTAAAAGCAAAGCACTATCATCCATCCCCTTCTTCTCAGAGGAAACATTTGTCAAAACCCGTGATCTAGCTTACTCTTCAAAGATTAAAAATAAAGACTTTGAAAGAGAAATTTAATAATTAATTACAACTTCATTAAATATTTGTCTTACTTGAAAGTTCTTCATTCTCCCTGTTCATTCATTCTACCTACAAATATCCTGAGAATATTTGATAGTGCTAGATTTTTCCAGGTTCTTTTTTATTGTTTTAATATTTCTGTTCTTTTCCTAGATTATTTTTTTTAAACACTGAAAGCATTCATAATGAGAATTTTAGGGATGCATGGGATTTTTTTCAGTTTTGCTCAATTGAGAAGGGACATTCTGGAGAGCTACAATTTACTTTTGGACAGTCTAACAGAAAATAAGGTCTAATAAAATTGACTTCTAAGAATCCCCAAATTGCAAGATATAAAGTATAATTTACAGTCAAACCAACAGTCAATAACGCAACTTATCATCACATAAACTCCAACCCCAGTGACAACAGAAGTGACCATTCCTCTCTTCTCAGCACAAATGTCAGGTCAGAACATTCTCTATCTGCGTCTGCATGTTTACTTTTATTGATTATATTGCTTCTTAAAGCCTTTTAGATACACAAGTGCATTAAAAGATGCAACTAATGGAATATTTCAAGTACAAGTCATCCAAAGTTGTGGTACCAACATTTTGGAAGGAGCTCTGCAGGAAGTTTATTTCATTGTAGGAAGATCATTTCACTGATATAATTAAACTTCCTAGAGGAATTCCAGGGATCTTGTGCATAAAATCAACCTCTGACCTTTCATGACAACACAATCCAGATTTCATGGAGAGAAATACTTTTTTTTGTTTGTTTGTTTTTAACCAAAAGAGCAAGACCAGGGAAACTGTTAGAACAGGGCAGAAGTTCTGTTCGTTCTTTCCAAAGCATGCAGTAAGCAAATCCACTGGAGTCTAGCACAACATTTGCTTTCAGCAGCAGAGAACTTAAACAAGACCCAGAAAATCATCCCAGGGTAAGCAAATAAACTTTTATAGTAGTTTCAAGGCAAACATTCTCAAACAAGGGCGGGAAGCTCTTACCATCAAACCCATCTTCCTCTGTCCCCAGTTCATCATCTGAGCAGATGTTCAGCACATTTACCAGCATCTCTGTCACTATAATAGAAAGAAAAAGAAAAATATGTTGACATTAAGCTTCCCTCGTCTGTCAGAGAGCAAACTCTAGCTGTAGCAGTGTTAATTAAAATTCAGTACAGAAATGGCACCCACTTTTTAAACAACATGGCCCTTGTTTTACACATGAAGTCATAAAAGCTTGAAGGGTCTTGTGTAGTCAATAAAAAGTACAGGTTTCCATAAAAATTGTTCCAAATATAATGAACACCACAACAAACAGACCTTAAAAAAAATGTGCTCTTTCTGCAATTGTCAATGAACTAGGTAACTTTTGTTTTCTCCCCCTCCACACATTTTCGCCTTTCATTCAACTTGGACAGCAGAACTGACCACTGTCCTCTTGCTGCTACACTGCAGTAGGATCTGAATTCCCTGCTTAGCAAATGGAATGACATTTCAGCGGAAAAAGTTACAGCAAGAAGGATCACAGAATATTTATTTATCCAGGTTTTGGGCACTGTACTTTGAGTTCAACAAAACATCAACCCCTCTAAGATGTCTACGAAGGGGCAGCATCTCTTGAAATCCAGGACAAATAGACTTGAGGATCGTTGTAGGTCCCTTCCAGCTGGAACTATTCTATATTCAATAGAAACATCATTATAAGTGAATTCAGAATACATTCAGCTTGCTTGCTTTAGAACTCGGGCATGGAAGGGTCAGCCTCAGGCTACCCCTAACCTGGTCCCAGCTTTTTCTGGAAAGGCAACAGTGAGACACTAACCAGAGCACACACAGAGTAAGAACAGACAAAAAAAAAAAGCCAGCGAAAATCACAACCAAGGAAATGGAATTTAGAGATCAAAAAAGCCAAAGTTACGAGGTAAAATGTGAAATCATTAGCAGACTGAGAAAAACTCCACTACATCTACATGTAGTAAGCATCATTAAAAGGGTTACCAGACATGTCTAGCTTTGCACTAGCTACACAAGTTGAAAGTTTAAATTTTTTAATCAAGTGGTTATTAAAATCGTCTTGTGTGACAAGTATGATGGCTTAGCACATTAGAAGGGTGGGACACAGGTATATTCTGCCTACATTAGTGAAGAATTTAATATTTTCCTTTGACAGGATTAGTGGAAAGACTTTCCACATTAACAACCACCAGCAAAACTATCAGCTTCCTACCTTGGCTGGCCTTTAAGGAAAAAATCTATAAAAAAAAGGAAATAAATAAAAAACTGTGTAGAACATCAACTCTTACGTGCATGAGTTTTGTTTTGCAGAGAAAGGGAAAACACTGATTTCACTTCTCGGGTCTCTAACAGTTCCAAGCAATTGGCAAGAGTGACCACTGGGAAGACATGAAGGAGTGTGGGGGAAAAAATACAAAACATCCCAAGAATACATGATGAGGAGGAGCATTCACGGCTTCAGAACCTCAGCAAATCTGGCCGTGCATTCTGTAGCCTGACCTGAGGCAGCCACCAATGGGAAACCTCTGGAAAAATGACCTTACAGAGCATCTTACAGAACGTGTACAGAGAACGTGCCCATCCTAAAAAGGGCCTGGCTGAGTTTACGGTCGAAGAAAATGAAAGCGTTTTATCTGCTTCACAACAGTCTGCAACACGCATCAGCGTGGATTATGTAATGTCTCCATTAGCGGAAACAGCTGTCTATTCTTTGTTAATCCCTATTTTATTGTCTATCTGCTTTGTTCACAGAGACCTCAGGCATCTCACCAGCGGCCTTCCTAGTACAAAAGAGTAGCTGAAAACAAAGCCAGTCATGACTACAGGTAAAAGCCACAGCTGGCTGTACTTCCAGTTGCCTATTAAGAGAGAACTGTTATTCCAAGCAGCTTTTAAGAGTTTATTATAGTTTTCTGGCAGTAATTGCTGTTGCAGTAATATACTATAATGGATGGATCAAAGCAAGCTTCATCTCAGGCCTTGAATAAAATGACTTGGGGTTTAAGCAGTTTGCATTATGTATTCATTTAATATGTTAGACCAAAGTGTTTTCATGCCTTTTGTGTGCTTGCCATTTGCAGCATGAAGTTGTCTTCAGGCAACATCAAGAGCATTGTGTTTCAATGAAACATCATTTATGTTCTTTAGAGTCTTCTTGCCAGCAACGAGGCACTGTACGCCCTGGGCAGAGGAGCAGGTTTTCCTTCTTCTTGCTGTCTCTCTACTCTCTCCAGAAGCAGTTAACCAGACTGGTTCTTAGTATCCCCAGCTCTGTGTTTCACCAGCTGGTGAAAAAGCAACCCACCATCACCTTATCAGAAAGGTCAGCTGGGTAAGGATGTAGCCATGATGTAGTGAAGTCGTCGTGACGTTTCTTGAGCAGTAAGCGATATCCAAGGGAATGCCCAAGAGCTTACAAAGGAACAACTACTAAGAATTTTACTCAGTGAATGCACATCTGGCCTGCAATGTCATAAAATCTGTTTCTACAGCAGAAATATAATGGCATCATGGCCTGGAAAAAGTAGAAATCATAAAAACATATGAGAAGCGTGATTAATCTTTGGTAACTGCTTGCCCCTCTGAGGCCTGTTTCTTCAAATTTGTCCTTGAAAGCAAGTCATCTGTCTTCAAATCATTCTTGCCATTTTAAATAAATGAGGCCACATGCACACTGACTAAGAAACGATATTGCAGTTTCTACGAATAGAGCCAATTTACATACCTTTCTCACCCACAAACGGCAAGGACCAGGTAAACACATCCATGAAGTTTGGAAGCCAGTACGGATGAGGGGAGCAGTTGAACTGCCTGATATTCATAACGTTGTTCTCATATTTCAATACTGCAGCTAGAAGGGAGAAAGGAAAGCAACAAAGAGAGATGTCAGCCACGTGTGTGTGACCGGCCGCCAGACCAGTAACGCTCGCAGAGTGCACAGCCTGCGGAGCTGCTCACCAGTTTGCAACCACTTGACCCACCGGCAGCACTTGACTGCTAGGTGTAATAGGACACAGCCCCAAAGAAGGTGCAAGCCATCTCCAGTCTGAAAGCGGTGTCGTCAGCCTTCCCTGGCACTAAGGTGCGTTGGTAAGTGAATTAATAACTGAGTAGTCATGAACACAGGCTCTGGGATCTGCCACCAGCGGGGAACAGGCAGACTATCCACAACCACCTATTTCATACAGTTACCTGAGCTCCTCCCAGCCACACTTTGAAAGTAACAAAGAAAAGAATTTATCACTCAGAGTGTGAATGCTGCTCTTCCAATAAATATTGTCAACGTTTCATTCATAGTATTGTACAACAGACGATACTTTCTTCTCCCATTTTTCAAACTCTAGGTACGCGAGATTGTGCTCCTGATAGCATGAATGGGTAATAACATGATTTATCTTGCACCATTTAAAATTTGTAACATTCTTGTCAACACACAGCCACACAAAAAGACTACATGTGCTAATGGGCAGACATATAGATATTTATGCCATTGCCACTTTTTAAAGCACCAAGTCAAATTCAGTGTTAACTTGTGTGCACGGATGTCAGGTTCATATCTGAAACAGGATCTAATTAGCCTTTTTTTGCAACATTAGTAGAACAAAGTAAACCAAAGTATTACAAAGCACATCAGTAAGAAACAGCTATTTCTAGAAGAGACCATAGCTATACCCAGGCCGAGGGCAGTCAAAAGTCAAATGAAAGGAGGAAAGGCCGAATGTGGCTTGGGTAGAGAGGGCAGAGAGCGTAGGTGGGAGAGAAAGGCAAAACGTCAGTTTGGTTCAGGAGGAGCAAAGTAATCATGTTCAAAATGTGGCACATGAAATAAAGTGAATTCTACAATAAGCCTAGATAACTGCCCTCATCAACACTCATTTACCAAAACATGAAGCTTGCCCAACACTATGCTAAGACTACATTCCACACCAAATCTAGACTTTCATGCACTTTTAAAACTTTTTATAGCAATAAGTGCTTATTAGGGTGCTGTAGATTACTCAAAACCTCAGGCCATTCGTTTAGACTGCCTGGAAGAATACAGAATGGGGATGGGTTCAGCAGCTGTTTCTATCACAGGTCTATTTGTTGGCTTTAAAAAATGTATTGAGGGAGAGCTTTCAATAATATGGTCTTTCAATAAAAAGCATCCAGTGCTGGATTTCTATTGTTCACTATGGGCCAACTGCCTCAGCTTGGGAAACAGTAAAACTAAATCTCACCCCTTCCTACTCCTTTTTTTCTTTCTTTTTTTTTTTTCTTTTCTGTCATCTTGCAAAGACACAGGTAATGTAAAATCTTCATAATGCAGTTAAGACTCAACATGGTAACAGTATCTCTAACCTAATTATGGTATATTTTAATTTACAGAATTTGATTCCTGAAATTCAGGAATTTTTAAATTGCACAGGCACAGAATACATGTGCTGTTGGATATGAACAGAGCCGTTTATGAAATAGAAGAGAAAGTATTTCTTTCCTTCAGGAGAAAAAGGTAATTTTGAGATGACCATCTAAAACCAAAGGAACTCATAACTATCCTGAACACAAAGACATAAAAGTTTTTAAAACAATACAGTTCCAGGAGACTGCAGACAAGATCTTTAATCAACATAGGACTAAGACAGTCAACACAAGCTGAAGCTTCCATTCACTGTAAAAGGGTGCACTTTACATTTCTATTACCAGAAAAATAAGAGGGGGAGTGTTCAGTTTTTAAAAGACAGCTCAGTGAACGTTACAAGAAGTTTGCTGGTCATCTCACTACTAGCATTTACTTATAGCTCTGAACATAATCCCTGCTCAGATGCTTACTCTCACGTAGACAGCACTGACTTCACTATGTCCTGCTGGGCATTACCCGATCTTGTCGCAATTCTACTGCTGTAGCTGTAGATGAGCTCTCATCAAATACTTTAAGCTGGAGACAATATACTGCACATATTCTAACTTTATGTAAATCAGCTTCATTCTGCCTTTTGAAGCTATGAATTAAGCCATCCTGATGAGATCTAGTAACCTGGGACCGTCAGAACGTTCCTTCTCAGCTTCAGTCACAGAAAAATGAATCAAAGACGCAACACACATGACAACATCTTCATAAATGATGAAACAGCGCAAATTAGAAGTCTGTCAGAAATATACCACAGCAAAGACATCTAGAGAAGGAGGCATACCCCACTCCGTTTTTCCCCTTTCCTCCAGCCTTCCCACCTGTGGCTACCCAGGGAGGAACGTAGTTCCAGGGGTTGGCTATCACTTAACAGCCAGCACTGGCAATGAAGTTGCATGACTGCAGTATGCCATAGCACCGTACGAAATGCAGTGTATGGCAACATTGGCTGAAGGGGGTGATAAATCATCTCCTTTCATTGACTGAAGTGTGTTTCAAGCAGACAAGAAACTTTTTTGATGCACTGGAATGTTCCTTCCTACAAAAATTTAATGGGCTGCTAAGTCTTCCATTTTGTGGTTGATGACAGACTCCAGAGTGACCCGGGAGTTTCTGAAACCTACTCATCAATACGCACAGAAAACAGCTCGCTAACATTTACACAAACTTGTGCCAGGCAGATACCCTCCACTTAAATAAACCACATTCGACTCTTGCCCGTTCCAGTCTGACAGTTGGCAGCCATTCTCCTTCTCAGGAAAATAAAAAAGGCTTAAAATGGCTATTAGCAAAAATGAGAAAACTAGTGTTGATGCTCTTAATATTTCCATCACTTTTTGGCTGAAATTATGTACGGCAGATTGAAACACATCCTCCTTCTATTACAGTGACACAATTGCATAGTAAAAATAAATAGTTTGTGGTTTTATAGCAAAAATGAGTCAAAACCACACAAAAAGGACCACTTAATGGTTGTGAAGTGTTATTTAGAAGGACTAAAACTTCAACTTCATTATCTTAGTGAGCTGAGGTAGTTTCCTTTGCCACTATTTCTTCAATTTATCCATTAAGTCTATTTCTAAATTCCATGAAAGCTGAATGAATCACTTTTACAAGGAACTTTTAAAACTGGCCTCTAAAAAACCCTTAACCATAAGAAGAACAGTTGGAAAACATCAAATTAAATATAAATGGCTTTAGTGTGTTGTGTTTTTTTTTTTAAAGAAGACAATTTACTTTGAGATTACTGTAAAAACAAATCTTCACACAACCTTATTAATTTATATACCTGAATATCTTACAAAAGCAAGTCTTGATAACAGTATTTTAAAAATTATTCTCCTCTGTAAATGACCTGTACAACTCTTCTACATAAATGACTTCAAAAGCCACTTGAAGAAAAATAACACTCTACAATAGAGCAGCATAACAACAAAGACAGAAGTCTTCTAAAATAACCCTACTTATAAAAGAATAAAATGAGGTAAGCTAGTTAGCAGTATCACTAACACTTTTCCGAATTTTTAATTTAAAATCTTTCACTTACAAGCACAAGGTAAAAAGAAAAAATTATTTGGTAACTAACGAACATGATATTTAACATTAAACAAACTGGCTCTTGTTACGATTGTGCAGTTCCAACTACTGCTTAGTAGTCAGCAGAAGAAACTTCACCCAGATCAAGAAGAAAACGCTTCTCAGATAACAGCAGGAGTCTCCCCGACTTCTTCTGGTCCCTTGCTTTCTTTCAGTCTCGGCTCTTTTCTTCCCTTCTGTTGGCTCAGAAAATGTTTGGGGCTTTCACCTCTGTGCACACTAACTTGATGCCTAAGCAGCTATACGAGACCCCAGCTGCCCTGAAAGAGCAGGAATCTTTTGAAGATTATATGGCTACAGGCCACGTCATCACTGATGGAAGAGACAAAAGAAAGTGGGATGGGTTCAGTTGGTTATGAAACCCGTAACTGAGGAAAATATGCCTCTCTCCAACACTTCCAAGTTCAGTTGCTTATTATTCCAGGCTGCAACTCCTATACTTTTCTTTCCAAACGTATACTCGGACAGACGCTAGCAGACCAAGCCACCAGTCACAGTTTTATCGTGTCTAATCACCAACCAGAGCAAGAATCTTCTTTTATTACTGTTAACAGCCACACACATATTAACCTCATTTTGGCATTCCCTGTTGTAAATAAGTTTTAGAAGCTAATGTTTTGTAAAGTGAAGATGTGCAGATATCCCAGATGACATTATACTTCTTCACAATGCTAGTAAACTGAGATATTGGATGCTGAAATCACATTAGAGCAAAATGAAACACTATTGCAGCAGGCAAGGGGCATTCGTAATGTTTAGCTTTAAGCATTTAACATTGCTATCTAAGGATGGAAATCGGGGTAGTGAAAAATGTGCAGGTAAGAAACTTCCTTCCTTCAGCTAGAAATGGAGACAGCTCTTCTAACTTTCTCAGGGTCAAATATATGCAGGCACCCAGTGCCATCTGAGACCCCTGGGGCATCTCCTTGGTCTCCCTGTGTTAAAGATAAGCCTAGAGCACCCCTGTCTCCTGTGTCATACCTGTCAAGTCGGAGTGGATGTCTCAGATCCTTCTGGCATCTCAAACAGCCCTTTTAAAGCCTATATGTTGGGAGCTGAATTCAGGCCTTCAGCAATATGAACAACATTAAAGAGTGTGACTGATAGTTCAGAATTACCCAAAGAACTCGATATCCTGCTTCAAGATCTGCTGAATCCTTTTTCAGTATAAATTAATTGATAACTTTTCCATCAGAGGAAAAAAAAGTAATGAGCATGATAGAAATACTAGCCCAGAATGGACCCCATGTTTTCAGATAAACAACCTCAAAATAACTTTAGCAAACAAGTTAACTAATTTTCTTGCAATTTTTTCAGAAAACTCACCCATCATTTAGAAAAAAAATGCAGTGAAAGGTCTCAAATTCTTCATACCTAAGAAAGAATTTAAATTCCTGATTTAATGCCAAATTAACTTCAGCATTAACTATGCAGCTGGGAACAGTGCCTTCTCCTCCAGCAGAGTTGCTAAGTAACCACAGCGTTTTCTGCCCGAGACGGGTCAGGGATAAGGGTTAGTAAAATTTCTTAAGGAGTTTAAACATTATCAAAGGAAAAAATGATTTACTATACAAGGTAATGATGTAAATAACCCAGTACAGAAGCAGGGCTAATTCCAGTTGGGAAAGTCTTCCCTTACAGAATTCTGAAGTTCTTTATTTTACACAGGCAATTGCACCTTCCAAAGAAACAGTGCAATAGCACTCCAGATTTTGTCAATAGACTGCAAAAACCACTTCTGGCAAACTTCTCTACATTGGCAATGAGATGGCCTAGATACCCTGACAGCTCCTCTTTTAAAGCTTTTGTTTCCATCACAAGGCCTCATCGCAGCAGCAGAGATAAAGCATTACAGAAAACTGATAGGGCAAACAGAAGGTTACGCCGCTTTTCTGTTGCTAGTATTTCTCAGAGATCATCCTTGCCTTCAAGGTACGTGACTGCCTTCTTCCAATATAAAAATAATTTTCCTGTTAGATCCATCTGGATCAGGTATATTTCTTAACGTCTATCTATGGTATGCCACATGCTGATAATTTACACACACTTCATTGATATATTACTTCTCTGGTATGTTAACAATCATACTGATATACAGTTGGTTTTGATTATTCTAGTATCCCAAACTCCCCTGCATACTTTCTTTGTTTCTTTCCTTCATTATCTGCTTTTCCTTTCAGCAGCACCATGTTTACATTGCAGCATGTTAGAAGAGACATCACATCATATTTTTTGATAGCTTCAGATTCTCTAGTGGTTATCTCACTACTATGAAACCTAATCTTTTAAAAATGTTCAAAAGATAATAGTCTGTCTTTAGACAGCTAGTTAAAATTGTTCACTCAGCCAAAAAGCATGCATTTACTGAAGTGACAGCCAGACACTAAAATATGAAGTATTGCCAATGATTTACAAATAAATTGCCTGCCTCTGTAAAACTTCTGTAAAATCTTTCACTTGCTTTTTTTTTTTTTTTTGTTGTGGCATGAGCAGCATTACAGAAAGTCCTAATTGAGGCGTTAAGAAAAATTAAATGCAAAAATAAAAGTTTAGACACGGTACAAGGCCAGCAGATCATACAATGCAGTACTCAATGGCACCCTCTTACTCTGTTGCTATGGAGAATATCTCCTGGTGATGGGCTCTCTCGAATCCAGGGGTAAGCCTGTACTTGCACAACTTTCTCAGTTTCTTGATCAGTATAGCCTTCCTCCAAGGTCATGAACTCACAGGTAACTATCGCAATCCAATTGACATTTATCTTCTTGCATGAGGAGTTTTGATTGTCTCCAGAAGGAGTAATCTTAGAAAAATCATCAATGCACCAGTATCTCTTGTAACAAGCTTTAATAATAAAGTATCTTTTTCTTTATGCCTTTTAATAATATAAATGAGAGCACAAATGCTTGAGAAAGCTATGAAGAACGGCACAGAAGCTCAGAAGTTGCCAAAGAACATACATATAAATTCCTCCCCTTTTCCAATACTCTCCACTGTAATGAATATAGAAGGTATTAATAAAAATAATGAAGAAGGATCGTCTTGGAAAGAGGAGGGACACTAGGCTCCCCATACCTAGGCAGTTTCTGAGTCTCTGAATCACACCCCGAAAGCATATCTCTGTCTCCATTAACTACACAGGGAACCCATGAAAGGAGCCTCCTAACTGAAAAATCTGGCTTGGGCACCCAAAGTTGTGCATGTGTGTGGGCTGGGGTTGCGACAGGACCAGCAGCCACATGACAGACTAATAACTCATGCTGCCTTCGAGAGGCAATGGCCAGTAACCAACAGGATACAGAAAATTCCCTTCAGTGCCAGAAGCCAGCGGAGCAAAGCCAGAAGAGATTCCCATGGCGGGTGGGTACTGTGAGACAGCCCATGCAGAGGGTCTGCAGCAGCATTATTAACTGCAGATACGCTGAACACGGTCTTGTTTGTGTACCTTATCTTCAGTTACTCCTGCCAAACCTCCTTTTCCTCTGGGAACGTTGCCTCCCTACTGTGCTGTAAGTACCTGTCTGATCCCAGTGGCTGCTTTCAAGCAGGGACTGAATAAGGGCCTTGGATAAAGTCGGCAACCAAACCCGCTCCTTCTGAAGTGCTTTGAAGAAGTACCAGAAAGTACATCTGCCTTAATGGGTACGAGAATTATCAACCTGGGACAGAAAGTGAGCTTTAATAGCCCCTTTGCAGCTTTTAAAAAAGATGTATTTATTTTAAACAACAGTGCATTTAAAAATGACCCATTTGCGCCGGTGGGAGATAAAGCCTCTCGGGAATTTATTTAGGATGACTTTATTAGCTAAGTGACAATGAGAGACTTACTAAGAACACATACTAGAAAGGAAGGCACTTACTAGTAGGAGAGTAACTCTGTTACCACGCACTGACAGCAACCAAAACCCCAAACGATCTGTAAAAATCAATCAGGTTCTGCACCAGTGCATGATGAGTCAGCTAGAGCAACTGTCTTGTAATAGAGTGTTCCCTCGCCTCCTGAAATCAGTCACTCCGCAGGTCTGTGTTCTTAGTTAATTCATCTGCTGCAAATCAAGAAAGCCAGCAAGCAGCCATGTTTTGGACTGACAGAGGATGATGGTGTTTTTTTGTTCTTGAACAGGGAAGCAAGCACCCAAACGCTATCCAGATGAAGATGCATGAGCAATGCAGCATGAAAAACTAGGCATGTTGTACTTTAAATGCCAGGAGCCAGTGCAGTCACATGAAATAATGTGTCAAAACTTCTAATGAGAGGAAAGCAGGCAGTTAAACCCAACAGAAATTCATTACAAAGCTGCTAAAGGTCAGCCTCTAGATTTACAAGTCATACATTAAAGAGTGGCACACCAGTGCCCATCTCGCACCACTGCTGATATGCCTGAGTTCCCAGCAGGTATCACCAGCAGTGCACCCGAACTTCAGCTGTGAGCGCAGGTAACCAGTGCCTCTCCGCAGCTGGCCTACAGCTTTTCACCAGAGAAGGCTTTCCACCTGTTTTAAGACCTGCCTGCCACAGCAGAGCATCCTGGAGCAAGGGAAATGTCCCTCTCTTCCGAATCGGAGATGAAGATAACTCAGAGGCACTTCTCTTCACCACCGAGACTTTGTGATTCCAAATTCAGGATTTTGAATATTATGAAGCGTTCTTTTGCAACTTTAGGAAAAAAAAATGCTTACTTCCTTTGCAAGCAAGCATCCCAGTTAAAAATGTCTCTTCTCAGGAAAGATTGATATCTTTGCAAAGGAGCTACTTGCAAGAATATCACTGAGAAAAAAAACATTTTGTTTTGCTCACAGAGGAACACAAATAACTGTAGCTTTACTGGGAATAGGAGAAAGTAAACATTATGCTCATTTCAAGATATAGGAGGACAGGTTTATTAGAATGCTTTACTTTTAGAAACATAATTACTTTTTTTTTTAGTTCATTAGAGGAGATTTCAGGGGATGCAATAAACCAATAGAGAAGCTGCAAACACTTGTATTCAGTGGAGTCTTTACAGAGTTACCAGTGACTGCTTATATGTGCAGTAAACTTTTTTTTTTTGTTGATAATGATATTTCATTTCCTACATAATGATTTTTAAGTGATTAAAAAAACCCAAAACGTGAATGAACTCAGACAATATCTGTCCCATGCTTTATCCACTGATGAGCTGTCAAAATTTGTTAGCTGGCTAGAGGGTTGGCATATACAAACTTCATTAATTTTATTGGAAAGTAGCAAAGGGACAAATAATTAATTATAAGGAACACTGGGCTCTCAATTTCTCACCCACAGCATTTCTTAATATATTTCTCTTAGTTAATAGAGTTGTTCCAGTTTTACTTCCTGTGTAACATTTACTTATTAACTTGCAGTCAAAATACAGAAATATCCTAGGGCATATTAGAATCTACAATTATGTTGAGGCATACATCTGCCTGTAGTACATTTAATTAGATTTGTATTATGTAATAAATGGAATGGCATGAACTAATAAATAGAGGAAGAAAATAGGCATAAACTGATAAACAAAGGAGTGAAAAAGAAAACCAGTGTAATACATTTGAGTAAAGAGAAGCAGAGTTTACCATCTATTAACAGGAATTAAATTCTTACCTTTGTTATTGTATACATCTAGATAGTTTGGTGCTGAAAAAATTGTGATTAGTGAAGGGAAGCCTGTTGTTTGGCTTTTCCTGTACATACGATACCTAAAAGGAAAGAGAAGATACTAATCATTGCCCAATGCTGTATGCATATTTGTCACTCACCAAATACAGTGCGAAAACCAGAATCACACAGAATCACAGAATGGTAGGGGGTTGACCCTCTGTGGGTCATCTAGTCCAACCCTCCTGCTGAAGAAGGGTCACCTACAGCAGGCTGCACAGGACCTTGTCCAGGCAGGTCT
>Ga0181612_103038_pt1 | contig 16008 bp, 6 predicted proteins | sample HoacroProtozoa21_FD_119630 | JGI IMG/M metagenome (GOLD analysis project Ga0181612, IMG submission 119630) | Hoatzin crop microbial communities from Cojedes, Venezuel. Combined Assembly of Gp0051906, Gp0051904, Gp0051908
TGTATAAACTTTTGTGGTTCATTGTCCTGTGTAAGGTGCTAAAATAGGCTTCTGTTTATGGTATGGCTAGCACAGTTTTGTACTTCACAAAGTTCATGTAATCGACAAAGCTCATGTACGATATGTTTTTGTATATTCAAAAATAAATTCAAACATGTTCTCTTGTAGGATGATGTTCAGTCTTCCCAAGATTCTTTGCCACGCAAGACAGTTATAAAGCTGACATCGCAACCAAGGTAAGTAATTTATGTAATTACTTAGTGTCTGAGATTCTTTTAGCAATATGTGTATTTTCACTACCTAACAGGTTTTTGTGTCATTTCATCTTATGAACTTTCATTCAAAATAAAGGTAAAATCTTTGAAAAAAATGAATTTTTTTTTTTTAAAAGTAGTGTGGCATATTATACTAATACTGTTATGTCTAGCTGAAAGAAGACACGGCACTTAAAACCTCTAGAATTTTCTCACATACCACTAATTCAGCTACAGCAAGTAGTCTGTTTACTATGTGCTTTTACAGCTTTGTAACCATGAGAGCAGCAGTAGTAAATTAAATATAATTATGGCGGACTCAATTAACACTGTGATCAAAACTTTGTTTTTTCTATGGCCTGAAAAATCACAATATATAAATGCTAGATTGTCTTTAAAATTCAGGTAGAAGATAAACTAGGACACTGTTTTCTCCTGACTCCAGTCTTGTATGAAGACAGCTTACTTCTTTATATATATGTAGTTAATAGAGTATTCAGTTGAAGCTGACATCCTGCTATCCATATGAATATTCAGTATCCAACCTGGAGTCTCCTTCTCTGGAGATATTCAAGACCCACCTGGACAAGGTCCTGTGCAGCCTGCTGTAGGTGACCCTGCTTCGGCAGTGGGGTTGGACTAGATGACCCACAGAAGTCCCTTCCAACCCCTACCTTTCTGTGATACTGTGATTCATTAAAAGTCAGCTAATCCAAATGAAGTAAAACGTATGGATATGAAAGCTGCTGTGTGTGTAAATCAAGTAATACAAGGTTTTTGCTTACAGAACAGAAGATCTAAGATTCATTTAAAAAGTAGTGAATGCTATTTTTGCTGATGTTAGTATTTCTCTGGTTCTACCAAGTGGCAAGCTAAGAAAATTTACTTGCCTAATCTGTGAAAGTGTCAGACTATTCAGCAGACTAACTGCTACTGTTAAAAAATTCTAGTCAGATTCTTTGAAAAAATGAGTAGTTTTGTCATTATGAGCTTTTGGGGTAAGCTGTCTTCAGTTCTGTAAAGTTAAATGTACTAAATGTGTGTGTATATGTATTTTTAATATAAGCTTGTCTCTAGAGCAGTCATGTATACATGCATGCGATTTTTTAAAGAAGAGTTTTATTCTCTTTTTGGAGTGCTCGATAGGTGCAAATAGAGTATCTTAAACTTGTCTAAAATGGTCACAAATTCAGATACCTACCTATTTATTTAATTAAAATCTTTTAATTTTTCAAAATATCCCCTCAGATACCTTTACTGGGAGAGGATTATATATGTTGTATATAAACTCTTGGCTGGAGGCAAATTGCAATGTAGACTTTCTTTGCTGTTTGAGGAGAGCTTTAATGCTTTTGCTTTCATTGCCTAGGTTAACTGTTGAAAGTTCCCACATGCCCCTTCCATCCCCTGATACGCCTTTTGTTTGCATCCACTGTTCCACTTAGCTCTCTGCATAGTATGCTAAGTAAGTTTTTCCCTTCGTGGTGTTTATGCATTTCAGGCATTTGGGGCTTTTTTAACCATTTTACTTGTACAGTAAGTACATATACATGTTAAGCTTTTTTATTATGAAATTAGTATTATGCTAGCAGCCCTTTGCTGGTGTTCTCTAAACTTGTCTTAACTTAGAGGTAACATTGGTAGATAATAGCTAATTTTAACTTGTCTGGTATTGTGAAGATACGTGCAAGATACGGTTCATGTTCCAAAGACTAAGTAATCAGAATTATGGGAGATAGAATAAAGAGGAAAAAAATGTGAGGGAAAAGGAGAGGAGAAATATTACAAGGGAATAGTGATATTGATGCCTGAAAACCTGTTTTTTTGTAATGACTTCCTCTTTGGAAATGCTTTCAAAGCAAATCTTAGTACACACTAGTTCATGCTTCCTTTGTTGTTCAAATTTTCATTTGAATATCTGTATGTTCAATTATTTTCTCTTACAAAAATGTGCTTAGCCTTTCTAGGCTTCTAACTTTTATCTCTGGTTGTAGTCTGAATCTCCACTGATATTACTACCGTTGTGAAAAGTGGTATGTAAGCTGAGACAGTAACTTTTGCTTAAGTCTAGTAAGTGAGTGTTATGACTGTCCACTGGAGTTATCTAGGTAACCATTAAAAATGTGAAGTGTTAATTTCAGTAGAAACTTAACTTGATAAATTTATCATTAAGAATTACTGTGCTTAAATTCAGAGTTTGAAGCTTCAAAGACAGAAACTGATTTTTTAATTTCAAATTTTGAGGCATCAGCAGATTGAAAATACTGATTCTCTTCAAAAATCTGTTATTTGGTTATTCTCTATTCATAATAGTCTTAATTGTTCATGTCTGTAGCATGAGGTCTCTAGATTACTTTCTGTTAATGTGTTCTAATTTAGCATTATGTAGGATAGAAATTAAGTAATACAGACTGGCAAGGTGTTACTTTAATTGGCTGAATATTTAGCTTTTTGTAGTTTTGCATTTCATGTCAAGATTTTTTTTAAAAAAAGAAGTACTGTAAATTGATTATTCTTACAAAAGTTTGGTTCACATCACCTGTAAATTTAGAGGAGTAATACTGATGGGAAGCTCATATGATAATTACTTAGTAATTTTCCTATTTTTTTCCAGTTTTACTGCGTTGATACTGTCAAATTCAAATCTAACCTACTTTTCAACAGGAAGGTAGTTGGTGGCATGCTTTTGCCTCTCTTATCCAGCCTTTCTCTTTGATGTTTTTTAAATTAAGTGTTCTCTTCACTGCTGTGAAAGTCGTAATCAGTAGTGAAAACTGATCAGACAGACTGTACGGGAGAGCTAGTACCACTTGAAAAAAAGAAGAGGAACAAAGTCCATCTTTCAGTAGTCATTGTTCTAGTATGAAGTACCTCCAAACTATTGCATAGTTGAGAAGTATCTTTCAAACTGCTTCTAAGTAGGTACCACTTTTAATATATTTGGTGTCGTTTCCCTCCCACCTATACATCTCTTCTCTGTAGTGCTCTGTTGCCATCTTTTTATGAATCCATAGTTTTATTAAAAAAGCAAAGTGTCAATTTCAATGAAATAGGTATGTGGGGTATTTTAAATCTTGCTTTGACTCTGTCACCTTAGAACATGTAAGTGATCTTATGATCAGGCTTTTGAGTACTGAAGTTATGGCGTATTTAATTACACTAAACCCCTTTTAACTGATAAGTGAAGTTGCACGCTTTTTAAAAAATTGTTACTTCTAGCTGAAAAACAAAGCTTTCACAAGATAATATCCAACTACATATGGAACTACTTTTGTATTTTTCTGAAATTAACAGCTACTATAGTGTGTTTTGTAGACAAATCTCATGAGTGTGCTGATAAATTTGGTACTGCATTACACTTCTGTGACAGCCCTGTCCTTTGATGTAATCATTGCTTCTTGGGAATGGGCTACCAGAGGTCATACTTCCCAAATGGGACAAGACATGCATTCACTGGACTTCAGGAGGGGGGGCTTGAGTTTGAACCTCTTGCCATCCAGTTTAAGCTGTCACCTCTTGACAAAGGGGTATGTCACCAGTGTGAGTGGCAAGATTTCCTAGCTCTTTTTATCTAATGGTGTTTACTGGAAACAGCGTTGCAGAAGAATATGATAGATGACCGAATAACCGAATTGGCTGTCTGTGCCAGCTTGGATTTTGTGGTAGTATTGTTTGGCACAACTTGGTGAAACTGGGAGTGAATAAAACTTAACAGTATCAATCATGCCTTTTTTTTTTTTCTTTTCTTTATCCCCTTTTTTTTCACTTCTGAACCTTCACGTGCTTGGCTGGGGAGTTTCAGTGCTGAGCTCCATTGCACTCTAAAAGCATGGTGTAAGGCATCCCGTCTGAACTGAAGATACTATGATATTGAAAGATTTTAAAAAATCATTGATTTAGGATTATTTTTAGTGCTAAAACAACACTACTTACAATTTGTCCACAACTTCTGTCAGCTAATCATAGAGAAATGGTGTGATATCCTTCGTATTGGGCTAGTTTGATAGCTTAACAGACATATTTTCTACTAGTTGAAATATTCAGGTTGACTGGGGGATTAATTCTGAGTAGAATATGCTGTAATCAAGGAGTTCTTACATGATCTGTCAAAGCACCAAGCAGTTCAGTGACATCCACCTTATAAAACAAGGTTTTGTTTTTCCGAATAGAGGACACAAAATGATTTCCGCTATTATCCTTACTTCAGCATCTATGAGCAGGTTTTGTCACACGGTTGTAATTAACAAAGTTTTGGCATAAGTGTGTTCATTCTGTTAGGTTCAATATTTGTGATCTTTTCTGAGAAAGAAAATTGTGATTTACCTTTAAGATTTTGCAAGTTGGTTACCTTTTCAAAAAATCACTTGGCAAGTGTACCCACTGCTTTCTTAACTCAGCACTATAATGTAGAAATTAAAGCTATGTTATTAATTTTAACATGTGATAGAGAATAATGTACAAAGATCAAAAATTCTTGTCAGAGCAGTGTGTACATTACTGTATTTGATTGGAAGATGACAGCAAGGATAACTTGCCTGAGAAGGAAACTTTGTTGGTGTGCTATGCCAAAAGGGTAAGCTGTCCTGACGATGTGAAGCAATTGATTAAATCTTCACACCAAAGGAACTGTATCTTCCTGAGCTTACATGGTGACTGGATTGGGGTAATGTTTTAATACTCTCATTTGGCAACTTTAGTGGTGAGTTGTCGTTGGCTTTTTGACCTGTGTGGCCCATGTTGGTACTATCAATCTAAACAGTTATCCAATGTAGTTACAAGGAGAGAATGCTCTGAGAGCATTTGGTGTTTTAATAATATACATTTTAATTACCTTTTACGCTTGCATGGCTACTGAGACGTATGTATTTCTAGTTATATACTGAAACGGTTTAAAAAAAAAGACTGTTGAAACGGGTATTTTCAATTGTCAATGGAGGGGGAAATATTTAAAGAAGACAAGAAACAATACAGTAATATTTAAAATGAGGCCAAAAATATTTGTGGCAGTTCATAGATTTTTTAATAAGCACACTTGTTTTCCAGGGGAAAAAAAAAACAACAACTGAACAAACCAACAGTTTTAGTGTTTTATTGGATGAGGTAGTGATCAAAATATACACAACCTTTGTTATCTTTTTGTTAAAGTGAAGCCTCTGTATTGGTAACTTGAAGAGAGGTGAATGACCATTAAACCAAGCCTGAAGACTCTCTTCTGTTTAAAAAATAAGACTTAATCAACCACTTGTATTCTTAGCACAGTCGTGCAAGTAGTTCAAAAATTAGAAAACCCTTTGAAATCATATGTGAAGAGCTGCACTTTTAGTTTCCAGTACCCTGGCTGCTTAGTCTGTGTACAGCCTAATGATTTTTTTAAAATGTTAATCTCAGTGTTCAGCTGCCTGATCAATTTACTAGATTTCAGGTGACCTGTAACTGCCATGAACAAGTTCTGTTTGTAGTAAACTCAAGGTCATTTTAACTAAATTGAATGGGTATTTAAAAAGCATTCTCCCACTTGATTTCCGTGATGGAAGAGCTATTGTAAAGGCAATGAAATGTTTGGCTGACACAGGGTCTGAATCCTGAAACATCAGTTAATGTGACCTTGAAACAAATATTTCAGTAAAAATCATTCTAGCAAAGTGATGACTTCCAAAACGAACAAAACAAAAACCATCATACATTCATTGTGCTTTATAGGTGGAAGTTATCTGGGCAACTATCTTTGACCAAAACCATCAAATTATGCATTGACAATGTCTAATGGGAGAGGAAGTAAGGGGAGTAGAAGAGTTCACAGAACTTTCATCTCTTAATTCCCTCTGTTTCTGTAAGGCCACAGCAGTTTTTCAGAGATTTCCATTTTTACTATGTGAGGTTTCTACTTGTGTTAATTACATGACAGGCAGCCTTATCTCAGAACTGACTTCCTGCACTGGCAGTTGACATTTTACTAAGTTTATCTGGAAACTCTGGAAACAAAACAACAAATAACCTACGGTGTGAATGTCTGTTTTGATGTAAGGGATAGCTCTTTAAAACTGAACCGTGGTTCATTTTTTGAGTTGTTCCAAATTTTCATTACTAACAAGAGAAAAGCAGCTTTAATTTGCAATTAATTGCACTCTAAAGCTTTCTGTGGAATTAATCTTTATTTTTCAAAACTCATTTTTGACTGTCGTGCTTCTCAAGTTGTTCTAAAAGTTATTAAATTTCAAACTTTTAATCATTACTTTTTCAGTGCATAAAAATTCTTATAAATCAAACTTTTTTCAGTTTTTGGTCATTCTTATTGTTGATAAACCCAGGACGATCTGATCTAAATAATTTTGTTTACTGACTGTCTTTGAAAGTGCAGTTGCAAAATTAAACCAGTAAATATGTTTGGTAAGGTTTGGAGTGTTTATAGAATCTTTGCAGGTTCTTGAAACTACACACATTTAGGTTTTTTGATTCAATGCACAGAATTTCAAGTTGTGATTTGCAGTACCAGTGGAATCAGATTGTGAAGGTGTTTGATGTTTCAGTCACTATGAAAAATTACAACATTAAAATGAAAAATCTCAAAGTTAGGTATTACAAGAAATTTCTAGGTTCCTTTGAAAATACTATTTGTAATGGAAGTGTCGTATGAAATGCAGAAAGAATAGGTTAACTAAATATATTTTCTGGGGGAGGAAACAAACTGGGGTTTGTTTTTCAAAAAACAAAAAGTGATCATTATGAAGGAATATGTTAGTAAAAAAACTGAATAGAACTGAAAGATCTGCATTGTATGCATGTACTTGTTGAAGCAGTTTTGGAAGTAGAAGATACATGTTTTCAGTATATTAGTATATTTGTGTATTATTTCTTTTTTTTCCAGGCACTGGCACCTTCAGCCTTTTTACTGGAGTTGCTTTGAGGCAATACTGTAGTCAGTCCAAGGCTCTCAAGGCACAGACTGAAGTGATATGGCATATTTAAAGTCTTTCTGCTCTTCTGAACCAGATTTTTTTTCCCTTCTAAATGCAGATTTATAAAGCCTGCACTACAAGAGGAACAAGGAAAGGATTTTAGTGAAGGTACTTCCTGATCCTGAAAAAGTCAGGGGGCTTCAAGCCCATCTTGGACTTCAGAACACCTCACAACTTTGTGGTAAAAGAAAAATTTAAAATAGTGCCTTTGGACTTAATACTTTATCCTCAATTGGAGAGTAGTTATGTGCTCCAGATTAGGATATGTGTGCCACTACAATCCATCCAAATCATAGGAAGTATGTGTATCTGGCTTATGTAGTAGGTACATAACATTTTAAAAGTCTTGTCTTAGGTTGATGTTGGGTTTTTTGTGTTCTCAAAATTTATAGTTCTTGCTGTGCTGTTGTCTGTGTTTTTTGTGAATGCTGTTTTCTTAAGGGTGTTCCATGGTTTGTTCTTGAGAAAGCCACACAAAGGTCCTGTTTCCTGTGGGAGTAGAGGAATGGAATTTGTGCCTGTCATCTTTCTAGTTCTCTTGCCTTTTGCATGAGCAATGGATATTATAAAGCTATATCTGTAGAGGTGTGAAAAGAGAATTGATAGGAATGTGTGTGTGTGAGTTCTCTCACCTTTATTAATGAATCTGAAGTTTCACTTTGGGTTTGTCATCAGGAAGGGCGTTCCTGGAGTGCTTCAGAATTCTGAAATGTCAAGCTAAGATAATGGAACTCTTTTTCTAAGCACAGTATTATTTTTTTTAATTATTTATATGTTAATCAGAACTGTCAGCCATTACTGCTTTTAGAAAGAATGTGTAATTTTAACGTTATAGCTATGTTTCTAAACTACACATTTATCATAGCGTAATTCTGTTTTGTGTTAGTTGAAGCTCTGCTGAATTCTTGTGAATTTCTTATTGATAGTATCTCTTCTTTGTTTCTTCACATCATCAGTTTGATTTTATAATGAAGAGCTGATCAGTGGATAATAGATTCTGTTTCCATGTTTGTTTTTATAGCTTATGAAAGCAACACAAATTTATATTGTGTGCTTGTGGTTTCAAGTTGAGATTAGATTCCTACTAACTATTCTGCAGGATTTGTTTCATAAACTGTAAAAGATGTCTCACTGAGGAAGAGGCAAAAATTTTAATATTTGTTCTTATAATATTTGATTATATGTATTCAAGATTAATATTGTGTTCTAGAATAAACAGTTTAATTGGATTATGAGCGTTGCTGCTTGGATGTCAGTTGATATTTGTTGTTCTTGTTGTTACATTTGTGACAGTATTGATAGTCCCAAAGTAGGATTCTGAAATTTACAAGAAGCTTAGCTGGATGTGATGCAGAGGACCATATTTGTATTATTTATCTTATCCAGTCAAGTAAGCTGAAAAATCTCCTTGGACTTTATCCAGTCTGTGAAAAGCCCCTTGGGAAGGTATTAGAATCTCCTTTTGGACAGACCTGGCTTTTCCCTGACTGTATAAAGGAGAACTGTTTGCTTAACTTGAATTTTTATTAAACCACCCATATTCCTGCTGCCCCAAATTTCATGTTTACATCTGACAGTATATCTGAGACTGCAGCTGTTTAAGCAAGAGGTTTTCCTCACAAAAGGCTTTTCTATTTAGTGTAATGTCTAGGATTGTATAGTTAGGAATGCTACTGATTTCAGCATCTACTGTATCTGAGAGGAGGTGTACATTAAGCTGTAGCAATTATTGAATCAAAGTGTTGTAATAAAGTTAGGTGTGTTGATGCAGTTTAAAGCACACTTTCACTGTAGTTTCACTTGGTGCTCTTAGCTTAACTTGGTATAGCTTTTTCTGAAAGTTTATTCTCATAATGTCCAGATTAAGTTTAAAAAAGTCTTGCTAACCCAAACGGGAATATTGAAGTAGAACTGATCCACTTTCTTTAAAGCTGGAAAGCAAAAAAGCAGACGTGTCATCATGTTTTAATTCCACACTTTGTAACTTGTAGTCAGTTTGCTGTAAATGCATTTTTGCCACTGCTACCTTCACTCAGTTAGTAAACAGACTTACTGGTTGCCTAGCCATTACTTGCCTAGCTGCATCCATTGAGAAGTGTTGGATGTTGCATATTATTTAACTTGTATCCTTGAGTATCCGTCCGAGCAGGGTGGGATTTTTTTGTGCAGGGTGAGGCCAAAACCAAGCAAGATATTCTTTAGTTCAAATCATAAAATAAAAATTTTATATCGATCGTGCTAATAGAGTAGAATGTAAATAGATTATAAAATTTGAAGTCATATTGGGAAGAAATGGTCTATATAGGATTAGAATGTAAAACTGTATTAGTAAACTGGAGCCAATCAAAGAACGAAATGAAGCAGGCAAGTGAAAGTATTACACATCACATGGAAAAATAGTGTGGAGACTAACCAAATAGGCATTAGTGAAGCAGAAAAAAACTAGGCATTACAGAAGATCAGATGGAGAGAGTTATTTGTATGGTGTCAGAGGCAATTTTGCTTTTGGATGATTTAAATGGAAATGATCTGTGTAAAATACAGCTGAAATAGTGCTATACTCTGAGTGATGAAGGGCTTCATCAAAAATATGGTATCTAGTTTTAGAAAATATACTTCAAGAGGTGACAATTTTAAAAGACTTAACAGGGAAGCAAAAGTTCTAAGTCGAAGAACGTGACCAAAGAGAAGTTGAAAGAGTATCATGTGTTTCATTTGAAAAGGCTGATAATGAGAAATAAGAACAGTATAAACAGTTTGGAACGTTTTCAAGAATAATGATTGCAGCATTTGCCAAAGGTTGTCCTACTGAATTCTCATTCTGGTTAAGAGGTCAAGCTACAGTAACCTTCTAGTCTAGTGTTTTTTTTTAATTAATATTTAGATTTGCCTTTTGTCTCTTGAATTTAGTCTTGAGACTCATAGCAAAACAGCATATTTTCCAGTACCTGTCATGGCCTAAGGTTAAAGGCTAGTCTGTTTTATACATATGGTCTTTTATTTGACCAGCTGGAATAAATAAGAAAAATTGACTGGTTTAAGCTATACAAGACCTTTCAGTGACCTGAAGTGTTACCTGATGTTTGTACAAGAACTAGTTACTGTAATGAGAGAGCACCTCTGCTTACAACTGCTGTCCCTAATGCAGAAGCATAGCAATTTGTTCTCAGTTTGTCGTACAGGCAAAAGGAAATTCCTGTTTAGGATAAAAAGGGTTGTTTTCCTCTGACAAATACTATTTTGGCACTTGGCAGATCTGCTGAGAAAGGAAGAGTGTTTGCGTATTGCTTTTGATGAAAGAACTGTCTAAGTGCTGGGTGTTTTAACTGTTTTACACATTAAATGTTTGCAGAATAATAAATTTAATTTTTTTTCTTTTTTTACTGCGGGTAGGTAGGTTTCTGATGAGGTGAGAATTGTTGAGTAGAGTAATAACTGACATTAGCAGCAAAAGATCAGTTCTCTATAGGAGTGAATAAGTCAAGATATTTCGTAATACTGGAAAATTCTGGATTTTTCTCTCTGCCTCTCCCCTCTCCCACCATATATGTAGCATATATAGTATATGTATGTGTACGTATTTGGTTACATTTATAAAAGAAATAATCTAAGTTCATAACATCACATTTCTGGAAATTAGTGTTATGGTTTGACATGGAAGTGTGTTTTCTGGACAAAATAAATCCTCTGATGCAGAATTATTCTATCTTATGGGTATTACTGTTTTTGCTTCCTTTCTGAATATGAACTGGAAAGAAAATTATTTTCAGATTATCGGACAAGTGTTCATCCTTATCTCTTCAAAAATACATTAAATAATTCCTGTGGGGTTTATGGACTTTTAATTCCGAATTACGGACAAATTGATTTCCACATCCTTTGCTTCCTTATTTTTTGGTAGGATTTGCCACTATTAAAAGAAAGTTGTGAGCCAAATGTCATTGATAATAGTTCAAGGTGCACAGAGGCTTAGAGCTCAGTGTTTTGAATAACATGTATTAGAAAAAGTGTAATTTCGATGAAATCAGGAGAACTTTTTGTTTCCGAAATAATATTCGTGTGGCAGAAGGGGGAGTGAGAATGGTTTTAAAAAAATATCTGCAGAGTCAAATTTTCTTTAACACAAGCATGAACCAGACTTGAATACCTTCAGGAATTGGATTGGTCACATTATTTTCATGCATGAAATTTTGAATGGCTTTGTCTAAAACCTTCTCTGTTACCTAGCTTTCTTGCTGAATAAATTTTGAGTAGCACTGAAATGTTCTTGAAGTGCTGTGAAACATACAGTTTCTGAAGCTCAATTTGGTAACTGATAGAAGAGTTGTAGAAAAAAGCAGTAATCTGCCAAGGAGAGTGTCACGATCATGAGTCTGCACAGTTGGCTTTTGATTAGTCTCATTCCTAAAGAAATATTAAGAACATAGCTTGAGGTATTAGAAAATGTCTAATTTTTGTAGAACTAGAGCAGCAGCATGAACAGATGATTTCAGATGATATCCTGAATCCTCTTTTTTTTAAAAAAAATAAGTTGATTAAAGGAAACTTTAAGTTGTACATACAGGATTTGTAAGGCATTTATTTCCAGAACAAATATTTTGTAGATTCTTTCCATCTTTAGTAATTCACAACAGAAATTCTCGCAAACTTGGCCAGATGTGGAAAAAAGTGGCTGAGGGACCTATACTTAAAACGTCAATTTAATCATGCTTTTGCTTGAGGAGACCTTGACTCGCATATGAGAGACAATAAGAGCTTTGAATAGAGCTAAGTAACTTGGCAGACCTTTTTTTTGTTTACCTAGTGTCTTGAGTAACTATTCAGTAGAGTTTTTCTTCTGAAGATAAATTAATTTTTAAGTTAGTTTTTGTTCAAAGTTTCTTCCCTTGGCCCTTTAAAGCAAGAAGAGAGCTTTTTAAATAACACGAGTAGTTTTTGTTGTCTGGTTATTTTTGGTTCTATTCTGTATTAAAAAATTGCGGAAAACAAGTGTCTATTACATGTTTTCTTGGGCTTCAATGCAAGAAGCATGGATTTCTGTGGAATTTTTCTGGTGAGCTTGTACATGTTTCCAGTGTACAAATAAATATCTGTTTTAAGTAGATGATTGTGGTTCTCTTTATTCCATTTACCACCATCCACAAAGACATGGACCACTCTGGGCTTGTTGTAATGTCAGTTCCTGGGATTTTTTAGGATTGTAGCTTTCTCAGGCTCTTTTTTTTTTTTTTTAAAGCTTCCAACATATGGCAGAAGTCACATAATTCAGATTTTTTTTAATGGTGTTTTTGTCAGCTACCATGGCAGGCGGTGCTTTGTGCAGTTTAAATACTAATCCCCAGTTTGTTTCCACCTCATAACATTAATGTTTACTAATTAAACAATGTTACTATCTACTGACTCTTCTCACACCTTTTGAAGTAATTTTTTCTTGCACATTTTCAGTTGTGATTGTCTCCTGGAGATTTTTTATTTATAGTGCCAGTAAGATAATTTTATTTAGAGAATTTCAGTTTTGTTTGGAATTCTAAAATCTTAATCCATCGAAGTCCAGCAACTGCCAAGAACTCAGAATACCTTACTAGTTGAGTTCTGGTTTCTAACCCATCAGTGTATCTAACCAGTAGATTTATTGCAATTCTTTTTCTTTAGGGATTAAAGCATTTTAATATGTATTCATGATTTTTCACTCCCTTTCACTCCATTCCACCCCCCGCCCCCATGCCACTTTGACATTTCAGGAGAACTTGCGTGCTTCTGTTGATTATTTTATTCTTCAGTGGAAGACCTTTGATATATGTCATTTGGCTTTGTGGCTTATATATTTTCTCAATTTTGGATGTACTTGTAGCAGTTTTGCTTTTTTCACCACCTGACTGTTTTTTCGCTTAGCCTCTGTAATAGAAGAGGGAAGGAAACTGACCAGCTTCAAAGGTGTTGTTTGTATAACTTTGCATTGCGATTGTGCGTGTGTGCCCAGAGAACTGGTTCTGGTGAGTGGTAATGGGAAATACTCTGATCTGTCTGCAAAGGTTTGTCAGAGAGATTCTAGTAAAATTGATCAGTCTGAGCTAGAGTGTCTCAAGGAATTGATTCTCAAAGCAAACTTGAGTAAAGGTCCTCCACTGAACAATGACAGCTGTTGTCCTAAGTTGTCCTGAGTCCAGGTGTCTTGAAGAGGCGGTCTTCTGAGTGATCCTTTGTCACTGATGGTTCTCTGACATTTACTAGTGAAGAGTTCTGGTTTCTCAGGTTAGTTGAATGCATTGCTTGTGAGGGCAGCATTGAATGAACTTTAAAAGAAAATGGTAGTTGTGTTGCAGGCGTTACCAGTAAATGTGTGTATGTATCAACCAATATACGTGTATGCTGGTATGTTTTTGCACATCAGTGAAACAAAAAGAACGGTGGTCTCAAATACTGTAACTTTTCATTTTAAGAAACAAAATTTGCAATCATGTTCTTCTAGGAGACCAGAATTAAAGTTATTAAAAATCTGAGTCAGGTTTATTCACATTTTGCCTGTGAATATACCTACGCTGGTTTACATGTTTTCTTGATCATTTAGTAAAGAAAATATTTGAAATAAGAATAGACGATGGCTTTTTCAGCTCTGGCTGAAAATGTTTCACAGCAAGTTAAAGCTTTACTATAGGAAAGACTAGTCGAAGTATTCTTTGATGCTTGAATGTACGGGTTTAATAGAAGTGTTTATTAATGGCATATAGGAGGTTATATAGGGAAAATGGTCATGCTTGTATGAATAAAAGGTACTTGTTCTGGGTTTCAGACACTCAGAAAAGTATGGAGTAAAAAAAAAAAAAATCAAGATATGTCTTTCCAAAAGTGTCTGAAAAGCAGGTGGCAGGATTTGCTTGTCTGAAATTGCAAATATTTGCACATCGGAGATGCATCCAATTTAGAATTAAGAGCTCAAATCTGCACCTGTTTCTCATTATTTGAGGGGCTGAGAGCAGTTTATTTCTGCTCCCAGTGCACAGGGAGAATATATTGTGTCTGTATGAGTAAATTGGCTGTGGTTTTATCAGTAGGAAGTTGTGTGATTTCCTTTTGTTTCAGTTTATATTAAAATAGTTTGAGAATTCTTTGATTTCTTGAATAAACGAAAGAAATTATGACAGACACAATACCATAATGGGGTTTCTACAGTAAAATTTTTCGCGTAAAATTTTTCATCTGAATTTTACCAGTAGGCATCAAAATCCCTCAACCTTCATTTGGACAAAAGATGTGAGCTTTTGTAGTTTTCTTGGTGCTGTTGCCAAAGAACAATGATCTGAATAATGAAAGGAAAATTGCTTGCTGCTTCTGAAAGACAGTAATATTAATGTTTTTGCATTAAAATCCACAATAGAAAACATTTAAATATTGTCGAGTTGCTTCTCTGTGTAATGTAACCACAATACGTTAGGCAGTTGTACTCTGCATTTGTGGATTCTTTGTAACAATACAGGTTAAGTGAAGTGTGGCTCTTTTGTTTCATATAGAATTTAAAATAGTTAGTCGGATGTTATTTAAGGGTGGGAGTTGAGTGGTACTTCAGGAGTAATGTGATTTAATTACATTAGCTGGTGCTTTTGTATACGGACAAGAATTATACCTTACTGAGTATAAATACTTCAGTCCTGCTGAAATAAGATTTGAAAGAAAATACTAGAATCTAGGCAAAATTCCTGCTTTTCAACTGCTGAATTTCTGCCCTGTCATTATTAGCTTCATCGGACTGCCTTATTACTCTATGTACACATAATGTACTTCTAATACATTGATTCAAGAAGGTATAAAACATACGTACCTTGATACAACAATAGCTTTGTTTCATCCGAATATTAAAAAAGTATAATCTGATGAAATATAATGATAATATTGGAGTTCCTAAAGTCTTTTGTCATGGGTAAATTTGTCATGCAACTAATTGAAGCTGTGAAACATGTTTATATCAATACGAAGGTGAACAGTGTTTCAGGAAGTATTTTTACATTAGTATGTTCTTTGTTAGGCAGATAATTTAAATTTAGTGAGATTGTATAACATTGCTAGAAATTAATTTTATGCATGAGTTAGCATTTTAGTTGGAAGCTTTAAGAACTGAGGAATTTCACTGTATAGAAAGAATAAATAAAAGATTTTTCTAATGTTCTATTGATGGATGAGATCGATTTATTCTGATCTTTTGGTGTTGGATCACCTCTTAGACCTGTATTGTTTCTGACACAGTTCTTACACTCTTCTTTCACAGTCTATGAGGAGTTCTTAAAGTATTTAACTTTTTTTTTTCTGACTTCCTGCTTTTTAAGGGGTCTAGTCTGAGCAGTGTTGGCTTAGTTTGGTTTTGATTCCACAACTGTTATAAAAAAATTACATTAGCATTTAAATGAAAATATTATTCAAAAAGAAGACATCTTCAATTAAGCAGAAGTGTAAAATGATCTACTGAAGTCTAGGGGAAGCTGTCACAAAGTCTTGCGCGAGTTCCTGAAGACTGCAAAAGCTAACCAAGAATATGGTTAACTTTTATGTTTGTATAGTAATCTAGGAGTCTTCAACATGCAACAGGGCAAAAAAGAGCATACCAAGGTGTTTTTGGTTGTGCTAGAAGGCAAATGACCACAGTTAGATGCACAAATATGCAAGTAAAATAGTTGTTATGCAGCGAAGCCATGGTTTAGCAGTACTTCAGTATGGGAATCTTTATCTAAGGACTTAAAAGGAAAAGAATTTTTATGAGAAGCTCGTTGTATGGATGGCAGCTAACCCAAAGTAGCTTGTCTGGAAAA
>Ga0181612_152236_pt1 | contig 16008 bp, 6 predicted proteins | sample HoacroProtozoa21_FD_119630 | JGI IMG/M metagenome (GOLD analysis project Ga0181612, IMG submission 119630) | Hoatzin crop microbial communities from Cojedes, Venezuel. Combined Assembly of Gp0051906, Gp0051904, Gp0051908
ATTTTTAGAGAGAATTTTTCATCTCTGCTCATCCAAAGTAGTTGTCTTTGCTTTCTGGGTTTATTTGAAGCAGTCGAATGCCTCCTTTGCAGCGGGGAAGCTGTTTGCGTGGTGCGGTCGGTGACGTCCCGTTCTTGTTCTCTCTGTCTCGTGAAAGTGAGGCTCAACTGAGAGCAGGAGATGAGAAGAGGCTGTATTTTACACAGCACTTACACCTCAGTTGGCTGGGTGAATTTTTCTGGTGTTTTTATCTTGAAGAAAAATACTCTAAGGTGGAAAACAAAGCTGTGATGCTCTGGAACTAACAGAGTTAACTGTCAGGGTACAATTTTAGCTGGAGACCTGTGTGATCCTTTCTTGTTAGTACATGCTTTTCCTGATCAACAGAGAGCTAAAGATAAAGATCTTACATTTTTTTGCATGAAAAAGAGCAGAGTAAGAGTTTGATGAACAGACACTTCTACAATAAAACTCTTCTGTCTCATTGCAGCTGTAGATTGCTAGCTATTACATGACACTGAACAGTTTTCCTTTCAGTATTATCACACGGTGACTTAAAAGTGATGAAGCATTAGAAAAGATTGAATTATTTTAATTTTACTTTTACACTGGGTTCTGAAGCCATTGTGTTTTATTTTGAGGTAAATTATCCTATTTATCTTGTCTGCATAAATACCTTTATGAATAATGCAGGAAGCTGGGATGGTAAAAGTAAAAATTACAGACCTGTCCTTAAAGGACAGGATTAACATCCTGTGAGAGCTTATTCATAACCAACTGGTGCCTTTATTCTACAATACAAAAAATATGCCGGTTTTGAGCTTTTGCAAAGCCATTATAGTGGAGTGTTGCCAGTTCCATTAACAATTCTGTACTAACGACAGTTAAATAACTGAGGGGGGTAAAAGCAGGGAACGGAATGGTCTGTACAGGATCTCCTTTTCCATGAACTTTCTAAGAAGTCTAGAATGAAAAAACTGCAAAAATAGTTCCATGGGGGCAAGAGCAGTAATATCTTGTGTTGAATTACAGATAGAAATTAAAAGTATTACATGTAATGCAAAGGCAGTGCAGATATTTAGCTGAGGACTACAGAAGCAAATTAAGGTTATGGGAAATTTTCGGTTCATGAGGAAATACTAAATTTGCCATTTCTCACAAGCACTGTGTTTCAGACTATCCAGCCGTTAACGCAGCTATCCAGAGAGCCCATACAAATTTGTGAGTCAGTGAATGGGTTTTCACTGACTTCTGTAAGCTTTCCTTCTCTGGAGGTGTTCAAGACCTGCCTGGACAAGGTCCTGTGCAGCCTGCTGTAGGTGACCCTGCTTCGGCACAGGGATTGGACTAGATGACCCACAGGGATTGGACTAGATGACCCACAGAGGTCCCTTCCAACCCTACCATTCTGTGATTCTGTGAAGTCTTCCCGACTGCACCCAGGTTTTCCCTCTACCACCCACACACTGCTTGCGACAGCACACGATGAGAGGAGTGCACCTTGCTAGTAGCTTAACAGCAGCAAATGTTGTTTTTTTTATAACTGCCTACACTATTTCACAGGAGTCTCCCTTTGTCATATAAAAAGTTGGCAAACTGGCATACATAAGTATTCTGACTAGAAAACTAGTCCCATGCAATAGGAATCAACAGAAAACACTCTTGCACTACGAGCATCCAGAAGTACACAACGCTCTCATCTTAAAGTCTCAGTCATTTTCAGGACCAGACCTGACCTGGTTTTTGTCCCTTAGCCAGTGTTGTCAGCATTCCCAACCAAATGCCACTTCTACCAGAAGGAAAAACATCTTATACATCAAAACACTTGAAAAAATTGCTTGTTCTCCCCACTCCACATAATGGAGCTTCCTCACCCCACCCACACCCAGTCAAGAATGTCATCTTCAGTAGGGACAAGGTATGTTTAAAAATGAGAACGTAGGTGTAAAAGCAAGTACTCCACACTGAAGACGACAGAGGAACAAGGCATCTTTGAAAAACAGGTCTCAGATTCTTTGGAACAACACCCACACAGTCCAATTCAACTCCAATTCGGCTGTGCTAAGAAGCCAAGTAGGTCACAATTCTACTATAATTATTCCACATTTTTAAAAGTATTTGGTGGATTCTTAACCTTTCTCACAATTAGTTAATGAAGACGAAGCATTCATAACCAGCTACATTAAGTAACCACACATAGTTTCTACAGCAGATGATGAGTGAACCACATCACATTGCAGTTTGCTCTTCTAAGCGGACAACACCAGAAATCATCATCTAAGACACTGAGTCTGAAATACCTTTTTGCTCTTGCCACATGTGCAACCACAGCAAATTCATCATACTCACTGTTTTCTCAAATACATAATCATGTGTTTACATGTAGTGGCTACCTAGTCATCAGTGTACTCCTCAGGATCACCGGTCAAAAGAATTATTACAAGCAACTACCAATATACTGGAAAAGGGAGAGAAGTCTTCAGGTTTTTATATGATGAGTTGAAAAAAGTCTTCCTTCTTTCCTCTGCAAGGATAAAGATCAAATTCAAAAGATCATCCTGATAAATAAAAAGTATATTTTTTTACATTTATTTTTGAGCTCCCTTTAACAGCATTTGATAGCCACAGTCTCCAAAATTCGGTTTCCACATATTCCTCACATGCAGTTTATTCTGTTGAGAATTCTGCAGTACTAGGAAATTAATGAGTTCTTTCTACAAGTCTACAGCCTCTTCCCAGATATCTCAAGTCACAACAGGTTATCGAACTTCTTATGTTTTTATGCATATGCAAGGGAGGTAACTTTGCACTCCTCCCCTCTTCACTTTCAGCACATGATCTCTTCTCTCACTACCGCTCCAGCATCTCTGGAATCTAAAGACCAGCTGTTCAAAACAAATATTACAGTATCTTCTGAGTGTTTTTAAATTGCTGGGTTTTTTTTTAAATCAGGATGCTTTGCAACTCAGGCTGAGAATATCACCAGCAGTGTGTGCTTGCCTCCCTCAAAGGCAGAGTGCAAGGGAATAACCAGTGGTAGGACCACCATAACGACTGCACCTTGCACCTCCATCAAACTGTGTTGTTTGTTTAACCATATGTACAAGGCTTTCAGAGTGGCTGCAGCAGAGACAGCAGACACTCAGCACTCTTAACTGCAAGCAATGTAAATTATGTAGAAGCAAAGAGATGATGTTTCTCCTACCCTTCACAATAAGATCATGCAGCTCTAGGACTCTTCGTTGTCTCACGGTTTAACACTGCAGGCTGTTACTCGCAGGCTTGATACCAAGCATCTTAAAAAGCCTGCCTATATATTATTAATGGACACTGCATTACTTAAGAAAAGTACTTATCTAGATAAAGATCGTAGTTTGTCACACTAACAGTTTCAGATGATCAGGTACTCCAAACTACTGGTATTACACCATTTTCTCTACAAAGAGCATAGAAAACCGACATTTACTTGCCCATTTCCCCCTTCCATTTTCTAAATACAGAAACAGATCAGAGGAAATGGCAGGGGCAATGCCCTGAAGGGGAACAGTGCCCTACCTTTGTGCTTGGCTGAGGCACCTCCTGCAGAGCTCACTAATGAAGCTGGCATCACAATTTGATGCTAGGATTCCTGGAAGAGTTACTTTACATACTGTATGAGCACACATGCATACACAAAGATAGATAATTACTTATTTTATATTCTTGCATAAGGTAGGCAGCACAAGCCCTGTATCTGTTTAATCCTCCTACCCGGCAAGTGTCTGTTCCTATAGACAAAATAATCCTTTGAAGAACAGCAAGAGAAAAATATCTTAACAAGTAATTTGAGCAAGTGCCTACATAATAAGGTAGTAGCTGATCATAATCAGAAGCACCACCAGAAACAGATGCATACTGTTGATGCCGTGAAAAACCGGAATTGAAGACTCAATAGTCGGCAGACTATTAGGCAGGTATTCTTTATTGCGGCGCCGGGCACACAGGGCATCTCTCCTCCAAACGTGTGCACCGAAAGGACACACTTACTAGGTATTTATGCTATGTTAACGTACACATTCATTACACCTGCAAGAAATGCTTATCATAGTTTTACTGAGAACTCATTAGTATATGGTAATGTCCGTCGCGCATGTTTGTTTGGCGTCTCTCGGTGATCAGCGGAGTCTTCAGATTATCCTGCAGCCTCTTTCTCTCTGTAGTTTGCACACCTGTTCTCCCAAGGCCCAGGCGCCTAAAGGGATTATTCAGGAGTCCCTTCTCTTGCAACCGTCCCAATTATTCACAGAGAACCAAGACTCATTTTGGTTGTGCAATGATTCTGACACTTGAAGTGATTACATCCCCTACATGTTACATTTGTTACATGTACAGTTATCACTGTAAAAATACATTGCTCTCATGCTTTATGGAAACACTGTACCAAGAAGCTGTGCTACTCACTGCAAACCTACCACATGCAAAGAGAGAAAAGTCAGACGCTGAAATCAGAATGACAAATACTGTAGTGCAAGTTAAACAAAATAGACATTACAGTAGCAGAGTGACTTCCATGACAAAAGAAACCTAGAAAATGCCTGGATATTTCACCATAACAGGGTTCAATTCCAAGAACTTAAGTTCATTCACTACAGCAGTGATGAACTGCCAGAAAAAAAAAAGGCACCACAGGTTATGAAACCAACACAAGCTCATTAAAATAAGAGAAAGCATTATATTCTGACATTTAAAAGATGGAGAACAAAAAGTGGTAACAGCCCTGGAACACCCCTAGTTCCTAACTTACATTCACTCCCAAGTTCTGAGTATTTTTACTGCCCAAGGCATTTTTATTCCAATGCCAGCAATTTACTCACATGAAGTTCAAGAGGTTCTAATTAGACAGAAGCCTTGGTGTTCATGTAAAAACAACTTATACCAAGAGCCTGAAAAAGGGCTGATACCTGTCCTACGTGCAACAGCACACCACTATGCAAACAGCAATCGGCTTAGTACAGTCACTACCCATGAGCAGAAAGATTAATCTACCATTTTAACAGAAAGTTCAGTAGAAAAAGTTCTCTGTATACTCTCCCACATAAAATAAGCTTTTTTAAAAAAAAAGAAAAATCCCATTTCAGTTAATTTGCTTAGTTTCACCAAAAAGGCACAAAATGACTAAAATTGCCATTCTGCTCTGCGATAAGAGCTCTAACTCAATCTTGTCTGCTGAGACCCTGTCCAGAATCGACCACACTACATAATCTATTTTCCACAAGTACTCCCATTGTACTCATCCAAAGCTTATCCAAGACTCTAGTTACTTAAATAAAAACCTGCTACACCTATCAGAAGTATAGCATAACCACAATCGTAAGTACATCAAGCTTGTTCTCATCAACATCCAACTAACCTCACAAGAAAACAGCAAAGGAATGTAATTCTACATAATGATTCCTACTAGTGGCAGTTAGTTCACCAAGTAGTCCTGACCCTTTCAAAACCGATTCTTTTTCCCTCCTTTTCAATAAAATTGAACGTGAAAGAATCTAAACAAGGAGATTTTTACTAACTAATCAGGTTCAGAGGGATGAGGAAAAGGAAGGAAAAAAGAACACGATCTCAGAACCCAAGATGTGTTAGCTCTGAAGACTAGTCTCAAACAAGTGATTCTCATCTGGAACACAATGAAACCTCTGTCAGGGCAAACAAAGTATACTTCTGGAAAGTATGTGGAAACATATGCTAGAAGTGTTAATAAAATTACCATGGCATTTATTAGGCACACTTTGTTGTTATTCTGCGGCATGTATTACTAGTGCTCTCGAGGAGTAAAACATCCCACGCATTAACTGGTATTCCAACTTTATGTGCACACTCTTGCGACTCTCATACCCAACCTACCAGTCACCTGCATTAGCTGCTCCCAGCTACCAACTACCTCCTGTCTCCAACACCAATGGAAAACATTCGCTCTCAACGCTCCTTAGAAGTTCCTTCAGAAATGCTGCTGTAAGAACCATCAAAACAGTAGGCTGCACTGAAGATACACCCCTTCTGCAGGCACTGCTGAAAGGTACCTGGAAAATACACTCCTCTGTCACTGTACACAGTATTTACTGCAAGAGACCACCTTCAAAGGCATGAGAAGGAGGTCTGCCAAGCAATGCAGCATTTCATAAATTACATTCCACTCTGCTAGTCTGCCTGTTCAAAACTCAAGCGCTACAATTTGCTATAAAGAGATTCACAGCAATTAGCAGATCTGTTGATGAGGATCAAGACAGAAGATCTCTAGTCAGTGGAAAGACTATGTACTGGAAAGAACTAAACTGTAGGTGTTAACTGAGTAACTGGATCTAAACCCTGATTGTAACACCATACTTTCCCCAATAAAGGGAAAAAAAAGAAAAAAAAAAGAAATCACTCTTTTTGCTGGGAGGTAAGCATATTGTTTCTTATTCAATCAGGACAAAGATACAGTCGAGAAGGTTCTGAAGATACGCATGCAACAGTCCTCACCACATGTTCAGGCTGGACAATGGACAAGAACCCCCAAGTCTCCCTGTCACATTCCTTTACGACAACTGTGAAAGTGATCATAGAAATTTCATCTACTTTCTGTTACTAATGAGATTTCAAGAGAGATGCTAATTGGGCATGACACTGCATCCTTTCCCACAGCTCTGCAAATGTTTGTGAGCATTCTTTAAATGTAACTATAGTATGATAAAGTTGCCTGAGACTAAGCAAAATTCACAAATCACTATTTTCTTTTCATCCTAGCATGTGTTTTTAGTGACACGAATATTAAATGAACTGATCAGAAAGAAAATACTGTTCATTAATTTATATTCAGAATTAACTTTCCCCAGGTTTGACAACAATACACATTAGCATAGCAATTTCCATCACTTCATTAAAAAGGTTTTGCAGAAGAAAGTCTGTCTCAGGTGGATGCAACACCAGCTGTTTTGGTGACTTTGAGATTACAGTATTTGCTTTAACAGATAGTGTTCATAACTGCTACTATTTGCCAGAAAGTGGACACTATGCAGAGATAGATTATGATGATTCATGGGATAAAAAAGGTTTATTGTGTGGAACAATATACCAAGAATGTAAACTCAAATCAACTCTACATAAATAGACAAAGTGAATAAAGTCTCCTGAGCTGCTGCATGACCAACAGCTAGAAGTACTGAGGAGACTTTATTCTTGTATAACACTCGTACAAGTGAGATCTCTAGAGATCTCTTCACTGGTCTCTACCAAGCCTAGGCACTATTCTATTTAGCTCTAGCAACCTAGCATACCACGAAATGAACCACAAAGCCTACCCAAAGTCTAGAGAAATTCATCACAGTGTGTGCTCCAAGTTTATCAGTTAACAAAAATGAACAACTGCCAAGGCAGCTAACGATCTTCGCAAAGAGAAGACATCAAGCACCAAGTTACTGAACCTAGCAGGGGAAGGCACAACCTGAACTCATTTCTAGGATCTGAGGATAGTTTCCAGCAGAGAAGGATGGCAACTGCAATGGCACTCACAGATTTTTCCATCTGAGGGCTTCAGACAGAGGTTAGCTGCCTTTCTGGTAGATACGAGAGTGCTCAGTGTGCTGCTGGGCTGAGTAACTTGTCAGAGAACACATCGTATACAACAGGAGAGGCAAGATCAACAAAATCTAACAGGCTCCTCCGCTTCCCCAGCAAGCTGTGAATTTGTGACACTTATATAAATGTTCTTTCGAGCCACAAACTTTTTTTTTTTTTTTAACAGCAAAGCTTGCAGGCAAGACCTCTCTAGCAGGCATTATATTATACATGTAATAATAACATGCACTTGGTAGTAATGACAACCACCCCTGCGCCACATGCCATATGGTAACGCATAAATGACAGAAGCAACAAACGCTCCAGAATTCTATGCAACCACTACAACTAGCACTATGGAAAAATAAACAAGACCCCTAAATTTTCCTGGACTGAAAAATGAAGTACACCCCGCTTATGTACAACAAAATAGGAACTATTTAGACCTGTAGCAACAATAATAGTAACATCTTTGCAGGACTAAAAAAACTCAAGGATATTCTTATGACTGGAATATATGGCCTTAACAGATCAGAGATTAAAACACCCAAATGATATTTGAATCCAATATTAAGCACAGTACTTTTCTATGTCTGATGGAATCTTAAGTGTTTAATTCATCTTCTTAAGGAAGCCCAGCTTTATATGCTGGAGGATAACAGAAACAGGAAAAAAAAAATATTAAAAGTTAAAAATTAGGGGCTGGAGCATTTTTCCTGAAAAGAGAGGCTGAGAGAGCTGGCACTGTTCAGCCTGGAGAAGAGGAGCTCAAGGGGGATCCCATCCATGTATATGAACACCTCAAGGGAGGGTGCAAAGAGGATGGAGCCAGGCTGTTTTCAGTGATGCTTGGTGACATGACCAGAGCCAACGGGCACACACTGAAACACGGGAGGTTCCGTCTGAAGACTAGGAAAAACACTTTGTCACTGTGAGAGTGACCAAGCACTGGCACAGGTTTGCCAGAGAGTAGTGAAGTCTCCATCCTTGAAGGTATTCAAAAGCCATCAGGGACATGGTCCTGCGCAACTGGCTCTAGGTGGCCCTGCTTGAGCAAGGGGGTGGACCAGTGGACCTCCTGTTGTCCCTGCCAACCTCAACCCTTTTGTGAAAAATGTTAAAATCAATTTTTTAAAGATACTGTGGCATGGAGTAGTGGCATGAACACTAGCATAAGAGACAATCTGCCAGGTTTGTGATTCAGGAATTTGGAACCATTACTATTATCCCAGACTTGCATCAACTAAAAAAAGGCAACAAAAACCACCTCTAAAAATCATTAGATGATGTGCTCCCTACACCAATCCATATATCTCGGTTTCATAGAGAGAAATTTTCAACATGAAATAAAAATGTGTGGTAGCTCAGCAACCTTCAGTGGGGTTTCACACCTGTTTTTTTATGCCTGAAATTTCTTCACATGTCCAGAAAAGACACAGCCAGTCTGCTGTGAAGAATTTTATTCACTGTGCCCATCAAGTGATGTTATCAGGCAAGGACTGACATCCAGGTTTTACCTCTTGATTTTCAGTGAATTAGCTTGAACACTACTACTTTAACATCACAGCAGCAGTTTTTAGTTTGCTCTGGCAGATAAAGGGGCTTTAATTTAATCTGTTTTCTTTAGTTCTAAGCAGATGGTCACAGTCATTTACTACGAAAGTGATGGTTCTGTACAGCTCCAGTACAAATGAAATACTTAAATACAAACTCTGAGAGAAAACTCTGTAAGAGCCAGAAGGCATAAGGTACAAATTCAAGTAATTATTCGCAGAAAAAAAGTCTGCATGTGCAAGTCAGAAATATAAATGGTTAAAACAGACAAAGCTGATTTACTACTGACTTTATGTACAGACTCTGCCCATAAAGTTAAGGGATGACAGATACAGCTTTAAAGTACCTCGGTGGAGAATGAGTTCACAGCTACATACAAGCAATTGTAGTGTATGATTCAAATTCAGAAGAGTTTATAATTATTTGTTTTGTTACAACAGACTTTATGTTTACAATACATACCAAACAGTTGGCCTCTGTCCCATAAAAACTGTGATTTTTTTTTAAACAAACAGCAATGCTATAGTGTAAGTCAAAAGTAAAATTCCAGATAAAGTATTGCAAGCAGTTCTCAACATCAGAAATGCAGATTTCAAAGAGTAAACGTAGATGCCTGAATCACAGGATCACAAGCACAGACAGAATGCAGTTTTAGTGAGGATTACAGGACAGCATAAGAGAAACAGAAGTCATCTCAAACTTCTTGGATCTTGATGGTTTTTAAGAAAGTCTAGAAAGAGGTCACTATTATTATAGTCCACAAGTCATTAATGTGATCAAAGAATTACATGAGAACTGAAATTGATTTTCAGTAGTTCCTGAAAAGACAGAAACAAACAAAAAAAATGAGTTATGCCTACTCTTACAGTTAAAAAGTGAGATCACATCTGTCATTATACATTAACTGGCTGGATAAAGCAATAAAACAGAGTAATGATCTCCAAGTCATATAGTCTACAGCTATCGTAAGTAACAACACTGTAAAGGCTTTTGAGATGGAGTCTAAACAATTCAAAGTCAGTTATGTTATTCTGCCTCATGGAAGGCTATTCATTTTTCTGCTGTCCAGAGAGCTTTCCCCATTTGTGATATTGAAGAAATTTAATCTCTATTTATTTGTTCTTGTACCGACACTGTCCTGTAATTTAACGCTTCAATCTAACACAGCTTTCTACATACGCCCCCATCTGTCACGCTTCCCTCCTAGCTCTAAGTACACTTTCAGGTAGGTTAAACAGTCCTCTAGACATCTTAACTTCAAATCAGTTTGAATTTGTATTTCTTAAAACACAGCAAATCTGAAACGTAGAGAATATTCCAGAAGAGGTCCTACCAAGCATTTTCTAGAATAGCATAGTTCCTATGTTGTGTTTATACTGCACTGCTCATGAAGTAACATTTTTATTTAAACAGTTTGGAAAATATGAACATTCTTGAAAACAAACATATTTAGAAAGCATAACTCTTTAGCCTTTGCTATACTCCTACAGCACTTGTGAAGAACCATTGCCTAGGGCTTCTGTGGATTGCAAAAGGAACAATTCTGACGAATTTCAGTTTGCATTAGAGGTCAGAAACAAAAAAGGAGGCAAGAATCATAGCAGTCACTTCATTTTTCAAAGCTGAAGAACTAATTTAGCTAGCAAGTTCTTTCTGAGAATGTCTCAGAAACAGAGAAAGGAAAACCTTGAAAGCGGAAATTGTATCTTTGGTCATGCTGCAGGTGAAGTACTTTTATCTCTGTAGGGATGGGGGAGGAGGAAGAACAGGGAGGGTTTCAAGCGTGCTGGCTAGGTTTCAGGTCTGAGGCAGAATGAATGAGCTACAGACTAACAGACACCGGCAACAGTTGCCCTAAGAATAAACTCACTGTAACTGTTCAAGAGGCAAAACCAGCTTAAGAAGTTTCTGCTCTTCTCCAGCAACTTGTTCCCAGCTCCCTGCCACAGTCTGTCACATTCAGCTGTGCCTCTGCCAGCTAAACTTGGGGTTCAGAGTGTTGGGGGGAGCATTAGTTTGCTTTGCCATTCTTTAGTTTAAAGATTACCTTCATCAATTTAATTTACAGAACCAGAAACCAGCTGTACCAATGCTGGGAATGTGCCCAGTAAATGTCAAGAGGCAGATGGGAGCATGCACCCAGGGAGACAGAGATGAAGTTGAACACCACTGCTAGGCCACTGGCGTATCACCAAAGGGGCAGGTCCTGCCTCTGAGGGCCATCAGATCCTTCAGTCAAGCCACCTGACAATGCAGCAGAAAATTCGGCAGCAGCAGGACGCAGGAGCTCTCACCAGCCACAAGCAGTGAGAAACTTCAGACAGAATTAACTGGTACATTTGAGCTTAACGGCCTATTTTCTTCCGTATTAATTTACCTAACCATTTTTTAATCACATGGACTTTTAAAAGTGACACCACCCTGTGCCAAAGTCCATAGTTTAATTATGGGCTTATCTTTGTATTTGTTCTGAACCCACCTCCTGATAATTTCAGGTGAAGTCCCACAGTTCCTGTAAGATAACAGGTTGTATTCCTCCTGCTGTTCAGGGATGTACAGATCTCTAACCATATCTCTTTCCACTCCCCAACTGCCGCCTTCTAGGCTGAAGACTTCTCACTCACTTACAGGTTCTGCACTTAAAAGTCGTCTGTAAGCAGCTCACCACCCTGCCTGCCATTGTCTACTTTTTCCTAGTTCCAGCACACTTTTTTGAGACAGGACAGAATAAAACACAGCAGTCAAGATGACTCTGCAGCTGCTCAGAGACATGAAGCTTCCTCCCTCACCCCCTGCTCTTCCCCAGCCCACGTCCCCAGCAGGTCATAACGGTCCCTTGCCATTTTTCGCCCATTTGCTGAGCACTAAGCTGATGTTTCCCTTGAACAAGCATAACTCCAAGACGATTCTCCTGAGAACAGCGAGTCCAGAAGCCACAGCCACGCACATCAGGTCAGAAGAGTTTCACGTTTCACAGCAAGTTTCATGTTCCCTTTTATCAGCCAGCCACGACCCACCTGAAGGTCCTCCCACAACTTTCTGTGGCTGCCACACTCTAACAAGAGCAGCAGCAGCAGCATAGTGCTGCCAAGGTATTCTGTCACACCTCCACTTCATTTACAGAAGACACCACATCAGACCAAGCAGAGACCTCTTGAGGACTCTGCACGAGATGTGCAGGGGTTGAGGGAAGAATATTTTAGTAGGAGACATGGCTCGTCCCTACCAAGCCTGGGATTTTTACTGACCAAGAGAAATCAAATGTCACAGTCCGTGGGTTGTCACCGGCTTCTTGTCCTTCAAAACGCTTGAAGCACAAGTATCAGTGCCTTGTTAGCTTAAAATAACTCACTAGAACCTGTAAAATTATCCTGAATCTTGAATATTCCACAAGTGTTTTTACAAGGAGGCTAAGACAACTTGCAGAAAGAGCATGCCCCTTCCAATGGGAACAAAATCAAGAGCGAGACCTTAGCTAAACTATCCACCCAACACCATTCACGCAGGAATTGCTGAAAAAGCATTGCAGAAAATACTGACTCTTAAAAATGCTATTGATACTTTTGCTAGACACTAGTTTTTTAAACTAAATTAACCGTGTCGGTAAGTTAATTGCAAAAGCCCTTGATCAGCTTTCACCAGTTATCTGAAATGATGACGCAATTACTAACACACCGCTTACCATTGTTTCAGAAGAAAAAGCTGCAAATTCAAAAAAGGTGATACAAAAGTCCAAAACCAAAAATTACAGTACTGAGTTGTGAAATACAGCAAAAATATCTTTCTACCTTAGCACTTGTTTGCACAACAAAATCTAAAGCTTGGGACATGAAGCAATATTCATTACTTTTTTTTTTTAATGTTGCAAACAGATTTGTTGCACCATCCAGTTCAAAAGATGCATCCAAGAATTAACATTCCAGGAAAAAGGCAAGGCTAGAGACAGTATTTTTGCTCCATAATCTAGAGGACTAAAAATATTTGCTTTATTGTCAGTTGTCTTCTGAATAGGTTGCAATGGAAAATTCTACAAGCATCTTAGCTTTTGTATCCCTCACATTCTAAATACTCAGGATCAAGATAAATGTAACACACAAAAGCTTCCTTCAGATACAGACACAGCTTTCCATCTCCATTGCTATAGCATAATCTGAGTGGCTACATTTTGGGATTCCAATTCTTTCTACTTAATGTACCTTGTGCTATCTCCCACAAAATGCATGTTCTCTGCATGTCTTACTGAACAGATCTGTACCTACTCCTCTGTGCAACATCTGTAGCTAAGTAGCCAATGGAAAAGCCGAAAGCAATGATTTCATATTTAATGCATCTTTCCTACTATAAACCTCCTCTTTTTAGGCAATGGAATCTGCCCCAAACAGATACAATCAAAACTCCAAAGCTCAGTGTAACATCTCCTTTAGGCACACATCAGTTGTACAAAAATTACTGTCAAGATAAGCCAAAAATAAGTTAACAGCACAAAATAAGGATACATAAAAATGGTAACCTTTTAATAGAAACCTAGCTTTTCCAAACGGCAATTTTTTAGCCTAATTGTGTAAAGATATTTAGAGTAAGTACTTCAGTTACTGTAAGAACAGTAACTCTTGACTCCTGGGCAGTTGGAAATTGAGATAATTTTTGTAGAGAACTGAAGGAAGCGTAAAAAATTTTCTAAATCCTCTCTCATACAAAAAATTCTCTGGAAGATAACATTGCATACATCAAATCAAATGCAACCCCAGCTCGTCAAACTGAAAAATCTTTACTACCATTCTACCTCCTTTAGGGGAAGAGAGGGAGGGAAAGCCTCCTTTGTACACTGAAATGTCTCATCAAATCCTCTCCTGACTTTGTTTTGTTAGTGGGATTCCACACAAATCCCCTTCTAAAATGAATTGATTCGTTATGCTTGACATAAAGAATAAATTATTCAACCTTCTGAGAACAGGAAGGCAAATGGAAGAGAAAGATTATTTTTTCCTTATAGAAGAAAATGACAATCAGTGGTCATTTCTCCACGTACCATAGTGGTTGATAGCAGAAGTGGGTAGTGCTCATTATCTCAAACTTCTACCCTGCAGTCAGAGCAGCAAAGGTCCCCGTGCCTTCCGCTGAAGGTGTCAAGGGCCGCAGATGCACCCACAGTCCCTCAGCTGAAGCCTCAACACAAGCATCTACAGTGGCAGCGCTGCAGACTTGTGTTCTGCAGAGGCAGAGCTCTCCCCAAGGTGTGCTGCTTCTGAGGATCACCTTTCTCTTCGTTAACAGAAGAGACATACGAAGAGCAACCATAAAACAGTCTCTTCAAAGTCTGCGTTGACAAGCAATGCCATCACAGCAGCATGATGCTGAGCAAACGGCAATGGAGCAGCAAGATGCCGCTCTGCACATCTGCAGTGGACAGAGAGCTTCACAAAGGTAAGTGTGAAAGACTGGGCCTAATTATAAAAAAAAGTCATTTTTTCAAGTATCACACTTGCTGTTGTCCTAAGACAATTGGTTCAGAGTTGTAACAATACACTGCTCCAAGAATAGCATGCATAAGATTCTACTCACAAACAGACGGAAAATACATCTTATGAGTAAAAGAGAATTTAGAAATAATATTAGTAAATGTGCATTTTAATTTCTTTTTAGTTCGGGTGAGCTTTAGAAGGTGCTTTTGGAGCTTTATAAAAACAACTAGAAGAGACCACAGGAGATTCCACAAAAACATTCAACTCCTCCTTCCCATCGTTTCTTACCGAGATTAATTTGGCAATAAAGACAAACTCTTTAATGCAGAAAGTAAGTGCTCAAGATCCAAAAGCTGACTGTTAAGATTTCTCAAAATTTAAACTAAGCTTAAGGCAGGCCAGGTTCATCTGCTTGTAAAACCCAGGTTTAAATGCACAAAAGTACCCTTTGCTATACATAGCTGCTTCTTCACCTTTTGCTGCACTGTAAATTAAGCTGGTGAAGTGACATTAGAGAATAAAACTGAAAGGTAGCGAGTAGGGAAAAGCAAGCAATTCAAACCATTCTAGAAAGCAGGGCGAAAAAATAACAGGATAGGTAGAAGTGAGACAGAAAAAATCCATTAAGCAGCTGACAAAAAAAAATTTGCTTTTCACGTTTCTGTCTTGACATATTTTATTACAACTACACATATAAGTGGTACTCTTTTCCTGTCAGCTCAATTATTTTCTGCTCCTCCTTTTCTCCTGTCCTCAGATGAAGGTTTTTGGGGGTTTCTTTGTTTTGTTTTTTTTTTAATCACTGTGCCGAAAAACTGGAGGAAACTTAAGCTAATAAAACCAAAGAGTATCTTGAAACAAAATATTGACATATTGCCAACATTAATTTTGGCCTGTATATTTAGCATGGTTTCAGTAACCCAACTCAAAACCATTTGTGCCTTGGACTTTTTGGACTGAACTCCACTGTACTAGAGTGACCTCACACACAAACTGCAACACTTAGGTTTCAGTTTTCTGTCTATTCTTTGACCATTTTTCCATGGATACTTTTCAGATCCTGTTTTAACTTCCATGTGTTTTAATATTTGTTGTAGCAACATGATAATGAAATATACCATCATTACAATCATTTAGTTCTTTCAAAAATACGAAGACAGCATTTATTCCACTTGCAGAGAAGGTACGTCCTTAACCTCCAAGCCAAGCTTTATGTTAAGCACTAGGTATATGGCTTGGAAATAGAACTGTATAATGGAAATACTGAGCAGCTCTTTGCCATAGCACTGCTGGCAATATAAATACACAAGATTACAAACAGTATCATCATGTGAGCATTCCAGGCTAGCCTATAAATAGCAATTCAGAAAGATTTGGCCTCTCGCAACAACGGTGCTTCAGTACAATGTGTATCTGCTAA
>Ga0181612_155432_pt1 | contig 16007 bp, 10 predicted proteins | sample HoacroProtozoa21_FD_119630 | JGI IMG/M metagenome (GOLD analysis project Ga0181612, IMG submission 119630) | Hoatzin crop microbial communities from Cojedes, Venezuel. Combined Assembly of Gp0051906, Gp0051904, Gp0051908
GCCTCGGCAGGGGAGTTGGACTGGATGACCCACAGAGGTCCCTTCCAACCCCTACCATTCTGTGATTCTGTGGTTCTGTGATTCTGTGATGGCTGGCTAGCTGCGTGGGATGCTGGTTACATAAATCCCAAGTATAAATATTGGAAAATTTTGTGACTCAAGAGTTCAAGCAGGCACCCAGTTGTAGAAGAATGTACAGCCCCAGCTTGATCAGGGGCAGCGTTGTGGTTCCTGGTCTCCGGCTAGGTGTACTGGAAAGCACAGATCTACTGGTACTGCAGAGCTGGGAGAGGCACAGTGAGGATCAAGAGTGGGTCATCTCACTTTCTAGATTAGTGCTAGCCTTCACCAGAGGAGGTATTTGAAGGAAATACGCTTTTGGGACTGCAAACAGATATGGGTATATCACATAATTTACAAATGAAAAGTTCTGATCCAAGTGCATTCCCATGACCTGGCCTTGAGAACTCTTTTCTGCCATATTTTCAGATTAGCAATTTATGCCCACCACTCTAAAGAAGTCAATTGCCTCGTTTGAATGCATCTCACTTAGTTGATGCACTTTTTACATTTCCACTGAAGTGACTTCTGTTGTGCCAAACGCCTCTATAATAAAACATTAAGATATGAAATCTAAATTATTATTTTACAAACCTTTGCAAGAAACTGGAAGCCAGTGTAAGAAGTTTACACCTGTGATCACCCACTGTGTCTGTTGCTCAACACCAAAATAACATAGGGGGTGTTCGTCTGTCACTATTAAAAAGGAAGAAAACAGAACTATTAAAATGTAAGCTAACCATGAGAATTTTAAATACTTTGACACATTTTTATAAAAAAATACTTAAAAGCTATTTTTCAAGTGATTAACATTGATTAATTCACCACTAAAAAGTTTATTTGCATAATTTTTAGGATATATAATTAACACAGTGATTTGTATGAACACTTTAGTCTTGAAGGAGTTTTTAAAGGTACTCTTTCAAATCAAGCTGTTATTTTTGCATTCACAACCAGTAGGGCAAAATTAAATATATATGCCTTGCTCTTTATACTGTCCATAATTATGTTACACAAAGGATAAGAGCATGTATTTTGAGGCTGTTCAGAAGGCGTCACTGGTGATGGAAATACTGTGCCTGAGCCTTCTGACAGACAGAAAATATAGTGTCATTAAGGTGGAGAAATTCCAATGGCAATTGCATTTTTTACGGTTGCTACAGCAGATGACTGCTACTCACATCTGATTATTGCTGCAGGAAAGCCCAGTATTTCACACCTGTTAAATTCAGAACAAAAGATCCAAACTTGGTTGTATGAGAAAGTATGTTTAGAAAGTGTTGAATGCCAAAATGCGAAACGAAAAGTACGTGATATACCAGTATATGCAAGATAAGGGTGGCACACTTAGTTTTCTCCTATCCTTTCTGACTTGGAAAAAAACAAACAAAAAAAAGATTTTGAAATTTTCTGTGTTATCCACCTACCCCTTTTAAGATTACCTAGCATTAGAGCCCCTGCGATCCCAATAAGCCAAGGCAACCTGGTAACAGAAGAAACTCGCCTCCTTTGCTTATTGAATCTTGGTGGCTGCTATGAAGCTCATAAAGTAATTTTGCAAAGAGAGCATATTCTCCAGAATACCCTAACAAATAGGGGAGCAAATCTACTGCATGAATTCAGCATAGTATAGAAACAAATTGTCTGGCCACATCTGCCAAGGAAATACGGAAAGAACGGCAGAAAAAAAAGTATAGTTGATGTGAGTAGGTGGATGTTTTTCTACTGCTGCTAGAAAAATCATTCTGTAGCCAGAATACCAGTTCCTTGGTCAGATTGTATCAATAAACCCCAGCTACTTCGCAGATCAATATCTAATTTACATTCCTGTCCTGGCAAATTTGAAAACCTTCACGGTATTTTGGAGGATCAGAAAGTCTACTATCACTACACTTGATAACTTGTCAGCAGAAGGATTTGCCTTTTTACTGCAAAAACAGGCACACACATATTTGATAGCAAAGATTTCCTTTAAAAGTTATTTCTAAAATGTCAGCTGCTTTTCTCTCTCATTTCCCTCTGGAAATCCTAGCATTCATAAATTTGATCTTTTGTCTTCCAGATTTTCAAACATCTCCTGAATCTTTACAATGTCAGATTGATTCTGTCATTGTGTTTGAGATGAAGTTAGTCTTTTCCTGATATCCTTATTTCACTATTCTATCTCAAAGTCTTTATTAAAAATCCCTTGCACTTATCATTTATTCCTTCAGCTTCAGAAATCAGCTGGCACTAAAGAAATACTGGAACAAAATATTCCTCTGGTATTTCTCTTGCAGCTAACCCTGTTCTCCACTGCCAGTTTGAGTATGCTGCAAGGACACACAGACCAGAAGAGACTGGCAAGCCATTCTGCCTGATTGTACAGACCTGCTCCATCTGGTCCCATTGGGTTTTGCCCTTACTCTTTTGGGAGCAAAAGTACTGGTGGCGCTTGGTACCTTTGAAGACTGCTACCATTTTGAGTCCCGTTGCTCCAGTGAAAATCCTCCACTACTCAGACAAACCTATTTCTTAGCTGTATGGAAATGAGGTGGATTCCCATATACACAGGCTGATGAACAGCAATGGGCTGCTTTGTCTTGCAATGGCCATCAGAAATAGGTTGTACAATTGCCATTGGCGTGGTTGCTTAAACAGAAGATGATCAGCACAACACAAAATAACTCCAAGTATGTCAATAGTTTTACTGAGCTAATGCTTTTTGGTGGCAGAAGAAATGAATTAATTTCTTGCAGTTTATTCAGTCTCTATCAGCAAAACTCCTGCTACAGACATTCACCAGAAACAGGCAACACTAGCCACAGGCCTCTTCTCCTCTTGTGAGCCTCTAGATACTGTTTCTCACCACACAGAGCCTCCACCTGTCACCTGAGGCAGGCTTTTTTGGTTACTTGGATAATATCACTGTATCAGGGAATATGGAGCCAATTACTGACAAACAGCTTCCTTCTGGATGACGATAGCACTGGGCAGCGAGCTGGAAGCTCCACTGCCATGTCCTCATGGTTACAGCACTCTTATATAGAGACAATAGTTTCTTTAGTGACTGCAGAATCTCCAGTAACAGTTGGAGCCATAAGGTTGAATATAAGCAACAGCCAAAATCAGAAGCCACAAAACGCCAGACTTCCAGGTTTGTCTCTTTTTGAAAAAGAAAATTATGGGGCTAGTAATCCCACCTATCCTTTGAGACCTTCAGTATCTTCTCACACTTAACGCTTCCAGCTGATTTGATAGCTTGCATAATTTATGAGACATTTGCATCAGTGTTTCTTCTCTTTCCATTTAAACAATTCAGCACACTCACCTCAGTGCTCTCTATCAAATCTCCTTAAGGAACAAAACTCAGAATGCAAGATATGGACATCTTTATATTTCAGATTTGAGCCTAAGGTGGAAACTAAAAGCTAAATAAAAAAGAAAGTCAAAAATCAAACTAAAATTCAGATAAGAGGGAGATTTATCATTCTGAACCAAGTGTCGGAGCACTGGCGGTGTGTGGTGAGAACTAGCAAAAAATTCCATAGAAAAGTTTTGCTATAACACTACTAGTCAGCTGCACAAAGATATGCTGGTCTTTCACTTCAAAGACTTAAATACAGTCTAGTAAGAAAACTCGTTACACTGCGTATCAACACCAAATGGGCCTATGAACCTACTCCTGCTCCCACTGTAAGGAGCTGAAATGTACCAGTTTTTACCTTTAATGTGAATGAGTAGTGCTATTAATGTACTCATGTCACACTTCATTGCAGTCTAACACTTGTTTGAAAAGAGTGAAAAATGCTTTCATGGGAATTGCCATAAACAGAAATACTCCCTTTAAAAACAGTCCTAACGCTTTGCCCTGCATTTATGTCTTCTCTCAGGACTCCAGATTGTTACATTGAGTTTACCTCTGACTCAAATTATCCTTAAGACTCAGACCATACTGAAGAGGCTTCTGATATTGACAAGATTCCTTTTTAAGTTGTATTAATTATTTTGGTACTTTGCTTATTGCTGAAATCACTGAAGATTTCATCTTGACATGCATTTTTTTGTACCAAGGTAGAATGAGTTCATGAATCGGTTTACTTTTGTTGAATTTCTTCCTAAACAAAAATACATAAGCTGTCTTTCTCACCCTCTCCTTTAAATATGCACAGACCACTTGGCTGAAATTGTCTTGGGTTATCTGAGAACTGCATATAAATAATTTTATTAATTTTCACTGACTAAAGACTAAATCATAGGGTTCTCCTCCTACCTGCTCTCCACATTAGTCTTTGGTGGATAGAAGCTGACTGAAATTATAGATAATATAACATTTTCTTATTTTATTATTGTAGCTATTACTGAAACTAAAAAGGAACTATAAAGATACATAGAATGAAAAGGGAAGTTTGAAAGTAAAGGATTAGTTTTTAGCAGCCTCCTGTCAGGTTATTATTGAGTAGCTCAAACCTAAACACCCTAAAGGGATTTCTTTGTTATCTTTGTATTGCTCCATACGTAAACCCAGAAGGACAGTGCTTAGTGTTTCAGTAAAAAGGCGAGTTTCACCACCCTGCCACACAGCCCCCATATCTGTCGCTGACCTCTCAGAGAATATGAGGGAAGTAGAGATGGAACAGACAGTGGAAGCTCTCATCTCAGCAAAGAACAAAATTAAATAACATATGCCTACAAAATTTACTCAGACAAAAATAACATGTAACTTTAAGATCTATTTTATAGGAGTAATCTCCAGGGCTAGAATCCTGTTTTAGGGTGGAATGTCTAAACTTGACTGTGGACAAGGACAGTGTAAAAATTAAGCTGAGAGATCTGAGCAAGGAGGCATTGCAAGGTACTAGGCTGGTGCTAAAACACTGTCCTTCTTACACATGCTCACTTTTTCTTGAACAGTCCAGTATTCTTGTGTTTGGAGGCTCGTTTTTGTGATCATTTGCTAGGGAAAGAAAACACACTTGTATCCTTATTCAAATAACATGCAAGAAACTGTGTATCCCAACTGTTTCTTCCTAGCAAAGGACCATGTGGCTCTCTAACTGCTGGCTGATCAATTAACTCTAAATGGCACACACCAGTTTTCACTTTATCCTGACAAGATTTAGTTACAGATCAAGAGGAATGGACCTTCCATGACCTCATTAAAGTTTAGAGCTGTAGAGCACATCATCAAGCTGTAGTCCACAATTAGGCTTCTGTGGGTTTAAAGAAAGACTTCAAAGTGGTTAGAAACCATTTATTTCAATGAATGAGGACTGGCATCACACTTTCTAATCATTACAGAAAGTAAAGCAGCAGCACCGTCACACTCACTTCATGGCATATATTGTTGGGAAAGGCCCCACGAAAGAACTAAATAAATAAGATTTCTTAAAAGTTATTGAAGTCAGATTGTAGTAAAGTGCAGTTTTAGAAAACAGTGGGAGATATCAACAGGACATGTGATATCAGGGAGCAATGGGAATTAATTTTGGAGGTAAGCTACTGCGTCCTCCATCTGCACTGCTATCGTGGAAAACCATCTTAAAGTTGTTTACTGCAGGAGCTCCATGTCCAGAGGTTCAGTGAACACTGGCTAGGAAAGATGGGTCAGGCCTTGTTAGGGTTGGTAAAAAGTGAAGGGTCTACAGTGCCTGAAATACAGTAGAAGTGTCTGAATGTCATTTCTAAAGTCAACCCTTTTTGCATCCTGAATTAGACTGCAATTTTTTTTCATTGCATTTCTTATGATATTCTCAGATTTTCTAGTAACAGAAGAAAACAGCTTGAGTAGTAAGAAATCCATTTCTCATGTGTTAGTGACAACCAGATGTTCAATTCTAGGCAGCTAGAAGAAAGAAAAACAATGGTAGAAATGATAAAAACATCTTAGAACTTCAAGCACCCCTTTTTCTCTTGTTCTGCATGAGTGTCACTATTCCATGTAGAGACTTCTATGATGTATTACTTAAGCAGCAAAGAATAGGGAATATCTTATGTCACATTTACTAAAATATATTAGATATGTATTTGAGTCTGGCAACTTTGAAAGAGCAATTGCTTTTTGAGTATGCAAGTACAAGATATAGAATATTTTTGTTATCTTCCCCCCCTAATATTAAATAACCATATCAGAACTGCATTATTTTTCTATTTCTTGCACGGATAATGCGTGATCTATCATTTTTCATTCATAACTATAGTTTCAAGTCTATAAGAACCTTGTCCTTACATGCCAAAGGAAAAGCATCAGTCTAAAGAAAAGGTAAAACATGAAGAAGACAGGATAAATATTTTGCTGCGAATGCGGGGAATATCTCTATTGGGTCTTCTCCATGCTCCAAACTCTGAGAATATTTCAGTACTGAGCATTTCTTCTGTGGTAGATTAAAACTCTCCACATTTTCCATTAGCTGCTCAAGACTAGAACATTGAAGATAAGTTAACTTTAGGTTAAGTGACTATATTTTTTCACTCACACTGATTAACAGATTGTATCACTGACTATTTCTTCGCTTTGCCAGCTCAATTCACAGTGCGCTGGTCCAAAGAGTTTGTTGGTGGAGATGGAGTTTTACCAAAGTGGTCACTACTGGCCATCAGCAGCTGCTCACTGTCCTGCACACAGGCAAGAGAAAATGGGGGAGGGATTTCCAACTCCCTGTCTTAGATATGCAGTACATCTTGTGACTGAGCCCTTCACAAAAAATCAGCCTATATTAGACACATTAAAAGATCCTCAGTGAATGGGAAATCTCAGAAAAAACAAGATAGGCAACTTCATTTCTCCGTTTGGAGCCAAGGATAGGACAAAGTGTAACTTACAGTGGTAATTCTCAAGTAGGAGGGTCAGTACTATGGGACCATGGCAGGTAGCTTGAAGCTGAGTGGTCTTTGTCGGTTCCGTAACAGAAGGAATTGACTTAATTTAGACAAAGATGTGCCCTGACCTCACAATTGCAATAAGGATCAGGATCCAAGAAATGCCACAGGTGCCTGAGAAGGGAGGATTTGCTCTTCTCAGCCATCGTGTTATGCACTGCAAAAGAACAGCATTAATATACATGCTCTGAAAGTCTTTCCAAGGACTAACTATTAGAAATAGTATGGAATCAATGACAGAGTGCCAAATTCTGAAGAGTAAAAGTCTTTATAGAGATGCATGGCAACTCTATTTCTAGTTAGTTACTAGTTTGGGGATTTGTAATAGCTAATTATAAGCACTGGAATACCTTTGGCACTCCAAGAAGACAGCCATCAATGATGCCCGCCCGCCACCAGTGATCCCCACCACGGGTAGTGGGATGGTCCAGATCAATCACATGCCTGTCATACTCTGCCTCTGTCCCCAGCATACCACAGGACTGCTGTAAAGTTTGTAAAAAGCCTGCCTGCTTCTGTTTTCCTTGGTTTCCGAATCACAGGAATTGTCCTCAACCTGGACCTGGAGTTTTCACAGCTCTTATACGTGACTAACCTCAGTCTCTACCTTGAAATCGTGGAAGCAAAGTGAGGGTAAGCTCATGACAAATAGCCAAAATTTACTTTTCTACTCACTTGTTTTTCTTGATTATGTTTTTTCATTGACTACCTAAAGAAAATAATATTCACTGACTGGAATATGCCTTTTTTGTCATTAATTACGTTAGATTAGCAGTCTCATGTTATTTCCTATATATTAATGTACTAACCATTTTCATGAACAGCTAACATTAAGTCATCTCAAGTAAAATACAAGGTAAAATAGATATAAATCTCAAAAAATTATACAGAAATGTCTAAATAAGAAAGCAAGAAAAGAAAATAAAAAGTAAGTTTTAGGTAACCTCCTTAAAATTAAATATCAAAAAAGGAAAAATAATTAAGCAATGACACACAACAGAGAGTTTGATTATCCCATGATAATAATTGCCCCAGGCCTTCCCATCAGTTTTCAATCCAAGATATAAATAGCATCACAATAAATGCTAAGGGGTTAGTTTCACATTCATTTTCCATGTTATCACTGTGCAGATCTTAAGGGATGCATTCCCGACAATGACCATCATGCCCTTCTGAAAAGAAACAGGATTTCAGATGGGGATCTGAACAATAGATTTTTGAGAGAAAAATACTCATATTTTATTTTAAGAAATCTTGAAATAGAAGGAGTTGCTATTATGGCAAATCTCACACCTTCTTTCATATGCAAAGTGTAAAAAATGGATTTCCACCTCTGAATCATATTTATGAGAATACCAGAACATTAATAATAATCATCATATTTCCACTACAGTCTGTATTTTGAACCCAGATTGCAAAAGAATATTGTGTGGCAGCTGGAAAGAATATAGATTAAAAATTTGTTAAACAGTAACTCACTGGGCTGTCTATAATCTTTGGGAAGTCATGAATCAAGAAAAACTAGTGAGTTTTCAAGCAGTTTACAAAAACTCATAGGAGGAGATAAAGGTTTGTAGTAGCTGAAAGGAACAGGAAACATTTGCCACTAGATAAGCAGATTTCAGAGAGAGTTTTATATACAAACTATGTTTTGGTAATTTTCACCAGTGTGTTTTTCCACTCTCAAATTCAATGCTCTCAATTTAAATAACAGGGAAAGGCAGCCATAAGTACATGCTGGGAAGGCATCATGACAAACTGGAACTCCTTAGAGTCACAGTTTACCATGTGTGATCAAACTTGACGTATCTTAATTAATATACAGTCTCAGAAGCTTTCAGAGACAATGTTTGACAGGGTGCAGTGGTCCTGCTATCATTTTTCAACTTGCTTCTCATGCATGGAGATATGAAAGGTAGCCCCACTTACTTGCTTGAAGTTTCTTGTTTCAGCAAATATGCCAGAAGAGATTACTTCTTCCTATTCTAAAATTCTGATTTTGTACCAGAACAGAAGTTGACCCAGAAAAAATGGTCCTATATAGCTCTATAACTTATGAAGACACTTTTCATACTCTCAGCCAACACATAACACTGAATGCTCACGATTAACAAAAAATATGCAAACATTGGTCATAATTTGTATGTCTCTCACAGGCTGCTTTTCATTGGTGGTTCTGCCATTTTCAGGCATGAGAAACAAAACCATGGAGAGGAATACACATTTATCAATATCATCAAGTGCTAAACAACAGAATTTGCAATAAAAACCAGATTTCTTCCGTCTCAAGTCATCACACCTTCTACTTATTTCTTTGATCACCCCTATACTCTTCAATAAACACCTAATAGAAACATTTTATCATCTATGGTTCAGATTATCCAATAAGAACTGGGTGCATTTGATATTTCATTGCAGTGCTAAGCTTTTCACAGGGTCACATCCACTCACAAATTATTTTCATTTCTGTTTTTGCTCAGATGATTACTTTCCTTCATAAGTTTTAAAGAAAAATAATTCAAAAATATTCAGAAAATAAGTTTAAATAATCACAGAAGGAACATAATTTCCTGTTGCAAAGACATCCACTTATCTTCAGTTATTCTTTTCCTATTCTTATAACGTGCCAGATGTTAATTTGGCTCACAACCCCTTGCATACAGCCCTATTGCAACTTTAATCAAGTGATTAAGAGAGCTGTTATTTCATTAGTGCATCCTTTTACTGATCATTGTGACACATTAGTCATAGATAAAATGGGTACCAGAGGCTTGCTTCAAAAATTGCGCTTTGTGGTTTCAGCTGCAACAACCGTTTTGTTGCCTTTCAACCTGCAAAACTATCATTGTTCTAAACAATTTGGTCCAGCAACTCTCTGAGCTCTGTATAAAAGGCCTTTCATTCTAAAGAAGTAACTATTCATCTTTTTTTAATATTGAACAAACGGAAGAATGAAAGAACAAAAAAAAAAGGAAAGAAAGAAAGAAAGAAAGGAGAAAGGATAAAGCAATGCAGATAGTTATTTTATTTTGTTATTTTCAAAGGCCTCTTGAAAAGAGGAAAAGACTTGTTGATTATAATCAGCTAGTTATCTTCTCCGTCACTTGTGGTAAAATTGACCTAACTACTTAAATAAGCACTGTGCTACAGGTTTCAGTTTTCTTTATTTTCTGGCCCATGTATGCAGATCACTCAGGGGAATGGATATGAGGAGATGAGTATTTTTTGTAATGCATTCTAATAAGAAGTGGACTCCGTAGTGCAATCAAAAGGTTACGGGGACTGAAGCAATGCTATTAATAGCCAGAATTAAAGTATTTGTATTACCACAGCCTGTTTTTTGAGATATGTGTGAAAAATATCAGAATTTTCCACAAAGATAACACAAAGACAATTTACACAAAAGTTAATCGTTTAGTGAATGACATATACCTCAGATTTTAAAAAATCAGAAGTCTGTGAAATCCATCCTATCTTCCCAGAAATCTTCAGCTTCATACTACACTGACACAATTCAGCATATAATGACAAAATCATTTATATATTCACACCCAGTCATGATTTTGCCACTTTGGAACATACTGACCAAGATTTTGGGGCTCAGCAGCCCTACAGTTGTCTCCAGTGTCCTTTACAAGGGCCACCCCAGAGCCAACGTCTCTTGCTTCCCTCGGGGTGGAAAATGCAACTCTTCCACCACCTTCATCTATAGAAATCACATTCAGCATGATAACACATCAGGCACAGAAGAATTCCCTAATATTAGCCTTTAAAAGATCTTTTCAGGGAAGATTTTTTAGTGGTTGAAAGAAATTGCTTTTTTCTTCCTGAACGATCAGCTATGCAGCTCAGAGACCAGTGGAAAAAGCAAATGAGCTTTTTGCACAAAATTGGATATGATCTAATCTAAGAAGTATGTCAACTTCCTTCAACAGAGAAGCAAGCCTTTTAATTTTCAGCCAGCAGGAGAGCCTAATTGAGTAGGTCAATCTTTCTCCCCAATTTCAACCAGAATTTGTAAGATAAACGGATTTGTAAATAGTCATGCATTCCACCAAGAAAAAATGGCTTCCAGAATTGCTATTAAAGAAGCATTTAACATCCTATTATTACAGTCTAATTGCTGCACACATTCACAATGCCATAAAATTGTGAAAGGGTATGCTGTTACTTTTTGCTGGCAAGTGTATTGTGATGTAAAATGTGTGGAAGTATACAGTATGCAAGAGCTATAGTGAAACTCACTTACTGTAGCATACATATAAGCTTTGAGAAAAATGCAAAAGGAACATGCAGCTCTGTGCTGCTGACAGGTAATCAAAGTACTGGCTGCTTTTCACAAGTGTTGTAAGAAGGGATTTACTATTAAAGTTTTATTTGTGTTTTGTTTTTTTTTTAAGTAGAATATGTACTGCTTCTTTAAAGATTACACAAACAACCAAACAAAAGCCAAAGAATGAAATGTATAACCAAAAATCACATTCACTCTCCTGTAAATCTTCCTGCCTCCAAAGTAAATGCAGGATAACCCTGCATCTTATTATGTGTTTCACCAGTAGATTCAGATCCAGAGCTGTGATTAGGGCCTGAAAATCTTAGGCTGAATCTGAAAAATGCACTTCAGCTGCAAACATGTAGTAATTATCATGAAATTAAGTTCATTCCACATTTTAGTTAATCACCATGGAAACCTATATTCATTGGCTCCTAATTGGAAATGTTCCAGACCTGGAAAACATTGTAGGCTTAAGACTGCATAATTTCTTATTTAAGCAGTTGTACTATTCTGTATTTGTGACAATACGCCATGACAATTTTGGCAATGAACTTAGAGAAAATATATTTTTCTGAAAGGCATGTCTTTGCAAATATTTTTTGCACTCTGGTGGGAGTTCTGCCCCTATAAGACTGCTTCATCAAGCCACTTCTACTGTTTGTGACATTAATACCTGAATACCCAGACATGAGTATTATAGAAGGCTGCCCTTTCAGTAACTCCAAGTTGAAACTTAATACTTCAATATTCCTAAAACCAAAAAGTTCTTGAAATCTTTATTATACACTTTCACTGAGGTTTCTAACTTTTCAAACTTTATTGTCAAAAGTTACTTATGTTTAATGCAATATTGAGAAAAATACTTGGACTGACTCAAGAAGAGATGACACACTGATTTCTGTGGATGCATTCCTAAATTTATCCTCCAGATTTGAAATTGTTCTAATAATCAAAAGTTATGAATACTTATAGGTTTCATTAATATAATAGGACCCGTGCAGACATTCTGTAAAAACTGTATTATTCAGTCAATTAATTTATTTTCCATCACCCCTTTACCTTTACTTTCCTGAATATTTTGATCAACAACACAAACCACCATTTCAAATGCATATCTTTTGTGTGTGTGTGTATATGTATGATCTCAGTTATGTATTTTTTATTGAAGATGGCCACGAATTCCAGTTGCATGCATCATTTCAGAAAGGAGACTTTTAACTACAAGTTCCTAGATGATTGCTTTCTCTTTTGAACTATGCAATTAGTCTCTCTGGCTTTCATTAGGACTGCAGCAAGTAATTTTTCCTACCTTTAAAAATAAGGGGTTCAAGCAAGAATTGTTATTATGGAAAGAAACCTTCATGGAATTTCTAAGTTAGCTTGCTTGTGAAGTTTCGATCTTTTGCATTCCCAGAAATACATATGTAAGAGCTCACATATTTCTGCTCAATTCCATCTGTCTAATTGTACTCTTTCTGAATGACGTAGAGTTAATTTATTTACTTTGTAGTAGCTTGCTTGGTGCTGTGTTTCGGATTTATGATGAAAACAGTGCTGATAACACAGAGATGTTTTAGCTGTTGCTGAGCAGTGCTTACACACTGCTAAGGCCTTTTCTGCTTCTCACACTTCCCTGCCAGCGAGTAGGCTGGGGGTGTACAAAAGGTTAAGAGGGGACACAGCTGGGACAGCTGAGCCCTCCTGACCAAACAGGTGTTCCATGCTGTATGACATTGTGCTCAGCAATAAAACTGGGGGAAGAAGGAGGAAGGGGTGGTGTTCAGAGTGAGGGTGTTTTGTCTTCCCAGGTAACCCTTACACATGGTGGAGCCCTGCTTTCCTGGAGATGGCTGAATACCTGACTGTTGATGGGAAGCAGTGAATTAATTCCTTGTTTTGCTTTGCTTGCACACATGGCTTTTGCTTTACCTATTAAAATATCTTTGTCTCAAGCCATGAGTTTTCTCACCTTTACCCTTCAGATTCCCACTGGGGAAGGAGGGAGTGAGTGGCTGGGTGGGGCTGAGTTGTCCGCGGGGTTTAACCCATAATAATAGTGAAGGCTGTATCTTTCTGTTTGAAAGAAAACTGTGGTCCAGTGAAGGTGTTAGGAAAGATCATACAAAAAACTGTTCTCCGGGGATTATTCAGTTTGCTTCTGTAACACAGTCCACCATTAGACAGGAAGCACAGGCTGGAAAAAAACCCTATGTAAAGCGACTTCTAGCTTAGAATTATGCTGCTAGACTAAGCTCAAGAGTATAGCCACGTTACAGAGGTACTGGGATCTAAACTAGCTGTTTTTAAATCAGTTCTGGTTCATCTGTGATCACAGTGTTAGATTACAATGAAACCGTTTTCCGCACTGCTATCAAAAACACCCTACAAATGTGTTTCTTTCATCTATTACTATCTTCGAGAAGTAAAAATTAATCTTTGTTAGGCAGTCACCTAAATGGCGCAAAATACTTCAAATTATTGGAAAAAAGTTCTGGGATTTTTTACTTTCTGTCACTAGAAAGAGTCAGTATTCCTGTTCCCCTTTCTTCCTGAAACTCACATGAAATACACAAAGAGCAGGGGAATATTCAGATACTTACACTCTTGTCCCATGCCACTCAGTGGGTGAAGGGAGAGGTGATCTTTTTTGATTCTCTGCATGGTATCTAACAGTCACGACAATGACTGAAGAGGTTTGATTAAAAAGACCCAAAGTTTTACTTGGATTTCAGTGAGATTACCAAAGATGGCAACTTCACAACTTCCTAACATTACTACTAGTGCGGTGGGGTTGGAATGGATATTGACTTGGCAAAACTTACAACAACACAATGTCCAACTCTACAAAACTATAAAATGTAGCGGATTGACAAACTTACAGCATTGCCCTTCTGTGCCTAGAAATTCAGAGACAGAAAAAGAAAGGAAAACAAAAGGAAAGATAAGAGAAAATATATCACTACCCTTGGATCCAGTGACGGTCTTTGCTGACAGTCAAGGTCCTCCGGTGGTCGGTGCACACCTGCCTACAATTGCATCGCATATTTATACACAGAAGTTACAAAAAGCTCCACCTAATTTATACAATTATTCCACCTATCTAATGCATATTCGTTATGTTGCACGAGTAGGATTGTCTGCACTTGCGTGGGGACTGAGCTGAGCCAGCAAAGTCATCTGTGCCTGCGCGGGGGTCCCAGAGCATCTCTGGTGGTCTTCTGGGGAGGAAGACCCCTACTTGTTTTATGGTCACAGGTCATCTGAGGACACCAGAGTCGTTGTTATTCTTACCAACTCCTTGTTTCAGCCTCACAGCAGATATACGTCCTTGGTAGAGCAAGTTTGCAACCATGAGATGTTCCTTCTCTTGGAACACTGGCTGCTATTCAACAATTCAGAGACTGTCTTCAACACTTCGGTCCTCCTCAGGGGAGGGGTACTCTTGTGCTTAGTCAGTGGGCGGGGAGGGGGGTCTTGATGGTCTCACAGTCCACCCCTGCCTACATGGCATCTCAGAGGGAGAGAGTCGCACTTCGCAAGCCGGCACCCTGCCTCCACAGGATTCCACTTATCTGCCTCACGCCCTCACCAAAATAAGGAAGTTCCCAAAGCACAATGCCTGATTTAGGAGTTTGCTTAATTCAAGCGTCTCTGTCTCTCGAGAGTGATGTTTGAGACATTTGTTCACTTCGATCTAGGGCTCTACAACCCTTATATGAATATATACAGTTGTCACACAGCAGTCGTTAAAGAGAACTTTTACATGTAAGTTCCATGGAGCCCGTTACAACATTAGGTGGCACTAGTCTGTACAAACGGATAGCATTAGTTTATGGCATAGTATTGATTCATACAGCCTGATTTTTCTCAGTGGAGTGCTACTTCTTTCTAATCCCTGTTTTCTGCTGAAAAATTAAATGATGTGTCAAAAGAATATATTCCTCAAATTTATGAAACTGAAATGAAATGTGACTGTGTACGAAAGCTATGATCTTCAGGTGGAGTAGAATATGCTTATTTGAGTTTCAAGTATGCTTTCAAGTAATTAAACTAAGAAATACACAACTCTCTCATTTCCACAGGGCTTAAATTTGATCTTGTATGTTGACAGATCAGTGTGGGACAAAGCTATGGGTTTGCTTTTTATCTGTGTCAAATCAGATTTCTGGGTTCAACCTCCCCTGATCATGAGAGGCATGGAGAAGTAATGCAACTATTTCAGCATCTAGTGAAAGCTTTTTTGGATCAGCTATAATGAAGATGTGTAAGCATATGAAAACGTACATTTACTCTTTCTATTCTTCAGCTCTTGGTTTGGATTTAGCCTTTGGCTCTCAGTCCATACAGCACCCATGTCACCTTCTGTATTTCACTCTCATAAGCTGTTGAGCATGTACTCCTACCTTTACTATGGAAACTTCTTGTCACAAGAAGTCTCAGTATTATCGGGTTATTTGCAGTATGTATTTAATTCTCTGATTTTCTTACAATGGAAATTTCCTGACGTTCATTTCCAGTCTTGGGTGGTTTTGCCTACTGATGTTGCTGCTTCCTTAGGTTAGCTATGGCCAAGCCCAGGGTTTCGGGGTCCCTGACAAGAAGCACAGCCTTTCCAGCACAAGAAGCTTCTCTCAAAAGCTGCTCCCACCCCTTCTTCCTCCCTCTAAAGACTGCAGCCTCCTGTTGTCACTCGAGAAAGCAGCTTCTCTCCCTTTTTTCCCAAGCCCTTCCCTTTCCCCTAGCCCTTACTCTTTCCCAGGAGGAATAATCACCAAATAATGCTGCCTCAATTTTCTCCGGTGGTTCTGTGGAC
>Ga0181612_145366_pt1 | contig 16006 bp, 10 predicted proteins | sample HoacroProtozoa21_FD_119630 | JGI IMG/M metagenome (GOLD analysis project Ga0181612, IMG submission 119630) | Hoatzin crop microbial communities from Cojedes, Venezuel. Combined Assembly of Gp0051906, Gp0051904, Gp0051908
TCCAGTGTTGGCGACTCCACCACCTCCCTGGGCAGCCTGTTCCAATGTCTGACCACCCTTTCGGTAAAGAGATTTTCCTAACATCCAATCTAAACCTCCCCTGACGCAACTTGAGGCCGTTTCCTCTCAGGTCCAAAAACCTCTCATATGTTCATTGAGCACTGAAAGTTTTGACTTTCGGTCACCATCTGTATTTTGTATCTCAAGTGCCTATGTGAGGAATCTGTGTTCACAAGAGCAGCTACCTCCAGCCTGACCATCTGTTGGGGACAGCTCTGTTAGCCATGCTCTGAGCATGGCAATGTTCTTGGATGCACAGTAGAGCACAGTCCTTATCTCTTCAATGCATAAACCTGCTGAAAACTTATGTTATACCTCTTTGTGCATATCCTGGATGTTGTAACATGTACAGACAAAGGATTTAAGATCTAAACTTTGAGTCATGCTCAAATTTACTTTAAGGAATCTTGATGACCCTTCAGTTTTTTATTTATGAGTGCTGGGCTTCTCTCCATTCCAACATAAATAAAATAATAAGCATCTGTGATGAAGAGGAGAAACCTATGGACAATACATAAGAATAATTAAACCGAATGACAGAGACACCGTCTATTAATATCTCCTACTGCCTGTGTCCCAATCTCACAGCAAGCTGTACCCAGCTACCCAAAGGATCAGTAGCTCATTTAGCATTTGTCATACCCCAAGGATGAATCAGTCTGTGACTTAACTAATCTGGCACCATGCACTTTCTGCAAAGCCAAGTTTGGTCAGACTGTTTCAGTGGTTCAACATTACAGAAAAGAGGCACTAAAGACTAAAAGTGATGTTGACTCAGCCATTTGGCTCCTGCTGGTGAACATTAGTGATTTTTGAACTGCTTAGATTCCACTTCTAATGAAAATCCATTTAGACAAAGTAATTTACATGCATTGCTGGTTTTCATATGAGGTTTGAAGCCTTTGCCACATTGCTACAAAGAGATGCTGCTCAGAATGCAGCCATTTCTATCTTCCCTCATACCCTACACGAATGATTTGGTATCACATAATTGCTTGATATCAGTTCTCAGTAGATATATTTTGACACATGTCAGAAGATAATAGGATTTCCCAGGGAGAGGGGAGAAACAGAATATTCTAGTAGGAAGTAGAGGGTTTTTGCATTGAATTGATTAAAATGTTAGCTCATACAGCAAGAATGTTTCTTCTCTGCAGCTAAGTCAAATATTGCCCAGTCATAGCTGGTAGCATGTAACAGGCTATTAGCTCCAAGGCATTAAGGAAAAAATCCAGCCGTATTGAAGTCAGCCATAAAACACACATGGATTTGCACGAGGAGGGAATGTCACCCTGCAAAAGCAGTAACAGCCAAACGCTTCAGCACTCACATGCAGATTTCATAGGCCCCAGTGAAAGAAATCTAGCTACCTAGAATTTAATCTGGGCTGCAGGTATTCTTGATGTCATCTTAGTACCTGAAGCTTCACCAGAAACTGGGGGATTGGGTCTTTATAAAACAGTGGAGCAAAGTCTCACCAGGATGTAGTCCTAGCTGGGTTTGGGCAGTGGGGAGCTCGGCCAGGTCCAGTCTCCCTCAGTCTCAGGGGATCAAATCCATCCCATCCCAAAGAGAATGCTGGCTTCCCAACTACCAGCTGGTCTTAGTACGGCACTCTCTGCCTCTCCTTTTTGACCTTTTACTAGTGAAAGGAGTATGAAATTCCAGTGTTTGTATGGTGGAGGGGGAGAGATGAGAAAAAATCTAGGCATGGCAACTCTAATGCAGCGACAGGGAACTGAGCAGAGAGAGATCTCAGTTTTGGTTCCTGGTCCCTGAGCTTTTTCTGTATGTGGCTGATAGATAAACTACAGACTTGACCTTATTTTGAGGAGAAGAAAATGAGATCCTAAATAGTTACAAAAACTTATCTGAGATCCTACTTTAAGGCAATAGTGAGTTGATAGGACCTCCAGACTTCGTATTTCTCGCTCACCGGCCTTATGTAAGGCAATGTTACCAGTGTTCTTCTAGTTTTATGTTCAAAAAGGTCTTCCTAAACTATGTATTTTAGACTAAACAGCCCCATGAGAGTAGTCAGATGATAGTTGGGCTAGGGGACATTTCAAAGAGGTGTTGCCTTTTCTTCCCAGCCTTCCTACGTTGTTCTGGTCTTTCGCAGAGCAGGCACTCAGCTGCTATGATCATGCGCAGCAGTAGAAAGCTCTAAGCTAGAGGGATGGATGCTGGAAGAGCATCTGTCATCGCCTCTTACTTGCCTTTTCTTTAAGTAATTAGAGCCCTATATTTATGCTGGCTCTGCTCACAGAGGCTACTTTTACAAAATGAAATTATCTACGAGGCTGTACGCTTTCAGCAAGTCATTTAAAACTGCAGATCTGAGACAGCGGAATGTCTGATTTTGGATGGTGCTGAGTAGACCTAGGTGAGGTGTTGGATTTTTTACTTTGGGCAGTTAAGCAGTTTGGCAAAAGGTATATTTGCCCAAGTACATATTTTTTGTTCACTTGAGGGCATTTGAAAATTGAAAATAAGTACCTTTGGTTTCTGAAAGAAAAAAGAAAAATAGTCTTAATTCTCTTCTACTTGCAATGTAAAGCATAATGTTGTTGTGCAAAGTCAATAATCAAGACTCACCTATGCCCAGAGCAGTGTTTGATGACAGCATTCCCAAAAGTTTTCTGCCTCACTGCCAGGCTATAGGGCAGTTTTAGTTACGAAGGAGCAACTGAAGCAGCCCTTTCTCTCTGCTCCTCATTCTCAATGTGTCCACTGGCTGTAGATTCGGGACATCTCCCAAAACAAGCGAGAGAGAGATGTTCTTATCATCTTTGTCTCAATCACATGATAGTGCTTTACTGAAAATGGAATAGTAAAGGAGAGACTGAGGCCCACTGCACTACAATCAGACATCCTTTGGGTGGGAGTGCTTTCCAGATGAGGCCATAGCCACCCAAATACTCCACTGAAAATGGTCTCTGAATATCGCTATTAATTTTCTCTGCCTTATATTGAATCAGTCCTTTTGGATGCAATTCATGACGTAAGAGCAAGAGAAAGCAAAGGAAGGAAGGTAGAGCAGGTAAAATCATGGATACTTCTAGATAGTGAGCTACCGAAACAGAGGCAAAAATGAATGACCCATGGGTCTCAGTTCTTTGTAATCGTTTGTATCTGTCTTGCAACTCTCAGAACTTTGCTCCAAAGATATACAATTCCCAAATGTTAAATTTAAAATACAGCAGGAATGTCAGGTCAGGAATCCTCCAATGCTACATTTTTAAAGGAGATAGACAGGCTGCAAAGGCTGTTGTCCTCATGTGCAAATTAGAGAGCTAAAGCAGGTGAATCACTCCAGGTAAGATTCAGCTCACATACTAGGATGGCTCAATACGGGTATATGTGTGTTTGTTCACATGAGTGAGCTTTCTAAGCTTCCACACTAATCAGTCAAGATCTAATGTAAGGTCTAGTTGATGCAGTCTAAAGAGATATTCAGCTCATCCTGAAGTAGGTAGCCATCTGGTCCTCCATATTTCTGATGAAGATTTAGAGCCATAGCAGTAGAAACAGTCTAGTGCTAATTACTCTCAAACAAAATGTTTCATTCAGATGCCTGGCAAACTGTAATTTTCCAGAACATTAAAGTACACAAAGATATTAATATTTCAACTTTTGGTCTCAGTCCAAGGTAGAAGAGCACCCCTGAAACATCAGCATTACTTCCAGAGCAGTAATGCCAAAATACCCAGCTGCTTTGCTTCTGGAGTCATCTATGAGCTGCATTTTTTTCTTCTCAGCAAGCTTGGTAGTAGAAGTGTGGGATACCAGCCCAGAAAACCTTAAAACATCTTCTGTTGATTTTCTGAGGGGAATAATGGGGTTTTTTGGAGGTACCTGATAGACCTGTGGCTGAGAAAATATATATTAAGTTTGGCTGTGTCCATACTAACCCACCTTGAATGTCAGCCTAGACTACTTTACTCCATTAATTAGTGGAGTTCATTGTACAAGCATCTAGCCACTAACTAGGAGAAAATACATTAAAGATAAAGATGGGTTAAGCTCCTGTGTGAAGTTCCTAATGAGAATAAAAGCGTACAGACTATATTCCATGTCATATAATTACCAGTCATTTGAACTCTCAAGTGCTCAGTCCCTCCTTTGACTTCTTCAGTCTAAGTTTAGCTTTAAAAAACCCCAAAACAACAAAACCCAAAAAATTCTTCCTTAATTTGTCCAGAATGTTTGGTCTCGACTTTAACTGCTTTTAAATCCTGTCAATTAAAGTTTATAATGGAGAAAACCTGTTAATAGTGAAACGAATCCCTTTGTGTTCCCGAAGTGTGCAGTAAGTCTTCTCACCCAATTGTCATAAAATTTGTTGTGGCAGAGTTTTTGGGATCAATACAGCAGACCACTGTCAATCAAAGAATTTTCTACTTACTTAAAAGTTAACAGACTTTTAGCGTCTTTGTGTTGGACTGAGGACAGTCTGAGTTACCACAGAAGATTAAATCTTTAATTTTACATTACTTCAGCCATCTCTATAGAACAAAGTGGGCTTTACCTGTTGAATATGAGGCTTATGTCAGCTGAAGTGCTCTTGAAACATTAAGAGGCAGTCTTGAACAGTCTCTGAGATTTAAGCTGAGGGGAATTCTAAAGGGATTACTGCAGCATTTTACATAAAACGAGAAATAAAAACAGACTTGAGCAATGCATGATCATAAACGCATTCCTGCTGTGATCAAGAGTCCTGTTCCCATTGCTGTTCTAAGACTAAAGCAGGAAGAACTGTCAAAGGGCAACCATACTTGTAAGGATTTGTACAAGTCCAATTTATAATGAAATTAAGGGGCTGAGTAGTTTTGAAAGATTTGTTAAAAAAGGAGATACTTTTGATAGTCTCTCCAGCCCAGAGGTGAGAAATACAAGCATTACTGGAATACTGTTTTGTAGAAGAGGCATGTTACTTTCTGAGAACAGGCATGGCTACCAACTCTTACACAGATAAGCAATTTTAGCAAAAATTCACAAAGATCTGAACTGTCGGTTACCCTTTTCTGTAGAAAACAGAGGCTTATAAACTATGAAGAAATATCTGAGAAACAAAACAAATACTGAGTTACCTGTGTCTACCCTTGCATGCATAGTGTATGAGAAAATAAGTAATAAAAATGAAGTGTGTTCTTGCCAGCTGTGATTCACCTTTATATGACAGCTCCCTTTGTTGCAGGAATGGTGTAAAAAGACTCAGTTCGAAATGTGAGGTTGATCCCTGTACTGTCTGTACTGAGAGAGAAGTCTGTGTGCATGTGTAAAGCACGCACACACAACAGTGTACTTAATAAAGAGGAATTAAGATACAGCACCAGGCAACTGTCAGCAAAAGCAGACATTAATTTCTTGTCACTTATCCACTACCAAAAATAAATACTTGCTTTTTGTGCCTGCAAATTCTCAGGACATGAAAGCCAGGATGTTGCTCCCTGTACTGAAGGTGCCTTGACAGGTATCACAGCTATAGGTTCTCCCAGTCCTCAGGGACAGTAGAAAACACAACTTTCCAGTCTAGATCAGGGAAGACCAGATTTCCCAACACTCTGAGCCACAGATCTCAACCATCACACGACCCAAAGCCACAACAACATATGAGTTACATATCTTTGAGAGTGGAGAGAGAGAGCTTCAGAGCAGTCACTTGGTCCAACAGAACAGCTTTTCTGGGACTTCCATTGCTTTCCTGCAAGATATCATGGGTCCCAGGAAAACCACAGTCAGGTGCTGTGTCATCAGCACATGATAGCACTCATGTGTGACCCCCCCAGCAGAGGATCAGCTGGACCAGTACCTCCCACCTTAGGACCACACCACTGTCCCTAGGCAGAGCACAGCACAGCCCATCATCTGGTCCTCCTTACCTTTCCTAAGCATAACGTTGGGCAAAGTGTCAGGTGCATTTAAAGACAGGAAAGGCCAAGGTCCACTCTTTCTTGGTCATTTTGACCATCCTGCATGCCGTAACAGCTGTGCAGAGCTGTATTTCTTCACTGGGCTGTTCCCTGTGATGTCCATAATTCAGTTCAGGTGTGTAGAAAGAATTACTTATGCCCATTTTTTTTCCTGGACAACTCCAGAGGCTGGCCTTCAGGCTTTGTTTCACTGCTGGTAAGCGGTAAAGCATGAAGTCTCTACTGAGAAACAAGTATAAATATCAAACTGTGAATTTGGTTACGCCAGCGTGATGAGTAAAACTTTCCTGCTATCTATTAGAAACTCCATTAAAAACACAAAAAAAGCTTACATTTGTGGAGAAGAGATAAATCTATGAAATTCAGCTTACAAAACTGGTCTAATGGAATTTATGTACGTCCGTCTCTACACACTGTGATTACTAAATCTCAGCAAATATTTACTTGGGGAAAAAACATGGAGAGATTTTCAACTCTATTTATATATCTAAATGGTAGAAATCCCTCTGCCGAGATCTACTCTGTCCAATATGAAGAAGCATGAAAGGAAACAAGGGTCACAGAAAATAAATATTTAATAATTGTCATACAATAAAATATGGAATGTGAATAGAGATCAGGCAGACATTGTGAACCATACTCATTATTATCATAAACTTTTATGCTGAGTCTTGCTCTTTATTATGGCCTTATCAAATAAAAAACAGATCAGCTTCAATTAGAGTAATTCTAAAAACAGATGGCCACCTTTTGATGTAGTTTCTCATCTATGTAGTGTACTACATATATAAATATTAAATTTAAAATATTAATGTTTTGTATATATGATTATCCCAAACTGCCCCTAAAACAACTAAGATAGTGCAAGCAAGTCGAGGAAGGCCTGTGCTTGTGTTGGGAAGTGGTAAGGTTTGTGGTGATCTTAACACATGAAGATGTTTGTTCCATACTGGTGGAAACCTCTGTGCCCATCACAGATGAGTATGGCCCACACCTTGTGAAACTCCATTGTGCTCAAGGACTGCAGCTGGTGTCTATGATCTTTATGAGGTCTTTGCTCTCAAGTGGAAGGACAGAGGGACTCCTTATGGCAGAGGGATATCATAGAATCATAGAATCATGGAGTCGTAGAATCATTAAGGTTGGAAAAGACCTCTAAGATCATCGAGTCCAACTGTCACCCAAACACCACCATGCCTACTAAACCATGTCCCAAAGTGCCACATCTACATGCTTTTTGAACGCCTCCAGGGATGGTGAATCAACCAGCTCCCTGAGCAGCCTATTCCAATGTCTGACCACTTTTTCAGTAAAGAAATTTTTCCTAATATCCAATCTAAACCTCCCCTGATGCAACTTGAGGCCATTTATGTATCTTGTAATTTGTAGTATGGCCACATGGATGAGGTCAGCAGCACAGAAGCAGCGTGACGGCAGCTCCTGGCCCTGCGGCAGTGTGGGACCCCCAGCAAGTACTGCCACCTTCAAGGAGACACTGAATGTGCATCCTATAATATGGTCTTACATCTTCTGCGAGAAAAGTTTTGTCACACTTCACAATCAGTCACAGCAATCAGCAAAACCAGAAGATAAACTGGAGAGGCCGATTCATCTGATTTCCACTGTCCCTGAGCTCATGACAAGCGTCTGCAACACTGGGCATGGATCAGACCAGGAGAGTGACTTTGCTCCAGCCCCAGACTGTAAGGTTTAGATGCCAAATTAGAAGTGTGTTTAAACTAACTAAAATAGAAGTTAGGCACAGCAGGTGTTTAACTCTGCTGTGAGTGAACTGTCCCAAAACACTGACCTCAGAAAAGAATGGTGTCATAGTAGGCAGACAAATACTTGCAGTATTCTCATAGATTTTCACCAGTCCTTTTCTTCTTCTTTTCTCTCCTGTTTTCCTACCTCTGCTGTCTTTTCCAGGATTCTCAGTCATCTTAGTCACATGAAGGGAATGGAAATTCTGAATGGCTGCTCAGGAAGGGTATTGAATCTTTATCTTACCTTTGATCAATGACTGTCAAGAAGTTATTTCCTATTTCTCAAACACGCCACCTTTCAGGCAGCACAAGCAATTGCTCCTGAGGAAATACATATAAACATTTGACATATGTAAATATTTAAAAAGAACTAGGATATTCCACAGTAGTGAGGAAAACACACCTGAAAGATCCTGAGAGCAATAAGCACCTAATGAATATAGCTGGTAACTCTGACATTCTGCTGTAAAGTCATCCCACTGTGAGCTGAAGATTAGATAGCCCAGTCTGGGTTGTGTTTATTTTGTTATGCTGAAAAAGATATCTCAGTTGATTAAAATATTTTTTATAGATTAAAGACATTTTTGTCATTTTTAATGACTTACTACTAGTACTTTATAAAAAGTATTTGAGATTATGTTGACATATGCTTTAAAACAAGAAAAGCTTAAGTGGTATTTAATGGATAACTTATTACAAAGAAGGAATTCACTAGACCTGCTTTACCTTTAATTCACATTGTTTGGATTGAGCACTTTTTCACACGATAAAGCACTATGTGTACAGCTAGAAAGAGGTGATTCGTGTGGCCAGAGAGCAAATCAAAGTCAGGTTACCACAAACAGGGGAGGGCTCCAGTGCTGTTACACATTCAAGAGAGCTCAGAAATGCTAAACTGTGTCATGACCATCACATTCCACAGAAATCACCCCAGGTCTCTGAGAAGTCTGATGGAGCCATGCAGGCACCAGCGATATCACCATTGTCTTCATGTCCTTGCCACTGTCCTCATCAATTAGGGACCAAAACTGGAACCATGGTGTCATTGAATGAGGTCATCTTCCTGGCTTTTAGTGTGTGTAGCCTAAACAGAAGAGAGAGAGGTTCTCAGTGGGTCTCTCTTACCAATTGTTTCTTTATGCAAAATCAACAAAAACGAGTTTGGGAATAAAGTCCATAATCCATGTCTTTCTTAATATGAGTTAGGTTCCCATTTGCTTGTCATGTGGCCCCACCATTCTTGTATATCTGGTTACATGATGGATCCAAAATATTCTGGATGGTGCAGTTAAGGCTCTGTTTTGCGATGTCGTAGTTATGAGCTCTAACTCTTCAGTTTAAGAGCTATCCACAGACTGTCTCCTCCTGGGCAAGGACATTAATTTCGCTATGGAAATTCTCAAGGAGTGATTGCATTTGCACTTTTTGTAAAGGCTACAGTTGTTGGTAATTCTTCATTTTTCATTTATTTTTGTACACATATTATGTATATTGATGGCTGGAGTGTCATCATGATGTGAATGCCTCCTGGTATAAGAACATTCAACATTCTGTGACCCCATAAACATCTGTTGCACTCCTGTACTGGCACTCTCTTTAATAAAGGCCTCTGGAGCTGTTGATTCCTCTCTTGCAAACCAGCAAAGCCAAATGTAGTTAATCAACAGCAAAGCAAAAGTTGGTAGTGGTGACAACTACATTTCTTTGGACTGGGCAAGATCTAGTTTGTGCACATTAGGCATTCTTTAAATGCTGTGCTGGGTCTCCAGAGCTTCGAAAAACAACTAGCTGCTTAAATTTCTACATTGAGTGACTTCCACACAAGCCTGAGGGCTTCTTTGAAGGAACCCAGGCACTCTGCAGTCTGCCTGTGTCTACCAAATAAATGCAGGGTTCTTACAGGAAGTGGAGGTTTCTGAGTCATTTCCTTGGACTAAGGCAGCTAGACTCAGACTCTGTTCAATTTCATGTACCAGAATGACCTCTTGGGATCTCACGCTGCATGTTGTGGACAAGATAACACTGGAAAACCACAGTGGACTGGGGCCCAAACTACTGCTTTATGCACCAAGAACACTTAAATATCAAATCAAGAAATTTTTCTAACATTTCAGTTCTAGGTGTGTCTCCAAAATAAAAATGTGCTGTTTGCCAGACTTAGTTTAGATGAAACCTAGCTGGGAGGAGTCTCAGCTGGTCTGCTGTTTGGGATTCCAGCCTCGCAAATGAACATGCCATACTGCAATGCTGAAACTTTAAGTCAAAGGTTTTTCACAGGAACAATGCCCAATTAAACTTAAAAGCAAACCAAAAAGGAAACCATTAAAACTCTCATCACACTGAACACCCTCAATTTTAAGAGAAACTGAGAAAGTGAAAGAGCTACTTTTTACTTTTATGCATATTTTCATTAATCACAGAATCACGGAATGGCAGAGTTTGGAAGGAACCTCTGGGGATCACGTAGTCCAAACCCCTGCCAAAGCAGGGTCATATAGGCCAGGCTGCACAGGACCACATCCAGATGGATTTTGAATATCTCCAGAGAAGGAGATTGCACAATCCCTCTGGGAAGTGGAGGTATGGAGAGGGAGTGGAGTGCTCTGTCACCCTCAAAGTAAGTAATTTCTACCTCGTGTTCAGATGAAACTTCCTATGCTTCACAGAATCACAGAATCACAGAATGTTCGGGGTTGGAAGGGACCTCTATGGGTCATCTAGTCCAACCCCCTTGCCGAAGCAGGGTCACCTACAGCAGGCTGCACAGGACCTTGTCCAGGTGGGTCTTGAATATCTCCAGAGAAGGAGACTCCACAACCTCCCTGGACAGCCTTGCCCCTTGTCCTGTTGCTGGGCACCGCTGAAAAGAGTCCGGCCCCATCCTCCTGACACCCATCCTTAAGACACTTACACGCATTTATAAGATCCCCTCTCAGCCTTCTCTTCTTTGGGCTAAACAAGTCCAGCTCCCTCAGCTTTTCCGCATAGGAGAGATGCTCCAGTCCCCTAATCATCTTCTTAGCCTTCCACTGGGCTGTCTCTAATGTTTAAGGGTTACTCCAAAGTCATAGAGGTAGTAGAAATATGCCTCAAAAGAGTTGCTCATAAGTTTTCACTGCCACTGAATAATACCCTGATTCTAGTATCCTGAGATATGAGTATCAGTCATAATTAAAACTACATTGTAAATTCAGGGTCTTTACCAGCTTTTTCTCTTGACACTTGTTCTCACTTTTATCAGATGGTTGCTCCAGAAACCGGTGATCTTATGGATTTAGGTTGTCTCTTGGTTCGTTTTAAATACCAGAGACTGGAACACCGCGCAGTGAACAATGACTTCAACCATAGCTGGCCAAAATCATGTTCAAAATGGCAAAACTAGGATTGGCAGGTTTTTGTGTATTCTGTTGCCAAGCTGCTAAACCCTAAATTATCTAAAAAATCTTAAAGCATACCCAAACGTCACCATGTCCTTATCTCAGCCCTAGCCATAGAATATACCAGAGGTTCAAGCAAGCTGCTGTTCTTCCCTACTATCTTGGGATAGTGGCAAAAGAGGTATCTGTGGGATATGATGATCTAAACTCCATGCACATGCAGCTGTGTGAAACCAAAGCTTTACATATTTCTGCGATTTCTCCATGTCTTCTGTTCATGGAGGATTTCCCCTCTCTGTTTCCATACTCATGGCAGTTCTGCCCAGGTAGCCCAACCAGAGAGATCAGGAAGGTTTCTGGTCTCTGACACCCTCCTGCACGGACTGTCACGATGGGTGCCTGACATGCCCCTTCACAAACCTTTTCAATACCTCTCACACAGACTGCATCGATCCTGTCACACAAGGAGGCCTGTTTTCCTTTAAAAATCAGCACCGGGTCCCATCAATTTGCACTATATTTCATTACTCACCACAAAGAAGGCTTCTGGCAAGGCACTTCAACAATCGCTAGATAATGGTCGGGAAGCATAAGTAATTATTTAAAACTTATGGGACTTTAATCAGCATGCTGTTTAGGCAGGATTTTTATGTTGCCTGGTAGGAGAGCATGCATAATGGGGCCTCTTCAGAGGCATTTTTCACAACAGATTACTCAGCATATAGCAAGGGATATAGTCAGTATTAAGGTGTCTGAGCCAAAAGAACTGGGCAGGAATGGGCAAGCTCTACCAATTCATGCAGATAAACTCAGTAAGAATGGCTTTGTTTGCGGGCACCTTGCAGGCATTGCTCTTGTGTCACAACAGCTTTGCTTCCACGGGAGCAACAGCCCAGAGACCAGCCTGCTGAGAATTACCCGGCGCAGAGATGAGCCCAACAGAGCCCTGGAGGGGCATAGGATTTAACAGAAGGTAAGAAAGTAGTTACATTGTTCTCCCACGTGTTGGTAAAAGTCAGACAGACTATGCCATATTACAAACAATAAGTGTTACCCCTGTAAAAAAAAAAAAAAAGCTATCTTTCCTATTTGATGGATAAAGAAATTGAAGCAGAGACAATTTAACTGTTTAGGTTTTAGCACCAGTTTAGCAAAACAGAATTTAGATTCCTCTCCTCAAACAATCTGAAAAATCAAAGGCAAAGACTCAAATATCAGTTTAATCCATTTGCATAACCAATGCGTTAAACAGTCTTAAAATAATAGATCTGATTATCAATAAATAATGAAAGTTCATTTAAAAAAACCCCACATAAACATTGTCCTGTAGGTTGGGCAAAACACTGTGTCAGAATAAGACGAAGTGATAAGGGATGGGGATCTGGATTTACCTCTCCAAAGGCCTGTCTTAACCCATAGCAGCTCTTCAGTCCTTTTTTTGACAAAAGAAAATAACCCTAGAAGAGCTTTTTGGTACCTGAATAAAATTATATACCTAACACCATGCAGTTACTTTTAAAAAGTACTTAAAAGTAAATACTTTCAGATTCCAAGTCACGGACAAGCTATTGACAATTTTACTTTTTCCCTCTCAAAGTTTATTTTTAACTTGCTTACAACACATCAGTCTCCTTACCTGCTCTTCAGTTACTCAGCTGTTCTTCGCACATCCACAGTAAGATCTGAGCCTGCCTGTTGGCTTCTCTCTGAAGAATGTCCCGAATGGAGCTTACTGTCAACACAGATTTCAGGACAAAGCAGGGAGATTTCACAAGATACAAACTTGAGCACAGTGCCTAACTTTATTGAACTATCACTGGGAGCAAGTCACATTACTGTGCTTTGTGATTTCAAAAATCATCCTGAAGAGTTATTTCTCAGGTCAAGGTTTTAACACAAATAGTTTGACTCTTGTCACAGTTTGTCCATTCAGATCACCAGGAAGGAGGAAGAACTTGAGTTTTGCACTTGGATTATGCTCAAGAAATGTTCATGGTTAAAAAAAATACTTCTAGAGTCTGTGTTTAAATCTACATCCAGCACTATGCAAATATTTGCATACTGTAACTTAACTCAACATAAATCAAGGTTCTTGTCAATGAATTGTTTGATTAATCAGTGGCTTAATTTGTGCACCAGAGCAAGAGAGAAAAACAACCCAAAACAGCTGTGTGATTGATATTTTTTTCCTCCAGACCAGCCCAAAGTATTGTATAAATAACTAACTTCTATTGTGGTTAACTTCCGCAAAAGATAAAGAGGGAGGCCAGAAGCTTGCTTTTCCACAGTCCTCACGAACACTGGTAGATCCGGGGTTGTGAAAATCCCAGTACAAGTCTGGAATGGCCCAGGGACGTCAACTGTTGGGCCGCTGATTTACACATGTTAGATCAGGTTGGTGATTTGGCCCAGAGAACATACAAAAAAATTAGAATTTTCAACAGTTTTGAAATGCTCTCCAAGTTTTGAGCTGTCTGGCAGGGTAAGCTTTGTTGTACAAGTAGAGTGACCATTCAGAATATAAAGATCATAAGAATTACTGTATTTGTTCAAATTAAAAGCACATGTAGTTGAGGACCATGTTCTTGTGGCCAGTAGCAGATGCTGACAAACATATAGTGCATCAAATAGTCATGTTAATCAGTAATAGGACTCTTAATCTCTGTTGAGTACCCCGATGCTTCCTGACTCCCAGCATATTCAGTGGATGCTCACCCTGGATTAGCTGTGTCCCTGCCCCGTCCCATCCAGCAAACGCCAGCCCCAACTTACCACACTATCGAAGGGCATTTTGAGTTTGGCTGTGACTCCTCTACTTGCGAAGAGGTCAAAGTGTCAGGCCAGGAGGTGCCCTTGTGCTCCTTGGCAACAAAGGCACAAGACAGCCCCAAGATGTGGATGCTTTGCAAGGCTGATACAGCTGAGGTAAGCAGGATTATCTGTTTCACCTTTGGGCTGACTTTACCCTCTACGTCACACATGGATGCGTATCTCCTCTCCATATTTGCCATTCAACGCATTCAATGCAGCAGATAAAATAATAGCTTTATAGTTATTAAAGCTGTTCGTAACCTCTTCTGCTACAGTCAGCTCTCCCTGCAGTTGCAGGTCGATGCAAGAACAAACTTGCTGTAGTGCTGCCCATGATTCCCCAGTCATGTCGGGAATCAAACTATGGGACATATGCCACAGACTGTGTAATGGGAATTTGAGTGTAAGCAATATCCTTTTCCTGTTTGACTGAGTGAACTGAAAGGTCTTGGAAATTTGTCAGGTGATAAGAAATTGAGAAATAGAGGTTGGGCTTCTAGAGGCATGTGGTGTGGAGGGATGAACAGGTTTGGGTAAAATCACTGAAGGAGGCTTGGCGGGTCCTGAAACATCCTTCCACTCAGGAGTACACTCAGGAGTGCTCGCCAGGCTTTGTTGGGGGCAGCAGAAATAGGGGCTATGGTGGGAGACCCTTTGGGATACACTCCAAGAAGTCAGAGCCTGGAGCTGATACTGTGGTCATGTCTTTGATCGCACCGTACACTCAAGCAACAAGAGAAGTCCAGCCCCTTCAGGGAGAAATGGCACTTAGCACATTTAAAAAAAATACCATTCGGAAATACCATCAGCAGCTCAGCAGTTGATTTGGTTTTAAATATTTCCTCTCTGCTGCCTCTTTTCTTTGCTTTCTTCTGCTTTGCCAACAGTGTTTTCCACCGAATGATTTCCAGTGTTTGGACAGTTCCACATAAAGGCTGACAAACCCCAGAGACCTGTGGTGTGAAGGAGGTATATATAAAATGCCATGTAGCAATCTGACAGCCAGGGCTTTCTCCTGATTAAAAAGCCCTTCAGAACTGAAGCTTTGACCGTCCTTTGCCAGACACTATTCAGTTTTAAAAGAGTGGTTACACAGCAGGAGTTCTGGTAGAAACATCACTGCATTAAAACTGAGGCAGACTAGAAGAAAAAAGATGGAAAACCACAAGTTTCCTGGCTGATGTAAAAAAAGATGCAAATTCGTGTTGCTAGAGATTGACTATGGCCAGTATAAAAGGCAACACCGTCATGGAGGTCCAACGGGATGCATTTGGATAATGCAAGTTTTAATGTTTGATAAGCACCTAGGTGGCAGGCCAGCCAGAGATGAGGCTAGAGACTCATATCTGTATGAGCACTCCTGGAATTCTTCTGGAAATGTCTAGGATGGTGTTATACTGGTCCATGAGTACCCAATTCCCTAAGGCAGTGCTGAAAATTTCAGCCCTATACTACGCTGGACATACTACACAGGGAGAAGCAGCATGTGTACTAACCTACAGCAGAATTGGAGACTCTTTGAGGAGCAGAAACCTCGGTTCTAGCCTTGGATCTTTCTGCACCCTGATGAGTTTGTCAGAGTTGTATGTTTAAATTTAAGATTTGGATTAAATGTAGGAGAGACTATTTCAATAAATTATATGTATCATTTAGCAATGCAAGTCACAGGTTTTGAGATATAACCCAATAAATATTAAAGACAAGAGCAAGCAAACAGAACAGACAGCCTTTAGCATATTGTAAAAAAAATATGGATAAATATGCAGGTAGCAAGGTTTGTATAAAAGCTCAGACAGCCACTGCTTTCCAGGTGTTGTCCTTGACGGCAGTGATGGAGTCCCAAAGGAAGAAGCAATGTTCCTAGACATACTGGAGGACTGTTTCCTTACAAGGTTTGTTTAGCAATCAACAAGAACAGACACTGTTTTCAATGTGTCCTAGGAAGTGAGCCAGGTATAATAAATAAGTAAGGAGTTGGTAAACATCCAGGGTCTCCTGTTCACAGTATCATCAGAAAAACTCCTGGGGATATGTGCAGAAGTCAGCAGCACAGAAA
>Ga0181612_148193_pt1 | contig 16006 bp, 6 predicted proteins | sample HoacroProtozoa21_FD_119630 | JGI IMG/M metagenome (GOLD analysis project Ga0181612, IMG submission 119630) | Hoatzin crop microbial communities from Cojedes, Venezuel. Combined Assembly of Gp0051906, Gp0051904, Gp0051908
AAGCCTCATTTAGACCAACCTGGCAACTGGCCATGGAGTAGCCCTAAAGAGGGAAGATTAGGAGATGTGCGTTACAGATACTGCTTAACCACTCTCACTGTACCCCAGAGGTGTATTGGGTTTGCACGAAGACGGGTCGGCCGTGGTGGAAGGTAAGTGCTGCATAATTGTTGCTGGCTTTAAAAATAAAATGAAAAAAAAAATAAAATCAGTAAGACATAAAGAGCAAAGTGAAAAAAAAAAAATGGAGGCATTGGTGAGATTGACTTTTTAAATACTTCCATGCTATACAAGTTTCCTTATCTGGTTAATGTCTCCATTTTTATTTTGCAGTAGTGGAAGCTGCTTTAATACTGTTCTCATAAATGTTTCTAGTGTTTTTTATTGCTGGCACTCCCAAGTTCTGAGGTGAAAATACATGTATGTTTTCAGCTGTGATTGGTGGTTTATATTTGAATAATTTGCATAGTTTTCTTCCAATATAATAGTGTTTAAAAATAGCTAAAGTCACATTTTTCAGAAAATGCATTTCTGAGTTTGGACCATATTTTGTGATTTTTCCAGTTATAGAGGAGAATTTTGGGAGGAATACTTAACAAGTGACTAACTGTTAAATTTCAAATGTCAAAAATATTAAAAGAATTAAGGACTTCAGGCACTTTGCTTCTAAGCATCTGTATCAAAAACAATTTATAAATTGTTCAGTGTATAAGTGCTATTTCTTTCATATTGTATGATGTTTTTAAGAAAATGGTACATTGGTATTTTAATTTAAAAAAATGTAAGAACGCGATTTGGCTTTCAGATTAATGCTTAGCACCTCTTCACATGTTAGCAAGTCAGGTTGGCATATCAGCAAAATCAGAATGTGGGAGCTGATGGCTCTTACTGGGATTTTGCAAGGGGATTTGGAAGTTAATGTGTGGCATCCCCACTGCATTAGGATGGTTGTAGGTATATTCAGTATGTATAGCAGTAAGGCTTTTGAACTGAAATTACTTTAGGAGGGCATTTGAATTGCTTTTTAGTTACTTAAGCAATTCTTTTTTTATTGACCTTTTTTTTGTTTGCATTGTGGAACTCTGTCTTCCAGCCTCTGATGATTTAAAAAAAAACCAACTTATGCAGCGTCTTATACATCAGCAGTTCAGACAGTAAAAGCTATAATACACATGTGAAGAGAAACCTAAACGTACTACTTCTTGTAAAATAACATATAGTCATGCATTGTGCTGGGAGGGAGACAGGGACTGGGCTTGTTCTAGAACAGTTGTGTGTAGTTTCTTCTGTCCCTTTGTCGTCCCCAAGCACACGTGGCAAGATGGTGACTTGGTATTTTCTTGCCACTGTATAATTCTGCATTGTTTTCATGTTTTTAGGGTGTTACTAGACAGAGCGCATTCGGACTACGATAATACATTTCATCAGCTGGATTTGGAAATGTTTTCCTCATCGCAACACTCTTCAATCAGTCAATTTGCCAATACCTCAGAAACAAATACCTCGGACAAATCTTTCTCGAAAGACCTCAGTCAGATACTAGTCAATATCAAATCATGTAGATGGCGGCATTTTAGGCCTCGGACACCATCCCTACATGACAGTGACAATGATGAACTCTCCTGTAGGAAATTATACAGGGGTACAAATCGAACAGGCACAGCACAACCCGGGACCCAGACATGCAGTACCTCTATACAAAGTAAAAGTAGCAGTGGTTCAGCACATGTTGGTATGTTTATTTTGACAAATTTGTTTCTAGAAATTTTGAACTTGGCTCAGAAAACTCAGACTATCATTAGGTCATCCAAACTTTATATCATGTTCTGTTTTGATGGTAACAGCACATCTTTGCTTTTATCTCTATTTGCTATATAGTTTATTTACTTGTATTTATTACTAGTGGTAGTGTACTGCATCTCAAATTGGTGCAGATGCTACCTTGGTATATAATTATGGTTTTAGAAGTACAAGGGTTTACAAACCAGTATTGTGTAGGGTTTAAGTTGACTCTGAAGATCTGGATTTTTAAAAACAAAAAGATGTTGATGGAAATGTTGACATAAATATTACATTCTAAATTTTTTATAGGACAAGGTGTGGTGGGAAATGTTTAGTTAAAATGTATGTATTTAGAATTTCAGCATGTTATGAATTCTTACTTGAACTTGCATGAAATTAAATGCCGTTTCCCATCGAAAAAATACCCAGCCCACCTCCACTGATGGATCTGCTCATGCTTGGCAAAACTCTCAGACTAATCACCTGTACATCTTGTTAGCAAGTGGCAGATAACATCTTGCAGAACCTGAAGTACAGAATTGAGGACCTGACTCCAAGAAAACTTGATGTGATGTTAATTGATTTTAATTGGAACACTATTGGATAGCATCACTCTCTATATAGAGTTCTTCATACTGGAAGACTAGTATTTATGTAGTTAGAATGTAACTTAAATAAAAGTTCACCACCGTTTTGTAAGGAGTCTCTAGAATAATGTTCTCCTTGCCATTTTGAATTATGGCTTTGGAAATAAATTGGAAAACCTGGGTAATGTAGGAGTGGGGTGGGGGAGATACATATACCTAATAAACTCCCCAAATTGTGGCATGTTTTGGAGATTTGCTCAAATGAAGAACATTGCCCTAGTATCAGATGACTTCAGTCCTGCTGTTTTCCAATGTATTTTATACCTTTCTTCACTGTACCACCTGTTGGGTTTTTTTTGGGGGGTGTGTGTGTGTTGGGTTTTTTTGTTTTGTTTTTTTTTTCTTCCCTGAAAATTCTTCCTCCTTGCATTTTTAGAGTTAGTGGGCAGCTTTGTTCTGCTGCTTTATTTCATGCTTCCTCTCCATGCTGTCCTAGATCAGGTCCTTGCCCACATCCCTCATTCTTTTCTCTCTTACGACTCTTCTTGCTGGAAATGTATTAGGGCTAAAACTGATGGCTCTTCTGGTTTGTGATTGAAGTACAGCTTTTGGTGCTTAAATTCTGCCCCTCAAATCAGTAAACGAAGTCCAGAACTGAATGAGGACATGCTTTGTCTAGTGGGCATTCTGAACTATCATGAACTTGTAGTCAGGTTACTAGTGTGAAAATAAAACTAATGTGCGGTGAATAGATTATGAAGACTGTAAGGTTGTAGTAGCCCATACATTACATCTGAAAAATCATGTAGACTTGAAAAATTGACTGATGGAGTTTAAAGCATATGTCTTTGTGTGTGTGTATAAATAAACACACACCCACCCCCATAGAATCTTTTCCTTAAATAGATGATTAAGATAATTATCTACATCAGATAGGAATTAAATACAATTGTTATTTATGGTGATGAGTTCTGTACAAGGTTTTGACGTGTGGTGGTATTTTGAAGCCTGTGGGAAAGTAATACATCTGTAAAAGTACCCAGCATATTGCGTTCATTTGTGCTTGGGATTCTATGCAGATGGCTTATCATCTGTGTAAAATATTAAAATTAGTATTCCGAGCTTTTCCAAATTTAAATCTTGTGGAGTTTAGATTCATATTTTTATTAGTTTGATACAGGAATGGTATACTCAATAAAAAATATAACTATGTCTGAATTCATAAATATTCTTGATATTAGTTACCACAGTCTTTGGATAGTCACTTAGCATACCAGGTAGATTGTACCCGTATAATTACTTATTATCTTAGTCAAGTTTCTTGTAGCATTGGAAGTACATATGAGTTTGTGTATATGTGGTGTAATGATGATCATCTGTTCAGGTGTAGGTGTTTGAAAAGGAGCATACGGTCTTGATCGTTCTGGTGCCATTCTGTTTTCTGGTGTTCCTTTTTCAGTTTCTTAAAGGATTCTTTTAAGATACAAAAACATACTTGCAACCTGTGTAGATAGTGTATGTCACATACATATGAGTTTGACTTCTTCAAAGTTGATTGTCAGTTGGGGCTGCAGCTGCTGAGTTACGTCTTCTTACTTCCTGTAGCAAATACTGTAAACAACATCAGGTATCTAACATATATACTAAAGTTTTTCTAATAGTCACTACTGCAGATGTGCAGCCCTGTAGAGTGTCCCTGTTCCTTTTTCTTAGCTGTCTTTAAAGCTGGGAGTTTGTGGGTGTGGATTTTTTTAGGTTTGGTTCTCTTTGCATTATAGGTTTTTGAAGTGGCAGTAGGTCTTTTTACCAGAAAATACTTATTAACTCATCTCTGTGTTTAAAAATCCCTTTATCCTTTCACTGCTGCTGTGAGTTGTGGTCAAACCATATTGCTTACCTTTAAGATGAAGCTCATCCTGAGATTCTGTAGTGGCCAGCCGAGGTGGTCATGTTGCTGTGTGTGTTGTGCACCATCACATGATAAGTTTTGTCTGTTTCCATATTAACGAAGTTCAGAAAAGTCTTGAGCTTTCTCCACCTTGAACGATCCAGACAACATGCTGCTGACATGGAAAAATTGCTGTGGAAAACCTTGCTTTTCAAGTCTGTTCTACATGGCTAGCGCAGGTGTGGAGTTGAGATGGTATCTCAGGTCTTCTGGTAATCAGAGGATGTGTTATAAAAGCTGTGCTGTGGCATACTATTCTCTGGCTGTAGGAAGCATTGTTTCTCATCCTGAAGACTGGAGAGAGGTTTCCCAAAGAGCCAGGTATTTTACAAACATTTTGAAGTGCCTTTGACCCTGAAGAAACGCAGGTTAGACTTGGTTTTCAGAGTGCTTAGCACAGAACATCTGTGGAAAATGAAGTTGTTGCATTGAGATTTTGTGTGTAAACTGAGAAGGGATGTCTTTTAAAAAAAAAAAAAAAAAAAAGCCCTCACAAGTTACTTGAAAATGGGGCTTGTGCTGGACTTGTCATGTGCTGAAGAATAGACTTTAGCAGCAAGATCAAGTGGCCAACAAAAGTAGCATCACTTTGAAGATTCCTTTTCACCTTACTGAAGGATTGCAACAAAGCATTGCTTGCCCTCTTGTAAAAAGAGCTGATTCAGGGATCTTCAGGCATATGTTATACTGAACACCACGAAAAAACAGGCAGGAGTGTAAGAGGATGATTCTTGTGGAGGAATAACTTGTTCAGTGGGGAAGCTATTCACTCTGAACAAAATGACTTTGTAAAGGGAGCCTGTATTGCTGACAATCAATCTCACCAAGTTTCTGAATCATAGTCCTCAGACATGGAACTTGTCTCTTAAGTCTGGAGTGTACAGTAGGAATGAATATTCATCTGAAGTATTTGTGTCCCAGGAATTTAGTCTTCCTTGTTTGATTGATCTAGTTCTTCCAGGCAATTGGTAGTCTTTGAACTGCATCACATTATAGAGAGATTGTGCTTTCTGCACAAGACATTTGCTGTTAATTATGTTACATTCGTAACAGACAAACTATGTTACATTCGTATTTTTAGATGCTTGCATCTAGTAATCAAAGGTCTGGGACATTTAAAACTGCACAACACGTATAATTCAGTTGCAGCCTGGTGTTTAGGAGGCAGACCAGAGATATCGGTTGCTCGTGAAAGATAGGAGTGCTGATTCCCAGGCTCCACAGTAAGACCAGCCAAGTTTCTTGTGTGCTGTTCTTTTCTGCCTCCTTCATCCAGAAGCTGGGTCACTTTGAAAAGAAAGGCTGCAAACTGTCAACACTGAAGAGGCTAGCAGTTAACTAGACTCTACTCACTAAATTTGGAACTCTTTGCGAAGAAGCTGAAGTATTCTAGCAGAAGCCTTGCTGAAAATTCTTTAAGAGTTAAGATGTTAGGGGTTGTAGACCTTACTGTATATGAAAAACTGCGGGCATCCAGAATATAGTTAAAAAATCAGGAGTAGCTTACCTTGCATTTTCTTGTAAACCAGAGATTTGGATTATGTGCTCCAAATTGTGCTTTGCTATTCCGTAACTTTTCTTGTGGGAATTCTGTGGAAGTAACATATTTCTCGCTAAACTTGGATGTTTTTTTTGCATCTCTTAATCTACTTTTTAAAAGCAAGTTTGCGCACTTAGGGGTCTAGCAGGATGAGGACCTATGCTTCCATTTCCCAGGTGTGTGTTTAGCATTTCCATCTCCAAATTTATAATGTTGGTTGATGGATCTACGCTGTTTTTTCATGTTCTCATTAAGGATGCCTGACACCCATCTTCAGACATCCCTTTCCTGGAAAGAGGCAGGAGGAAGCTCCTCAGTCCTTGTGGCAGTTTCTCACACCAGAGTAGAAGGACCTGTCCTACCTTTTCAATGTTTTCATGCCATCACGGGCTGTGTTTAGATCTTTTTATTTAACTTTTATGTCTGTAATAGTCTCAACACTGCTGTCTGTTTTACTGCTTTCCCTTTTCCAAATGTTTATTTTCACATTGTAGGATAAACTTAGTAATGAAAAATACTGGCATTTGTAATGGCCTTTTTCAGTTATGATTGGAACTTAACAGTCTTGGCACATCTATGGCTGAGATGTTGAGATCCCAGTTGAAGAAGTAATGGCCTTGGGAGCAGCAGGTGTTTATAGTCCACCCTAGGCTGAGTTGAAAAGAGGAAATCCTAAAAGGAAAAGCCTCTTTAGTCTGGGAAATGTGACTGGGGATGGGGAAGAGTCAACAGTTACTGAAACATCAGAGCACTTCTGGAGACTTTGTAGTTACACTAGATTTTCTCACTTGCCTTCAACCCCGTTGGAGTAATATTTTGCTTCAAAGTACTGGATCTTTGGGCTTGTGTGTACTGTTACGCTTTGTCTGCATCCTGTGCAAGGATGATCACATTTATAACTGCAGAGTAAACTGTGTGTACCCCAGCTGGCCTGTGACATTGTGGTGGAAACTCAAAAACGATGGACAGACAAATGTAAATGTGTAGCAAGCGTTTGTAGCTTTCATTTAAAAGTCCTCATTAATTATTTTCTGTCTGTTTTTCTTCCACTACCAAGTAGGGAGTGCACATACAGATCTTGTATCTAGTATATAATTTTGAAGTCTAGAGTTCTGATGTTAGGAATTTCACACTGAAGTTCTGTTGGGCTGAAATACAAGGCTGTTGTAGTAATAATCAAGGGCATAATGATTCATGTTCTTATAGTGTCTAATAATGCCATGTTTAAGTAAAATCAATCTTGAACTTCTTTTCAGAAAGTGAAACATCTTTGGGCCTGGTGCATCAAATACTAAATCACACTGATGGCTCTAAGTCTCTCCAATCTTCCGAATTCACTGGTGAGAACTTGTTGTACAGTAGAAAATCTTTAACCAGGCAATGTAAGCCAGATAACATCTCTTGTAAGATAGTCATAAAAAATGTGGTGTTCCGGTTTACTTAGTATTGTGATTGATGTTTGCTTTGCATGTACTTTGGCATTAATTGTTCTCTTATGCAGCAGGGATGTGATGCTCTCGTGTATTTCTCTTAAGAAAACATTGTAATGTGATGTATTGTCTTTCCACACACTTTAGTAGTTCTGTGGTTTATGGGATTTCTCAACTGGAAGCTGTAGTTATGTGATCTTTCTTCTGTTACCTGATCAAGACTGCATTTTAATGTCCATCACCTCAGCTGGAAGGATCAGGGAAACCAGTATTCTGAATGGATTTTTGGAGAGGTTCTTTGAACCCAATATAATCTTAATGCTTGAGATTTCCTCCTGGAAGAACATTTCTGATCATGAGAGCAGATACTTAACCTGATGTTATGAAGCAACTGCTTTTTTAAGTTACTCTCATTTAAATATCTGATTATTTAGATGTTTAACAAGACTGAAGCATTTGCTGAATAGTTTAATGGAGCTGCTTGAGTCTCTCAGTATTACAATTTTTTTAAGCTTTATTAGACACAAATATGCTTGCCTGGATAGGTCATTGTGTTTACTCCACAAAGTTTACCCGGTTTCTCTGGCAAGCTAGCGAGGATCTTCAGGAAATCAAGAGGAATGCTAGTAGAAGGACCAGTAGTTTACATGTGCCTTTTCTGCTTTCCGAGAGTTGCTCCCTGGTTTTTAGGAAACTGGTTCTTGTGGTCAGGTTTTTTGTAAGTCAGTAGTTTCTTACTTCAGGGAAGCAAAGTAACGCTAGTGAGTCACCTCCCAGTAAACCTTGCAGCAGTATCCAGGAGGGGATGCTGTGGCTGCTTGCCATGCAAAGACCAGTCTGTTCATAGAGATTGCAGAGCTAGCCCCCCTCCTCACTGCTTTTGGCCACTTCTGAGAAGAACTTGCATTTCCAGAGAAGCTAAATGTAAGCTACAGTTTTGTAAGGCGAGTACACGTTAAATGCTGTGGTAAAACTAGTTAGCACTGTAAAAATAATTATCTATTGCAGTATAAAACTTCTGAGAACTATGGATCTTCAAGAAGTCCACTTACAGCATCACTGTTACTCTGTGCTCCAGAAAACACTGCCTTTAGAGTATCAGCATCCCACAGAACTTGGTAGATCTGTAAACAGAATCATCCAGTTGAAAGATACTATTCAGTGGCTTAATTTGAGGAAAAAATTTGTGTAATTATTCCAAAGATTACAAACAACTTGCTTATAGTCATGTAAATGATTGTGGGGAAACATTCATAATGTAGTGTGGTGTTAAAAAACTGAATTACTGCACAAGAGTTGTGGCTGTCGCTAAGGAGATACTAAGCAGTCATTTATCCTGTCAGTCAGTCTCAGTAACGTACAATGTTTCTTTCCTTGTATTCATAGCTGCAAACTCCTGAAGCTTTTTCTTCTACCTTCGAGTCCTTTTTGCTTTCTGTAAGCCAGAAAACATTTCTGTTACTTGCTGCCAAGGTATAGCACTAATACGGTTGCAGAATAGGTGTGTGCATTGTCCCAAGCTCTTCCATGAAGAGGATAACAGCGTAACACGGTGTACTAACTTAAAATCCTGAAGGTTGTCTCAACTGGAAGGTTATGACTTGATTTGGGATTCCACCAGAAACAATTCGGAAGTGTACTGAGTTTTAATTGTTCCAATTCAAAACAGTATGCTGTGAACAAACGAGTAAGAAGCGTTTACGTAGCCTAGGCTCTCAGTAAAACTGGAGCTACCCATCTCCTGACAGCCATCCATCTGGAGATGTGGGTGACTCCAGGTAGGGTTGTGTCTGAAAGGTTCCCAGTGTTGAAGGTTAGGGAAGGAGTTGGGTTGGGTTAACTTAAGGAGTCAGGTGACACCCGTAAATTACTGAAAGTGTCTTGGATAGTATGTAGACATTTGGGAAAAAGTACAGTTGTTAGCTATGAAAAAACAGTTGAGGTATTCTGAAATGAGAATGTTCTTATTTATAGTGTATCGGTAGTGGTAGTTGAGATATTCCCACCTCCACCCCTCACTAGATTCTGTGTAGAGAATGAAACTGGATGTTTTGTCACTGTCTAATTGAGTAAATTCTGCAGTATTAAATAGTCATTACCTTGTCATGGAACCAGAACCTCTGTGTCACTAGCATGCTTTTTGAGAAGAGTCTGTAAACACTGCGCTTCTGTCTAGGGCTGCCGAGGCAAGAATCTGTTTAAAAATCTAATGTGTCATCTTTAACCACTGAATGTTAGGTTTTGTCCCTTTTTTTAACCTGAAGCTGTTGTTCAGGTGTCTGTTGCTTTACTAATTTTTTTTAGAGCCTCCAAGGTCTCCACTAGTATCAGGAATATGTAACTTTGTGTAGCTTTGTGTAGCAATACTCTTCTGAGTTAGACACATGGTTGCTGATTTAAGTGTATAGAAAAGGTCTGGGCTTGCTTCTTGTTTGCTGTTTTTTCCCAGGCAGGTAAAGACCAGTGTATGACACAGAAGAAAATTACATTCATTTTTGCTACTTTTACCATTTTTCTCTGAGGCAGATGAAAGAGTTTCAGCTGTGCTCTTTTTCTTCTTTAGAATAAAGATGAGAATAGGTAATAAAATTTCTGAAAGAAAGTTCTTGAGGACACTGTTACGGTTTTTCTAGAGAAAGTGACGTTAACAAGATACTAAGTTTGGCACCTGTGCAATTGCATGTATGCTAGCTTTGCAGGCAAGGAAAAAATACTCTCTGCAAGCCATATGTAATTAACCCATTAATAGCGGCTACTTATTTATGGTCTGCAAGGCATTCTACTTGAATTGCTTTTTAAAAAAAGACAGTGGAACTTAGACTAGCTCTTTGAGAAGTTTAGGGCTGTGCCTGCAGATATAGAGGCACAGACAGTCAGTACACCTGTGACTGCACTGTGCTGAGCATACAAGTGATTGCCCCAGAAAGCCTTCCCGATTCTAGTCAGTTGTGTGCCACAGCTACAACTGTGGAACTACTTTGATGGAAAGTACATACAGACATTTTTTGTGCATGGAATGATAGTTTTCAGAAACAACCTACATCTCACGATCTATAGGCTTATTTTTTTTAATTGGAAGTGTAATATAGACTGTACTCTGGGAGCAGGAGGGGAAGAAACGTAGTGACAGTGAGCAAAATACATGGTGGCTTTTAACAGATGAGGAATAAAGTGTGCTGTCCTAGTTTGCAGGTCTTCAAAAGAATTAATGATTAATTTTGGTTTGGATAGTTCTCAGTAGTAGTAATGTTTTCAATAAAACCTTCAATGTAGTGCTTCTTTCGCATGGAGAGAGAAGAGCTAGCTTATGTATAATAACAATCTGTAACCTCTTCTGGTCCATGAGCATATCTGGCTATGCTGTGGAATGAAAAAGGAGTATCAGTCAGATTAGTTTAGGAGGCTGTAGCTTTCAGCGGTCCTTTATGGGCAGTCTTGTGTTTCTAAACTGAATGCAATTGATCAGTTCAGAATCTCTGATAGTGTTGTAAATAGTATTTTGAAATGTGTGGTAGGCTTTTACCTTTAATAAGGGAAGCAGCAAAAATGTTGCGGAATGTTTTAACCTAAATTGAAAAACTTGAAATAAGTTTTCTTCAGGGTATTCTCAGATATGACAGATAAATAGCCATTTCCACTGCATTTTCAAGGTGGTGTTTGTAAGTGTGTTTGGATGTTTGAGCAGAAGTAAGAGAAGCAGTTCGAATATAGATGAGGGTGGTGGCCATAGTGGGGTGGTTCTGTCACTTGTTTACTTTGACAGCCCTATGACTGTTTTCATAGTGGTGGAAACTTTGAGCTTCGAGGTTCACAGAGGACTTAAAAAGAAATACACTGATGCACAATTAGAAAAATGTAGTTCTTCTAAATTTTGCTTCCAGAAAGAAGGGGGAGCACTTAAGGCTATCTTAAATAATGGCTGTCCTAAACAAACACAGCTTGTCTCAGCAAAGTTTATTTACTGTTTTTCGAAAAGAAAACAATATTTTGGAGTTGGTAAAACCAACATAGGTGACTGTTCTTGCTGCAACTCCAGAGGTAAAATCTAAAATACATTTAAGGCTTGAAGTCTGAAACTAACTATCAATAAATTTTGCTTACTCTGGTCGACAAAAGGGAGATGGTTATGATGGTGGAAATCTTAATTCAGCCAAAGATGGCAGTATAACATATCCTTTGTTTGCCCCTTTACCTCTTTGTCAGTCTGCAAGTCATCTTTATTTACATCACTTACGCAGCCTGTTCCTAAGCAGTATATTTACAGTGTCATACTGTAGAATGAAAAAACCTTACTAGTACATGGAACCTTCAATATCATTGGCACTAAGTTGGCTAAACGATACTGCTTCTAAATTTCACGATTTTTAAAAAACAGTAATAAGTCACTACTAACTGGTCAGTATAAGTGAAACACCTTGTCAGTACTGGCACAGGACATCCATTTTTCTCTCTGCTACTCAGCTTTATACATGCTAATCTTCGTGTGCTAAAGCTTTTGTGCTCTAACTTCTGTGTTTGGTGACAGTTTAAAAAAATGTAAAGGGCTTCTAGTTTATGTAAAGTAGAATTAAATTTTAAACAGCCAACTCCTGAATATTTAGTCTGTGAATTCTAGTCTGTGGGGTTTTTTTTTTTGTTTGGTTTTTGTTTTTTTTTTTAAAGTAAGGGCATTTATGAATGGTGTTACTAGAAATAACTTCAAAACACCGAAGTGAGATTTAGCTGGGAGAGAATTGGGAAGTGATTTGTCACGGCAATATAAACAAGTGCTACATTCCTGCTTGCTGCAGAATGTTACTTAAAAAATAGTAACTTGAATGTAACAGCTGAATAAAAATTTATAGCTTCAAGTGCTCAGATAGCAAAGTGCTGGTAATAATTTAGTGCTATTTCCAGTACATAATAAAAGGATTTGGAACAATAATTTACGCCCCCCATCCCCAATCACAAATACACTGGAAAAATGCATGCTCAGCAGTGTTTGCTCTGTTTGTTTCCAAATATTAATCCTTATTTTGGTTGGCCATTTGTATTGACTTGTTATACAAGTTTATACATAAGGTACAATTGCTCTTCGGAATCCTGTTGTATCCAGAATCAGGAGGTGATTATAGTTTTGATAGAAACAGGTTTTCTTCAAGCAAGCAAGCCTGAAGGAGTAGATTCACAAAAAAATTTTTAAAATTGCTATTTGTGAACAGGATTCAAGTGTGGTGTTGATTTGTTGCTAAACGGTAGTGAACTTCCCCAAAAGTGCAGCTTCCACTGCATTCTAGAAATGTGAATGCAGTTTAGAGCATTTATTTCGGATCATCTGTACAATCCGAAGATAAAATTGAAGGAAGGATCTGAAAGGCGTATCCTAGGCTGAATTTGCAACAGGATTCACATTCCAGGCTTGAATCAGTTTTAAATTGAAAACTGAGTTCCTTTCATTTTGGAAATGCAATTTAAAAAACCAGAAATCCTAACATTTCACAAAGTTAATAAATGAACTAATGACTCCCCACCTCTGCACCATTGGGCATTCCCTTGTTAATCTGTACAAATATCACTGTTCTTTATTGATTTTAGACTTGTGGGCTAGCTGCATAAAATTCTAGTTGACTTGTGATGCACTGACTACTGAGTCACCTTTCAAAGATTTTAGAGAAGGATGTAGTTCTATCAGAGTCTGTCTTGATGGAGTTGCTTGTACATGTGATTAAAAACAACAAAAGTACTGTACTGGGATAGCCTGCACAGTTGTAAGCATGCCCAATTTAATGTTTTCAACTAAACTTCAACTTAAATCTTAATTGTAGGTACTTGCTACATTCAAAATGCTATCTGTGAGGGCTGAAAGAATGCAGTGCCCAAGTTTTGCATAGAAACCTACTTTACTAGTAATGAGATATTGTAGTTTCACAAAGTGAAAACAGCGATGCCATTTCTACCTGTAATTTCTTTGTAATCAGTTATTAGAGTGTTTTTGGTGATTTTGATTGGTATCTTGAGCTAAATGCAGCAGAGCAGTTAAACCCTCTATACCAAAAAACAACTTAAAAAGGGAAGGCTTAATTTGAACAAAAATTTCTAGGAGGATGATAGCCTTTTTGCCATAAAGGTGCATTAAGGCTCTTAGGAACTTGCTGTGGTGTATTACTATATATTTTTTTTAGGATTATAAAATAGATGTGTTTATATACACAACACCTATGTATTTTGATATAGTATTTTCTCATTTTATATTTTGTTCAGCATTTACAGCCGAACAATACCAGCAGCATCAACAGCAACTGGCACTAATGCAGAAACAGCAGCTTGCACAAATTCATCAACAGCAAGCAAATAGTAATTCCTCTGCCAGCACGTCACAGGTGAGGGATTTGTCTGTGCTATGATTTATCCCTCATTGTTTCCCACCAGGGTTCATCTCTAATTGTCAACTGTTGCCATAGAACCTTGAAACTAACCAACAGGAAAGTGGCTTTCGCCTGAATCTACATCATAGCCATTCTGTAAAGTGTTTAGAAGGGACACTGCAGGTGAGTGTGGCAGGCATTGCCTCTGCTCCCTCTTAACACAAAAAAGATGGGTCAGTCAATTAATGAAATTTTCAAAGCCTTAGAAATATGAATTGTAGAAATCTCCAGCCATGTCATTATCCTCTTGATAGTGGGGCATTTTTAGAGCAGGATTTTTAGTTAATAACTAAAGCTAACTCCTAAATATGTCCTCCATACAGCTGTGGAAGTGTAATATTCATAGGTGTGTGCTGATTACTGTGGTGACAGACAGATAAACGGGTTCAGAGGTTGTTAGCAATCTGAACTTCTGAGTCTCTGAACTGGGTTTGGAATTTCATGAAAACAAGCTGACCTGTGAAACAATGTTGTTCCATACAACTTTGGAAATAAGTTTCTTTGCATTTTTAAATAGTTGTGGGGATTTTTCTTCTCCATTGTTATAATGGAGCAAAAAGTGCATGGAAAAAAAATCACGGTTCAAATTTTAACTGGTTGTACCAAATGCTGAGAATTTGGTCTAGAAAATGAGTGGGCCACAGTTCTGATTTACATGTATTGATTTTTGTATTACTAGTTTGTGTGTAGCTTTTAAAATGTGGAGAGTACTGACTTTTGGAAGCCTCGATCACATATATATGCCACCGTTGTTCTTTTTAGGGTTTTGTTTCCAAGACACTGGATTCTGTTAGTGCTCAATTTGCTGCTTCAGCTTTGGTTACATCAGAACAACTGATGGGATTCAAAATGAAGGATGATGTGGTGCTTGGAATTGGGGTGAATGGCATTCTTCAAGCCTCAGGTATGCAGCCGTTTGATGGAATTTGATTGCATCTTGATTTTTATGGTGGAGGTATGTCTCTCTGAGTATTTTCTGAAAAATGAGCTTACTGTTTGTTTGTTTTGTTGTTGTTTTTTTTTCTTTTGCAGGAGTGTACAAGGGCTTACACCTCAGTAGTACTACACCTACAGCACTTGTCCATACAAGTTCATCATCAACAGCAGGTTCAGCCTTGTTACAGCCTTCAAATGTAACGCAGACTTCAAGTTCCCACAGTGCACTGAGTCACCAAGTAACTGCTGCCAATTCTGCAACAACTCAGGTTCTGATTGGGAACAACATTCGATTAACTGTACCCTCATCAGTTGCCACTGTAAACTCCATTACCACGCTCAATGCACGACATATACCTAGGACTTTAAGTGCTGTTCCATCATCTGCCTTAAAGCTGGCTGCAGCAACAAATTGTCAGGTGCCCAAGGTTCCAGCTTCATCCTCTGTGGATGCAGTTCCAAGGTAGGCTTTGTATATCTGCTTACGCTTTCCGGTCTTTATTTTGCTTGATAAATGTGTTTATGGCAAATAAGAACAGTTCTTAAATGAACGTTGTGTATCATGGTGGTCAGAAAGGGATACCTGGGGAGGAATACAAGAATAGACAGACTTTTACACTGACAGTTTTCCAGGGTGTTCTGCTAGCCACCAGATCAAAAAGAAGTGTTAGCTCAGAAGTGAAATTTATGATCTGTTAGTACTATGCCATATGAAAATTCTCCACTGTTGAGTCCAGTCTTTGGCTCTTACATTCTGTGTGAAGGCTGGATGATTCCAAAGTTCAATGTGTGTCTGTCCTTAAATGTAAGTCTGCCAGGAATGGATGTGGGGTAGAGTTGGTCCAGCTGGGTTCAAAGATGTTTCTGTGATTTGAGCACTACAGAAGATTTCAGACGATGTGTTATGTTTTGTGTATCTCAAAATTTGAGGAAAGTGTTTGTCACATTCTTTAGATACAATAACCATTTTAATTTCAAATTACTGTTCTTCACTTCTGTTTTCTTCATTAGTTTAAGATACTTGGCTAGGAAAGGAGTTAAAATAGGTTAAACAGGAAGTCAGTTCAGCGTTTCCTTAGATAAGTACAGATTTTGTAACTGGTGACTTCATCAGCCACTTCTTTTATTGCACATTTTTTATTACTTCACCACGAATTTTGATGCTTAGAACACCCTTTTTTGTTTCCTCTATGACATGGTGGTTTATGGGGAGGTTTTACAGTGTGGCAGGTGTTCAAAGCAGGCATTGCTGGGAGTTAAGCACACAATAAACACGGAAGTGTGAGAGGAGTGTATTTCATGTCTAGGTCTCTTTGCCTTTCCGTGTAATGCCTTCGCTACATGTTAACAGCTCTCTAGTGCTGATGAGCCCTTGTCTG
>Ga0181612_152573_pt1 | contig 16006 bp, 8 predicted proteins | sample HoacroProtozoa21_FD_119630 | JGI IMG/M metagenome (GOLD analysis project Ga0181612, IMG submission 119630) | Hoatzin crop microbial communities from Cojedes, Venezuel. Combined Assembly of Gp0051906, Gp0051904, Gp0051908
AGACTGTAATGCCACAGCAGTAGCAGCATGTCCCAGGGCACATCCTGACAGCAGGGCAAGGGGCTCAGGTCATTACTCTGCCCACCATGACTGCAACTTGCAAGTATTACCGGGTGACATCTACGTTTTCCATGATGACACAAAAAGTACAGGATCCCACCCATGAGTTGTATTGCTCAGGTGGCACACAGCAGTTTTTCCTTCTCTCCATTTTTCTCTGAGCTATGTTAAAATGCAGCTGGAGGATTTTCAGAGCAGTATTCCCACTTGCAGCCTCCCACCACCACCACATGTTGTTGCCCCAGTCTGTCTAGACAATTCCACATCCCCACATCCCTTGCTCAAGTCAAGCAAATTCTCGATTCCAGCTACTCTGATACAAAGGACAAAGTTCGACATCAGAAACGCTGGTGGAAAGTTCTGATGCTTGTTTTACCTTTTAATCCTACACTGTGGAGCAGCGGGGGGCTACACTAGCAAATTCAATTGCAAAATAAAAGCACTTTCAAAAAAGTTGCATCCTTTCCATTTTACATATTTATAAATGTACATATAAATTAGGCAGTTCTATAGTTACAGTTCTCTAGCCACTAAGCCAGACAGAGTTCTTGTTTGCAAGCTCCTCACCCACTCAGGTCACAGTTTTATCATACTTAACCTTTTGAGTACTTGTGTTTTCTGCAGGGACGTATTAGAAATCCACTGCATTTGCAGGGCTTTTTTTTTTTAATTCAAAAAGTAATTTTGTTTCTTTGACGTGAGTTTTATTCATTACCTAACATATCAATATTTTCAGCTAATGATTTCAAGATAATTAATCACAGACAGCATGTAGAACAGCAAGATGATTATGTTGTCCCCAGCTCTTCCGATTACCTCCTGGACAATTAGCATATCAACACTTTCCATTAATGTAATGGGCAGTGTGTGAACTTCTCAGGCTGCTTCCAGAATCTAAAGTAGATGAAGACAGGCAAACAGAGAGGATTATTTGGCAGCAAAATAGATAATCAATAAACGGATGCCCAGATCAATACGTATGCCTTAGCAGGACCACAGCAGTTTAGCTACAGCCGTCCCTTAAAGAGGTTCTAACAAAGAAATAACAAGAGCCAAACTGGTATGTCATGATGATGAAAATTTGCTGTAATTTACAGGAAAATGCCATAAAACTACATTGCGCGTGTAAATCCTCAGCTAAAGTAAAATGTTACACCACTTACGGTGTCTATGCCACCTGAAGATCTGAGAGTTTAACTCATGCCTCTGGTTTAACTCCCATTTTAAAAATAAAGTGCCTCTCTTTTGCTCCAGGTCATGAAAAAAACACATCATGAAAGCCTCCTTTTATGTGCATATGTGAGGATTTCTTTTTTTTATATATTTTCATAAAATATTTGGTTCTATCTCACACTGATGCCTTTGTCTACAGGGTAGAGCAAATGCAACAAGAAGCAGGCCAGTCGTTAAAAATACGGGGTGGGAGGGGATGGAGTAGCTGGGATCCTAAAACCTTCATAGGAAAATAAGACCTAAGCTAAAACTGAATTCTCTGAGTGCCAGATCTTAAATTAATTCTTTTGGAATTGAACCCTGAGGTGCTTAATCAGACACCTTTAAAAATGGTCTTGACCACAAAATGACTTTGTGATTAGGTAAGAGGTGAAGAAAGGAACCCATCTTATCTCTTCTAAGCCCTCCTGAAATGCAAGGCAACAAGACGTCAGGAGAAGATAATCTATTTGGTGTTTGCAGTTACTAACTAGGAACCCGGCTGACATTTGAAAAACTGTGAATTGAGTAACACTGTGTTTGCTAGCAAGGGTAAATTGAATGTTTGCTTACATTAAAATGTTTGTTTAAAATGTTATATTTTTAAATGGTAATCTGGAATTTGGAGTTTGTCCAAAATTCAGTCTTTTCAATGACTAATGTTCCTCAAGCTGTTCAAGGATAAAATCCTCCTGGAAAGCACTTCTAGGGTTCATCTGACTTTTTAAACATCTGCTTCCAGATGAGCTAGATCCCCAGAAATGCCTGTTTCTCTCTATCAAATGTGAAAGAAGCCCACAATGTCTGGCTGCAGTGGAAACAACTGCACTGGAAATGTCTGGCGCTAGGAGGAGATGAATCCTCCCCGCAGGGTGACAGCTCATACATTTACAGTCAAACATCAGACTGGCTGTGTGTGGAGTAAAGCTTATCCTCTTCACAGACCCAGAGCCAGCTCCTCGTGAGCTGCAGCCCTCCTGGGGCAAGAGGGGATGCTCCAGCTGGGGCTCGGATCACTGCTCCCACCCCTGAGATGCAGCGAGTACAGCGAGAAGTTTGCACCCTGGGAAGCACAGGAGGCTCAGTGGAAATTTACGACCCACACAGGAGCTTGTCCAGGTTTCTCTAGTTTTCAGAAGCGTTAAGAACTCGCTGGTTATTGCAAGGATCCCCTAATGACATGTCATTTTGGGTGCGTGGGGAAAAGGGAAAGCTTCAGTGTTTGCAGCATTGTTAGTGTGGCGGCTCTGGCAGCCCTGATTTGAGGAAAGCGCGTCTCCCATTTCCTTGCCACAACTTCTGAACACTTTGAGACTTCCCAACTGAGAAATATGCTGGCTGAATCGTGTTTAATATATAAGGTCACAGCACAAGCTTGTATGACCAGAGGTCTGACACAGGGGCCAGAAATACTGCATCTCCGCTTCCTAGTGCCTAACACAGGAAGAGGAGCAACAGCTGAATGAATGTAGCCCACCAGCTCAGTTGTCTCAGCTGGACTGCACACAGTATAGACATAGATATAGTATGGATTTAGATAAGGGATAAGCTTTGTGTATCTTTTTAGTATTTGCTGTTTGTTTGTGATCAATATAGGGAGCTGGAAGGGAGTAAGACCCCAAGCTGTAACATGGAGTTCTTATTTTATACAAGAGAGCAATGGTGCATTGAAACACTCGCTTTGATGGTTTCCCTGGTCTGCAGGGAGTGCTCAGTAAAAGCTTTCAGCTGCGTCTGGATCGACATAACTGGGATTGTTGGTCCCACGTGAATTGAGCCAGGAAGTACTGCAGTACAGAGATGGACCAGATAGGAAAGCAAATGTCACTGACAGGCAAGATCCAATTTCAGTGTTAGGCTAAGGACGTGACTGATGCTGAGCCAGTAGGAAATTATTATGGCCTAGATTAGATTAAGCATGTAATGTCAGAAGAGCCCTTCTCCACCCCTGCGTGCATCCCTGCCCTTCCCTACCATGCTCCAGAGAGCAGCCAGCTCCTTGCCCCTCTTCCATCATGCTTTTGTTAATACAGGTAGGTTAGAAAGCTGTATAAGCAATTACAAGCTCCATGATAATGTTCTATCAGCCACCTTCCCTCACCCTCTCCTGAAATCTCATTAAAGAGAAAAAAAAAAAAGGAAAGCCTGTCTGTATGGAAATCCAAAGTGACCTCATATGCGCGCACTGGTATTTGTTTCACCTGCCAGAAGCACAAAGAGCTTTTGAGGTCCAGAGGCTGCTGGGAGTGTCAGCAGGGCCAACAGTAAAATGAATGACTGTTCCACAAACTAGAATGGGAATCTGAACCCCAGCAGCTCCAGTTGCACCTGAAACTCTCCAGCCAGCACATCCCTCCAGCCCAGCACCATCCAGCACGTCTCCCTCAGCAAAAAATTCTCCTTCTCTTTCTCTGTCCAGCAAAAGGAGCCGGTTTGGGTTACAGTACAGGACAGCTTACATTTGTGAAAAGTTCTTCCGTGCCTCACTGGTTAAGAGAGAAGCCATCTTTGCTCATACTCCAGCCTGAGATAACAGAGCACTATGCAAAGCTGCACATCCACACATGGTGGGCATGAAGATGAAGCTCACATTACACAAGGGGCTGGCAATGTATCAGGTAAAGGACTGTCTGGCTGACTTCAAGAGACAAAGTACAGCCTTGACAGGCTTTGCACGTGGCTGAATAACAACAGGGGCTGTGCAGAAAGCGAAGATCCTGCCGAGGGAAGGTTTGAGCTTCCCTGCTCAGCAGCGTGTACACAGATCCCCGAGAACTGCCCTGCTAGAACTCAGGCAGATCTGAATCAGCTCTGGTGACACCAGTGTCCCACAAGCTTGAGTTAGCATGGAACTGAAAAGACAGTTTATGCTGGCTTGGAATTTCGTGTGAAACCAGTACAAATTTGGGTCTGAAAACAAAATGTCCCCAAAGTTCAGTGGGTTCATTTTTCAGAAGCTGGTGCTAGTACCCATGAAATAGCTTCATTACTCTTTGTATTACACTTAGTTTTGTATGAGATTGTTGCACAAATACTTAGCATGGGCTTGTCCTGCACATACATGGCCACCAGGTTGATTTATTTGGGTTATTTGGTAACAGCCTGAGTGTTTATTTATTCAGTCTATTGTTAGAAGTCTCTTAAGGTTGACTAGAGCACTGTATAGGCATTCCTTTGGGTTAGCTTGTAAAAATTTAGTGATTAAACAGGGAGTGCTCCCCTGAGCTTGCAGACATTAGCAGAAGTCAGGGCTTAGCGGAGCTGTTTGAAATGCTGGCAGCTGGACTTGCTGGGATGGCATGAAAATGGGATTTATCTTTATTAACCCTCTTTTCAAAGCTTTATTTTTGAGTCAGTCAGTTCTTTCCAAGTTTGATTTTACTAATGGCTAAATTGCAACTAGCACTGAGATGTAACAAGTCAGATTAAGCTGGCCTGAAACTAGCTGAGAGGTGTCATTTAAAAGATATCTGTCCATACTCTAATTTCTCCACGAGACAAAAGCTCCAGCTTAGGAATATGTTTGAGTAGAAGTGTCTGTCCTATACAGTCAAGATTGTAAAGCGTAGGAAATGGATGAGTAAAGAAAAATAAAATTGAGAGAATCCTGTGGCAAGCAGAGCTGGAGACTCCACAAGAGCAAAACAATTTGTAAAAGTTTTTTTTTGTCAAGAGTGAGAGGGATTCTAGCAACAGCATTAGTCCATCATGTCAAATTTCCTGTCTGCATCACTAAGGCAGGAGGAAACAATTCTTTCCTATTCTGTACAGAGGAAGAAGTAGTTAATGAATTGATACCACATCAGGTTTGTTAAGATACTCTAAAGCAGATGGTAAGTAAACAGGAATCTAGGCAATTGGAATGCTAAGAAGCAGCGATTAACATCAGGCAATCTAAAATCACCAGGTCAAGACCACTTCTGTCCAGCATCTTATTACAGACTGTTACCTTGCATCAATCCTGTCCCAAATAAAAGACAAAGAGTTAAACCAATGCTTAGGGTCTGCCCTATTGTTCTGAAGCCAGAGCTAGAGTTTCCAAATCATCTGTACGAGATACGTATGGCCTAAATGCAAAGACTTAACCAAAGGCACTCAGGAGCTTCCAAGAAATCCTTCCAGGAGAGGGACACTCCCAGAAGACTGCAACACTACATTAACAAAATTGTTTCCTGCAGCATGTAGGATTGAACAAACTTCTTCTGCTATGATACTGCTTTTCGCCTTTAATTCTTACCTCCTCCACCTCCCTTTTGGTAGCAATATCAGGCAATTCTTTGTGGCATCTGTGACTCGTATTTAACAGTCTGTCTTCATGAGTGTCCCAGGGAATCACTGAGGACTATCCCTACAGGAAACACCAGAGAAATGCAAAAGCAAGCACTTGGAAAGAAAACAAGAAGCCTATTAAAAATAGAGAACACATCTTTGAATTTAACCTGCATCCAGAAGAGAGAATGGGGACTTACACCAGGAGTGAGAAAATCATATCACACTGCAGGACTAGCCCAGAAAGTCTTTGCCTTGGCAAAGTACTGATGTGCTGGCATCCATTCCCAGTGTGAGTTATATTAGTTGACCAAGAGGATAACCTATTCCATTCATTTTCCCTTTTGCGAGCCAACAGCTAATCCTAGTGTTTCTTTGCAATTGCTTCCCCTTGATTCTTCACCTGTTTGGATGATAGCTTCCCAATGTCCCGCCCTGTGCTCAGCCCAAGGAAGACCTCAGGCACGACTGTGACCTCTGTACAGTGCTGCTACAACAAATGTGTTTGCGAGTGTGGTGCAGTGTCTGGCTGTTTGCCTTAGGTGACGAGATGACCCCTCCGCTTCTGGGGAGGCACACAGCTGCCTTCCTGCTGCAGCTGGGTGATGTTCAGTGCGAGGTCTCAGATGGCCAAGCCTACGAATGTGGCAGAGACCTGTTGAAGTAAAGGGACCACTGGGTGCATACTCTGGGAAGCCCCCAGGCTCTAGTTTTGCTAGCCCAGGTGAAGTACCTGCCTCTAGTACCCACTCAGGCTTCATCTTCTGAGGGGGCTTACCCTGAGGAGAGGGGAAGGGCGGACGGAGGGGAAGTGATGGCCAGGGTGGCCCCAGTGCTGCTGGGCCCCATGGCATTGTCACCCCGGCAGTGAGCAGGGAGGAGAAGCTGGCGGCAGGCACCAAACCTGCCCGCACTGCGTCTCAGGGGACCTAATGCCCTTCTCAGCTTGATGTGTCTACGTACAAAGCACTGCTGGTCCTCCTGTAACAGGCACTATGTTATTAGAAGCATTTATCTAAGGCGCCCAGGACCTAGACACTGTAATTAGAGAGCAGTTAGGGTCAGAAAAGTGATTAGTTAACAGCAGTTCTCTGACTTTGCGTATGTCCCTTGTTCACCTTCACTTGAAACGATTTAGTCTGCTGACAGCCGTATAATTTTCTGCTAGGTACTCCTGAACATGTGAGTGTTCGGCCATGAAATCTTTCCCCAAACCACGAGCTCACTGTCTCGGTCCTCTCCCATGCCGTCCTGTGCCTGCACGCACGTGCAGCCTGTTGTGTAGCTCCTAAAGCTCTACCAATTGATCTACTCAGTGAGAACAACTGACCTTATACTGCTAATTTCAGGCCTTGTTATTCTGCATGCGTTTTGCTTTGACTCGCAGGTGCGTGTTTGTTTGACAGGCCTCATCCTTGAGCAGGAATTTAGGATTCGTTTACATGGACCGAAAAGTGCAAAGTTACGACATGAGAAGACAGGGCAATAGTGATCTGGATTGCCCAAGCCCAGCCTCCTGCACAAGCATCAGTCATTTCCAATGTCAAGACTGAGGATTTTACATTTGTTTTGACTATGTTAGGAGAACAACGTCTCCTTATCCCAGTACTCTACAAGTAAAAATAAGTGCCCATAGCAGGGAGGAAAAATATTGTTCTTGATTTCATATCCCATCCAAGGTAATTATTTTCTTTCCATCTTAATACTTTTACTTCTTCGTACCTCCTTCCTTTTTTCCTATTAGCCTTTTCCAGTAAACAACAGAGGGCTTGCAAGGTTAGCAGAGATTAATTTTTTTTTATTTTATGAAGGGCACATCAGCACATTAACTCACCAGACATGTACGTAACTGCATCTGCTCAGAACACCGCACCAACAGCGGGCAACCCAGTGTGCCCCCCGGCAGTGGCACTGCCCTCCAGCACCCAGGGGAAACACTCTGTGACGTTGTGCAGAAGATCAGGATGATTGCAACAGTCCTTCTGGCCTTAGAATACGCAAAGCTTCAAGCGAGGGAAATGATCCTTTTGCAGAAAGGCTATGATCATGTCACGCAACTCACGCCATTAGAAAGCAACCTAACACAGAGTACTTGGATTGTTATATGACTGATACTTCCACTTGTAAAAACATCTGGCCCAAAAAACCATGCTAAAATATAGTTAGAATACCAAATACATTTATAGAGCTGTGTTTGCTTTTTAGCTCTCTCATCACACTGTCCTGCTTTTCCTACCGGTTTATCATCTGCTGGTTGCACCAGGTGTGTATCAAAGCCACCCCTGCTCCATGGACAGACTTCTGGGGGACAAGCTCGGGCCCAGCAGAGATCTACAGGGAACCACGGCAGAAAAGTTGTTGCATCCACACCGAACCACACATGTTTGGAGAGAACAGTCATCCCTCCATTCAGGGGAAAGCAATCATAGCAGCTAAATTACGGGACTTCAAAGCTTTCGCTGCATTGTAAATCCCAAGCACAGCAGCTGCTGGGTATTGTCCTGGTGAGCAAAACTGATCAGTCTCATTTAATCACATCACACTTCATTTGTGCCACAAGTGTCAGGAAGCTGGTCAAAACAAGGTTAACGGGCTACAATGCGTCACAGGCCGATAATCAGATTAAGCGGGCAGTTGCCCAGTTACTGGCCATGATTATATTCACCCTACAATGTTGTTTTTAACTATTTGTGAACGGGTTGCAATCTGGTCTTAGAGGCAGGAAGGACAAGGCTAAGAACCCAGGGGAAATTAGGTGTTGCTAGAGATTAAATGGGGCTCCCGCAAAGTGCAAAATAAAAACTGACAGGAAAGATATAGACCTATTTGCATTTTCACATGCTCTGTTTTTTAATATTGTGAGGGTCCATTAGTATGGGCACAAACATTTTTTAACTCTCTTCATACACACATATATTTACCTCAGAAGTAACCCATTAAGTAATCTATTGAAAATAAAATGGGGGGAAATGAATGGGGCCTTTTCCTAGTATTTTATAGGTCATAATAAAACAGGACCTTTCCTTTGACACTTTCTTAATTATTCAACTTGAAAGACATTTTTCAGAGCTCTCAGATTTCATTGCTTCATCACCAGCTCAGCAGGGACAGAGCATAAACTGTAGGGTCTCAGGGCTCCAGGTCAGGTTACAAGCCTGTGGGGTCCTACAGATGAAGTACGCAAACATGATGACGTCATTTGAAAAGAGACATAAGTCAATGCGTGCTAATGTCCCCACTGCCTGGCATCAGCCAAACTGCTGGGACTTGATGCAGAGTCACCATGGGAAATAGCAATGCAGGAAATACAAAGATTAAAAAATCTCAGTGTTTTAAAACCAGTGTGACAATCAAAGAAGCAAACTCTCCTCCTCACCCTCCCTGCAGTTTTTAGGGGGAAAGCCAGTGAGAAGCCGCAGGACTTTGCTAAGGACGGTGGGGCGAGCGTGGCAGGAGGGACCCGGCATGGCGGTGCCCCTCTCACAACCTGCCCCCGCTGTGCTCCTCCCTTCTGATTTCTTACCCGGGTGAGAGAGAGGTGTGAGGATCAGAGGCGCCCGCCCACCTTACATCATGAAACACCTCCCTTTTGCCAAAATGTTAATTTGAAGCAGAGTAAAAATGGTCCCAAGTTTGCACAGAAATATATAATTGATAGAAAGTTGACAAATAATTAAATTGGTTCATGATTTTGGGAGCCTGACCTTTTCTACACTGAGATTCACGTTCTCTGGCTTGGCATGTGTTCCTGTGTAAAGTCAGACATCCATTTCTTTTCCATGACTCAGTTTTACTGTCTATAAAGCATATTTGATCCTAGTATGATATGAAGCCTTACTAGGCAAACAGTCACAGCAACTCTGAGATTCCCAAACAAAACCCTGATTTTCCTCCAAGTGCAGCTTTGCCAACAGGTAGAGCTCTTCCAGTTCAGGGTCTCTGCCTCATGAAATTAAAGCATTTAACACAAAGAGGAAGAAGTATTCCTTGATGCGCTTTGCTCGGCTGGTGGAGCACAGACCCAGAACAAAGGACAGAGCCAAGCTAAGCGCGATGCAGAAGTACTTGGAGATACCGGCAGCGTGGGCTTAGCACCCCAGCCAGCAAGTGCCAGGTTGGTTCTCAGCCTTGCCCAAAGCAAGGGCTATTAAACTGGTAAGGCAAAAACCACTGCCTGAAATTATCTGAAGAGCAGAGATGTCGAGGAACCTCCTGAAGCCAGGCTCATTCGAAACAGCCGCAGCTGCTGGAGCATACGCTCCCGGGTGAAGTCAGGCCACAGGCACTTTGCATGTCGAGTCTGTCAGCACATCCTTCGCTGTCACAGCCCCTCAGCTCTCCATCTGGCATACACCTGTGTCTTGCTCCTGGCTCTTGGCAGTGCAGATGCCTGAATACAGAAGCAGCCTTTCCTTCAGCAGTTTCAGAGAGGATGACAAATTGATTTCTCCCGACTTCCCAGTCAGAGCACCCCTTAATCCACTTCAGACAAAATGACCTGGATTAGTTTAAACAAGGTAAGTAGGTGCTGTGAGTTATTCCGGTTGGTTTTGCCCAGAGCACGAGTGGGAGAGCTCAGATGAACTGGTTTGCCAGGAGAGCTGATGAGCAGCGGTGGCTGTGGCTGGAGGAGGAGGTACCACCTCCGGCCGGCACGCCTGGATCGGGGACAGGACTGGCGGCCACGGCTCTCTGCCTGGCAGGAGAAAGCTTGCTTCTTTTCCCTTTCTAATTCATAAGGCAGCTTTTATCCCTGGAGGTGTGTGGGAGAGGCCCGGTAAATCTGCACAGTGAAGCACACTCTCAGGGCAACGGTTGCTTTAATGGGAAGTTGGAGCAAAATGAAGTACGGATGAACGAGAGACACTCCCCGAGACTCCGTATCGGCCAGGGAGGGTGGTACAGGCCTGTGGGGATTGTCAAGGGAGAGAGCCGATAATGGGAAAACTTGCAAAATCCAAACTTCATCTCCTGCGCTGCAGAGAACTAACCCTCATGCTTGACATCAATCTTTGTCAATGGAGATATAACGCCCTTATTTTCCGTGCTGCTCATTGAGCCAGAAAGTAGGGCCTATGGTCTTTACAGGATGGACAGGGAGGCGCAGAAATCCTGACGCTGACATTGTCTTTCCGCTGGCTTTGCGTAAGATTCCAGCATGGACTGGGCTGTCTTTGATGACAGCCCGCCTTCGCTGTTTTTCAAGAAACGTACCCATATGTAGTCCTGGTACAGCCCCTTCTCTTGAAATAAGAAATCTCTCTTGGCCCAGCAAGGAGGAGGCCGTTGGCAAGTAGGACTGTAACAACCTGCCACCCGTGGCATGCCCTTGGAAGATCTCCAAGCTTGGAGGTGCCTGGCAGCAGGTATGGCTCTGGTCTCTGCCACCATCTTGGATGCAGCATTACCTGGAGGATCCTCATAGTTTGGGTTTGCTGTCACAAAAATGATAGTTGTGTTGCAAATGATGGCAGCCCAATCAGCCTGGAGACAAAAGCCTTGTTTTCCTCGCTGGAGCAGAGGCCGTACAGCTTGCCCTACATGCAGCGCTCGAGCCAAACCCCACTGCACGTTCCAGTCTTCTGGACCAGGCCTATAAGTTCACCCGCCTCCACCTCTTTCTGACCCACAGAGTCTTTCTGGGGTTTTATGATTTCTCCCTTTCCCCCTCTTACTTCTGTTTTTGTTGCTCCTGCTTTTGTTTCTTTAAAGAGAGGGGCTCTGAGTGAATACAACACATTGCACAAGCCCTTGCACTAGCCAGGGCCCTCAGGCAGGGATATTTAGATGCTTCCCCAGCACCTCCACAAGCTGCAAGATAACATATTGGCTTCTATGGAATCAGGACATGTTGAACTTCACTGTTTGAGATAAAACTCAGGGGATATAATCTTTCATTCATCGAGAGCCATGCTGTAGCAGAGCAGCCCATCCTGTCCAGAGTCATAGAGCAAACCGTGAAACACATCTGTATGTATGTGTCTTAATATGCATTAATTGCATCTAGAATTAGACCTCCTTGGACCGTCAAAACTATAACACAGTCAAAATCTTCAAGGTGTCCAGATAACTCTAAGATTTGCGAATAACAGAGAAATGGGAGGTAGCAAGAGAAGTAATCGAAGCTCCTATATATCCTATTGATTAAAAACCAAGGACTGCCCTTCAAGGAGGAAATTTGCATGAAGAGGGAGATATATTGGCTGCTCTCGTAAGCTGCTTCCAGCACTGCCAGCGGCGATTCAGGACATACAATTGTGTTGTCATAGATAAAAACAAATCTGCATTTTCAGCCTCTCTGCAGTAAAGAAATAGCCCAGGAAGGATACAGGTCTTAATTAACCCCTCAGGAACAGAAGACAAAAGCAAATAACAAACAGAACACCACACAGATGGAAAGCATTTTGACAACGAATCCTTTGAAGTCAGATTTTTTTGTTTGTTTTCCTACAAAAGAAAAATTCACCTCTGTCTGGCAGCCTAGCAAAAGGTCACACAGCACTGGAGCCCTGTAAGAGTCCGATTTCAAAGAGCAAATGAGGCACTGTGTGGATTTCACCTACTGACTGTTGCTCTTCTGTTGGCAGAGATTCCAGCTGTGTGTGGGTTGCCGCTTCGCTACACAGGATGCAGGAGCAGGAGCAAGTATGACAAGCTGACACCACTATTTGCTCTGAGCAACAGATGCCCACATTTGACATCGCTTGGATCTCTTACTTAAACGGTGAGAGCAAGTGGGCCTATTTCAAGTTTGTACAAGCAGGTGCATGTTGCCCTTCGGCTATACACAAACACTTGGAAAGCACAATTAAAGCAAGAAGAAAATGAAATGTTTTTTTCTTCCGCAGCCCAAGCACAGGACACCTGTGCAGCAGGGCTGAGAGCAGAGGGGGAGGAACAAAGAACAGTTTGTACTGGGCTGACACAGATGGGAGGTGTTCTGCTTTTCCCTGAGACATTTCTCACCAGTGCAAGAACCCGGAGCCTGAGCAGATCCTAGCGGACTCCAAAATGGCGAAAGCTTTTCCAGCATATTTCACAGAAACTGAATTTTCTTCCAAGATATTTTCTAGCTGCTTTTCTACAGAACAGAGAGAAAAGCCCTTTTCATGGTGAGGGAATTTCTTGGCCTCACAAGAGCTCGTCTGTTGGCAGTGCTGCTCAGCTCACATCACAGCAGTGTCTTATTCATCGATACCTGGGTAGCACTCGGGGGCCAAGCAAGCTGCCAGAGCCACACAGCAAGCCTGCGGCAAAGTCGGAAAGGTGATTTTGCTCAAATAAACCCCAGGCAGGTGGCCGCTCCAGCTGTTTTCTTCCCCCACCACAGGAACGGCAGCAGTGCCTGTGCAGGGAGCCTACTACGGTGGGTTTCCCCCACAGGCAGAGTTGAGTGCATATCGTACTCAATAACACAACTGTGACTTTAACACTGCCTCAGACACATCTTGGAAATAACCCCCAGGAAGATGAGAGGGCTACCTTCCTGGTGCCAGCCACCTGCCCATCGGGCTGAGGACCTTCCTCAGCCCACTGTTCTCTTGGTACCTGACCCTGCACATGGCCAGAGCCTGGCTAAGCTCCTGCCCAGCATGCAGCGTACACACTGCTGGAAAAAGCTGGCTGCCTTCTTGCAGCAGAGGAAATGCCCTGTACCCACCTCAGCAAGGCAGGCGCTGTCAGCTTATACCTGTGTCCTGAACCTGGTTGTATCTTCAGGCAAGAAATGTAAATGCAGTGATCATACCCGGGTAGAGAAAGATATCGCATTAGCCCCGACACCTGTTTACAAGAAGCAGAGCTCAAAGGTAGCTTCTTCCCCTCGGTTACCTTCTTATTCCCTCTCTGATCTAAGCATGATCCCTCAGCCACACTAATTACCCAAATCACATTCATACATTTGGTCCCCACAGCAGAGACTCTTTTTCTGGGTGGAAAAAGACACTGAAGAAAATCACATTACTTCAATCAGTTGGGCAGCTGTTGGCTACTGGGCAGGGATGCAAGATGCACCTAAACCAAATCTTTAATTTCATTTTTGAAGTTCCCTTGGCTAGAGATGCTCCTTGTCTCCGGCACCCTTCTCCCAGCACAGCTGCCCATGGCCAAAGGACGTGGCAGGCACTGGGCATGCCCTCATGGAAGGCAGGAGCAGCGGGGGACGTGCTGATCCCATGCTGCACAGTGCATCCTCAGCAATCACTGGGTGGGCACACTGACACAGCTATGCTTTCTGCGCCACACAACGTTTAAAATCTCCACTCCCACTGCTTTCTACCTCATATTCTTGACTGGTTATCCTGTAAACCTGAAAGGATATTTTGCAAATCCTTACGACCACCTTTGACCAACCCACTTAGGCCAAAGTGGTCTAAGTGATATTTTATGGGAAATTTATCTAACAGCTGATCATCCTTCAAATGCTGATAGTGGCAAAGCTTCCCTGGGGATCTTTTCTAACACACCATCACCTCATTCTTCTTTTTGACAGGACTACCTCCAAAAGCTGGTGCTCTGGTTACACGCCCTCTGCAAAAATGGTAAGGAGAAGTTTATGATCCTCCTGTTTGGAAGCAAAGGAGTCAAAACAGAATAAAAACCTAGAGCCAGACTGTGATTTTAATGAGACTTATGGAAACACTAAGGGACTCCTAGAAGGAAAATGGAACTGCTACGGTGTCACTGGTGATGAGAATCCAGCCCAAAGATGGGAAAGACAGAGCCAGATGTCACGCTGTGCCAGTTTGCTAGCTTGCACTACCATGTCTCTGCCTTCTGCGTGCATTGGTAGCCTCATGGAGCTGTGAGCTGTACTCTATGAGTCCTGCGTATTTCAGCATGGTCTTTGTTCAAACTGCCTTCAGGTGTTAATTTTGAGAAGCGCTGAACACCCAGAACTCTATTGAAAGCCACTGAGCACCATGGATATGGCGCACCTAGGGACACGGGGCTGCCAAAAGCGGCTCTTCACCCAGAGAAAGCCTCAGCCGTGCCCCCGAGCAGCCATGGCTGGGGAGATGGCAGCACTCATCCACCGTGCCAGAAAGTCACTGTCCTTGACCTGGGCACAACAGGTGGTGAGCACGACCCAAACAACAGAAACTGGGGTTATAACCAATTTACTGTCTATAACAAGCTCTTGTCCAGTAGCAGTGACTTTGGATCACTACTAGTTTTCAGCTGTCTCTGAGACAGTGACATAAGAGACGAAGTTTCCAACACGCTCTCAAACTCCTTCAAAACAGCAATTTCCTGAAAATGTTTTGTTGCCTTGCCTCCAGTGCAGTATTACCTTTGTTTTGCTTCTTCTATTTAGTTTTGTTGCTATGCCTTTGACCCTTGAGTTTGCAGCCTTGCGGTCAGGCGGGACCTGGCTTTTTCATGTTTTCACAACCTGGTGACTCAGGGATGACAAACGTTGGAAATTAATGATGGATCAGCCCACCATTGCACTGCCCAGGGCCCCGACCTTGGTGAGCCCCAGGAGAGCGCTGGCAGCTGGGGTAGCACTCAGCAGCACCACGGGGCGTGAGGGGGCCACGCAGCAGCACCCGACATGGTGCTCAGGACCCCCGCACCGCAGCGCAAGGTTGGCTGTGTGTTTGGCCAGCTGTATCCTGCACTGTTTTAGCAAAACCAGTATTGCCAAGAAGCACAGCAAGGAGGCAGAGGTAAGGTTCTCTCCATAGAGGCCACGCAATTCATGTCAGACTCGAGAAGCTCCAGGCTTGCACATTGAATCCTTCCTGCCTTCCCCTCTTACAGTGATCTTTCCCCAGCTGAAGGTCCTGTGCTCCCAGGGATTTACACACACACACGCACACACATCCACATAGGTGGGCTTTGCGATGCTTGATGGCAACGCAGACCACCTGCAGTGCAATAGAGAGGGGCCAGAGCCACACAGGCAACTCGGAGGAGGTGTGCTCACCCTGGCTGTCTGTTGAGCTGACAGGCTCACCACCAGAACACCTTTTTGGCTCATGTGCTGGCTGATCCATGCAGCTGTACTCTGTTTACTGGTGACACTTGGGCTGAGAGGCTTTCCATCTCACCTTAACAAGATCACCCGGTTTCTAATGAATTCCTTGGGGCCATGGCCATTGGGAAGTGCCTGCCAAGGGATCTCGCCATTTTCTCACTCACAGAGGAAAGACAGACATTGGGGACATGCTGACACCAGGAGCTTTCCTAGTCACCAGCTTCTCATGGAGCAGGCTGGTGTGAGGCAGCAGGATTCTCCGTGTAGACCTGACAGCAGCCTTCCAGCACCTGATGGGGGCCTGCAAGAAAGCTGAGGAGGGACTTTTTCTGAGGGCATGTAGTGACAGGACAAGGGGTAATGGCTTTAAATTGAAAGAGGGTAGATTTAGATTAGATATAAGAAAGAAATCCTTTACTGTGAGGGTGGTGAGGCAGTGGAGCAAGTTGCCCAGAGAAGCTGTGGCTGCCCCCTCCCTGGCAG
>Ga0181612_117350_pt1 | contig 16005 bp, 1 predicted proteins | sample HoacroProtozoa21_FD_119630 | JGI IMG/M metagenome (GOLD analysis project Ga0181612, IMG submission 119630) | Hoatzin crop microbial communities from Cojedes, Venezuel. Combined Assembly of Gp0051906, Gp0051904, Gp0051908
GGAATCCAGCAACGGGCACAGCCGGGTGGGCTGACCCAACCTGGCCAAACAGAGAAGGTTATTCCATACCATGTGCCGTCATGGCGGGTTCCGGTGGGGGGGAGCTCGGCAGCGGGATCTCACTCGCGACTCAGGAGCGCAGCGCGCTGGTCCGGTCTGGAAGAGCAGCTCTCTGTGTTGTGTGGTTTGTGTTGTGTTTTCTCCTTATTTGTATCGTCGTTGTTCCTATTCCCTTTCATTGCTGTTCTGTTAAACTGCCCTTATCCCCACCCACCAGTCTCTGCCTGTTTCTTTCCATTCTCCCCCGCACCCCGGCAGGGGGATGAGTGGCCACGTGGCACTTTTGTTGCTGGCCGCAGCCAAAGTATATCATTGTGCAGGACATAATAAGGTTCAACTTAAAACAAAATGGAGAGACTGAAAACAGTTTGCAGATAATGCCTTGATCTGCAGTTTTGCTACTCTGAATGATGTCACCTATTATATACTTTTTTAACATAATATTTAAGATCTGTTTTCCTTTTAGTAGGTGCAGTTTTAACTGCATTTTTGCCCTATCAAAACGAACTGAAAACTAAATCAAACAAATACGCTTGTTTGCACTGAAATTCACTGCCATAATACAAGTTTTTCTGGTATAAAATATATATGTAAAAAGGGTGGAAATACTTCTTTATTGTTAATGTTAATTCTATAGTAAACATTGTAAGAACTTTTGGGTTACTCTATAAAATTTAATTTGAAGAAAAATCTCCAATTTCTTAGTAGTGAACAGAGAGATAAATTAGTTGCATGTTGTGTGACATTATTTTGACTTAGAGTTTAAATGTTAATTGTCAATGAAAATTATGGAAATAACAAGCAATAGAAAATAAAATTGGGTGATTCTAACCAAAGATTTTCTTAAATGTATTTATTAGCTTTCACTTTCTAAATAATTGCCCTAAGCTAATTTAAAAAAATAAAATTAAACCTCTTGAGAGGTTATAGTAATTGAATCTGGTAAAATGAAGCCTATTAAATAATTTTATTAAAGTTATTTGTACAAGCCATATAAGACATATTTTAAGCACTGGCCTAAATGACAATGGCAATGTGATCTTAAGGAAACATAAGGTACTAACAGCAACTATTGGCACACTCTTACCAGTAAGGACCTATTGCTATCAGATATCTTGGGACACCCTTATGCTTAAAAATTTTGATACTATTTACCTAATGTAATATCAAGCAACGACTCAAACATATAGCGTGTTTTATAGAAGGTTGTAGACATGGTAGTACTTTAGTACTATATAGATAAACCTTGTGCAAAATATATTGTGAGATTTACAGTTTACAAACTATCAACAACAAATACCTTACACATTAATGACTGCATCACCTCAAGGTTTAAAAACCAAACTGTGAATGAAAAGAATGAAAAGTGTTTGAGCTTTGTTCTTGGTTTTTTAAATGTCTTTAAGGAATGAATTATGAATTTTGAAAATAGATGTCATCTATTTTGTAATTCTTACATGTGCTTAATATTTTGTTAGAAAAACACACAAAATTCTGGCAGGATATCCAGTAGGATTTTCTGAAACAGGAGAATCAGGAGTCAACTTTAGGGATCAGAAAGGATTCTGAGTCAATAAGGCAAGAAAAATTGTGTCTAGGGTTAGTTTCCAAATCATGAATACAGGTGATAGACATATCATACAGACATTCACCTTCACATACACTCAAACTGTCCCTTCTTATATATACATGAAAAAAGACACTAGACTGGCATAAAAGAGTGTCTACAAGATGTTGGTGGCAGCTGAGAAGTCTTGGGAACATTTTCAAAATTAGAAAGAAAAAACATAATCCATTTTAATTTAAACATTGATAGAAATTTTTAAATGTTTTTTTTTCCACTACCCTATTTGAGAAGGATGCAAACTCCCAAAACTTCATTTTCCTGTATGCCATATTATCTATCTTTCACAAAAGTTTCCTACCTATATGCTCTGAATCGCTGATGCACATGCTTAATGTTTCTGAGGCACATCCAAACTTTTTTGCCTTTATACCATTTTAGTATTTTCCCACATGTGGAATAGCAAATATAGTGGAAGCATGCCTTCATTTATAGTCTGATGTAACAAACCATGAGCTAGTTTAAACAGGTTGTTTGAGTACAACATACAAAGTAGCAGTAGCAGTGCACGGCATCCTGTATGTTTCTTTGTATATTTGTTGCATAGCTCTGTATTGTAGCAACTAGAATGTTTTTGGAGTCCATGCTGACTACATCTGGCAGTCCTCTGGCACTGTCTAGAACCTTCTTAACAATATTCTCAAGTCTAGGGAAATTTCCAGCCCATACTGCTGAAATGCTTCGTCTGTCTTTATGAAGGCATAAGTTTTAGCAAGGCCGTGTCAGCCAGAACTAAGGTATTATGTTCGGTCTTTTTTAATGTACCCGTTTTACTGACATAACAGAAGGACAAGAAGAAAACTCACTCTCAAGATTCTCCCTTCACTGCTGTTAATTCTTGCCATTTTTTCACAAATACAATAATATTTGGTATTTTCCTCAAAGTCCAGTGCTTCAAGAAAACCAACTACATGAGAATATCACCTTTCCTGAAAAGTGTATTTCCAGTTCTCATAAAAGAGCTTTAAGACATGAAAAGGATACACCAATTCAGAAAATTAAGATGAATTATTTTGAAGCCAGAAAGAAAATAAAAAATGAATCAATATTAAAATAAATTAAGAATTTTTACTTTTCAAATTTCAACAGGGATTCAGATAAGACATTACAAACTAGTTGCTAACATGTCTTATTCCAGTAGACATACTGGAATACATCTTTTAGACTACATATACATGCATATAGTCTAAAAGATGACTGAGCCATGGGCAAATTTACGAAGAGACAGACTGATTAAAAAAAATGTCCCAATGTTTAGTCAGCAAAATATAATGTATATTTTATTAGAAGTATAACCTTTTATGTAGTGCAGATAATTAAAAACTTAAGGACTTTCACAATTTAAAAAAATTACCTTTTTGTTTTCTAAGGAGTATTGTGTACATAAAACTGTACCTGTACCTATTGCCACCAGAAAAGTATTATGATATACAATGATTTGAAATCTAACTTCAGCAATACTGGCAGCAGTAGTGCACAATTTAGATAGATACATAAAATTTCAGCTTGCAAGAAGTATCTTCAATTCATTCATTACTTAACTCTTTTTCAAGAAAAAGAAATACTTCTAATTTGGAAAGGAACTTTTGAAAAATAGGAGGAGAAGAATTGTAGTGTATAAATCTATTCTGATAGTGATAAGAAATACCCTATACTGGCATTTAAACTGAATTTGAATGTGTCTTCATGCTGTCTTTTCCTCTCACTCTCGCTCGAATATAATCATTACATTTCTGACTTTGCAGGAAAAAAAAAAAGCCCTTAAAGTAACATTTCGTAATCAGCATTTAATGTCCATGGCTCATACAATGGAGGTCTGCCATTTCAGTCTCCTTTGATTTGTTCAGCCGCAGGAGAAGCTGCAGTGGATTAAAATCATTACTTCATATGTGTTATTGGTCTAATTAATTTTAAAAAAATTACTTATTAATAATTTCAGAAATTCTTTTGTTAAGTCATAGTGAAGTCAATTTAATTCTCGAGCCATTCAGCCTCTTGTTATTTTGCATTTGAAAACAAACATAAAAAGAGAAAGTTGTTAACTAAAGAGATAGTAAAATGCAGACAAGGTATTTTTCCTGAAATGTCAACAAGCATCACAATGTAGTGAAAATATGGTAAGACATGTACCTATATTTCTGGAAGAGGGAAGGTTGTTTATTTGCTTGTAATTTATGTTATAAGCTTTCTTTTCAAGTTACTTAACAAATAAGGTAAATTCCAGTATCTGTATAACTCTGCTAACAGAGAGCATTGCAAGCATGAACATTACAAGTCCAGTGGCAGTAGGTGTTAATATGCATAGTGAGATTGTTAGTTTTCTAAAGATATGTTCCTCCAGTGTAATTTACTATGGATAGCAAGCAGCTATACTCCTTATTTTGTTTGTAAAGCAACAACCTTCTTTTCATATACGAATAGATTTCACTCACAGACAAGGTTTCAGGCATCAGATTGGCTACTTTACAATTCCAGATGTGAGTGTAAGACAGATTTCTATAAAACTCTCTTAACACAACAAACATTTTTTCCAGCAAACATGTTTGTGACTTATTTACAGTTACATCACAATACAACATGCACAGCTGAGTTGTAACTTCTTAAGGTAATGAAAATAATCCATAGAGACAATTAAACTTTCATCAGAAATTTTGTAAATAAATGTTTAATATGAGACTTAGAGAATAACTAAGAAAAATCTCAGTTTTACAGTTAGAAAGGTTTCCTATTTGTATAAGAGTTTACTGAGCACAGAACAGTATTGTGTTTACCTAGGACTCCAGCTAACACTGACCAAAGTTAAAAGGGACAAGGACAGTATAAATCTCTGCAACTCTAGGCAAGTGGGAGAATTTTAATAACTCAGGAAACCACAAAATTTAACAGAAAATGAAAAAGCCTATAGAAATTAAAATTTCTTTTTTTTCCCAATAAGTAGTCAAGCAGTAAAATATGTAGGAAACTTTTTTTTTAACCTCAAACACCAAGTAAAACTATAGAAATACTGGCAATAATTATTTATTTTAGTTATTACTGTAATGCTTTACCATACAACACCCTAATTAACTCTCTAATAGATTAATTAAAAAATATGTAAATGATTTTTCAGATTAGGGAAGAAATACTTAATTTAATGCAAAACAAAATAAAAATAAATTTTTTCATTGTATTTTCCTGATGACCAACAGCTTTTCCAAATAAAAGATAGGTGTGATAATGGAATATCATGTCAATGAACAGTTGGAATATTTCGAGATTTTATAATACTCATATAATATAAGTTTTATCTTACGTCTTTCATTACTCCAAACTTTTTAAAATCTATTTTGAAAACTCATTTGCATACTACAGGAAGTTTAGAATATGGTTGCAAGTTTCAAATCAGATATAGACAGAAGATCTTAAGTATCTCATATTTCTAGTATGCAATGATAAGCAAACATATGAGCTAGCACTTTACACCAGTATTTCAATACACATTTAAACTAAGCTGTTCTGAAAATCTTAAGTTTTTGTTTTCTTCATCAGTTATTAAAAAAGTTCTAATTAATTTCCCTGAAGATTACTGCAGGACACTTGACATCTGCTAAATAAACACTTGTATCAGATTGATGGAAATTCTAACTGCACAGAAGTTAGCACACATTAGAATATATTGCCACAAAGTTTGCAGCCAACACCCAGAAGTTACCTGAATACAAATCCTCTTCCTTATGGATGTAAGCCCTCAATGTGGCAAGTCTGTTGTGTTAGATTACAAATTTCTGGAATTCATGATTTTATTTGCTTTATTTTCTTTAGCCAATTAAATAATCCCTGTAATCATTTTCTCTCAAAATAGACACATACATATATATATTCACTCTCAGCTTTGAGTTGCTGATGCATTTTGCTTTTGAATTTCTTTAGACTTTTTAAATAACATGGCACAAGTGGATAGTTCAGGGAAAAACTCAGTTTCTGCTGATTTCTGGAAAAAAAACAAACTGGGAGTATTTTCTCACACCAAATCTAAGAAATGGCATGTGATGATAATTTCTGTTGGACATATGCAATAACACGTAGCAAAATTCATTGCAAACCTAGTCTTTCCAGTTGAGATCCTGGATTAACATCTTGTATTTTAAGAAGCTGCACTGGCAGCTTCTGTTTCAGCCTTTCCATTCCACCTTTGTATGTCTGCCAAACATCATGCTTCTTCAGCCTAGTTGTTGAGCTTCACAACCCACCATCTACTTCCCAGCATCCTAACTCTCTCCTTCTCTGTTTTCTTAAGCTAAAGAAAACAAGAGAGCATTTGAATATCGTGCAGTTTTTTGGAGCTTCTTTTTTCTCCTTCCATTTTAATGCTGTCTAATTTACAAAAGGAATATTTTGTTTCCTTCAGTTCCTCTTGATTGATTTATTTATCATTTACAGGCTGCCTTTAATGAGCATTTTTTTTTTTATTATTTATATCTGCAAGGGAAAAAGAGCCATAACTTTTTTTTAGCCTGTTCTGTTTTTAAAATGAAGGCTTTGGTTTCTTCAGGCTTTTGGTGGCCCAGTTTCACTACAGCCAGCAAATCATTTGCATTTACTAATTAAGACATTAACAAGGTTTAAAACAAGAGTTAAATCAATGAATCTTGTCGCTCTACCTAAAATGCATGTGTTTAGTAAACTGAACTTCATCTCCTAGCTTTGACATTCTGTCATAATGTACCAAAAACATATAAACTGTTTTGGTTTTAACAAATACCTATGACAAAAATCTAATCCTTGTTCGCCGACCAACAAATTCCTGGTGCAAAATTGAAATGATATTTCAGACTTCTGATGGCTAAACAGAATCTGGGTCATCAGCTTCAATTTTCTAGTCTATAGGCACATTCATATAAGTTGTCTAGCAGATCAAATACATGCACAGTTGACAAGTGCTGTTTCAGGACTCAGTCCAATTTAATTCCTCAGTAGGCAAACAATAAGTTTGGTGGAGCACACTCTGCATTAACTTTCTCAACAGTCCGTTGCTTTTAGATAAGGAGAAAAGAACAGATTTTATAAATTATAAAGGACTCCTCAGTGAGCTATAAGTTTTACAAAAGATGAGCCATACATGTCATCAAGTTTCTTTATTGGCTTCTTCCATTCTGAACTGCTGAAAATGATCCAAGAACAGACACTTGAATTGTGCCTCTTTCTGCTTCCTGGGCTGTTGGGTGACTTTGTGATACACCTTCCTAGGAGCTGGCAAAGAAACCTCTTCTTTCAAACTCATGGTTTCTTGGGGAAGTTATTTTATTGTACAAAAATTTTGCCTGAGAAACAAAGTATTTTCTGTTCAGAAAATAAAAAGGACAAAAAAAAATTTTGCAATTAGACTTTAGTGTTTTATTTTGAACTAAGAAGAAAGCAAGCAGGCAAAGCCTGGCTAAAATTCAGACTGTGCTTTACAGTTTGACTCAGAGCTGTACAGAGTTCATGTAAGATATAAACTGCACAAAGACCTGTAATTATGACAATATGTTAATGTTTAGTCTGCCATGTTTCAGAAACTTATTGATTCAATTTCAGACATACCTTGTGGATTAAAAAACTCAGATTATTTTGTTTATGAACACTGCAAGAAAAGGTTGAAATCAGATTTATAATGCAACTCAAGATTAATCAGAAGTTATACTTTGACTTTAATCAGCAGAAGAGTCTACCTCAGGATACTGTCACTTCAGTTAGTCTGATAACTCTAGGGGAGTCAACAAAATAAATTATTTATGAATTATTCCTTCAAATTGCACTATTAGGAAATGGATCACTCAAATTGTACATATCCGAACTTCAAGTTTCCAAGCTTAGAAAATTTAGAAATTAATACATGGAATTTCTTCACTCACTGGGGAGAAAAAGACTAAACTTAGTTTATTGCAGAAGTCAGCTTAAAATATCTGATTATAATTCCACATTTATATTTGGTTGAGCAAGTACACAAAAATATTTTTTTTCATTAGTAGCCGAGTGGAGATGAAAGAAACAGAGCCTCCAGTGGAAGTCCATGAAGTCTTCTCAACCAGGCTGATTTTACAGATACTATTAATGATGTCTGATTCACTGAGTTCAAGCAATAGGAGAGATACTTACCTAGCGTTCAGATTAACTTTCTGTACTATAATTACTTTCGATACTACAATTAACAACAGCCATCTATAAGGCAACATTAACTTACATCTCAGGGAGGGGGAATGGAAAGAAAAGGAAGGCATGAAATAGAAGAGCAGAAAACAGAGACACAGTTCTGCCAGTGTATATGCGCCCTACTCAACATGAATAGGATTTTCATTAAAGGAATAGTACTAAGGTTTATTCCCTGATCATACTGGTCATTAATACTGGAATTTAGGAGAACCAAATTTTGAGGTCTGAATGGAGTAAAAAATTTCACAATAGTAAAATCTCTTTGAGGTTTGTGACATCTTTTCACATACCTATTCTTGCAAGTAACCCAAATATGTACTAATAACAGAGTGATATGTCTGGTGATAACTGTACATACAAGTAACGACATGAAAAATCAATGCTATGTTATTACCCTATATTCTATATTCTCAGTACTTAAACCAGTGAAATAAGCTAGTGTTTGCATTCATTCATGTTATAAAATACAGTGTGACTGATAATATACTGGCATTTTAAAGTAAAGTTCCCATTAAATTATTCAAAACTGGAATATTTTTTGTCCAGCTGAAGGATTATCTTTCCCCAAAGACCAATTCAGGTGGGACTAGTCCATTATTTATCATTTTCGTCTCAAAAAGTTGTACAAGAAACAGTGTTAGCTCACAAATACAACTTGTCAATCATTCAAAATATTTCTGCTTCCATGACAACAATCATAAAGATAGTATTGCAGCAAACCATCAAAATTCAAATGATACCATCAGTCTGACAATGTGTTGAAAAACATATATGTTGCCTATAGCAACAAAGAGTTTTGTTAAGTCCTATGTTACCTTGGGGACTCACAAAAGCAAAAATTTAAGTCCAAGAACGGTAAAATAGAAGTGACTTAATTGGTGAAAAAGAAAAAATAAATCAAAAGCCAAATCTAATTTAATATGTTGGTTTCTATGCAGTAGTTGCAACACCTACCTAAATCCCAAGTTCCCTGTCATCTATTAAGATCCAAAAATGTCAGGTAGGTATCTACATCTCAGGAGCAGCCTACAGTGCACCTTGGAAAGCTGATCTATAAAACACACAAATAATAAAGATCTGTGTAAAACAAGTCAGGACACAATAAGCATATGGATCTGAGTTTTGCTATAGATACAATATAGCAAATAAATACAGTAAGGAAAACAAATCCATGTACAGCCTCACAAATGTACACGATTTACTGAGGTTAGCTTCCTGATTGTTGTCAATGCTGCATTCACTTACACATGCAAAAGAGAAACTACTTAATTTCCAGAAAAAAAATATCATACCCTCACCTTTCTTGAACACTTCCTGAACATCAAGCCACAAGCTATTTATAGTGGAGCCTCTTCCAATGGTTTCACAAGAGATGAAAGAGAGTTTTTGTCTTTTTGGCAGAAAACCAGACGGGAAGTACGTGAAACTGTAACATAGTAACTGATGTATGTATTGGAGAACTGGAAATCTTTACTCCTCAAACTACATGTGTGCATTGTTAAGTATAATTAGAGAACAGATGCTGACTTTCTACTGGCAGTAATTAGAATGCTTGGTTTTTTTTCTTTTTCTTTTTAAAAAGTCAGTGCTGTTACTAAATTCCACAGTTGTAACTTCATTTTGTGATGTGACAGTTTCACGAACAAGTATTAGATTAAGTGACTTTAACATTACTCAGCCTTTCTTTTGCACACCTATGAAATCTGGAAGCTAGATATCCTGCTTCTTAGGGTAAGCAAGTGCAACCTGGAAAGTACTGGAGTACTTGGAGCTTTCAAGTCAACAAACTAAGCATGTTTTCAGGTATTCAGCATGTGGCAGATGCTCGGGAGGACTCTTATATTTACTAATATAAGAGGTGGGCATCTAAAGTCATCTAAGCTCATCAGATCCTACCATAGAGAAAACCTAAATGGAATCACTTGTTATTTTAGAAAGACCACCACTAACTGGAAAAAAAACCCAAACAACTTTGTTCTTTCACACATTCTGGGCAATAACCAGTGCTTCACCTCCTCCTTGGAAGCGTTTTAGAAATAAGTAGGAGCCTTCTTGACCGATACAGCATGATTTTCAGCACATAGCTTCACAAAGATTTTCCAGAAAACATCTATAAATTAGTAGAAACACAGACTGATCTTCAATCCTTTCTTCCTTCTACCGTTGTAATTTCTGCTCTTACCTCTGGATCCACTTGGGTAACACGATAGTGAAAAGGACTTTCCAAGTTTTAAGAGATACATCAAAATCGGTTAGAAGCATGCTTCAAGTAAGGAAGATAATTCAGATCCTGATCTAGCAAAGCATTTACTAACTTCAGAAACTATGTCCTTAAATAATTTATTATCTATTCTACAGAAATTCACTACTTCTTGAAAGGTTTTAGTCAGCTAGGAAGCAAGAGTAATTAAATATCAGAAATATTAAGGAAGTGTCCTTTCACAAGTAGGTATTTAATAATCCTCACCTTTCTGGAAAGTAGGAACTAGCAGAAAAATCTTCAGATTTTTTTTCTTTTATATTGCATCACTATTTGTTCTATACTTAATGAATTTTACACTGAGAATATGGACTCAAATTCCATTTCACAAGTTGAATCACATTTCAAGCTCACAAATTTTCAGCTACTTCTTGTACAATCATTTAATGATCAAAAGTAATCACATTTATAAAAGAACAGATAACTGTGATTGAATGGATGAACTATACATAGATCCTGTCAGGCTGTGCTTTAAAATTCCCATTTTATGCAGCCAGATATCTCTACAGCAGAAGTCAAAATTATAAAACAGTCAGCGGAAGCTTGAGCTGTCTGCACTTCAACAGCCCAGTTAAAGATTTGAGGTTCAGTTGGGGGTCTTAATGATTAGATTTGACTATAAACTGGTAGGAAATGCCAGTCTGTGAGAAGAGGATAGTGCACCACAGCAGCATAGAAGTTTCAAGTTAAGGCTTTTTGTAATTCTGCACTGAACCACTTTGGACTACACTACAATCAGCGGTACTGTGTTGCACACAAAGAGTTTTAAGAGATTTAAGAGGAGAAACTCATATATCAGCCAGTACTACTCTAGTACTGGTTTCATCTGCCAGAGAATGATGCCCAGCTGAGCCCTAAGGGAGAGCATTCACACTTCCTGAATATAAGCCAGCAGCTAAAGTAAGTTGGGAAGTGCATCTGGTGATGTTGGAGGTTGTGTCTTGAAAGTAGCTGAACATTAGGATGAGGAAGAACAGAAAGGAATATAAGGTTGGAACCAGCAACTGGGTAACTATTTGGTTATCATAGTTCTAGATATTCAGCTGTACATAAGGAAGCAGCTAGAAAAGGGAAGTTGTCTTTTGTGGTGGATGGGTGATTGTAAGTATTCGCAATGGCAAAGAAGGAAATTCTGTGGAAGAAAAACTAACCATTTATTTATGTATTCCCCTAGCATGAGTTGTTGCAGTAGTAATTCTATGAAAGACAGCATATGTATTTTTTGTCTTTATACAGATATGCAGGAGCTAGTCCTATAGAATGGATGAGACCTGTTATTCAGTGTTGAAAAATATGGATGTGGTCTGCAGCTGTCTGACTGATAGCAAATAAATATCCTGATAAACAAAAGGCATTATAGTGAGAATGAAACTCTTTATTTTTCCTTGAAAAAGCATGCTTGTAGGGGCTTGTCATCACAAAGGAACTGTAATGGAATTGTGACTTGCTATTAAAGCCCAAGTAAGGAGACATAAGGTATCTGTGGAAGAAGCCTCTGAAAGACTTCCACAGTCTCGGTAGAAGTCTATGAAATCTAGTTTGAAAAGTCTATTTTATACTATGTTATTTTAAAAACTAATCTTAAACACGGCAGACCATAGCATTGTACTTCTGTTTTTAACTTAAACAGAGCTTGGGTGTTTTCCCAGCTTTACTTCAGCATTTCGTCTTTTCAAACAGCCTCTTTTTCAGGTTGGTTGTTTTGATTTTTTTGTTTGTTTGTTTGTTTCTTGCAGTCTGCAGGCGGCCTTTTTGACTAGAAATATAAGCTAAAAAATATTCTCTACTATTCTGTGTGTAATAGAAGTAGTAGACAAAGCCTCATCTGTGAGAGCTTAAGATACATGCATTTTAAATCTTTTTCAAATATGATTTCTCCTTGTTAAATTCTGGCTTTGACTTAACTAACCTCTTATGCATTGTCCTTGACATTCTTAAAAAATACTGATAATAAGTTATCACTCTGATTGGTGTCAGGGGAATATCTCATGTTGTCTAACTTCTCAAGGAGTCCATGTCCTTACTGTAAGTTAAATTTAGTTAATTCTCCTCTGTTTTTATTTCTTGTCAAAAGCTCAGTTAAATAGCTCATGTAAATTATTCACATATAATTTGCTTGGAGCTCTTTTCTTCATTTATTTGTAACATTTTGTACTCAAATGAGAGAGCTTACCATGAGCCTGTATACTGAGTACTAATCTATAAAGAACTTGTAGCAACATTAATTTCGTTTTCTCAATCACCTCCCCTGTTCTCTGCATTATTTTTTGAGAACTGTGTTGTTAGGAGGCTTTTAGGAGTTTAAGCTGGTCCTTCTATGTCTGCTTTGAAGTGTACATGTGTATATTTTATATTATTTGCTTTTTCCTATAACAAAAACATTTTAATTGGAGCTAGTTTGAGTTGGTTGTTACTTCTCAAGCTCTAGGAAATGTCGAAGGAAAAATAGCTAATAGGTTGCAACAAAGCCAGCTTTTCTAGGTTCTGTGTTTTCTTTCAAGTATCCTTTGATTATCCATTTCAAAATGCTGCTTTTCTATTATTATCTATTTATTTTTCCTTTCACATTGCTGATTAAACTTTTTTGATTGTGGCTCTATTTTGGGGTTTTTTCTTGTTGTTTTTAAACTCTGTTTATCGTCATTAAACTGGGTAGCTCCTTCCAGATATCATCTAAAGAATTCTGTACATTCTTTCCTTCCTTGTCAAGGTAGAAGTAAGAACATAAGACAGATGTCCACAGTAAAAATACATTGTTTATTGGAGGCGGTGTTTATTTTTTTATATAGATTTATTTTTTAATATAGATTTATTTTTTAATGTAATTATCAAGTACTTATTTTTTAAAAAGTTAAATCAGTTTTCCTTTTTCATTTGCACAAGCTAAAAAACCTCACCGTCCAACAGGGTTGAAAAGCTTTATGCCGCGTTATGAAATACATGTCAGGAGTGTAGATTTATATGCACAACATGTTAATGTACACATTGGTACCCGAAGTTATGTAAATAAACATTTTTCACAATTTCTTCTAAAGTATTTCAGCTATGCTTGTAGCACTGAATTTGAATTTATCTCAATTATAATGTGAACTCTGAATGGGACAATAATGGGAGAATGACTCTGTGCTGTTTTGCTCCTGATGCATTTTTGTTGCACGTAGCTATTTACTGCTTAGTAATGTGATCTCTAGTCATGAACTTGAAAGAATGGTGGTTCTAAGAAAAAGAGAGTATGAAAAAAATCTGCTATGCCATTTTCTGGTTGTTTCACAAAATCTGAAGTTGTGCATGTTAGAATAGAAAGATAAGAGCAAGAAGATAAGAGAAGTATGCAATTTCTTTGTACGTATCCCCAGTAGGCTGTCTTTTGACTTCCCATTTTTAGATATGAATTATTAAAATACATTTTTTTCATTAAAAAGCAATATTAATTTTCATTGCTTTTTATGAAAGAAGAGCTTTCAAATTTATTTTTTTACTGCATGTGGTAAACATGAGGCTAGCTTGGAGTTACAGGATTGGGAAATCAGGACTTGCTATAAATCTCTTCTTCCTGTGTTATTAATTCAAAATGGCATGTGAATGTGTTGAGAACCTACATATTTTTGCTTCTTGAAATTCTTGATATTCACTCTGTATCAGAATTAACCCCCGGGCAACAGAAGGCCTCAAGGCAAACTTTGACAGCAAACTGCATTTTAACTACTGCTAATCACCTGCCTGAAAATGTTCTATAGTTAAAATAGCCTTCGCTGTAGTTCTTCACATAACACCACTGTAATTACTTAACATGTTTCACACACAGTCTCTTGCTCTCTCTCCAAGGTACTTGTTCGGTTTTATTGTTCTCTGCAGCTCAAACAATATGCAGATGTAAAAGAATAAAGCAAGCCATGTGGGGATTATCAGTGGGTTTAAGTGTTAGTGCTTCATAACACTCCAAATTCTGAGAAATTCACACTAAAATTCTGAGAATGGCATAAGCAGTGTGCAGAAAATTTGAAGAAAGACACTGTTAAAGCAGGGGGCTGGAGAAGTTATCTAGAGGTGAAAAGTGCAGCCAGGAAAGTATGTTCTGAGCAGAAGTTTTGTAATATGACTGAAAAAAATATATAATGAATTCAGCTCCACTAACTAGAAGTACATTAAGGCTGTGTCTCATAATCATTGCGTAAAGTATTTTTAATTATTTCTGCCATGAAAGACCAGGCTTTTTGGCTGACCCTTTGTTGTAATACTCAGTGCTGAATTTTTCAGGACTGGAGGGAATCAAAACTATCTTTTCTCTTAGCTCTTCAAGTAACATTACCTTAATGTAGTGCTGGTAACATGCAGGCAAGTATAAATCTGTTAGCAGATTTAGAAGACCCAGATTTCCCACTTCTGGTAGTGCTCCAGTCACGAAGATCTAAAATAGTCTTTCATTTTTATTTGACTGCCAGGTCAATACTTGACTGTCACTGTGAAATTATTTTAGGTTAGAAATTAGAACTTCTTTTCTTTTCTGTGGTCATCCAGAAGAGATTATCTGTAGTTTTCCTTATCACCTGTGCTACGATCAAAAGACTGTTAAAAACATCTTATTGGGTTTTTTTTATGCTGAAAGGTAGGAAGTGATCTTCCTTACCTGTATGTGAAAGTCATTAAGCACACCTGTTGTAAAGCAAACTAGAGCAGACAGTACAAATGTAATCAATTAGCATTGCTTTAGTCTGGCAGCTTGTTAAAAGCAAATTGTTTTTGACTGTATCATTAAATAATTTGGTCTCACTCAAGTTAGCATTAAAACTCTCACTTGCTGGACCAGAATAAAAATGCCACTGATAGGGATGATAGTTAATTGTCTTTGTGCAACAGTTATACATGTTTTATATATAAAGATTACTATATATTGTCATTGCTCAATAATGGGTGACATGGTAGTGTGGAAGTTCTGGAGCAGTAGACACAACGGAACCCACAACAATTAAACAAAAGGAATATTATTTGTATTGTTAATGTAGAATGGTGGCTGAGAGATTCATAACTATCTCCAAATTCAAGTTCTCTTCCATGAGTGCTCCGGACAATATTTTCATACACTTTGACATTTTCCCTCAACAGTGTGTGATTTAATTATGAATGCAAGCTTTTATCATCTAAAAATCTGACAATCATTTACATTTATGATTATATAACTCTGGTATTTTCCATGTTCTGTGTTATTCCATGCTGCCTTGTCAACCAGTGTGACCTTTTCTCTTGACAGTCTGTGATTTCACTATGTATGCAGGTGATCACCGTTCAAAATCTGGCAGTCACTGATTTTTTATTGTAGTATTATCTTACTATCTGCAGTACTTCATATCATTAGTAATTTTCAGCCTGGTTTAGTAAGGAAACCTTAACTTAGAGGAAAAAGTATTCATTAGATGGAGTATCAGGATTTTGTTTTGACAACTGAATAAGACCAAAAAAATATTTTTGTTCTTCTTTTGGACCAAAGGTTATAATGGATTTCTTGCTCAATAAATATACTCTTTTTAATATATGTATCACTCTGTTTTGTCTTTACAAAAAACATCAGCTGAAATCGTGGAATGTTGCACAAGGATGTTTTTCCAACATACATTCTTACTTGAAACATAACACAGTGACTGTCTCCTATTTAATTTCTTACGGAATGAAAAACAGTTCTGGAATTTACCCAAACAGCTCATCATCTTGTCATTTATGTCTTCCTAAAAGTCCTTTTTCATAGAACAATTTGGGTTGCAAGGGATCTTTAAAGCTCATCAAGTCCAAACCCCCTGCAATGAGCAGGGACGTCTTCAACTAGACCAGGTTGCTCAGTGACACATCCAACCTGACCTTGAATGTTTCTAGGCATGGTGCCTCCACTACCTCTCCA
>Ga0181612_160270_pt1 | contig 16003 bp, 9 predicted proteins | sample HoacroProtozoa21_FD_119630 | JGI IMG/M metagenome (GOLD analysis project Ga0181612, IMG submission 119630) | Hoatzin crop microbial communities from Cojedes, Venezuel. Combined Assembly of Gp0051906, Gp0051904, Gp0051908
AAAAAGTCAAGCGTAGTTGGTGGATGAGCGTGTGACTGGGAATAGGAACTGAAGGTCTCATACTGGTTCTGAGTTTCAGTTTGACATTCATATGAGATTCTGCTGTTTCACAGCAAAGTTATTTTTAAACAAATGAACAGAAAATTATTAAAAACTTGATATTGTATAGCACTATTTTGAATTAATTTATAACCTCTTTATAGGATGAAAATACTACTTTGTAAGAAAGGTCAGTCATGAGCAATATGCAATGTTTTTGTTGGCCATGGATCTGCACATACAGAGTAACCTTCCAGTTTTCAAAGAAAATGATACCAAGGTTATTTCTGCAAAGTCTGAAAAATACTATTGGGGAAATAAATACTAGTGAGAAAAAAAAGTTTTAATCTATTTTTATTACGTATCTATTTATTTCTCTGTTTGTTTTACTGAAGGACCACCATGCAGCCTGTATAGGCAATAGGTTGTCCTGTGTGTGGATGCCTATGTAGGTTTTATCTCTTTTATTCTCTTCTGTCTTAGAATGACTCTCAAAGCGTTCTTTCAGCTTAAAAATAAGCCTGGCAAAATAGTGATTTTTTGCATTTCTAGGTTTCTCCTTTGACTGAGAATTTTAGAAGCTATTAGGGAAGGGCTAAAATATGTCTGTGACAAGAACTTGTCACTAGAGGTGAACTACTGTGTGCTCTGGTTCTCAATCAGGGAAAAAAGTTGAGTGGTGCAAACGTGTCTGTCAAGGTTATTTTGAATCTTGCAAAATTCTTGCATTTTATTTGTCAGGAATGGCAAATCAATAGAAAAAATTACTGCTGGTAAGCTGCAAATACATGCTGTCCAGCTATAGATGTTGGAGTTCCTGCACAATCTGTCTGAGAGTTAGGGTGATTCAGTCTCGGACATTTGGGAAGCTATTGTTAGACGCTGACACCAGTAGCGGGGAAATCCCAGCGGGTGCTCGCTTTGGCAGGTCTTTAATCTGAGAACTGCCATGTAGTGTTTGAATGGCAGGTTCAAGTGACTGAATGAGACTCAGACTATGGCTCTACTGATACAGATACACTGTATGTTCATCAGTTCAACTCAGGATAAAGATTGTCCCTTTAAATATATACTAATATTTTGTCAGTGAGGTGCTACCCTGACCATCTCTGTCCTTTACCTTCATTACAGAATTAATCAGAGGTCCTTCATGCTCGTGAATGAAGTTTATGTGAATCTCTTGTTCAGTTCTCGCTGCCCTTCTTCGGTGTTCTTCCTCCTTCTGTACTGTTTTGCTTGGCCACCTACTTCCCATGCTCTCTGGAGCTTCTGGGCACAGTTTTCCCTTCATCTCCCTGCTTTTTTTCCCCCCCAACAGTCCTTATTCATTGTGTGGTCTGACTGTGTTTCATTAATAAATATTCCACACAATGTCCTCATTTCTAGCCTTTTCCCACAATATAAAATTACTACTAATCAGTCCGTCTGTGGTACTCATTATTCATAAACATATGCATGCCACAGCACTGAAAACAGACTATCTGTCTTACTCAAGATCATTCTAGATCTTAAATAAAAGAGAGGTAACAGTGCAACATACTCAGGGCTTTGACAAACCAGCGAAAGAGGAAAAATGGATGATCACATGCACTGGGAATTTTCCATTCGGACACCTCATCCCAATATTGGCAGTCAAGAACATGCAATGGTCGGAGGACAGGAGAAAAAAAGTCCTATTTCTTTCTTTTGAAATGATCTGACGTTCCAGTGTTCAGGAACGTTCTGTTTTGGTCTTTACTTTCCATGCCTTCAGCTGTCTTGAAGCACAGTCAAGATAAAAACTGTCACGCTATTGTGCAGAATATGAAATAGTGGAAGCGGAAAGCAGAGGAAAAACAGAGGCAACCATTGTACCGACAGAAAATTAAAAGGAAATGAAGACTGCTTGTGGGCTTTACACTAGCAGATTATTTTCTCTGTTTTGCATTTGTTTCTCAATTTCACTTTACTACATCTCTACTCATTTAAATAAGTATATAATTTAGATAGACAAACTTTATATATCTCATTGTATAAAAGTTATGCTCCAGAATTGTTAATACTTGGGTTGTATAGAAGTATCTGTAAAACAATTATTCACTCAGAAATAGACTTTTACATTCAGAAAGGAATAACTTCTTATGGGTAACTTTGAGGTAAAGACTTTCAGCATCAATTTTTGGTATATCAATTTAGTTAATTACCTTTTAACAAAGGGACTACCCCTGAATTTAGCCCTGCTTCTCTTCAAGGACCCCTAGCTTTTAAGACTTGGGGTAGACATATGTTTAACCATAAAACCAGTGATTAGTAAAGAATCTCAACACACAAAGCTGATTCACCTGCCTCTGGAAAGTGTGTGGTGATTGGTAGCCTTGGTGAACCAAGCCCTGATAAACTGCTGTCTTCCAAGCTCTCCAGCTGGTGGAGGTAGGGGTGAGGTGGGGTCCTTGCCATCTGCCTCTCTTCAGAGCTATTAAGTGAGGAATTGCTGTGAGATCGCGCTTTCTCAGGTAATGACCCGACCTGCAAATCTCTGCCTTTGTGAGCTATAGCAGGATTTGGCCTGTGTCTGAAGGATGATAAGAGTACTGGCTGTTGAAGGGTGATATGTAGGGTTTCAAGAACAGTGCTGTTTATCATTAAATGTGAATGAAGACTGAGTTCCAGTAACTGAATTAACTTGTCTGTTTTGACTGCATTTGTTTTACTTAGGAGAGGTGGCATATGTAAGGATTGTTATTTTACTAAAGTGATGAATGGAAAGAGGAAAATCCTGCAGTAAACTGGATTAGTCTGAAATTCTAATCTTTGCATATGTGCAGACATTAATTGAAAAACTGGAGCAAAATTACTTTTAATACACCAAGTTGTATGATCTTTTTAGGGGGGGAGAGAAAGTCCTTGCCAAAAATAGTGTTGAATAATCAATGCTGAAAATCAAAAAAACCCTTACAAACAAATTAGCCTACTTTATCACCTGTCTATATTTGCTTAGCTATTGTAAAACTGTTCATTAAGAATCCTGCTTGACTGAAGTAATAACAAATAAAGGCAAGATACTGCTGGGCTCCAAAGGATTTAAGACTCAAAAAAGAGTCTTTGTGCACAAAAAGAGTGCACAAAAGATTTAAGACCACAAAGGACTTAATACTATATGATTTTCAGTCTTTGGTTATAATCTATGACTTCACATCAAGTGTCATACTTCATATATTTAAAAAAAATCTGAATGTTGCAGTGTCCTTACCACTTGTAAACAGAGAGTATTGTTCTTCATTCATTAGTTAAGAACTCTGTGTGTCATTATTCTGCTAGACAGCCTGATGATTAGATTAATTTGTGGTGCTTATTATTTAATTATTATGCTTCACATTTTCTTAACATCTTTGAATAAAGAAGTATCCTTTGCCATCCTTAGAGCAATTTGCTCTGATAAACTGAGTTTTTGGATATTATATTAGTGGCAAGCTATTTCTCATTAAATGATCTGATGTTTTCATCTCTGTTTCCTTGTTTCTGGTCAACCTTCTTTTCAACGTTCTCCAATGATTACAATAAAATTTCAGGGTCTGATGTAACCTTCATCCTTTTTGTGGCAATGTATTTTTTTAAAAGCTGCAAAAAATTAAAGCTGATTTTCTTTTCCATGAAAGTACAGTATTTGACTTCAATACTTGGCTCAATTGTTCTCCGTCTTGATTGGTAAAGTTACAGATCCTTTACTCTTCGTGGCACATTCTCCTCATTTTATGTTGAAATAAGCTATTGCAACTTCGCTCTGTCACTTCTGGTAATCTCTGAAAGAAACTTGTTAGAATATATTTTCCAGGTATTGATCTATATTCCCAACGTTATTTCTGCTACAAGATTGCATGTATCTGTGAGATTAAAGAATTTAATCTTTTCCTTGTAAAAATAACTGTCATAGTTCCTTCGCTATCTAAAAATAGAAGGCAAAATTTAAGTTATCAATACTAGATTTAATCAATGTTACTAGTATAATTTTCTGATAAGCTTACTTGTAAGAGTAAGAGTCTATAATAAGTCACAGAATTTTTTGTCTCTAGCAATTACACACTAATTTCTTACCCTGCTTCAACCAGAATGATGTTATCAAAGTCAAAAATGTGTGATAGAAATGCCTTTAATCTACAGGGACAGTGAAAGGGGACTCAGGTGGATCTCAGACAGGATTTCACAGGGCTTTTTTTTGTCTAGGAAATGATGGCAGCCAGGCTCTGTGGTTTGACACAGCATTAATTATATATTTAACTAAAGTTAAAAAAATACATTGTTAGTTCATTCAGTTTAGGACTTGGCAAGAGAAGGAAAAGAAAAAAGAAAAAGGGTAAATAGGAATGTTTCTCTGTATAAAACAGAGGAACTAGCTATATTTCATGCTGAAAATACGTTTTCTCAGCAATTCTTGCACGCAGATTGCTAAGCATTGAACTCACTGTATGCTTACAGATTATTTGAAGAAAAGCAAGGAGGCTCAGGCAAAACATTGAACTGTTCCCTTGAAATATCTTCCAAGCCGTCTTCGGCTCTGCACCGATCTCCTCACTGCTTCCCATGGAGTGTGTTGCCAGGGCATTGAGACCCACAGCAGGCCGTGTGAGCTGACGGAGCAGTAATGAACGCTCTCCTTGTGCAATTCTGGAGCTAACCCACTTCGCGCGGAGAGCCGAAAATGGGCTGTGAAGCGAGAGAAGTTGATTGAAATGTCAGAGTACTCGGAGCCCTGTGAAGCTCCTGCAGAAGAGACTTTTGTGGCAGAGGATTGTTGTGACAAAGGAGTCCCGCTGTGTGAAATTTGCAGCTATACCTTGTGATGAGTAACCACATATTAGACCCAGCAAAATTCATCTCACTGCTCACATCACGAGACATTAGCAGGGAATATTGCTCTAAAGTCAAATTGTTCTTCTTAACCACAAGCGTGCTTTTAAAATCAACATATTTCTGTGAAAGGATTGGCCTGTTTTTTGAGCTTTGAAGTCCATTCACGAGAGGGCCACGTTTCTGAACTCAAAATAAGAAATTCAAATGCAGAATGAAGTAGCACATACAGCAGAAGCCAGGGGCGATCTATGCAGCAGAAAGAAAAACAAACTGAGCTGAGGTCTCTGTGGGGTCTGTGGCTGCAGCTAATAAAACTAAAGATCTGGTAATATATTCTGTCTGTTTTCTGAATAAGTAACTAAAACAGTTAATACCCTCAATTTGTTGCATTGACCCTGAATAATGCAGTAAATTTGGAGTTTGATCTTCTAGCTGAATCTACTCTTTGCAATGAATTTTAAAAATGTGTTTTCTTTGTTTCTTTTGAAATAAAAAAATGGAAGCAATCTTGACATTGATCAAATAAGAAATACCAACATGCATATGTATTTTCTTGCATAGTGGTTGATTGAGATTTGGAGCCAGGAAATAGTTTGTTATATCTGCACTGAGAAGTTGGAATCACACTTAGCATTCATTTCTCTTTGATTTACAGAATATGATGAACTCGGTACTTCATGGAGAGATGGGTAAATGAATGCATTCAGGTTTTTATTTGTTTGGGGCTTTTTTTTTCCTCTGTTTATTGAGCACTAGATATAGCAGGCAGTTCTGCTTCCACCAAGAACATGCAGAAAAATCTGTATTTGAAGTTGTATGCTTTCTGCTTAGAAAGAAGACATCTTCCCTGAGGAATGGAAGCAACCCTGAGGGTCAGAAAACTAGGGCTCATATCATATTGAGACAGCAGGTGTTTTAGGGATTTGAGGAGGAGCTGCAGGGTGCACCTTCCTGCCAGCTCTCTGCACACCCCTGAGTGAGCAGTGATAGAAAACTGTTGGCAGCTGCTCTCCAGCAGTGGCCCTCCAACCTATTTGATGGACTTTGGTTATCAGGAGGTGCTGCTGGAAAGAGAGTTATGTATGTCAAAGCATGCCATAAAGTGAACAGTGTCTGTGTCAGGTACGTGTGCTGGTCCCTGATGTCTTATGGCTCTTGCTTGGCTGAGCCCTGAAGCAGCGGAAGCGCTCAGTGAGGTGTTGAGGGTCTCCAGACAGGCTCACTGGCTGCACCATGCAGTACAGCTAATTCAGAAACTCTGATCTTTCACAGGCAAGTTTGACTGTGCCAGAATAGGTGCTGAGTGGCCTCTTGAAATCATCCTTTTTGCAAGAAGAGCAGCTGCAGTGAACCTGCTGGGTCGGAGCCCAAGTGCTTCTGCTGAGGGAGCAGTTGGTGCAAGGTCGTTGGATGGAAGGGATATTTGTATGCTCTCCCCCGAATGCGTTACTGCAATTTGGGGATACTTCTAGCAGCATTGCTGCTGGATTGCAACAAGACTTAAAGAGGATTAAATGCATGAGGAAGTGGTAGGGAAAGCTTGGTCAGGAGGAGTAAATAAAGCAGGGGGGGTGTGCAGCAGGAGAGGGTACAAAACAAGTGTGTTTCTATATTTGCCTCTGGCTGACAGAGGCAGCTGGGGCTTTAAACTGCTCAGAGCAAAACTTGTGCATGGCTTCACAATAACCAAAGTTAGGGTGAACCTGAAGTTTTCTGTAAACTCATCTCTCTCAGATCAGGTTATGGGCTTCTCCAATATTATTCCTACTCCAACTCCAGAAAAATTCATTACTTACCTGACTGCTCAAGCTGCAAGCTACCACCATAACAAATTTCTCTTAACCTGGCACATCGGCTACAAGTGTGCTGGAGGAACGAGCTATTTTTTTTTTTGGTTTCAATTTGGCACTTAAGGAAAACTTGAGAACAAGCTAATATCCAACTTGCTGAAGGAAAGTGTCTGTCACAGACATGATAATGAGAATTACAGATGCAAAACCTGACTAGATTTTCAGCTTTACTCTCACTAGTATAGGAGAGAAAAAGCCTATGCAGCTGCAAATTATGCTGGCATCTTGTCAAGAGCTTAGAGCCCATGCTTACCTTGGATGAAATGGGGGGAAAAGAGCAATTGCTTTTCTCTTGCATACAGAAATGTACTCTGTCCAGAGTAGAGATCCCAGCAAACAGCTACCCGTATTCAAACCCTACCAAAATTCCTTCAACCCAGATGAATGCCTTTGTGTGGTAGGAGAGACAGATTTTAGTAAAGTTTGAGAACTTGAGTTGGAAAACCATGGATTGATTGTGTATTTCTGGATATCTCTCTGTATTGTCTTTGCTTTATTTGCCTTTAAATGTTTGTGATAAACCTTAGAAAACATTTGGCCACTCTGTCTTCCTCTAATCACATCTTGTTGCAGGCAAACTTCTCCAGGATTTGGGCTTAGCTTGGCTATGAGATGCCTCAGTTTGGATGCTGTTCTGAAGTCGTCAAAACATCCTAGATCAGCCAAAATTTGCTTGAGAACTGTTGAAAACAGACTGTCTCATGAGCTTTCTAATGTTTCTGGCTTCCAGTCAGACTGGAAATGCCATGGAAACAACACTTGTGGCAGTCCAGCTCCTGGCTGCTACCAGAACTCAACATTTGAGCAAGGAAAAATGGCACATTAATAGAAAACAAACTGTTCAAAGCGCAGCAAAGACTCAGGTGTGGTTTTAGGTAAACTCGAGTAGTTCTATGTTTGGTCAGACCTGATTTGCCTGTGTCTTTTTCATTTAGGAAGTGGTGCCCCCATGGAGTTATTCTACTTCAGACATGTTTTTTCAAAAGTGCTCAGTGCTGACCTAAATCTGTGTTCTTTAAAGCTGGTGGGTAGAGTTTGGATTTCAGTGGGAGCTGAATATGTTGAAAATCATGCTCTGACTACATTTTTGATCAAAGGAGCTTCCACCTCATGTTGCTGAAGCAATGTGAACAGATGATATTCAAGTTTCACTGCACTGCCTGTGAGATGGGCACTTCTGTGGGGTATGCTCTTCAGAAATCAAGCAGCTGTGACTACTTAAACCTGTTTTGTCTCCTATTGTCATCAGAGAGGAAATCAAGGCATTGAGAATGAATGTGCTTGACACCCAATTTGATTCTTGAGAATCTGCAACTTGAGCTGAAAATCAGCAAACTTCAGGTTTCTTTCTAAGAACTAGAAAATTCTAGATTGGGGAAGTTTAAAAGGATCTGATTTTTCAAGGAAAAGCAAAGTGATGAGCAATCTATTTGATACGTATTGTGAGATTGATTGAATCAATATGAAAGTTGCTGATTCCTTCACTAGAGGCTTCTCCTTCCCATACGCCTTGCCCTGCTGTTGGTCACATGCAACTGGCATAAACTTTGAGCAGATCAGTGTATTTTGCACCTAGTTGAGGAATTTTTAACCTCTTTTGGTATGAGGAAGGCAGGATTTAAACAGGAACATTGTCTTTTCAAAAAACAACAGGGGATACTTCAGATGTGGGCAGCACTTAATTATAAGCAGGGCCAGCGCTCAGTGTAGCCTCTCCTGGGTACCTCAGCATCAGCAGAGGTAGCACAAGGTCATGCATCTCCCCTGACTTCAGTGGGATTGCCCTGATTTGCTACAACTGTGAACCTGTTAGACCAAAGATGCCGCCTTCTTCCATGGAGAAAGAAAATATTATGCTTTCAGGCGTAGTGACCTAGCAGAAAGTTTTTTATGACTGGCGCATATTTTTGTGGGGATACTGAGAAGCCGGCACTCACATAAAACAAATGCTTCGTGGTACAAGTGATTCCAGCAGTGTTTGGTAAAGAGCTGGATGCTGTAAATGAGTGGGTTTGGTAGAAGCTGCACGCAGTCGCCGCAGCTCTGCTGACCCAGGATAACTTGTTTTACTGGTGGACCCTTCAAGCAGGAAGCCTGGGTTAGACCTATGGTGGTACTGCTGTGCAGCTCCATGCCACTCGCTATGCGGAGGCCTTTAGCCAACTGCACGGTACCCATGGCCCAAGCTGCAATTCCCTTTATACTGATTTGCCAAAACATTTACTATTCCAACCTGAACATTCAAAATTCTGCTGGTTCAGGGTGTCATGTTAAAAGAAATGGTTTGCAGTAATGACAGGAAAGCTTTTACAGCTGATTGAGGTTTAAATGATTTAAATAGCTTAAATGTAACGTAAATACAGTTTGAAAAGAAAACCAAGGAGTTGAGGGAAAAAATGTACATAATATTAACACCATCTGACTTACCTAAAACATTTAAGTTTCCTGAATAATAGATCAAGCTGGGGCTGAATGCCCTTTGCCTTGCTTCTTTTCCACCATTTCTCTCTGAGGATGGATTTGTGTAATATTTGCTTGCTCATAGGATGTGTGGACTGGCTTCACTCAGAATTCAGGGTACCTTAATGGAGAACTTTGCTGTACACTGGCTTTACATCTTTTGCGTTGTTGTTTGTTGCCTGTGTTAATGATACAGAACACCTGACTTTCAGCTAGGGTAAACTATATAAATGAAAATTGTATTCCAAATATAATTCTCATTATATAATTTTAAGTGTTTTTTTCCTTTCCTTGGGGTCATCTTATCCAGAAATGTTACATTTACCTTCAAAATTCTAATTAATTTTCTCAATTGAATAAAAACTCTTAAAAACATTTGTATGTAAATTCTAATGGAAAAGATCATGACGGTTTGTCAAAATATGCAGCTTTCCACTGAGCTTGCATTTATGCTTCTTTCATTTTTCTTTTTAACCAGATAAATATCATGTGGAGAGAGAAAGAAGAGAAATCAAGCTTTCGTGTTATGATATTACAGATCATTAATCTATGATGTGATGTTATCCTACAGTTTGGAACTGGGTATATTCTTCGCTTACAGCAGCACATTTCAGTCTTCAAAAATAAAATGTGCCATATCAGGCAAAATTCTGCATGGCAATGTTGTAGGTATATTCTGTCTTGCACACTAGTGCTCATATACTGTTGGAGAACTGACAAATTCTTTGAATAAAACAGTTGTCAACAATTCAGGAATTGCAGTAAACATGGAAATTAATTTTAATGGAAGAAATTCTGAGGTGTCCAAGCTGTATAAAGATGCACTCTGTATGCTAGAAAGATTGGGATGACTTTTTGCCATCCAGAATGTGATATCTGCTAAAAACATATGATCACTGTTTCATGCTTTTTTAACAATAATTTGAGCTGATACTGTTGAATCCCATAATGATCTTGTAACCTCATTCCAATCCACCTATTCTTCCATGTGTGTAGTGCTAGGGGACAAGTGAGACTGACTCTTCATGACTGCTTATCTTCTGAGCCCTGGGGACATGAAATGCTGAATTATAGACAGAGTGCTTAGCACCTTGAGGGACCAAGTCCTTCATCCCAGGGATATCTACAGCACAGAACTGGCAAGTATGTTGCAACAATTTTGTGGTTTTTCATTTGGGTTTTATAGAAGACCTTTGGTATTCTCAAAACGTCTAGTTTTGAATATTTTTCAATTACTTTCAGGATTTCTTCTGCAGTTTTGCAGGAAGATGATTAGTTATAGCAACTGGAAAGGGCATGAAGATTTATTCAGGCATAGATTCAAGAAGTGCAAATGTCAAAAAAGAAGTTGAAGAAAGCAAATGTAAGAACAATCCAAAAGAGAGCAGCCATGGTAACAAGTTTACAGTGCTATCTGTTCTGCAACTGCCATCCTGTGTGGTGATACCATCTAGAATTTGATATGGATGGATAAGCTGCTTTCTCTCTAGCTGTGTTGAAGATAAAACGTATAATGCAGCATGTATTTAGGGAAATATCTTGGCCCAACGTGATGGTTGATAACTGAGATGGAATTTAATTAAATTTAATTTCTTGAAGTTATGTATTTGGGAGATTGGGAGAAAGTGAATGGACAGAATCAAAAAGCAACAGGTCCATTGTACATGAAAGCTCCCACATTTCAGGTTGCTATCAACAGAAGCATGAGATTGTTTAACTTTGCTAAGCACTTTTGAAAAGAATGTTACTTTGAGATATTTAAGAGTGACTGAGAGAACAAGCTCTTTGCTGTGAAGTCTTAACCACAATTTTCATGTAATTGATGCTCACAGAGCACAGGTCATGTTGTCTTCAAAAAAATGTGTATGGTACATGGCAAAAAATCATGCTGTTTAGTCTGTAATTTTTTCATTTAGAATAGAAACACCTTTTTTCTTTAAAACAAGTTTCATTATTTTTACAGACAGATTGGCTGCTTAATTGTTGGCGAACTCAGTGTGTGCTGTGTGGGTGGGTATGTTTCTGGAAAGAAAGATCTTGTTTAAACACTAAATTCCAAAGCACTTTTCACAGGAGGAAGGCAAATACACCGTAAGGAGACTAACTCATTGCGCCAGTAAACAGCCACAGCTGAATTAGCCATTGTGGGTATATGGAAGCTGAACTACTGACAAACATGTTTCTTATGGACAATGCTGAACAGTGTCATGTTGTGCATTTTGGAGCTGAGAAAGGCAGAGTCTTGGTGGCCATGGCCCATGAGCAGTGTTGTAGTGGTCTGTTCTTCAGTGTGAGCTAGCAGTGCCTCTCTTTACCTTTTTCCTTTGACAAGGACCAAAAGCTCCACCTGTGACATGGTTGCACATGGTCTCACTCTTGCTCCAAGGTCAGGTTGCCTACCTCAAACCCTAACTGTTCGTAGTCTGGACACTGTCCTGAGCTCCAGGGTCAGTAAAGGTCTTTAGTGTATCTCTAAGGACTGGCCTTCCTGCCTCTAGTTCCCTTTTTTGCCTTCTGCAATTTTACAGTTCTTTTACCCCAATGTCCTTCTGGTCTGGCTTTAAATAATCAAGTCTTCAGCTATTTACAGCTGTGAAGCACTTTCTCTTTGTGAACTCACACTTACTCCCTCTTCTGTCCGGTATTAAATGTAAAATGAGGGTTTCTCAAAAATTATTTCAAAGTTCTTGTAAGTTATTTCTACTTATAAAACAGTTAGTCCCAAGCTCTGCACAGGCCTGTACTGGGAACAGAAATGCTTGGATGCTGTTTGGAGCAAGAGCAGGTTGTCTTTTTTGCTCTGTTCATGTAAAGCCTTGTGCTCTTGCAGCTTTTGTCCTTAAGCACCACTCCTATGCAATGCGGTGAGGCATGCACTGAAGGAGGGATGAGGATTTGAGAGCTGCTGTTGGTTTTCAGCAACCATAAATAAAGTTGTTTTGGTCTTCAGGTAAAAGCTGCATTTGAGAGGAAACAAATCTTTACCACTCCCCTTCAGCAATGAGCGTAAAAACTGCATTGCGAGTCCCTTTAACAATCATATCAAAGGAAATAAGCTGTGTAATGTGTACTGTCCTTGCAATCTGTATGTAAGAACTAAGGGTGACATTGCAGTTTTTCTTTCACATCTACCTTTTAAAATTTGGCGTAGTCTGTCGAGCTGGCTATCAGCATCCTGAGTTAAATTGAAGGTTTTGACAGAGGATAATTTATGGATGGCAGATGCAGCTTTAGAGGTTGCAGTGTGCTATCTTTCAGCCTGCTTAACACTGAGGAAGGAGAAGCCTATTTGGAAAGCAAAGATGACACAGCCGGACAGATGAACAAACCAGTCAAATACAAGGCACTCCGTGATGCATTTTCAGCCACCCTGGGACGGACGCAAGTTCAGATCAATGATACCTGATCTATATAGGTTCTTCTGTAGCAGATGTGCTATAATATGTTAGAAATTTAAGCATGATCATAGTAAAATTATCTGTGGAGGTGCTTATGGCTTTATCAGAGTAAAAATTCAATAATCGCAGATGCAATTGAACATCGGGTAGAAACTGTAAAGTACGTACTTGTAGAACAACTGGGAAGGAGCAAGTCAAGGAAATTTGTTGAATGGGATATATTGATAATATGCTTCTTTTTCAGTGTAAGGTCAAGTTTTTCCATTGGAAAAATGATCATTAAGATAGAAATCCAGCTAGTTGTGCTTCTTATTCATTAGCTCAGGCACTATTTGTAGCTGTATAGTATGACAATTTGGATAGCAATTCAAGAGGTAGGTATTTTGCAATATCAGTTTAGCATGGAAGTTTAAGCAATGCCCCTTGCTTCTATTTACCAGCTATTCTGCTGCATGGATGCTAATCTCTGGCTGTTTCAGCTAGTAATTCATTATTCTGACGTTTCTTTATTCAACTTATTCCACCTTCCATCATTTGGGCTTGCAAAGTGACGACTTCACCACATGCATCTATGAAGACAGGTAAGAACCCAAGGTCTTTTTGCTTGATAGTTTACTTCTTTCAAGGTGCCTGGGGCATGTAGAATTTTTAATCATTTTCTCAATCTTTGTCAAACTGGACTGAAAAACGTGTGTAAGACCCTGGCATCTAAAGTGTGACCCAAGCAACTGGGAGCACAGAGGTGGAATCAGACTTGCGTAAACAAAGATATGGACCACTAATATATTACACAGATGCACTGATGAGAGCTTTTAGCCTGAAATTAGATGCAAATTTTCTACTGTGCTGTTACTTAATGTTTGATTTGATAGTTGTCTAGCTGTAGTTAAACGGATACAATATTTAGCACTGCAACAACTGAGTAAAAAAGATGACTGACTTTAAACAACAAGATGTATAGACACAAGGTTCAAATAGGTACTCTGGAGCAACTAGGAATATTAGCAACTTGTGAAAGCCAGTCACAAAAAGAAACTCCCAACAAGGTGTTTGTTTATACTATTAGTCACACTTCATTATGTTTTATTAAACAGATCTGTAGTGAAAACCAAAGGATAAACTCTTAGTGCTTATTTCTATGCAGTAACTATACAACAAGTACAACTGAAGTAACTGGAGCATGAAAATATATGGGATTTTTAACTTATAGGGTGATTAATTCTAACATGAGGTTTTCTTTGTAGACTAAAAGATATTTCCATATTTCCCTGCTGGCATTAAGCAGTCCTAACAATCAATACCACAGGAAAATATTGAAATCCTTGATATGGTATTTCCATATTTCAAAGTTAGCTGAGTCAGGAAGAAGATTGTTTCTGAGCACGTGATTGTTTTATTGTTCTTGTAATGACCATTTCCAGGATATTTACAGCTCTGAAATCCATTCTGTTGTTAAAGAGGTGCTAGGAAGTAATTCATTAGGAAATTTAGATTGTGCATATAGCTGTGGGGACCACTGAAAAATCAATTTTGTGAAGTCTTGTATGGGATTTAACACTGAAACTCCAGATTTATGCTGTATTGAACCATGTCTTCATGCAGATTAAAGGTACAGAATAAATGTTTCATCTTTGCTTTTGCTTGCACAGCAAATGGATACTTCATTTATGAAAGGTGAACAGAGAATGTCTTCCATGTGACACCATTTTTCTGTTCCTCAGATTTCCAAGCACCTTCACTTGCAGTTACTAAGACTTCAGACTTTACTGCTCGGAGAGCATTGGGGAGAGTCCTGACAAAACTCTTTTAAAGTTCAGTTGAAAACAGCATTTCAGGCTGAAAAACAGAAAATAATTCCGAGTACACTGATAGATGCAGTTTGGGATTTTTTTTTTCATGAACAAAGTGTCCTTGATGCCTTTATATAGCTGCTGACAAAGTGCCAGTTAAACTCCAGGGACAAGAAATGTCTTTTTTACTCTTTTCAACACCGTTCTTGTTGCAGTAATGTTGGAGTTAGTCAGGGAGGAGCAGATCATGAGTCTCTCTGCTGTCCCAGGATAGTAAGCATCTCAAAAGCTAGCTCACCTTTAATCTTGTGTTCAGGATGGCAGTGAAAGATCAAATTGCCAGCTTCCAATTCGTGTGACAAAATTTCTACCTTAAGAAGAACTTAATTTTCATGAAAGATTTCATTAGATGTTGCATCATCCTCTTGTTGTGCTGATGGTCTGGAATTGAGCAGTGATTTTAGATGAAGTCCTTGTCTTCATGGCATCACTTTGCATCAAATACATCATTGAATCTGTGGTGAGTTTTGTGCAGTTATAACGGGAAGGATATTTGTGTCCAGCAAACTAAGTAAGAAAAAGCACTGGAGCAAATAGAAGTGAAGTCACATGCATGCTTGAAAGAGAGCTACAAATAATCAGACTGCTTCTGTTTTTGTTCCCTCCAGGTTTGCAAAGGACGTGATAGCTGTCTCCTGGCAGGTAGGTGTGTTTTTCTCAAAGAAATTGGTACACAGGGCTGGTAACTGCACCTGAATTTATCTCTGCAAATTATTTCAATACTGTGAGTCCCAGTGGAGGTTTGAATGGGTCATGCCATCGAATCTGGTTAGGGACATCACTGTTCAAAATCCACTGCTCCTAAAAGGGGCAGAAAAAGCATTAGGAAACTAATCTCGTAACTATTCTTTTGCAAGATTAAAAGCAAAGAGCAAGAGTCGAGGCCAGAGGGACACTTAGAATGGCTAATGCAATTTATAACTTGTTCACTCTGCTTTGCTGTCTTGCTAATTTGTTTGAAGATGTTTCCTGATCCTGTCATCTAGATTTAGCATGCAATTCACCTTTCAGACAAATAGGAATTTTCCACTGCTGATGGAGCGGTGGGAGAGCAGATGGCTGAGGGCTGGGAAAGGCGGTGGCTCCTCAGTGCAGCAAGGGAGAGGGTGCATGCGACACCATCCCTGGAGCCAGGATCCCTTCTGGGAGGAGTGTGTTCAGGCATATTTGGTTTCTGGTTCACTTATGCTTAACAAATAGTTTGAATTGCCTTGGAAGTGCATCAGTAATGCCATTAAGATGAAGGGAAGTACAGCTGCTTAGTGCTGATCTTGTAAGATCTCTGATCCTGGGTAAGAAAAATAATCAGTAGAACTGAAATGAAATTTTAGTTGGAGCTCAGTACACGCTCTCAGATGTGAAGTGCACTTCTAAAAGTACCTCTTAGTCTTCTGTGTGGATGGAAAGCTCTTCATTAAGTTTTCTTCCAAATAATGCATAAAATGAGCTACATGAGGATACTGTAATTTTACTCTAATTTAACTCTCGCGTTCCCTTGATTGTTGTAGAATCATAGAATGGTTTGGGATGGAAGGGACCTTAAAGATCATTTGGTTCCAACCCCCCTGCCACGAGCAGG
>Ga0181612_170741_pt1 | contig 16002 bp, 9 predicted proteins | sample HoacroProtozoa21_FD_119630 | JGI IMG/M metagenome (GOLD analysis project Ga0181612, IMG submission 119630) | Hoatzin crop microbial communities from Cojedes, Venezuel. Combined Assembly of Gp0051906, Gp0051904, Gp0051908
AGGCGGGTGCGGTTTGCTGCGTGAGCCGGGGAAGAGCCCTTGCTGTTGGGCGTGGGGAGGTTTGTGCGGCGGGACTGAGCGTGCCGCGGCCGTTCTGCGGTGGGAGCCCGGGGAGAGACTCGCCCTGCGCACCGGTGCCAGCGCCGCTCCCCACTCGGGTGTTTGTAAGGCCTGTTACTTTCTCAGATTTCCCTGGAAAGCCCACAAATACTCATTTTTCTTCCCCCTCTTTTTTTTTTTTTTCACTTCAAGGCCATTGATATCACCACCGTGGCATAATATTGGTGGGGTTTTATGGCAATGCTGTGTTTTGTGTGCCGCGAGGCGCTGGACGCGGCTGCAGGACCTCACGTTGCACGCGATGCTCATGGGGTTCACTCCAAGTGTTGTTTTCTTTTCACGCTTCAGCTGTGTTGTAGCAACATAATAGTGCAAACAAATACAGCGTGAAATTAGTGTTCTAAATGTAAACATTTAGAAAACCCAAAATGTGAAACCTAAAACGTGAAACCGTGAACCTGCCCCAGTGATTGACAGAACTGCCTGTGCAAAATTAATCTGGATAAAATGCAGTGTGTGTGTAAGTGCTGGTAGGATTTGGGCACGAAATAGTGAAAGTATCAGTCATTGTCAGCCTGAATAGGTTTGTTTCATGGTAAGACCAGATTTTCTAGGTTTGTTAATTTTAAAGCTGCTGATACTTCTAGTGCCAAATTTGGATTTCTTGGTAGAAATAAATGTTGCCAGAAAGTAATAATTTTTAAATTAACTTCCAATAAAAATACAGATTTCATACTTTACGATGTGTGTTACCCAGACCTTGAAGCACCAGAACTTGCATGTGAAACAGTTTATAAACAAAACTGAGTGTTTTAATTATTCTAATGAAGTGGATGAAGCAGAACAGGAAAATGGATTGCTTCAATAAAAGAAGACTGGTTAGAATATAAAATTTTATGGAATATACAGATTTTATGGGATTTACTTGCAAATATTAAAGTGTTATGACTGATTTTTAGAGAAAGATGTCCTATTCCAGTGTGAGCATTTCAGTAGGTAATCACAGTTAGAACATTAGGTGCGGTTTGATATTTAGTTTTAATTACAAAATTCTTGGCTGTGCTGAAATGTCCTGTGAGAAAATCTGTGGAGTCGATGTTTCTTGGTGTTACTCCGTTCTCAGCCTGTAAAGCTACAGTCCTTGCTGAAACCAGTGGCAGATCCCCACAGCTGTCGGCGGGAGCAGAAGCAAGGCCCTGCGTAGCCTCAAATATTGCATATGAAAATGGGCTCCAAAGCAGACATTCAAGGAAATGCTTTAAGCTTTTTTTTTTTTTTCCTTTTTTATTCCTCCCGCCCCCTTAGTTTTTCATGTGGGAGGAAGGCTAGTGCTGTACAATAGTGAGATGTGCAGCTTTTGTGGCTTTGATTGGTTGTTGGGTTTGTGTTTTCTGCAGGTCTCTCCTGTTCTGCGGTCCCCTAGGCTAGGCGGAAACTTGTGGGAATGTGCTTGAGAAGGAAGTTGAACTTGCACTGCAGAGATACTAATTTAAGCTGACTCTGTTTTCAGAACTCCTTGTGTGGTTTTTATGTCAATGCTGACTCAACTGTTATCTACACCAGACTGCTCCAGCCAAACCTTTCTGGTGTCTACATGTATCAGAAATGAATTAAAACAAATAGGTTATTTTTTTTATTAGCGATTTTCTGACTATGCTTTACTTCAGTTTTTCAGCTTCAAAAATAGGTTTCTTAGTCTCAATTTTATCTGTGAAAGGGGCCTTGAGGAAATGAATAAGCATTTATAAACTCTTTAAGATCATCACTGTAACACCGCTGTGAAAATACAGTATAACATGACTGCATAGCTATGTTAAATTTTCCTCTGACTTTGTCCTATTTATTTTCAGAATATGCTTGAAGAACTATTAATTCATAAGCCTGACGATCCCATTGAGTTTATGATAAACCATTTAAAGCAAAACAACGATGATGGTAAGTGAAAACTGAGACACCATAAATAGTTCAATTCCGTATTTGTAAACAGCTGTTGAAAGCTGCGCTTCAGTTGGCAAGTGATGGATAAAACTTTTCAAATGGTGTCTTGAGGGGAAAAAAAAAAAGAAAAAGGTGAGCGTTTTGGAATAGTTATAGGTAAGATGCTTTTAATTTCTTTTTTTAGTGGGTAATCTAATAAAAAATGCACTTTAACAGTTATAACAATGAAACCCTCTAAGGGAATAACAAAGAGTTCTAGTGTATCAATTATTAATGCGTTCTGTGCCCCATCTGATATTTCCTGTTGTCTTTAAGCTCGCTAATTACTCCTTTTGTCAGGTGTAAATTTGGTTTCCTATTCTACCTGGGCTGGCAGATTCTCTGTTATTTTGATTAGTTAGTTACTAGCTGCTGTTAATGAGTTCCACTGCTCAGTGGCATCTCAGATGAAGGAACAGTGAGCATGCCTACTTGCATGTGTAACAAAACCTGGTAAATTGAATAGGAAGTCTGTATTCCGCACAATAAAAGCGTGTACCCTCAATCAAATTATTTGATTTACAAACCGTTCACCCTTAGGCAGATTATATTTGGATATGCACAACGGAACTATAATTTTTGTTCTGCATGAGCTGTCAAGGATAGATGGTGTCATGTTGCTTTGATGTTTCTTTAAAACCATAGTAAACCATTATGAAAGTTCTGCTGCAGCATCAATGAAATCATTATCATTAGAGGTACTGTGAGCTCTTAGTGGTGATGATCAGATGGATGGTGATTGAAATGCTGCTAAATATAAAAAAAAAAAAAAAGAAAATCAGATCCTGAAAATTGTGTCCAGCCTTTTCTGATGTGGGCAGCATGAATAATCAATCTGTTTTATAGACCCATGGAAAATACGCAGAAGAATTTCATGCAGTTTGATAGCATGCAGATAAAATTTTTTCACAGTGAGCTAACATTTGTCTGTAAGCTCCACAGTATTATTTGAACAGAATTAGGCAGGTTTCCATTTCATGACTTCAGTACTTAGAGGCTAAAGATAGAACTACAGCAGTTGTTTGTCAAAGGAAAAATGCTGTCTGCTTTTGGTCTGGAAAAACCTATTAAGAAAGGGAAGGCACTCCAATTAAAATTAAAGCCAAAATGTTGTTTTAAGAATAAATTATGTGGAAAATAATGTAGCAGAAATCTGTAGCAGAGTTGATTTTACTTTTTGATCATGGTGGAAGGTGCTGACTATTTAGAAGAAAAAAAAACCTTATTAAAGCCATCAGTAAAGTGATGAATTTTCATGATCTTGCCTTGCTAGACAGTTTTAGCCCTAGAGAAAATTTCAAACAGAGATGTGTGGAAAAGAAGCATAGCATCTATCCCAGGTGTGAAGTTAGAAAACCTTTTTAATTAATAATAGGATCTAAAGTACTCTCAAAAATATAAACAAGTCTAATGATAATTACAGTTTACAACTGTCTTGAAAATCTCATAGGTCAAATGTGTGGCTAAGTGTTTGTGCTTAAGGCTCTGTACTGGTATCTTTCATGTGATCATTCTAAAAGCCTGAAAGAACCATAGGAAGACTGATACTTCTTTCATATACAAAGGTGCTAGTTTTATAGATTGTATCTTGGTTTGTGCTAATGCAAAAAGCTTTCAGGATCCAAGTGGCATTTGTTTGAGTTCTTCCTTTACAGCCAAGGCTCTGAAGAAATGTAAAAAAGTTCTGCAAGAATGTTAATTGTGTACTATGCGCTTTTCCTGTTTGACAAAGGATTTCTCTTACACGTTAAGCAAATTTTGTCTCATTAATATTAATCATAGAATCTTTTGGACTTAAACTCGGTGAGTCCAGCTGTTCTTTTGAGTTATTCCAGGATTAATTTTGTTATTTCTAAAACCATTGTTGAATGTTAAAACTTACTTTACTTGAAAGAGTAAATCCTGTAACACCTTGTCAGGACTAAACATCGAATGAAATATGATTTGTTGCTGAAGAAAAAGGCATTTTCTAGATTTTTCTGACTTCATTTAGCTGCTAGTTCAGACCTCCAGTATTAAATACTGACTATTTGCTGATTGGAGGGGGTTAAACGTTACATACGGTGGTGTTCTGGTTGTGCCCTTGTGTCGTATGTTTAGGGAGAATGCTGTAGAGGAGCCTTACAAGTGTGCAAATGAGTAAATCAGTGAATTACACTGCCCCATCTGCTGCCAGCCACTAAGCAGAGAGAAAACCAGATTTAGTACAAAGTGAGCATTTACAGTAGCCCTGGGCAATATTAAAGCATGATATGGTGTATATAATGGTATGTTTCGTTTTTTATCAAACGTTTGTCCAAGAAAGCTGTGTATTAAAGCTTCAATACCTAAGGGTTTTCTTGTGAATTTTAAATCATGCTCCTAGTTAAACCTCAAAAGGATCTGTGGATGGAAAGGTTTTTTGATTTTCTTTGAAGTGGTTTGAAGAAGTTGATTAGTGTTGGCACCCGAGCACTCTTTTATGACGCTGTTTATAAATAATTCCTAAGTACCGGGCTGGAGTTTCAAGGTGTTAGATTAAAAAAAACCCTAGGATTTAATCACATTACATTTGAAAGAAATTAGGTGATAAAAACAGCTGATGTATCCTTTTAAAGTATTTTTCTACATTGTGTACTAGTTCTGTTGCACTTGCAAGAACCAATGAGGGGGGAGTTTTTCTTAAACCTTCCAAGTCAGATAACTTTGTAAAGATGAATCTGTAATTTGGGTTTCATGTATGTTTTAAAATTGCACCTGCCCAATAACTGTTGAGTGCATGGAAGGCCTCATAAAAATACATTTCACATCCTTCCTGTCTGCTGCCGTCAGACACTGTATCTCCCTTGGTTATCAAGAGCTGAAGAGATTTTTGGGTGAGTAGATCCCTCCTCTGTTTTGACCTGTGTCACTCCCAGTAAGTGCTCATCAGTCCTTTCTGTTTTGGCTTTGTTTTTTCCCCCCTTTGAGGTATAGGGAGAAAAAACATCAAAAAAATCATCATAAAATGACAGCTCAAGGGATTGCAGCCCAAGGTGTGTTCATGGAAGAAGTTCCAAATACTTTCCTAAGAGTTGCTCCATTTTTCCTTGTTTGTCTTGGCTCCAATTCCAATGAAGCTTACAACGGTCATGCCTATTGTGTTGTCTGTATGCATTAGATTAAGAATTCCTCAGAATGGGAAGTATTTTTCGCACCTTGCCCCCTCGGGGAAAGGAGAGGGACAAGCAGTAGAGAACCACAAGATACAGAGACAAAGAAAATTACTTTGAATGATGACTAGAAAAATTGAAGGTAGCTGTCAAAAAAGGTAGAGAGAAAGTGCTTAATTTTGCAATGTCTAAATCTTCTCTGAACCCTGACACAACGTATTTAGATGAAATTAACAGTGAAATTGCATTTTTTTGTGATGTGAGCCAAAAGCTTTGCCAAAGTAAACAGTATTTTTATTACCATAATGTGTAAGGGAAATGAGAGAAGAGATGATCTCAAGAATTTCTGTCCAATCTCAACCATTCTATGATTATGACAGTAGTCACTTTTTAATAGTCCTGTCCTGCATGTGCAAGCTAAAATAGTTTTTCATCACAGAACGTGCTAGGTCTGTATCAATGTTTTGGGAATAAAAGTCACACTCGGATGAGGAAAGGGCTGTATGTTATGCTCTGGTTCACCCACTAAACTATCCATGTGTTTAAACTGATTGAGACATATATATATATATATATATATATATACACATCTTGTATATCTCTCTAAGCAGCATGTTTAGTTAGAGTATTAATCTCATTGACCACGAGGATTAAAGGAAGACCCAGCTGGCACTGACTTAGTGTCCCCCCCTTTTTTTCCCAGTGGAACCCAATCCTGAAGTCTCCATTGAGGCAGATTTACAGCTGAAATGATTGCTTCATTGTGATTACATTTATATTAATCAGTGCAGTAGTGGGAAAGTGGTTGTGATTTTTGCTGTTTTGCATCTTGGTGTTCACATATTACATATTCTGGTTTCATAGCTCCAAGAATTTGTGTACTTGGTCCACCTGCTTCTGGGAAAACTACAGTTGTAAGTATGCTACCTTCAGTGTTATAATACTGTCCGCTTCCCTTTTTACTTTCTGCTGAGCTCAGCACTTGTGAAAATTTTATTCTGAGAAAATAATTTTCAGAATTATCTAAGTGATTGGAGAGTGCAAGACGAATTGACGGGTGGCATTCCTGAGGGATATGCCTGTATATTACAGTACGGTTAAATGGAAATGTTCAAGTGAGCTCTGTGAGAACTCGCTCAGGTAGTGGTAGTGATACTGCTGTAAGGCAACAGACTTCTGCCTGCCTTGTTTTCCCAGCTTTTTAGCAGGACTAATTAACCTGGGAGGAGAGATTTGTGGTAGTCCCGTGTTGTGGATTGTTCCATTTTCATGGCCAGTTGTCTGTCCTGTCCACTGGTACCACTTAACTGAAAATATCAAAGTTGTGTTTGAACCACAGAGAAAGCTGACCACCAAAACTGCAGATGATGGTGGTGTGTGCGTGCTAGGAAGAATGCTTTCTTCTTTAATATCTGTAGATGAAAAAGACCTTAATCAAAGCTGTAGACTCTTGAAAATATAAGAAACTGCTTAAAGTTACACATATGTTCTGTATACTTAAAAGGAATGCTAGGAAAATGCTTCTGTCTTTCTGCAGTTTTCTGAAAAAATGCTTAATTTCTTTTCCAAATATTTTGACCTGTATTTTTTTTCTTCTCTCAGGCAATGTGGCTTTGTAAACGTTTGGATGCCATACGTGTCTCTCAGGAGACTTTGTTATTCAAGGAAATATTAGCGCTGACAAAGGAAGCAAAGGCATATAAAGAAAGAAAACAGGTGTGTGAGAGGGTGTAATAACAGTAGCTCTCATGTCACAGAAGAGGAATTATATGGCATTCCCGTGATTTCCACTGCTAGGAGTTGAGCGGAACAGAGTAAATATTCTTGTGTCTGTGGTGGTTTGTACATTGATTTGTGTATATGAAGGTACAGGGCGTTTCGGAGAAGAAGGGTAACCTCTACTAGATAAGAAGATATGAACAAAGATAAAAACATGTCAGGGTGTAGAATAGGGGCAGGAATGACAATGTAAAGTAATGGAGGTCTTGAAAGCATTAACCTTAGACATGAGCAACAGAATTGAGACAAGTCCAGGTATGCACCATAAATTTTAAAGAATGGTTCATTATATCATTAAACAGCGTCTTCTATTTCAGCATGTTTGATAATCTCAATTAAATAAGCGTTAATCTCTGAGGTTTCCTTAGGTAAAAAATGCTCTGGAAAATACGTACACAAAGAACTTTTTTTTGATCTGACAGTGCGACTTAGTTGTGTGTGTTTGATTTCTCTGGAGCATGACACAACTTGGTGCATTAACTCAAAAGGAGTATGACAATCCAGTCAGTTACAGAAAACCCTAGAAGCTATCAAGCTGAGGCAATACCAGCTGACTCAGGAGATTGTTCAGTTGTTGGGTTGATGCACTCTACCGAACTCCGAGCACCCGGTTTGCTCCAGACAGGTTTTTAAATCCATTCGTGCTTCATTGAGGGCCTCCTAGCTAGTGTTCACAGGAGTTTGCCCAAAGAACGTTTTTTGTAGGTGTCATGACTCACAGGATTAGTTAATCAGCAATGTGATTGTCTTGTTATTAAAGGCTAGGAACAAGTAGATTGGAAAAATACGTTGAAAGAATATTCTGAATACACAGAAGCATCTCTGCTTCTGATTCTTGCCCTTTTAACTGATTCATTTCACCAGAGGTCAAACTGTTCCACGTGTAATAGAATGGAGGAAGTCTGGTTTTCTGTGACTCTTTCTAGCAAGTCCACTAGTTTGAGTTTATCTTTTCTCCCTCATCACCTCTTTTCATAAAAATTGAAGCAATTTCATAACTGTGAGAATTCTACACCACTGCTAAATTTGATTGGAATTGGCCAACAGATTAATAATTTGCTGAGACAGTAGGCAGTGTGATACATAGATTAATTTTTTTTTTCCTTGGAAAATTAGGCTGAAAATAGGGTAGTGTTTATTACACTGAATTAGTGAATGAAGTTTGGAGCTGCCTCAAGGAATATACCTAAAGATCTGAGAGGAAAGAGTTCATTGAACTCGCTGAACTTACTGGCAAAAAGGTTTGCTTTCGGCTGGGATGATTTAAAATGATTCTTATTGAGAATATGTACTTAGAAATCTTCATTCTAATTATTAAAGATTGTTTTGCTAGGTTCATAAATTTCAGCTTGGAGGGGGAGAATTTAAAACAAAAATTCCCTTTGGTTTAATTACTGTAATTATTAACATATTTCAGACTATACAGATGCACTTTCAAGAGTGTCCTTTTGGGCTTATTTGGTTTAAAAAGATGGATGGTGTGGAAGATGAAAGTAAAAAATGTCAGGGCTAATCAGGTAGCAAGGAGTGCCCAAAGAGCAGAATCTGGTGGTGGTTTAGTACTGTGCGGTTTGCCGTTGTTTTTGAGATGTTAGATCCTGGAATGTTTTTCTAAATCATTTCTTTTGTTCTTTTATAAGAGTTTGCTTCTTCAGATGTAACTCCTATAACTAGGAAGGAACTCCGTGCTTCCTCTAAATAAGTGCAAGCTTTACAATGACTTAAAATGTAACCAAATTGTCGTCTCGAGCTATATTTTCCCTTACTGGTTCATGGCTGCTTGCTGGGTTTACTTTTGCCATAACTGACCCCAGGTTCTGCTGAAGCAAGTGGTAAACTCGACTCCTCTAGCATACATAACATCCATTAGCACTAATAGGGTTTGAATGTCTATTCAGGAACAGAACAATAGCTGTTTATACTATCTTTAATACAACCAGGGCATTAAAAAGTTGTAGTCCCGGCCAAAGCAATTTAATAAGTGGAAAGAGGAACAGCAGGAACTAAGACCGTGGTTTTGAAAGTCTGGTGTGAAGATCATGTAACACAATTTGATGTTGTTAGAGGAACGTTTCATGCATATAACGTTACTGTGCCTAAATTAACCCCAGTGCCAAAGGTAGTTCATTTTTAGGTCAGCAGGCCAATATTACTAGATTTGGGCAAAGATCTGCAAAAGTTTGTTCACATATTTTACTTACTTGTGTTTAGCCAAGCTTTCATCTCTTTTGTGTTCACTCTCAGTGAATACTAAAGCATCTGAGTTTTCCTAGCACAAGAGTTCATGGAAGGTGTATTTAAAAGACGTGATTATTCTCTGAAGCTCAATTTTTAAAATTGGACATGCAATCGTTCACTAACACACACCTGGCCACTTACTAATGAGCATAGCTCCGGCAGTGAATTTTAAATATTGACTGTTCAAAGCAAAATGTGATCATTCTGCATGTAAAAATATTTCAAAAAGAAGTCAAATATTTTTGAATATTCAATAAATTTGAAAAACCACAAGCTATCAATAAATATTCCATGAACAGAAAAAGAGGCTACATTTTTTGATAAATCATTGCAAATTATTCCCTCATCTCTAGTTATTATAATGTTAATAGGAAGCACCTCCAAGTTTTTCCTATAGTGAAGTCTAATGATGAGCTATTGCATGTTTCACTTTTCCTCTTAACTGGATAAAATAAGAAGTTGAAACAACTGTGGTAATTGTGGGCTTGTGGGATGGGTGTGCTCTAAATGCTACACTAAATTGCAGTTAAGGTGTTTGCATACTACTTAATGACTTAAAACTGCTCTAGAGTTGCATCATATCCCCATGCTTTTTAAGAAGAAATATAGTAGGAGAGAGGAGAACTCAAGGCATCCTTATCTACGCATGTTCAGCTTTCTTCTCTATTCCGGGACAAGCCTCTATGAAGGAACAAATAGGAACTGTTCCAGTCTTGTGCGTACGTAAAAAAGACTGGCATTTCGTGGGGTTTTATCTGAACAAGCTAAATCTAAACATTCATAATTCTCAGAATACTAAACTCAGTTTCTTCAAACTTGACTGCTGTTCTCTCCAAGGCGCAAACTTGGAGAAGTCAGAAGTTTTTAGCTGTAGGTGTTTTCAGAACAAGTATGTGCAAAACTTGCAATAAAAACATCTCGTGAAAGTGCTTCCCCCAAAAAGAGAAAAGTGTAGCAGTTTTATGAAAAGGTAATTGAAATATAACTCTGAGTAGATCAGGCATGTAAGTTGAAATATGATGTCCCTGAAATAACATGGAATGTTTAAAATTAATCATGAATGAGTACAGTTTTTCAGCAGTATGGAAGTAGTGGTTAAATCCGTGTGTAGAGAAGAGTGGTCTGGACATAAACAAAATACCGTAGCAGTAGGTGTTTCCATTAACTAACCTGAATGCCTGGGATAAGATACAGTTCTGTAGTTATCAAATTTCTGTGTGTCATTGTCCATTACTGCAGATTCCTGGGAGGTCAAGTCCCACCTACCAGGCTCATGATATATTTATGTGAGTGTTATGAAAGAGAAAATGTAAATGTGCTGTCTGATATGCATCAGATGTAATGATTTCTAGTTGAATAATTAGGCATTCTACAAGCAACCTATTGAAAATTAGTTTGTAGGCCACTGCTCAGTAGGAGGAAAACAGCCCAGGAAATGAGACTGGAATTGAGCCACAGAGAGCAGAAGGAACTAAAACACTGAAATACCCACATGTGTGTCCTTGATTGTTTTTATGCAATAAACCCGGCTCAAAAGAGAGGACTAAGTATACCACTGCACTGAAAGAAGTTAGTATCATTTTGGTTCAAATTGGTTTGGCAAGGCTTAGCAGGGTGGACCCCCGGCAGTTGCTTGCTTGTCTTGACATGACACATCAAAGAAGCAAGAAAGACACTAGCTGTTTCTGATAGCAGCATGATGCACCTTTGGAAGGTGACAGACTCAAAGCCACAGAGCCAGGCTCCAGCAGCGAGAGGCTGCAGGAGGCTCTGACGCACCACCCTATGGGACCTGCTGACTTTCAAGAAACTCAGCAATTTCTTTCCCTTTTTCTCTTTTACCTGCTTGAACGTTGCCTTATGAATGGCTGATATTAGGAAAGGCACTGAGAACTGGGGACATTAGAGATAAACAAGACAAGAAAACCCACCACCTGACTGAGTCACCTTGTCCCTTCCTCCAGCTGAGGACTGGTCTCTCTTGTGTATTCTGGAGTGCTTCCTCCACTCTGAAGTGACTTATGTTTACACTGCTCCTGGTGAAATTGTTTCATGATCTAATGAAGAAGATTGTTATGAAATCTTTCTGCATTGTCAACCATGTTTTCATTATATCTATCTACAGCCTTTGGTATAATTTAAGCCTACAGAAATACTCTTTTTTTAGGATTATGTCCTTCAGACAGTTTGGTAGAAAAGAGAGATGGGAACCCACAGTATATGGAACTGCATGGAACAGAGTCAAGCTCACAGTGTTAGGCAAAAGAGAATCTTCTGACTTGGGAAATAGAGAATCTGACTGCAGAATTTTGTCAGAGTATTCATTTTACTGATAATGACAAAATGAATGAGACTGATCAAAGCGTTTAGTCAAATGATAAACAGCTGCTCTAACTGGTATGGCCAAAGGTCTAGACTTTGTGAAGTTAAACTGGCTAACACAGAGTTTGTTCATCCAAGCTCAGCATAGAATGAAGGCCTAAATTAACAAGATAGCTAAGAATATTCTTCCAAGGAAAGAAGGGTATTGTTAATTTCTTGTCAGAAAATCGGATATAATAATGGAAGAAATACTGTGGGGGAAGTACTAAGTCTGTAAAGGAACTTTGTTCCTCTGCAGATAGCAAATACTATCTTACAAAACATCTCTAGATATAGGCAAAGTGATAGTCACAGAAAGAAACAGCACTTCTGAAAATCTTAGCATGTGCAGTTTCAATCCTGTTTCAGTCCTGAGTTTAGAAATAAACTAATTTTAACATTTAAAAAGTACTTTAAATAAACTTTGTGGATGATGAAAGAGTGAGGGTTACCTGAAACCATGAAACAAACCTCCTGAAAATCAGACTCTCTGTGTTATCTGCGCTGTGTATGAGATTCGACTTGTCTCACATAATAGCTGTTGAGATCACTACTGGTGAGTCCACTGACGTATGAAGCAGTGGTGAGTCAGATACTTGCAGGAAAAAGGACTGTCTGTGGATGTGATGTTCTTATGGATCCCTTTGCAGGTTTGATGCCCAGTGTGTGTGTTAGTGTGCAAACCCTGGCACTGCTTCCATGTTAGTGTGCAAAAAGCATGGATGTAGGCTTTGTGTTCAGCTTACCTTTAAAGCTGATTTTTGTGCCCTTATTAACTCTGTGATATATTATGTTAATGACTTGGGACTTGCACAGGTTTGTTTATTTATTTATTTTTAAAAAGACATCTCGGTTCACCTTTAACCGGAATGTGCCTGCATGGTAAAATTCCTTTTGAACTCAATTGTGAATATTCAGCCTTTTTTTTGTTCTTTCTTTAGAAAATTCCCAATGCGCTTTGGGCCAATCTGATCCAGGAACGTCTGTCAAACGTGGACTGCATCAAACAAGTAAGAATTGCTCCTCAGAGGGCCGGTGGATAAGCACTTACACAACTCGTGCATAGTAGTTAGCATTCTGAGTCCTGAGCAGAGGAGGGAATGGGGGCAAATCATTGGGGGCTCTGGAGTGGATTGCTTTCTTGAACATCAGCAGAGGGAGTTTGGAGCTTTATTAACAGGATAAAGGGGAGGATGAGAGTATGCATATGCTAATCTTCTAGCACAGAGATGATCAAAGGCTGAACAAGGATAGCTTTGTTGATTGCCTGGGGCAACTGGCAGAGTTATAGTGGACAAAACAGATAAACAGAAAATATATAAAAATCAATATCTTGAGTTAAGATTTTGAATCTTATTGAGGAAAGGGGGAAAAAGTCTAACATTACTCATCAATTTTCTTTTTTTCTCATTGTGTCTTTTTTTCACCCTATATTAGGAAAAATTGCATTTGAATATATTCTAGGTAATAATTAATATGTTCACTGTTCGTTTACACAAATAGGCAACTAAATAGGTTTAGCTGTATTTGCAGATGTGTGGTGTTTTTTTTTTTCTCCCCTGTGTGCTTGGACTTAATGTAAGTAGGGACTTTTAATGTGGAACCAAAAGACAAGTAGATTAATATTGGTTGAAATTAATGTCTGGGCTCAAGGAAAGCAAAATCTCTTTTATGTGTTTCCTTTAAAGTCTCAAATGCTATGGTTTATTGAGTCCATAATCAACCCAATATAAGGGGTTATTTGTAAGAGACATACTACTCTAATGGATAAAACTGTTTCTAAGCAGTGCCAAAATATGGACTGCACATTATTTGGTGCACTACTTTAGAGGTAAAAGTCCAGTCCAAAGTAGGTGTTACATTCACGAAGGACTAAACTTTTTTCAGATAAGTAGCGCATTTTTCCAGAATAGTCACTGTGTCATACCCACACCTTTGGGTCAGGGGATAACTAGTGCTTCCTGTCCCCACAGAGATATTGCGACGTTCATAGTTTTATCGAAATCTGTTGTTTCTCAACATCATCATCTGTCTTACTCCTTGCTGGAATAAAGCAGGGCTGGTAATTAACAGTTCACTGAAGTGTGAAAATTGCTCCCTAAATCTTCTTAACATTAGGCACTGGAAGAAACTGGAAATGCTGAAAACCTTATGTCCTGTACTTCTTTCTCTGTCTCCATGATTTCTGGTGTAGTCTGCAGTGGTCTGGATCCTTCCATCCATGTAAAACAAAATCATCTTGGGGGCTGGGCCACTGCGTTGTGGTTTTTAAGATGGTAATTCTGTAGCATGGAGTTGTCCACAGGTGCAGAGAAACATCAACGTAAGTAGCAAGAAGAGTTTAAAAAAATTTCTGCCCCTGACTGAAGGTTTCGACTTTTATAACTCAGATAACGTGAATGATTGACAGAATCACAGAATGATCGGGGTTGGAAGGGCCCTCTGGGGATCACCCAGTCCAACCCCCGTGCCAAAGCAGGGTCACCCAGAGCAGGCTGCACAGGACCTCATCCAGGCAGGTTTTGAATATCTCCAGAGAAGGAGACTCCACAACCTCCCTGGGCAACTTGTTCCAGTGCTCCGTCACCCTCAGAGGGAAGAAGAAGTTCTTCACGTTCGGTCTGTGAGCACATCCCATGCACATGCCCCTGCAAAACCTTGCAGAACATCACATTATTGTTAATCTGAGTTTTCAAGCGCTCTGAGCAGTATCTGCACAACTTGGAAATCTTACGTATTCAAATTCAGATGCTCCTATAGCTAAGGTGAACCGGTACTTTAAAGTAGAAGGAACGCAGAAGGCACTGGCTTGGGTTCAGCTAGGAATTAAATTCCACTTGCTGACCTGTAAGACTGAGCAAGCTGGTCTGCAACATCCCGTTAAAGCAGAAATCACAGACATATGAACAACAGAAACACACACCCAGGAACGTCACAGTACTGAAGGAAGAAGCGTCAAAGAAGGGCTGACTCCAGTGACAGCAGCGTCCCAAGATCTAGATGAGGTAGTTACCCGGGTCCCAAGATCTAGATGAGGTAGTCATCCCATTGGGACTGCCTGACGATGCCGGCCTGGATGAAGATGCAGTCAAGGTTCCCAGCACCCTTTTTGACTCTGGACACAGATCACCACTGTCTCAAGGGGCTCCCAGACCTTCCAGCTTGCTGGAATCTCTTCCTCCCCAGGAGGCCACCAACTGAATGAGCCACATGAGTGGCCCAAAAGCTGCTTCAAAGCAAGTTATTGCCTGACCTAAAGTCAGTGGTAAGCCCACTGCAACCTTCGTGGGTTGGAAGTCCATGTACAAAGAGCCCATCTGAGAAAGCCTCCAGCTGCGAGGGTGCAAATGGGGCAGAGATAAGAGCTGGGGAGAATGAAAGACCACCAGTGGGGCTGCGGGCAGAGAAGATGCTGCACTTAAGATCCCAGGGCTGTAAACACATTGGCTTTTGGGGTCCTAGCCAGCCATTCTCTTCCCAGCTCTACTCATTGAGCAGATTCACAACAAAACCACGCAAGAATGTGGTTTCTCCTCATTAACCAGGAGGTTATTAATGTTCCAGGAAATGTTAGCCCTTGGACCAGGGGAGGACAACAGTTAGCCCAGGGTTGATGATTTGCTATAGTAGGAGTTATGAAGCCTTCATCCACAGGAGCATAATTAACTGATACCCTTGATTTTATAGGATGGGGTGCCGAGTTGAGGGATGCCCAGACAGGGGGTTTACGAGACAATTAACCCATAGGCGCACATCACTAAGGGGTAAGGACACACAAAATCCATCTCATCTTACTGTCAACACTTGGTGAAAAGCAAGCGGTGAAGTGCTCCAACTGGGCTGCTCCAGCTGGAGAAAGCCACCCGTCACCGCAGGAAGAACTCGCTGCGCTCCTGCCCGGCAGCTCAGCGTCTACCGCAGCGCCGGAGCCTTCGACAAGCGCTTTCCAGCGGGCAGAGAGGGGCAAAGCGAGCCTCAAAAATCTGCAGCTACTTTGCCAGAAAACCCGGAGTTTTAGCTCGCCGCCGCCGTGAGCCTTTCGGAGAAGGAAAAGGGACCGAGTCCCGGCACGCCAGCCAAGGCGTGTGAAACCGCTCGGCCCAGGAGCGGGGCAGCGCTCCGAGCGAACCCAGCCGCGGAGCGAAGCGACGGTGAATTCTCATGGGTCTTCCAGCCTTGGTGTTCCCCCACCTTCTGCCACTGCTCAGCCCCAGCTCACCACCCCTCCGCACGCCTCCGGGGACCTCCTTCCTCCGATTCACCAAAACTCCGCGGTTTCAGCAAACTCCGGACAAAGCAGCGTTAACAAGTCAATTAACGCTAACGAAGCGGCGTCGCGCCCATCACCCGCCCTGTTTCTCTCAGCTCCTTCCCCCTTGTGAATCCTCCGGTTACCCCGTCAACTTTCACCCTGCGTTACGGGGCCGGGCGGGGGTGGCAGAGCCCGGTCTGACGG
>Ga0181612_162703_pt1 | contig 16001 bp, 8 predicted proteins | sample HoacroProtozoa21_FD_119630 | JGI IMG/M metagenome (GOLD analysis project Ga0181612, IMG submission 119630) | Hoatzin crop microbial communities from Cojedes, Venezuel. Combined Assembly of Gp0051906, Gp0051904, Gp0051908
CGGGAGTTGCCAACTCAAACACCCGCGTGGAGGTGCAGCAGCAGGCGGGATGGCCATGGCGTTGGGTCAGCGCACGGCTACAGTGGGGAGCGAGCTGAACCCTGGGCCAGGGAAGCTCTGGCAGCATGGAGACCGGGCAGGGCAGGGCTGCGTTGTGTGTGGCTGCGGGATGCATGGCCCTGGGAGCATCACTTCGGCAGAGGAGACTTCTATGACAAGAAGTGAATAAAACTGAGAGATTCTCTTCTCAAATGCGATCTGCCACCCCGTCAGGAGCCTGAGGAAGCTCCAGCCTACCCCAGCTGTTGTGATCAGCTGCCCTCCCCGACTTTGCAAAGATGCAGCTCCGAGCACAGGCATTCCCCTGTGACGAGGATCTCCAGCCTAAGTGGGACATAAACACTTCCGTGGTATTTTCCACTGGACGGCAAGGAAGGGCTTCTCACGACCTCGAGTGGGCGAGGAGAGCGCCTGGCAAAGCGGTCTGTGTGCTGCCCCACACAGCAGCCCTTGTGCTGGGGCCGCCCACGGCATTCCTCCCCGCCAGCGTCTGCGCGCCGTGATGCCACTCGGCAAGAATCCCCTCTCCCGCCTCAAACATCTGGAGCCGTGCTCACGCCTGGCAAAGGCTTTTTTTGTAGGCACTGACAGATCCCTAAGGACCTGCGATTTCTAAAAATAGAATCCCTCTCATGTTTTGTACAAACCCCACACTAAACTACCCTCCTGGGCTCCCAACAGAGCCTGTCGACCGAGGACCCGATTTGTGGCTCTGCGAGGTGTGCCTACTGCCCTGACCCTGCTCAGAGCACCCGTGGCCCTCGGTACGGCTCCGTGAAGTCAACGGACTTACTTCCAACAGCTGTCAGTAATCTGTTCCCAGGCTCTCCCTTCCCAAAGGAAGGGGATTGATGCTAATCTGGCATCCAATAGCTGCTTCCCTGTACTACAGTGATTTAGAGCTCAAAGGTCATTCTGGATTTTTAGGAACATGCTCCATATCCTAATTCTGCTTTTCATCCATGCACAAAGAAACATCCTTTGCATCGGGCGCTGCCTCACTCGCCAGGAACAACTGTGGGATTCTGAGCAATCACCAAGTACACTACTTGCCTTCATCCATCACAAATGCAAGCGGAAACCGTGGTTACACTTGAATTGAACTGAGTCCTTGGCAGTTCATGTGAAGAGCCACAAGCACTCAGAGAAACTGCAGGTGCTCGCAGAGCCATGGCAGGGGCAGCTGGCGTTTCTGTCTCTGGCTGCTCCTTCTGCATATCCACCAGAAAGTTTTCACACTCTTTCTAGCTGTGATGCGACACAGACACCGCTCTCTGCTCCGAGCCAGCAGCCCCTGAAGATGAGAGCAACATCACAAGAGCTTTGGGAAGAGGTGGAGACAGCAGGCAGGATAAGAGCGCAGGGATGCCATGATGAGCTACTGCCCTGTGCTACTCAGCTGTCCCCGCACCCCTGGGCTGCTGTTCGGGTCCTCCTGAGTATACTTGCACATCAGAATTTCTATTTTACCTACCAAAGAGTAGCTGAATCCTTCTGGCTCATCTCCTGCCTTCCTCCCTCTCCACAGCCTGCACCAGGTCACTCTTGGGTGTTGTGTGGCTTCAGCATCTGCCTGCTGACACACCACCAGCAGCAGTGCCAGTCCGGAGATGCTGAGTATCTGCCTCCCATGCCTACGAGTCACGCCGTGTTATCGAGTAGCATTCAAAGCTAAAAGCTGGGATCTAACACCAATGCAGGGGCCAATTCTTTCCCTGAGCAGCTAGAAATCATAAAACGACAGGGAAGTCGTGCACCCCCACTGCGCAGTTTGCTGCTCCTTCCCTGGAACGGCTCCAGCTCTCATTCTTGGAAACAGCTCTTGGCTGCTTGAGAGAAGAAAATTTTCTCTCTCCACCCGTCTGACTCACTGCTCCTGAAACACTTCCTTCAAAGTCCTAGTCCAGGATCCAGACGTTAGAGGGAAGTCCACGCAGTGTGACCCTGGGCCTGGGCAGAGCATCACTGGGATCTCGATTTTACATGCTATTCTTTCAACCTGGCAACAAAATGCACACCTTGGCAAACTGCAGAGAAACAAATCACAGCAAAGTCAAAGAGAAGCTCGACTGGCATTTGCCCTCTTCCTGAAGTGGGGGAAGCCCTTTTCCTAGGGAAAGCTCTTTGTACTAAGATTATTTTGCTGCTTAGGATACACTGTAGGATTCACACACACTGAAAGACATTGGTTATATTTTTTCTATAAACTCTTCTTCCTCTATCATCTATGGTTTCTCCAAAAACACAATGTAGTGATGCCCGCCATGGCTTTAGGCAGTAGCAGTATTTGACCCAGCAATGGGAAGACCTCTCACAGTAAAATCCCACACAACGCAGCTTTATCTCACTGATGTGCACAAAGATTTCCCCTTCCTCAGTGACAAAAGATATTTGAGCCCACCCTTCAACTCGTTACGGTGTTATGAACACAAAGATACAGTCAAGTGAACGTGACTGAACACACCAACAGCCTCGACTTCTTCCCCAGCCAAGTGGCAAGACAAGAGGCTGCAGCTGAGGTGCTTCCGATGTCTGCTGGCAGCATCAGGCTGGGCTGGGGACGTGCTGCAGAGGACACCGCAGCACCGGTGGCTCTCCAGGTAAAGCCTGTTCTGGTGTAGCTGCTCTACCAAGCACCCCTGCCAGCACAGCTCTGCTGGTGACACACCTTTTCCTGTCCCCGAGTGACAGCGCTGAGCCTGAAGTTGAGCATAAGCCAAATACAGAAAACATAAGAGAAGGTTTATTCCACCTGGTATTAAAACAGACGATGCTACAAGGTTATGTGTCAAAACAAGAGAGCTGTAAAGAGCCAGAGTGCCCCATTCTTGACAAGCTAAGCAGAAGGGAGCAAGTAGGAGCAGTATATAAAGCTTTGCACGTCTCGTAGAGGTCTCAGATCCTGAGCTGATTTAGGACCAAGGCAGTCCCAGCATGACTCAAGTCAGTGTGAAACTACTTTTTAAAACAAAGTTGGCTGTAACAGTCCAATTCATGCTGCTTGCCTGGTCCCAGCAGCGTGTGTGTCTGGGACAGCCCCGTGCCAAGGTAGCAAACACAGGCAACGCAGGGACGGGGCCGCACTCTGATCTCTCGCCAGTAAAAGGACGGCTGCTTTCGTCAAGCCAGTGGCTCCAAATCAGCCCTGCGCTCACTCAGTTCGAGAGTCTGAGGAGCAGCAGGACAGCAGCCACTGCCAGTACCTCAGAGGATATGCTGGTTCTCTGCACCGCTGGCCTTCGTCCCACACGGTTCCTGTAGTTTAAGCAGTACAAGGACTTGCCTACACTACAAAACTAGGCAGTTTAATCTAAGCCAGCTAAGAATTCGTTTGTGATTATTAATTTGTGCTAACTTTAACAAACCACCTAAAAGCACTCTAGATCTCAGTTAAATCTAGGTGCTTGTTTCAGCAGTCTCCAGAAATAAATGCTTTGGTAAAGGTCAGCATATGACTGCATGAGTATTTTGATGCAAACCATCGGATGGCCACACAGAAACGTCTTTCAAGAGTCATGTGGAAAATCTGTGGAATTGATTTCTCCTGAAATCAACCTCAAATTTTGCCCTAATTCTCATGTCATTTGGTATGAACTTTGCTAAAATCCATCCAGGTCAAAACTGGTATGGCTTAAGTTGGGGCCATTTGTGTGTGTTTGAAGACATCAGGGAACCCACAAAAGACCTTTCCCCTTCACCACTGCTCCAATTTGCTGCAGCATGGCCATACCATTCATATCCCATACCAATATTCCCAGATGTAAACCCCAACCGCTCATCTAAAGCAAGCTGCTCTGCTGTCCTGGAATTTGTGTGCATGTCTGGACTTGTTCGGCTCCTCTCCTCCATCTACAGAAAGGTATAACAAAACTGGAAAAGATTCAGGGACAGGCAACCAGGATGACTGAAGTCATGGACTAGCTTTGGAGCAAAAGCCTAAGGAAGAAATAACTAAGTAGACTAGAGACCTTCAGCTTGCAAGACAGCTCAGGAGGGGATATGAAAGATCCTGGGAGATCCTAGGAGGCAGAAGATGATATAAGGAAATAGATGCAATGGTTCCACGTTCTCCACTCTTTAACTCCTGGTGCTCTGCAGCTTTGCACTGCCAAAATCCAAGAAAAGAGTGATGCACCTCTGGGACATCACCGGAGATGCACCTTTGGAAAAGGAAAAGCATTTAGTATTCTCTCAGTAATTTGTGTTCAGTCTTTCCGAGCGACACCTTCAGAAATAACACATTAATATTCCTTTTACAGTGTCCTGGTCGGTCACTCAGGTTTTTGCAGCATTCTCGGGGAGACCCTGAAGTACTTAGGTATTTTGCATCAAATTCCCCGCACAAAGGTGATGAAACCTATTACATCAGAAGTTTGTGCTATAAGCAGAGCGTGGTCTGCGCTACCAAGAAGGACCAAGCCATGCCACAACAGACTTTTTTTTTTTTGCCAGTGTTTCCTTGTGTTTTCTGCACAGCCACAGCCAGATTCAAAACTAAGTTTCCAAGATCTGTCCCGTACCCAGAGAATGAAACACTTTTGCCTTCAGCCCAGGTGCCTCCTTCCACCACAAAAGACGAGTTCCTCAATCCTTCCCTCGGACTAAGATGGAGAAGGAGCCTGCCCTGTTGCTATGTTAAGACAGGAAAAGCATCTCAGGTACGATTCCTCCTCAGATTCTTTCTTTCGGCACATCTGCAGATGGGCAAATACACTGAAGGAGTAAATCCTGCGTACGTAGATGCCTCTGTGACACATAACACGCACAGCCATGCCATTTACTTCAGCGTGTTCCTGGCAAAGCTGGTAGTGACAGCTGTGCGTGGTGTCAGCATAGCTGCAGGTATGACGGGCGAATGGAGAATGCATTTGTAACAACAAAATCCAGCTCAATCCATCACAGCAGTGAGCTCTTTAACTGAGCTGCTACAAAACTAAACACATGTATATAAGGGAAAATTTCCCAAAGTATATGTTTCAAAGAAATCTTTTTAGATTTCAAAGGCTAGGCACCTATTTTTAATACAAATTATTATTCCTAATATCTCTAACACTAAGAATCCCATCCTGAATAAGGAACCATTCTCCTTCTGTTATCTAAACAGATTTGGCAGAGAGGAGGTAATGAAATTCCCATCTGTTCACCCGCCAGGCTCCAGACCTCCCTTTAGAAAGACAGGCTCTTCCCCCACAGCACAACCCTGCGCTGTTTCTCTGCTTGGCTCCTGTCCAAAGGCCAAAACCTGAGGATTAATGGTCACTGTTACAATATTTGCTTTCCACTTACGAATACACAAGCGGTGGGGGTTTCTTAAGCTGTATCTCTGAAATGGCGAAAAAGAAACGAAACTATTTTTGAGATTTTTTTCTAACAAACGGAGTGTTTATCTAAGAAATACCTGCTGCCACTTCAAGGTGTCTAATTAACCAGTAGCTTTATTGCGAGGCAAACGCTGTCATCCTTACAGGAAAGAAAAACCCCAAGTTGTAGAAGTAACACTCACAGGTTAAGACGAGCTATGGAAGGAGAGTCTCAGTAAATTCCAGAATCATTTGATTAGGGGTTGATGATATTATCTTGAGAATAATAAAAGATAGCTGAAGATTCTGTAACAGTCTGGGTATTTTGATTTGGCTTTTTTTTTTTGGTTTTAAGATACAGCAAAGCAACTAAAATGCTCTTGCAATGGCTCCTTGCTTAAGCCTAGGACATCTCAGACTTTTTTGTTTTCCCCAACATTTACAGCGTCTGAAGATAAAGGTAGGAGACAGAAGAGTTTCTCGTCGTGACAACAGACACCAAGACTTAGGCTGTCATTAGACTGCAAACTTACTTCTACATCACCGCTTTTGAAGAACAAAGTTCAATGAATCCCATGCATAAGGCAGCAGCCCAGGTCACCAAAACCGAAAGCTCCATCCTGTCAGGATTCTCCTCCAGTCCTTGGTCTTTATTTCTGTGCCTGAACGGCTCACGCAGCTGGGACTAAAAGCCCACTGGGCTGGTCACTGGGCCCTGCTTGCGATGGTGGAAGTTAATGCACTGTCTGTCCACAGCTACAAACTGTTCACAATGGAAAACCCAGGTCCCAAGGAAAGACTGTGACAGCAACTCACTGACGTCGCAGAGCCCATGGGGAGCTCACAAGTGGCTGCAGCACAGCCAGCACAGCCTGAAATATCAGTCCCTGCTATAGGCATTAAAAAACTTTCAGCCTCAACTTACCTTGGCTGGAAACATTCACGCAGAAATAAATCCCGTAGATCTGATACACGTACAGAGTTCCCGGTTTCATGAACATTGCCGCGTTCCGTTGAGTTTGCTTCCCACCTTTTGAGTGGGACGCTTCATCTTCCCCACCCAGATAAGCTTCTGTTTCAACAATCCTCCCCCAGAGCTCTCTGCCATCAGGAAGTTTGCGAACTAAAATCTGAAAGAGAGGTCAGAGTGCATCAGTTAGCAACCCTCTGCACAAAATAACCAGAGCGCAAGAGCTGTGGAAACAAAGTCGTCGGAAAAAAGGACCCAGTGGTACTGCATGCCCTCCTCTGCATCCAGCAGTCAGTCTGTAAGCTAACGTGAACTTTTTCAGCTTCTGCTGTCCAGGCCACAGCCCAGTACAAGAAGTTCCTACCCGTCGTTCACCCCACAAAATGCCCAGAGTGGCTAGATGTGGCAGTATCATAACGAACCAATTTATGATCCTAGATACAATGAAGCCCACAGAGTTGCTTTTGGGGTTATTTTCTGTATTCTCCGCCCCAGTTCACCCGGTTTAAGGCAAAAAGCACCGCCAATATCAACCCTGAAGCATCATGAATGTATATTCTCTAGATCTGAAGAAATATGAAAGTGGTAGAATTAAGTAACTACTATGATTAGACTCTCTACTCATCTCTCTCCATAGAGATGTTTCAAACAAGTCCTAGTCCCTAACGATGGGGATAATCACGACCCGAGTGAGTATCAATACTATTTCTGTATCTTCTGCACCACAGAGAGGGGCAGCGCAGGAGAGCTGGGAATTGGCTTCAGGCAGACAACAACAGATCTTTGTTATTACAGTGCGTTCCCTGCTGCTGGTACCTCCTTAAATAAAATAAAGCAGATGCGGTGGGGAAAAACATGACAGTGAAAAGATTAGCTTTAAAAATAAAGTAATCACTAAACTTAGTACAGTGTTTTTTGTGGTTTGACCTGATTATTAAACTTCTTATTTTACTTAATATGTAATTAAGAAATACTGCAATGTAGTCCCATTTAGGCAACAGCTATCAGTTTAATTATACTATATTCAATGCTTCCATATTTGAAAACCAGCCGTTCAAAAAATGACCCTCAAGAAACAAAGCTTAATTCCTAGCAGATGTTTGTGCTGGATTGCTAATGCAGTTATTGACCTGCTCCAGTACGGATGCTCCAGAAGGCAGTTTCAGATGTTTCAACTCTGGTAGACCGTGGTTTCCCTACAGCACTTCACAAATTGTTGAAAACAATCAGTTTATTATTTTTATGAAAATTGCAGTGACTTCAGAAAAGCTCTGTGTTTAGCAACTGCCTGTAAACACCCCAAAAGCACACCCGTGTGGCCACATTTCTCTTTCAATATGACGAAATGCAGTGGCTAGGTTATGATTGTAAAAGCATGCAGGCATCTTCCTGACTCTTCAGACACACCAAATATCCACAGTTAAACAGTTTAAAAATGGTGATCGTTCACAATACCTCACAGTAAGCCATTTTATAGAGGTTTCTGTTTCTCATTGAGGATGTATCTTGGTGTTGCGAGAGTTCATTTTGGGAGGCTATTTATTGTGTGTATGTTTGGGGGCATTTTTTGTTTCTAAGAACTCGAGTATCATGTTTAACGTAAGCAATATTAATATACCAGGCACCTCCAAAATTTGGTAGAATAATGACCGAAGCACTAAATTACCATTATATAGTTATAATTCTAAGAAAATGACAGAATAGACTGGGTCGTGGGAGACTAGGGGTTATGCCTTAAAGAAAATCTAAAATCAACATGGAAATCACATGCCTTATAATTCTAGGCCTAAACAGGAAAAGTATAGAATTAGGACTAAAATATCATCTGCCTGGGGTACCTGAATGCATAAGGGTGTCGGAGTCATTAAGAGCAAAACATGCATCAGTACTGGGAGACTGCAGTATCCTCATACAGACCAAGTAAATACCACAGGAGGACGGGACACGGGCTGTGTTTTTTTAGACACCATCAAATGCTTCACAGAGTGAATAAGCAGGGATCTCCCAAGAAAAGACTGACCTCTCAAACTGATCCAGAGCAAAATGCAAAGTCTTCCAAAGACTTATCCCTGAAAAACAACTTTGTATCATGACCATGAAGTAGAAATTTCAGTGTCCTTCCATGAGCATTAAGGTCCAAAAATAATCTATCGGAGTTCTGCTTACCAGCAAAAAGGGGAAACTACCTAAAGTGAGGAAGCTTGTTAGGAAGAACTTAAAAAAGGCAGCCAAAGGTGAAAGCTGGAAAGACAAGCCTCTAGCAGGATGTCTATAAAGATAGGAAACACACATGACGTATCAGAGAGAGGTTAAGGCAGACCAAAAAAAACACAGCAGGGTTAAAAAGCAGAGCAAAGGCATCAATTACAACCAAGGCAATATCCTTACAAAATAATAAAAAAAAAAAGGCAGCTAGACACAGTGAGACAGGCCAAAGCCAACAGTTTGTGGAACAAATTCCTGAAGTTATCTAAACCAATGGGAACCCGGAGACTCTGTTCACCCTACAGACAATAAAGGTATGAAAAAAAGACTCAGAGAAGATAAGACCATAGCAGTGAAACTAAAAACACATTTTGCAATTGCATTTAGGAGGTCCCAGACTGGAACTTTTTATAGGGAAAACACTGGAGGAATTCCTTCCCATGGAAATAGTGGGACAGGTTTTTTGAAGGACTTGAAGCAGAAGAGACATGCTTAATTTCCCCCACTCTGATTTCCAAAGGCTTTCAAGAATGGCCAAAGATTCCTCAAAGTTTCTGCAATGGGGTAAGGGAGAAGGTCCTTTCACAAACAAGCAATGGCTTGAAAACTCAGAAACTAAAGCGAGGAATAGCAGTTTTCAGAGTGAAGAGAGTTTGTGAGAATTTGGAGTCCTAAACGTCTCCACACTCAGGGCTCTACCTTGCATATTTGTGTTAATAACCTCAGAAAGGTGATCACTAGAGAGCTCACCATGTGTACTAACAAGATCAAGTTATTCCGAACAGCAAAAATAAAAGCAGGCAGTGTGAGATGCAACGTTCAAAGCATACAGGGCAGCACAAAAAAAAGCACCCTGAATGTGCAGGTAAGAATGAAATATTCGAGTACACTGTGACAGTGGATACTGGTCAAGAGCCTGCCACGCTATTAGCATCACAAGATAGTAAAATGGAAGCAGAGAAGGAGATGCTGCTGACTGCAGAGCGTTACATTCCACTGGGCTAAGCAACAGCCCAAAACAAATACGGGAATACCTGAAAGGAAAATAATGGGCCTGAAACAACCTTCAAACCACAAACAGCAAAGTACATTTCGGTAAACCAGAAAAAAAGGGAGAAAAACTCAGCAAAAAAATAATTCTGAAACGTGACAGTAAACTAAACCTGAAAAATTACTCCTCTGACTTCATCCAAAACAGATTTGGCTACCAGTCTTTAAATTCCACTGCACTTAACAAGAGACGGAATGAGAGCTGTATTCCTAAAATAGCAAAGCCTTGGAGTCAAATGGCAAACAAAGAATATCATCCTTTTACACTAAGTTATTAGCCAGCGCGTGCTCCAGTACAGTAATCTCCGTGTTCACGTCTTACCTGTCCCAGAAAGGACTTGGCCAGACTAACACAGGGCTGATTGAAAAAATCAGCGTCTAGCTGGGAAGAATTTTTCTTCTCTATTGCAAAATACTTGCTGCTTTTTGGAGAAGAATCCCCATCAGGTGTAGCGTTCAGGTTCCCCAAGGCATCTAAAGGAGGGAAGCTGGAGTTGCTTTGGAGAGCACTTAAGTGAGCCAACAGCTTTCTTTTTCTTGGCATGGTTCTAGAAAATGGATATAAACATAATTAGCAACATAAAGCTTATTTAAAAGTAACTCATTTTGACAGACGTTTATTTTTAAACATCTCTCTACAGCAATGAATCTGAAAGCTATAACTAACTGGACAACCGAGGCAACCTACAGAAGCAGGTGACAGATTTAGCTGTGTCTGCATCAGGCTAGGCAAATATTGGGCTCTACTGATAAGCAAATAGAAAACTGCAGTTGGAGTATTCATCTTTTATGGACTGCAGATAAAAAAGCAACTCTGCTCCACTTAGCAATAAAAATAAGTTTGCAAAACTGTTAAGATTAGGAAATTCAGAAACAAAGATGAACCAGTACTACATACTTTTTACCTAGAACTAACGTAATCTGTCAAGCAGACACAAAAAAATAGGAAACAACCACCTCAAAAATTGTGCTGACTCAGAAAGTCCACAGGAGGTCATGTATCAATCATTTTAGACAGTAACATAACCGGATCAGAAACTGAAACTCCACAGGACACAGCACACTTGGGTTGGGAGATGCCCTGTTTACAGTCACAGCAACAAACTCGTTTATCATGCTCTAAAAATGTTTGTGTCAGAACCTCCACGAAATAAGCTTTAATTTCAACCTACCAGAAAGATGAAGAGCAGCCTGTTCCAGTCTGTACAAATCTCGGGCAACTCTGCAACCTAAGACTGTTCTTCTAGGTTTGCCACCAATTTACTATGCGAGCTTCAAAAAGTTAATGTTTCTTTTTCTGTGCCGCAGCCCTTACACCTGCTGAACAGGAACAAACTTATTTATACACTGTACAAAGCTCTCTGAAATAGGCTAAGAGATTCTGGAGCTGGAGCTCATGATACCAGCTGTGCATCATTAGCTCAAACTCAAGAACAATTTGCAGTTTTCTATCAGTTTAGCAGAAGACCATCGCCCAGCTGGGGCACTGCTGGAGATGCTCTGTAGCCGTTTTTCATACAAAAGGCTGTGAAAACAGCAGGGAATGCACTTCTCCAATACTGAATACACAAAAAGCTGAAACCAAACTTTTAGAATTCCCCCACAGGCACTAGATTTGGAAAGTGTCAGCCTGAAAAAAGGACTCTGACAAGAGAATGCAAAGACACCAGGTTTTAGAAGATGCCTCACCAGTTCTGAAATTCCACCATATGTAGACATAAGAGAACAAAGCAAAAACACACCATCGTACATAACTAGAAATGGAGAAAGAATCCTATGTACAGCTGAACCTGCAAGGGAAATATATACCTAATTAAGGAGCTGTTGTCACTCATTTTTCACCAGATCATGAGCTATTAAAAATGACTACAAAAATCTTCACCATCAAAACCAATCTTTATCTTGCTCTGATGTTTCTCACTAAGAAAGATCCACCAGCAATAGTTTCCTTGAACTACACTAAGGCAAATTCAGCGTTGCTACACCCTGGATCACCAGTGCCAATTCCCCAACAGTGCTACATTTCACTTCAGAAGAATCCAGACACAAACATACAAAAAAAGGCAGCAAAAAAAATCACACTGGCATGATTGGCAGAGAGGTGGATGTTTTAAATTCTTTTCTAAACATCTAATTCTTTTTTGCAATAATTCAGTCACGTCAGAGACTTGCCACAGAATGGCCAGCTCCATGCCACGTATTCTGCCCTGAACCGTGGCTTTCACCTGGTGGGAATTCTTCAAAATTTTGTCAGAAGTCACCAGTCTGCCTCAGACCAAATCGCGTGGTGGCCTCTGCAAACGAGAGTCCTGTGCAGGAGACAGGGTGCGAACAGGGAAGAGGCTTGCAGGAAGGAAGGGACGGAGGAGGAACACTTCCCCGGATCAGACCGGCCCCCTGCAAGACTCGTCTGGAGGTACTGTCCTCAGCATGAAGCATTCCTTCGACCTTCTCCGACAGTATTAACCGGAACTTCCACTTCACCAGCCATACGTAAAGACAGACTGAAAACACGGCCAATTTGAGTGGAGCATTAGCTCGTGGGGTAATTTGTGCTCTTACAGAATGCAACATCAGAACCAGGATCCGAGCTGCCTGGCACCTATTGCATTTCCAATTAACCAATTCTTAAAAGCTGAAAGTGCTCTCACGTAAATGTTCTACTGGCAGCCTCAGGGCACTTCTAATTTCATTGCTATGGGCTGATCCTACACAGACCTTTGGCTCTCATTAGGAACAGCAGTAGGAAGCTGCCTTACAGTCATAAGAAATGGGTCACATACAGAAATGGGATTGCTTTAAAAGCAAAAACGCAGAACGAGGGGACTGCAATACCATCGCAGAAAAATCCCATCTACCCTTTGTCTCCTTGCTTCTTCACACCAAGATACGAAACATAAAACTCCATGCCTCGAAGCCTACCTACGCTTTCGATAAAGGATGTTGCTTGTACATACAAATCCCTGCTTGCCTATGAAAAAGCACTGTAGAAGGCAGTATGTATTAAGTACCCAAGCGCTACGTATTTGGCAATTGAGAGACACCATCTCTTCACATGTAAGGCTACAGAAAAATTCTGCAACTCTTCATTTCTATCCAGATTTTCCTGCTTGCTTAGTAAACAAATTCTACTTCTGTGCCTCAAATAAGAATCAGCTGTGGATTTAGTTGCTTTTTACTAACCCTGTTGTAACCAAACTAGCTACAGGTTGTTATGCACATGCGTGTACACACACACACACACATACAAAGTATGGAAGTCAGGAAAGGAAGACCAAGAGCTGAATAAGTCTGCACAAGTGCCTAAAGTGTTGTGGGCTGCTGGGCTAGTCTCAGGCAAGTGTTTAGGGACCCTGCAAGCCAGAATCAGAGAGACACCGAAAATCTTTGTAAAATACAGCTCAGAGGCAGATACGCCCTTTAGTCAAGGCACAACTGAGTCTACACAGACTTCTTTAATCCTTCCAATAAGACTGCATTTGCAGGTATTTCCTCATGTATTTAATGAGCCTTCACTAAAAGGAGGTTAAAAAATAAAAATCCCATCAGTAATTTGCATGTACTTTTGGCTCCCAGGTCCAGATACCTGCAGGTGTAAAGTTTTCCTTGTGCATTTATATCTCTGTGACCGCATGCCGAAGCAGCGTACGTAAGAACACACCGCCATTCTGGAGAGAGACAATTCCTCATACAAGTTCCCAGTTGTACAGATTTTATGTGGGGATACACGAACTGTCAATACTGGCTCTGGGCAAAGGACATGTCTCCCTGTATCCTGCTCTCCAGCACAGGTCAAAAGCAGGAACCTAGGGAAGAATGGAACAAGCATGCAGTGCTTCTCCACACATCCTCCACGTCTCTAGGCCAGAACCTTCCTTCCGAACCAGGCCCAGTTTCTGTGTGCTCAGTAACTGTGAGCTTATGCAGTCTTCCCTGAGCCTGTGTAAAACTATCCAAACTGGGACTTTACTGGTGAAGAAAGCTTCACAGAATTGGTCATTATGGCTCCAAAAAACTCACTCATTTTGTGTGTGAGATTAGGACTGCTCCCCACTGACATGAATCAGTTTACATTTGCAGTTCATCGCCATCAGCCCTCTTCTTTACCACCTCAAACAACGTAAAGCCAGCTGGAAACATTGTTTTTCCAGGTCATTTACGAAACACCCCTGCAGCACCGCAACGGTGACCTCCAGCCCCCGCGAGGGCTGCCCATGTACTCGCATCCTCTTTCCTGTCTTTCCACCAACTGTTTATTTATGACAGGCAACTCCCTTATTATGTCAGGGGCTGCTCAGGTGAGGGCTCCTGTTTAAAAAGCTTCCTGAAATCTGACTACAGCCTGTAAACTAGACCTCTCCACACACTTAGACCTCCAGAGAATTCCAACATTTATTTAAGGCATGGCTTTCCATTGCAAAAGCCACACTGGCTCTTCCCCACTATATAATATTTATGCAGGCATCCAGTAATTCTGCCTTGCTATATTATCTACTAATTCAGTTGGCAGTGGTCAAACTTCCTGGTCTGCAGCCCACAGATGTCCCCTAGAACCCTCTTTAAAAAGCAGTGACGCATTTGCTGCTCTCCAGTCCACAGGTATTAGCTTTCAGTGAGAAGGAAGGGACCACCGTTAGCAGCACCGTCCCTGGGGGATTCACCTGGTTCGGCAACTTGTTCCTGCCTGTTGCCTGTTTGTTCCAGAACCTCTTACACAGACACTTCAGTTTAAGCCAGATCCTTCAATGAATTCTCAGCAAGAAGGGTTTCCATCCACTTTTCCTGTCAAGTCTAACCTATCAGTAACCAGAAGTGAGTTAATAGTGTATAGCTTCCTGGACAGCGGTGGAGAAGCAGGCAACACAAAACCTTCTTGAAAGAACAGTGCAGGCAAGAGCTAACATACTATAACTATAAATATTATGTCAATCTCTCCACAGACAGACTTTGACACTATGTGCAAGCCTACCAATGCTGCCAAAGCATGGAAAAATGAATGGTTTTATTCACCTTACCAAATGCTGCAGATGTCATCTCCTGCAAGACGTCCTTGCAATTCCAGCCCTCGCTCCTACTGCCTACTGGACATCTTGAGCTTCTCGGAATGAAAAATGACTCTTCCTTCTATACAGAACAAGGAAGATAAAAATGAGGGAGAGTGACGAAAAGTCCTCAGAAACCCAAAAAGCCTTCACAGCAAAATCATGCTCCGTTTTGGTCAACTCCCTTATACCATTTTGTTTTGCTCTGTTCCCCCCACCCCAACATTCTAGCTACTATTTTTAACTGAGCGCCAAACTTGCATATTAAATGAAAGCAAACGAGTTAAATGTTAATATTGACAATGGATGCGAGCTAGCTCAGCCTTCTGAGGTTTGAGTTAACCAAGCCAGCGTTCAGTTAAGCAAGGCAGCATTTAGAGGGACCACAAACGCTGATCGTGAAATGGACATCAGGACTCAAAATCATCTGCAGTTCAGGTTTTTTCTTTACATCTACATTACCTGCAGCAAACGTATGTTGGGTATATTGGGCTGATCATCCAAGAGCTCTAAGTCTTATATTTTTCCACCTATATGATGGCAGTGAGAACACTCCTGATTTGTAAAGCACGCTGAAAGATACAGAACTAGTTACACTTAGGTTTAGGTACCCATCTTACAAAACGACCCCAGAAAATACATTCCTTCCTCAATCTTCACATTGCATGAGAAAAAATCTGGTTCAGGCATGAAGGTTTGACTCAATGACCAAAGATGTTTCACCAAAGCCTTCATTAATGCACTGGCACAAAGGAAAATCTGTGACTCAAATGCTCAAAAGTCTGAACAATATCCATGAAGAGAGCTCCACTGGGGAGTTCCTGCTGAAGTACCAGTAACTGAAAGACTGGTACTTTCAGGAAGGAAAAGATAAGCAGCAAGGACACAAAGATTTACCTGATTTTACGGGGTCCTGGAGTTGCTCCCTGCGTAAGCCGAGAAGCAGAGGGTTCTCACACCTCCTCCTGAGAAGTCAGGCCCAGGCTCGGAGGAGAGGACCTGCTCCCCATCCAGTTGTGCAACAGTGTGAAGCCCCGTGCTAAGTCTTTGAGTTAAAAAGAGAAAAAAGAGAGATTATTTCCTCCAGATTTCAGGCCAAGATAGCGAAAGCAAGGGCCTGTCCCTTCAGCGAGAAGGTCCCTTTCCACCCAGAGGAGAGGCTGCTCCCACGCTTCGCGATTCGGGATCTATCTGTACCGTACATCCTTGTGACAGAGGACCCACATAAACAAAGGGGGATCTGAGGAGAGGGGGCAGTTTCCCGCTCGGCTTCAGATAATATAATAACACGCACGGGTACGGCTTCTCAAGGGAGCAGCACCGCCGGGGCTGGGCTGCGGCGGGAAAGGCGGCGGCCCCTGGCGACTCCGCCTA
>Ga0181612_108593_pt1 | contig 15998 bp, 12 predicted proteins | sample HoacroProtozoa21_FD_119630 | JGI IMG/M metagenome (GOLD analysis project Ga0181612, IMG submission 119630) | Hoatzin crop microbial communities from Cojedes, Venezuel. Combined Assembly of Gp0051906, Gp0051904, Gp0051908
ATGGAATACCGGGCTCTGTTTGGCCAGGTGGGGTCAGCCCCCACCCCCCGGCTGTGCCCCTTCCTGGAGTCCGGTGAAAATTAACCCTGTTCTGGCCAAACCCAGGACAGAAAGTTATTAATTATACATGTACTGGAAAAGCTGAAGAAAAATTATTTGCCCAAAGGCGACAGGAATGGTAAACTTCTCCCCGAAGCATCACACATAGGTCGTAGTAAAAGATTTGAATTTACTAAAACGTAAGCTTAACAGCACTGACTCCGCTCTCAGAAGCTATGAACTGCTAAACCCATCTCAAAGGAGATTTTTATTACAGAAGACTAACATTTTAAATTGCACTTCTAGCCTCTTCGCTACATTGCTGTGCATAAAGTCTGCCTTCAGCTTCTAAGAAGACAGTATGCAGACTTGCAAACATGAACTGCATCATCCGTTTTAGAAAGGATATTCCATTAGAATAACCAAAGAAAATTAATCTGAAGATGGAGCTCCAAAATACTATTGAGCTTGATGAGTTACTGAGCATGAAGCACAATTATTTTCCAAGGCTGATCACACTTTCCTATCTCCTTCATGTGCAGTTCCACCCTGCAACATGGCTATGCAAAAAATCCATCGTCCTACTTCAGTGAACTGCTCCTCCTGTTTACAGATCCAGGTCTTTACTGATAGAAAGTACTTTTCGGGAAGATTTTGAAGCTTGCATGCCTACTACCATTTATTCTTTTATAAAGAGAACTCTTTAGTAAGTCTGCGTTCCGTGCATTTACTTACCAATGACAGTAAAGTCACAGTAGGCCTTTCAAGACCCCCCACCCTGCAAGTGCTGTAATTTACGATGAACATAAAAAACCCCTTGTACTTAAGTTGTATTTACAGAACAAAATACTTCACTGAAACTAAAACCATCTGATGCGAGTCAGAGGCCCGTAATCTGTGGAATGCCACTTCTAGAGCACAAGCGTGCTTTGAATCACCATACAGTACAGCAATTTACGTCCTCACTTGTAAAATGATTTGTTTATACTGAGACTACATCTAACCTCTAAGAGTACAAAAAAGAAAGACCATAGCAGAAATCCTAGAGTCAGCACTTGAAAATAAACAGACCTGCCAGAAATCAGGACTGTTTAGAAAAATATTCAATATAAAAATATCCTTCTGCCATTTACTACTCATTAAGTGAGCCCGATTTCCCTCCATCCAGCATCTCGGATCCTGTTCACACTTTCTTCCAGGCCTCCTTCCAGCACCTTTCTGACGAGCGAACCTCAGCAGTGTCACCGCAGAGCACCCAACAACTTTATTTCACAGATCACACCTGCCTCAAAGGGCTTCACATCTGCTACAGAACAGTATGCTTAACTTAAAATGACGCTGTAACTAAAGAAACTGTGGTTACCCAAGGAATCAGAACTCCATGGTGGGGTTTTTTTTTTAATTATTCTCATCATGCAGACAAACTAATTAACTGCAAGACTGTGTAGGGACAAGTCACCACAGATGACAGCCCGCCTCCCGACAACAAATTACTGAATTGTTTCAGCTTTGTAACTTTGGGATAAACTTCCCTGCCAAGGACTATAGCTTTTACAGTGCGACATCCAGTCACTGCAATAATCTAGCTCCCATTAGAGAAATAAATTATCTGGTGGTATAAGAGTCAGCTTAACTATCATAAAAATTTAACTGGAAAGAAAGTATCTGTATATTTTATGGTATGGTCTCTCTCTAGAGACTTAAGTAATGCATGGTGTTCTTCAGCATTTCCATTTTAACATCACCCTCAGATTTCATCATGAAATTTGACAGTGCAAAAATAATGCAAAAGTCTCTGTTGAAACAGAAAAAAAACTTAAAACCCGTAAATCCAAGAATCAAACTTAAAGCTTGATTCAACCAATTAAACATGGAAGGATGACCCTGATATACAGAGAAAAGTACTTGCCATTTAGGGCACAATTTCTATAAAAAGAGTTCTCACTTAAGAAGGCATTTTAATGAGCTGCTTAGCTGACACATTCAAATTTCCTGGAAGTCTTTGGCATATGCAACTTAAAAATTACTACTGAATCTTTCAGCTTGTATTTTTCAATTGTAATTCTTACTGTCATCTCTTTTTGATAGGGAATAAAACCAATAATAAAAAACCTATAGTCCATCTCTAGCTTGTGATTACATCTACTAGATCCTTCAATCCTTAACAAGTATTCAAGAGCACTCGGAACGACAAACCAGCTGGGCTACCCCACTGGCTTACCCTTCCTACAGCACTGTGTGACAAACAGGAGTTGTTTACAATAGCAGGTCAGTTGTGCAGAGGATGAACTTTCCACCCAGTATTAATTATTCCTCCTGCCTAACCCACAAGGAACCTAACAGCGTGCTTCATCTGGCGTACCACGCGTATTCACACAAGATCTATCTGATATAACAAAATTCATGGAATTGGAGCTTTTTATTCCAAACAGTCTAAAGGAAAACTCATCATCCAGGAACAAGCTGAAACCAGCTACAGAAAACAGAGACAGCACGCTTCACTGTATGTCTTCCCAACTTTAAAAAGTCATCTCAACAGTGTTATTTTAGATGGGCATTTTAGTGCAAGGAAGCAGCACAATGAACGAAATCCTGGGAGAGGTAGCAGAAGACCGACTAATGCAGGACCAACTGCCCCGCACTGCAGCACGCGTCTCTTCTGACTGGCAGTGTCACACACGTCATCCTCGTGTACCCGACGTCAGAATCCAGGCATTAATTCCTGTGTCACGTAAATCTTGCTCCATACCAAAAAGTACATTTTTAGTTTGGAAACTAGACAAATATATCTAAATATGAAACTCAGGCAAAAACGAGCGTTTTCTGTAACTGACTGTCTAGGCCAAAGGTACTGATAGCAACCTCAGCTTACTTTTTTTAAAAAAAGTATTTTTAAAAAGTATTTTTTTCCACAAAGTAGCAGCTGGTTGAAACCCCCGTTAATATGACCTTAATTTATTAGAAATTCTAGTCGAAAGAGAAACCAGCTTTTACAATTCCCTTAGTTCAATATCAGTTTCTACACTGTAGATGTTTAAGACACCGATGCTTAATTTAGTAACATTTTCATTATCCCCAAGGATTACTCAAGAACATTTACAAGGAAAACCACTGGTATGAATTGCACAGGTTCCTGATAATTTGGTTTCATCTGTCTTAATGGTATTTGATATACATATATAAATAAATTACAAAGCTTTTTTTAATTCAAAGTGTACCTCATCTTCCTTTATGTGCAGTTCTGGAGACATTACCTCCCACCCCCCACGCAACTCAGCTATGGGCACCTAGCCAAAAGGGGTCTCATCTTTCTCCTCTAACACCTAACCATTTTGGGCTGTTTTGCAGTTGTTTTTTCAGTGCCACAAAAATCTATTCGAAAACCATGTAGCACCTATGTAACACAAAGAAAATTTTTCCAAACATAACCAAATTGTCTACAACAGACGCTTCATGTAAAAGAACCTCATCATTAATGGTTGTCAGGTACTCAGAAAAAATACTCTTTTAAGAGAAAAGGCCTGCCTTGCAACACTATTACCTACAGACCACTGTGGTTCCACCTGCATTGCAGTGTTACCACTGTTGGGCTGCTCCAGACAGCTCGTCCCCAGGATGGTGTCCAAACCCAGAACTGCCACATCCGTGGTCCTTCCTGCCGGTCAGTGGGAAGTCACCACTGCTGGGAAGAGCACATACTGCGAGCTGATGTTTCTTGGATGCAGCAGGGCATGACATTCCCAGTCACGGCATGATCAAAGAGTGGGATGCATTTCAGGTTCCCAACCACAGCCTTTCTCATCCTGTGCCAGAAGCTTCAGAGAGATGGTACACCCATTTCCAGTTCCTCATCTTGGTCTGCCAGTGGGTGGATATGATGCTCTTATAGTTGAATATACCACACTCACATCTCTGCACCACAGTTCAAACCAAAAAACATCTGTTATTGTACTGAATGCCTAGTCTGTGAAGCCTCCACACCACCTCATCAACCTGTGAACGGTTCATACCAGAGTGGATGCGCCTCTACAAGGCACACACATAACCCGTCTTCACTACCAGGTTTCAGTAACCCTCCTGTACCTGCCCTGACCACAGGAGTTAGACCCTGCTCACAGGCACAGCACAAAACACAGCAGGCAGCTGTCTCTGCTCAACCCTGACACCAAGTAAGGTCAGGAAACCACCCCAGCCCTAAGCTTCGTGGAGTGTTTGCCCCCTTTGAGCACTGAAAAACAAGAGGAACCAGCAGGGCAGAGATCATCGCTTGTGAAGGCTGCCCAACGCTTCTCGTTACAGCATTCAGTTTCCATTGTCCTGTAACACCACCACTGAATTTTAAACACTTGCACTGATACAAGGGAATTCTCCTTCAAAATGCTAGCAAAGCTCATTCATCATTTTTGGAAATACGATTAAAGAGAACAAATTTTTGTGCCCCTATTAAGTACTATGGCAAGCTGTCCTCAACAAGCTTTCTTGTCCTATGCTTCTGTCCAGTTCTTGCCATATTTCAAATGTTCCTCCTGGTCTCAGAAAAACACCAAGACACACCAAAAAAAAATTTACAATGGTTCACCAGCTACAGAGTGAGATTTAGAAAATGAGCAGCTACAAAGAGAGGCAATCAGAGCGGTTCTACTGAGCCCAAGTCCTGTATAATTGTTAGTGGGCAACAGAAATCAGATCACAGTATCTTTACACACCACAAAAGTGTGATGTTTTATTTATTTCTGTGGAAGTTTACATTTAGTATTAAAAATTATGCATCTCATGTAGACGGGCATTTTTGGTCTCCAGGTAAAGCCTGAGCAAATGATGTAGTCTTAAGACACTGCTACCATCTCCTTCCACCCTATTCCACGTATGCTTCTGAATATCTGTTTATAACTTTTTCAGTAGTAGCATTATCCTTAAATGTGACAGAGGGAAAAATTACTCAAAAATTATTTATATTCCTATTGAGTTGAAATCACAAGTAAACTATATAACTCCTTAAACATTAAAACTGTACTTCAGAGCAGCAGCAAGGACCATTAGAAAGTCTTTTCAGATAACACAGTGAAGTGCCATGGTACTGACCACAATTACAGTGAGTTCAGCGCATACACCTTCCCATGACAGACTCCTCTGACCTACAGCGTTTCTTTTGTGTCACTACGGAACAACAGACCATCAATGGAAGTCACACTACAGTTTCAAGGGGAAGAAATAACTTGTATGAAGCTGAGGTATTCTTTTTACCATTAACAGCTTCCCCATCCAGAGTAGTTCCGAGATAACCAGAAAAAAACAATACTTTGTCCCAAGTACGAGCCTTTGACAGCATCAGGTTTAGTGCAGTATCTTCTGAATCTATAACTGAAGTGCAGCCTATTATCAAGATACAGCACTGAGGTTAATTAGAAACAGAAATCAATAAAGATAATCTAGAAGGTATGAGAAAGGTTTTAGCAATTTTCAGTGTCGGTTCAAATTTCTCCTCTAGAACTGTTTCCAATAACAATGAAACCTTAATGCAAAAATAAGAGTTACCCAGACATATTCTTCTGTTGCTCCATGATTTAATGTGCTTTTCCAACATCTACAGTCTCCCAAGAAGGATGGCATTATCTCCTTCCCAAGCATCTGTCACAGATGAAGATCTGGTTGGATGTACTTTTGGAAGGCAAGCCCAAGATTCTTTACGTTAAGGCTCTTCCTTCTACAACTGTTTTGATTTTTAAAAAAGTCTTAAGTTTAACTCCAGCTGGTTAGTAAATATGACTGAATCAAACTGTTCTTCGTGCAAGACAAGGAAATGGAGTAGACCGGGTTGAACGCTCCCTCTTTGCAACCTCAGAAGGAAATAAGGCAACGGTGACCGACACAGATGATAATGATGCAACACAGGAGTCAGCCTGCTTCCTGCGCATTAAGTTTAGGAACAGTTTTTCCCCAACGTTTCTTGAGATGTTTAAAAAAAAAATGTTTAAAATAAAGCTACAGGGAAAGGGCCATGGCATTGTGACTCACTTCACACTTCCGGATACATCTTCACCTTTTAATGATGAGAGGGGACCTATTTGCCCAGAGTCCTGTTTCTCACTAATAGTCATTTTTCAAACTATATTTAAAGCCTCGTCAATAGGTTTAGCCTAAATTGTTCCCAAGTATAAACAACAGCCCACAAATAAAAATGTATTAAAAGGAGCATAATAACAACTAGTTTTTAAGCCAAGATCTTCAAACACAAAAACTTCACTGCCTGCCACCAATAGCCAAAGTGTTCTCTGTGCCAGAACCACCCATCACACCAACAGCAAACAGAATGGCTACACGAGAAGTAAAGCTGACCAGCTACAAAGGTTCCAGATCACTTCTCAGAAAGTCTGACCTAAGCACCCTTCCACAGATTTGTGTACGCTGAGTTTCTTTCCTCTTTTGGGTGCACCAAACCTTGCTCCAAGTGTTAGCGACCCAAAATTTCACCATCTCTGAGACGGTTTTGCATGTGGCAAAGCATCAGGTATCCTGCACTGACAGAGGAATGTTTCAGCTGGTGCAATCTAGACCACCAACCAATTATGGTTCTGTTGTGTCATAATAACATCATCTTTTCAAACCTGATTTGTGTCACTGACTATTAATTTAAAACCTACCGGGCTAGGTAGGTAGACAAAATATAGACTTTATCTCACCTTTTTTTTCTAATTATCTAAATTACTACCCAGTCCTTGCACACAAAGCACAAAAAAAAGTCTTCTTACACTGCAATATATGTATTTTTTGCCAGAATAAGGATTTTCCATTAGCATAAGGCTTTTCAGCTACACTGTAAATATTTCCAGCATTTCCTTTCAAAGCACAAAACTGGTAATTCTATCAAAACACTTCTACTGCATTTGTTTTTTTCCACACAGTTTGCTCTGGCAGTACAAACGAGGCAGTGATCAGCCTATTGCCATGTGCAACCTCTGATTTATCACCACAGATACCCAAAATAAACCTTTCCTTTAATTTTGTTTCTAATTTTAATACATTAACACAGCAAAGCATTTAGTACAATATTTAATATATGCTATCGGACACTGAATGCTGTCCTAGATGACAATTTTCTGCAATTTCAAAGAACACTGAAAGGTGGTAACACAGGCAAGAAAAAACCGCAATTCTGACTCTTCTCACACACATGCAGCGATTCATTTATGTTAAAGACTTCAGATCTACCACAACAATTTTATAAGGAAACTGAAAATGGAAATCTTTTTTGTTTATTAGTTTCTGGTTCACTATTAACTGCAGTAAATATTTCAAGCGAATGAGAAAACTCCCTCTAAACTCATTATCTACAACAGAAGCACCGAGATAGGCGACAGGAAGCTCACGCAGTGATCTAACCCGCGTCACAGTATTTGCAGAAATCCCAGGGGCGCTGGGCACAGTAATAAATTTGAAATATCTCCCAGATGAAGAATGAACTTATAACCTTCTCCACATTTGACTGCCACTATGGCTCTTCTGGGCCGCAGGTTTTAGAACAAACAGAAGCCAGCCGACTAGACTTTAAATACATTTCCTACTTGTTTCCCCAGCTTTTCTTTCACCACTTTCCACTCTCATCTAACGGAAATACTACAGATTCTTTCACTACTGGTGAGAGCAAAACAAATTTTTCCACTCAATTCATTACACGTGTTGTAAATAAATCTGGTACCCAGCACCATTCCTCCTGCTGACAGCAAGGGGAAGGAACACTGTCAACACAGCTCACAGAAATTTGACTTCATACTGCAGCCTTTCAGACACCAAATCATTGCCTCCCTTCACGGGAAGTAACCTACCCTGGCAAGGGTAGAGACTGTGATGAGACACGCTTCTTGCACCCAAGCTTAACTCAGGGAAAAGCGAGTCAGTACAAAGCTGTATGCATATTTTATCCATTCGATATTTGTCCCCGAAGACAATCTCAAATGTGGATGGAACTCAGAAACGTTCAGCTTTAGGGGCTGAGACTCAGGCGCAGATTTTCCTCCTGGACTTATCATGTTCTCTGCCATATTCAAACCACTTCTCAAATGTGCAAGTCAAAAACATGGCTTGAGACGCATGGGTCCAGGAAATCTCCAGTTCATGCACACGTAACTAGAAACTTATCTTTTCTGTAACTCTGATGCAGAGCAGTCTTGTGAGTTTGCTGCAAGGTGTCTCCTCACTTTGTGGCAACGTGCATCTTCTTCTTTTCAAAGAAAAGGCCTGAAAATTGTGCTTCCAACAGACCCATCACTGAGCCGGTGTTCGGTCAGTTGCTCTCTAACCCATTCTGGTCAAAATGATTTAACACAGCTCAAACCAGCCTAAAAAAAGCCTGGTTTACATTAACTAAAGTGCCTTAGAGCTCACAAAAAGCAGCTGAGCAAACAGATGACAGCGGGGCTGTGGGGAGGAGAGCAGTGGACACAGTGCCCACCTTTGCAGCGGGCACCGCCACACTGCGAGGACGGCAGAACAGTTGGGGTCACCCAGCAGTACACCCAGAATTCATTCCAGGCGGGTACTAGAAGCTACACCAAAACCAACCGCCTTCCAAGGCATACTTCAGACTTTCAGTATTTTGAATTCCCTGGGCATTTCTCAAAAAGTCCCTTCATACTGTATCAAAGGATAACCGGGTTTAATAAAGGGTTGATTCAAAGATGTTTCACAGATAAATGTGCAAAGAATGTTACTAACGACAAAAACAGGTATTCTTCTATGATTCTTTCTTTTGTCCTCCTCAAAAATGCAAGCTACATAAAAAAGATACTTTCTTTTCCCCAAATCCACCTAAAATTTAAATGATTTCTCAACTAAAAACACTTTCAGTACCATTATTTACTTTAGTCAGTAGTGAAATACTAATTTTTCCAGTATTCTTAGGACCTGTATTGCATAGCTTTTGCATAGTCATAGAACATTCATTTTCCATCATCCTCTGAATAAAATGAAAGTCTCATAACTCTAGCTCCCAGACACACATTATAGACAAAGACACTGAGGCAACAAATTTGTGGAATACGCTTCTGGGCCCTTAAAGTACCTTTCTAGTTGAGTACTCCCTTCTAGCTAAAGCCATTTTTCCAGATTCAGTCCCTCTGCAACACATATAGGGAAACTAAATCAAGTAATTTTGTTAAACCAAATATTAGAAAGCTTCCCTAACTTTTTTTTTTTTTTTTTTCAAATGACACAGGGTAGCCTGCTCAACAGACTACCTCCAGGTCTGTGAAACAGATGGTATCTTTAAACTTCACCAACAGGATCTGAGTAAACTCCATCAGTTTAAGGTAACATCTGAATTCAAGATGGTGCCAAATATAACAAAAAAATACAATCTCCCACGGCTGATCACTTCATATGCTTGTATGCAGTCGGAAATAAGACGTCTTCAATTATCTCCCATTTACCTTAAGCAAATCCACAAGCACCACCACAAAACGTACGTATTCCTTGCCAGCTGAGTACAGCACACACCTCAACGTGACACACGTTGCGGTACCCTTCCCTTTAATGACAAAGGTCCACAACTTCGTCCTCACTGTCATGGAGGAACGAGTATTCTGGTAATCAGCCCAACACAGTGGACGCGTGGCAGCTTGCTGCCACTGGTGCCACATCAAGGAGAAAAGCATGTTAGCTTCTAGGTTTTTAGATCCTTGCTAAAGAACATAGAAAAGCTGGTGTTGGAGCACAGTAACACTTAATGAGCAGTCTTTTTATTCTGTGTACAATTTAAGCTTTCAGATGGATGAAGCGGGTTGTTTTAACTACCTGCAAATTTCCGTCAATCTGGACCTGGCACTGCAGGGAAATCTCAGTTGAGCCACCAACAGGAACGCCATTTCACTTCAACTGTCCTAACACTGTCAGATAAAGCCATCCTATGCACACTTGCGGAGAGATTTGCAAATGTCTCACTGAATTACCATCATGAAACGTTGATAGATGGAAAAAAAGACTGGCCATCTTAGTACAACCTCTCGTATGCTACTCAAATCTACAAACAAAAAAATCCAGGTGCTTCAAGAAAGAGATGCTGAAAAATACATCAGGCAAGGGAATTAAATACCCCCAAAACTGAATTCTTCTATGAACTTCTGCCAGACTAATTTCTAAGAATGCCATAGGAAGCTTAAATTAAGCAAAATCATGGAGCTATTAGGTGGGAAGAGATGACAATTTTTCTAGTCTAGAAGAAAATGATACAGTGACCAGATAACAGTTACTCAAACTATTCACCCCTTCACCAAATTACAGTAGTGCAGAAATACAATTACTCTCTACAGTGACTTCTCAAAGGAAAGTAGAAATTAGAACCAAGTAGAAAAATCAGAAATGCACCTTTCCAAAATGTATTCTGTGTAATCTTTAATATATTTTAATATTCAAGCATTAAAATAAATCCTTTATTTTTTTTTTTGTGCCGGGCATATAAGAAAAATTCAGCACAAAAGAATTGGCAGAACATTTTCTAAATCTTCACAACCAAATACAAAAGTCACTTACTTTGGCTTAGATAAGGAGCAAAGAGTGCTCTCAAGGTCACTTTCACCCCCCAAGTGACCTGGCTGTGTATCCTACATTAAGGCTATAATCTCAGACTTATCTATGACTGACTTAGCTTAATTGCATCATATCATTAATATTATTAATTTCTGCCGTTGCCCATAAGATTCAAAGCCTCTTGTCCATTCTGTAGAATATACAGGAACTAAATTAAATGCAGCGCACAGTGAGTTGTACAAAAGTATCATAAAGTGCTACAAAGCATGGAAGCATTTAAAAAGGCAGAGGACCTGTCTTGATTCTTTTGGCCCAAGAAACCAGGTAAGAAAAACGTGCTGGGTTTTCTGCATGCCCAGCATTTGCTGGCTTCCAAAACGCTTTGAGTCAAAGCAGAGCTATATTGCATTTGAACAGCTATCACCGAGAATGCATTTTTCAAATATTCTTCCCCAACTTCTAAAGCGCAGAGCTAGCTAGCATGTTTCTGTACCAGTAACCTACCGCAAGCCACAGACCTGCTCAGGAAGGCAGTCCCAAGACTGGTACGGAATAAAACGCAAGGCGAAGCTCAAGTTACAAGCAGCAGGTACCAGTGCAAAGCGAGCACCGAGTATGTTCTCAGGAGAGTATCGCCCCTCCCGATATGTTCGTTCAGAAGGTGCAGAATTTGTTTGTGCTCAGTTTTACATAGATATGGTTAAACACAGCTGTGAGAAAGCAGAAATGCTGCGGATGCCAGTATAAACCTTCTTTCATACTTCACTTCCTAAAGAGGAACAGAGGAAGACTTTCGCTGGCCAATACTGAGCAACTCTTGTTGTTCTTTCTTCATATATATGATTTTTTTAAACTTAACTGACCTTCTCTAGCTCTTCTACACCAGAAACATAGCCGTATCTCAGAAGTTCCAGGCCAGACACATAAAATGTATCATCTTAAATATATATGCCTGGAGTACTAAAATTTGTCGAACTTCCATACGTTTTGTTGATAGAGAATTAAGAACTCTGCTAACATTCCTTTACCTAACATTTCCTTGCACCAGAATAGTTACGATACCACATAAAACAATACTTTTTGAGTGTCACAAAGGTTTTGCCTATATATAAGCCTTCCTTTATGACTGTTCAGTGATTAAATGTGTCCTGTCTGACATATTTTTAAGAAAAACTTTCTAGTACCACAATCCATTGTAAAACAAGTCAGTTAAGCTCTTACAAGGATACTACATATTTGCACCACTCTTACACACCACTAAATTCTAGCTGAAGAATTTTAAACCAATATTAAGATCCAATTAATAAAAAAGACACATTTCCTCAAGAAATGGAAGAAAGGTGAAGAAGCCGAACTTCTGCCCTTTTTCTTGCCTGCTCCTTAAGAAGTCTACTTTATCTGCACATGTTACGTACATAAGATGTTTTCAAAACAACATTATCAACATTGCAGTATTGCTTCTATTAAAAACAGCTTTCAGCAGTAAGCAAGACAGTTATACACACAATAAATCAGAGTATTACTAAATAAGTATCTCAGCTTTTATCTTCTGTCAAGCTCCTTGAAAACAACAGTATATTTAAGGATTCTGAGAAATACTTTTTATATGTCCTTTTTAAGGAAGGCCGAAGTAGTAGTATTGCAGGTAATTTTCATATGTGATTAGCGCCTCTGTGACCTTTGTCCTCCTTTAGAAAATTACATGGCATTGACTACATTTATTATTGAGCATATACAGCAGCTTTTAACTTTGCTCAAGATGTATTACATAAGCAAACTCCTCATTTGAATAATTACAAAATTATAAGCAGTTTTAATTAGAAGTCAGAGTAACACATAGAAGAATCTCTATAACAGAATGGGGGCGAGGGGTGTTTTGGGTTGGTTTCATTTTTTTTTAACACAGGGCACAAAACCCAGCAGAGTCTTTAACTGATCACACAGTGAAGCTCTTGTGAAAAGTTATCTGGAGCTCTTTCTCTCTGAAAATTACTTACCTTGAACTGTAAGCTCTGCTTGAGCTTCAATCGTCTCGTTTCCATTATCCGCTATGCAGGTGTACGTCCCAACGTCCTCTTCCGTAACATCACTGATCTCCAGACTACCTCCCGCCAGGAGAAGAAATCTTTCATAGCTGTGCAAAACAGGACATACGGGTGACTTCATGGACAAATTGGCTCAAATAAAGTGTTACCAGAGAAGCACACTCAAGTCCTCTGCCTGAAAAGTCTACATAAACCAACACAGCGTTTACTTGTAACGTTCCTGGGTGCCATTTACAAGGAGTCACGTTAGAGAGAGAAACTTTTAACTAGATGATCAAATTCCATACTTGGGCTTCACATTAAAATTTAGTTCAAATATATCAATTCCACAGGAGTAGCATCTTTCTGCACTTTCAGCTTCACTTGTTCTTAATTAAATGTGATCCTAGGTATCTAGACAATAGCAACTAGAACTTAAGAAAAATGAAATAACATAACCACGTCATTAAAAATCTTGCAGATACAGCTGGAATGGCTTACTGCTTGAAAAGCTAAGTGAACCATAATATGCCAGACTTATGCCTGTAAAACATAAGGAACAGTAATGTACATTATATAATGCAGAGCAACTGAAATTTTGTATAAAGATAGACATTCAGTAAAGTGCAGGATTTCAGACTAAGATATAGGTTAGAAAAAATTCAAGAGAAATTCAAAAAGTCAGCAAAGCTTCTGCACAGAATTTTCTCCCTCTGACTTGCAAAGGGTGGGGAGAGGGTTTATAATTCAGGTCTTCTAAACTATCTGCTTTTAATGCTAAATGTAGTAGCTATATGTAGCATTTTATACTACATGTAGTACTCTCAGCACCCTTCTCCCATTGCAACCATCATTCTCCTTCTTATGATACCAGTTCACACAAGAGTTTTCCAAGATTCTTCATCGCTCCAAGCATCCACAACCAAATGCCAATAACACTACCACAACCCAAAGCCAAGACAACAAGTCATGACTGGGTGCTGATCCAGAACCATTCTTGTTTGCAGCTGAAAAATGAGTCTACCCGATGGCTTCCTTCCTGGCTTTATCAAGCAATGGCTTAGGGGGCAGGACTGAATTGAAATCTTTCCAAATAATTGAATAGAACCTTACAACAATTATCTATTTTGGTCTCTACAGTGTGGCCAATGTACAAAAATCAACCTAATTGCGCTCTCCATTTGAAATTTTACTAGAATTACATTAGTAGAACCAATGCTTTTACCAGCTTGGAAAGGTAAATTCTTAGGAAGGACACAAAGACTTTTGACTCACCTAATTACCACATTAATATTGATTTATGTTACTACTATAATTGTTTATCAAAGTTCTGCTTAAGCACATTCTAAAACTGAACAAATAAAATTATTATTGGAATGAAAGAAACCAGTCTTAGAAACATCAAAGGAGATTTCCTACCCAGGTCCACCATAAGGAAAGGCACCGTTTCCATGACCTAGTAACCGGAGAATTACAAAAAGTTTGTTTTGTAGGAAGTGCAGTGAATTTGAGTGAAGATACAAGCAAGTTTGAAAAAACATATGAGGAGCTTTAAAAAGAGGAATGCTTGAAGAAATAGTAGAGGAGTATGTGGACAGCATTGCGAACAGGTTCTAGCTAAGAGGAAAACAGCAATAAGTTCGTCATTAAACCTGTTTTGGAATCACTCAACAGTGATTCAAGGACAGAAGGTGAGAGATGAGAGACATAACTTGGATTATTTTCATAGAATTTTATGGTCATTGCAATCAAAAAAAGGCAGAAGCCTCCTATCATGGATCAGATTAAAAATTATGTAGAAAAAAATAGGAGCTTTAGTGGTAATCAAAGATAGTGAAGGATGATCCATCTCCTTTCTCAAGCAATAAAAATCTGTACAAAGTAGATGTGAACAGGAGCTGCCAAGACTGTATCACTGGCCCCCCCCCTTCCTTTGTTCTATTTACGTGTAGTCTATACAGGTATATTGATTAGATCTAAACCACTAAGTCTGTTGAAGTTCGCACAAAGAAGATGAACCTAGACATCTTGGACTACGTCACCTCCAAGGCAAATCTGACCACCTACGCAAGTTCTAAGACCATCTAAAAAGATGTAAGAAAATGATGCTCTTCCCAATTCTTGAACCTCCTTGTCTACATCTGGACATCGACAGTCCACGAACACAGAAGAGCTTCCCAAACACTGTCAAGGTGAACAGAAACAATGTCACTGAAGCTTATTTGTGAGAATGGCATGTGAGACATGTTAACGCTGCATTGAAATCATGCCTAAAGAAAAATAAATAAGACACGTCTGGACCTTGACACATCCACACATGCAGTTTTATCTTCTTTTATTATGTAAAACAGCTTATTTGATATTTGATCTAGCATTTGTGGTGAATTTAATTGATCTGAGTAGTGTATAATCCGCTGAAGGCTAAGATGAAAGCAAGAAATGGAGCCAACTGGTAACTGTGCTACATCTACCAGTGACAGGATACAAAACAGGAAGGCAGGCTGTGCAGCAAGAACTGACTGAATGCAAGAAGCTCAGGCTAACAAAATTGCAAAGGAATGATAAAAAGCTATACAGAATGTTAGTGTCATTTCAATGACATATAGTGCCTTTTTCCGGATATCCACCAACTTCCATCGTTATCCACGTGAAAACAAACACATGCCTTACGATGCTCATTTTCCCACAGCCAGCCTGTGGAACAGTGAAGCAGCACGGGCATGGCGAGGCCGCAGACTATCGTGGTTATTAACCAGCAAGTAAGATGTTACTAAAACTATAACAAAAAAATTACTAGACCGTGTCACATTAGGCAACAAGAGTTTGTTATGTAGGATCTCAAAAGCTACTTGCAACATGGTAGCAGTTACATGAATTTTCCTTTTCGTCAAGAAACAAGGGTATATAGTTTTCAGCCACCTAAATTGCATGCTATACTTCTATTATCTTTGACTAATTTCCTCAAGAAATCCTGCGGTGGAGTCCAGAGTTTACCAGGATGTAAACCAACACAAGTTCACCATTGTTAAAAACGTGGAAGAAAACAACCAATCTGTCCAACTCCCTGGTGATTCCTTCTGTATGCATTAGCTGCGGAAGAATTCTGGGCTTAAAGCAAAATTGCTTTTGTAATAAAGTAAAAATATCTTAATTTTGTAAGGACAACAAAACATTTCCACAAAAGAATGAAGCAATTGGATTTCAGACACTGGAGACAAAGAATCAGCTTAATATAAAAGTGGTAACATAATTTAAAGTGTCATTAAAACCAAAAAAGATTGATCATTCAAATGTCAGAGAACAGCAAAATCAAATTCAAGCCTTTTACATGCATTCCATACAGCCCTCAGTTACACACTCGTAAGATACAATTACTTGAGCTACTTTGGATACCTAACTCTCATGCTTTTTTTA
>Ga0181612_137284_pt1 | contig 15997 bp, 14 predicted proteins | sample HoacroProtozoa21_FD_119630 | JGI IMG/M metagenome (GOLD analysis project Ga0181612, IMG submission 119630) | Hoatzin crop microbial communities from Cojedes, Venezuel. Combined Assembly of Gp0051906, Gp0051904, Gp0051908
CCACTGCCTGTTGGTAGTCATTGCCTCCAAATGCCCTTGGGATGCCTGTTCTACTGCGTGCTCTGTGTGGCTCCTTTTAAACAACATATAGCCGGTCCCTGCTTCATGCCAGCTCGCTCGTGAGCCATGCGGCGGTGTAACAGTTCCAACTTCCTTCTGTGTCCTGAAGATTTTGGCTCGAGTCTGGCTTGTTTGCCATGAGAAGCTTCCAAAATAAGAAACACATTCACTCCTGCTCTCTTCTTTTCACATGGTTACATCTAGCCTTTCTTTTAGTGCTTTCCTCTCGTCACGAGGCTGGGAGTATATATGCTGTCTTATTGCTTACGGAAAATATAATTTATGTACTGTCCCAAAGATTTGCTTCTATTATTTGAGCTTTTCCTCGACTGATCTTTTTAGCCTACAGCTTTAGGTACATCGGATGATTCCCTTTTTTCCCCTCATTGTTTTGGTTCATTAGTTTTAGCACTGCTGACACAAACAGTGCATTTCAAAAGGCATCTTTCCTGTGGGCTCTGTTTACTCGTTAATGTGCCTAAGTGTCATCTGAAGTCCTGGGTGACAGCTCGCTTTGCTTTAGATTGTGGCATTCCCATATATGATTTATTGTATCTGAAGGAAAGCGCAGTTACATCTGTAGGAAAGAGAAGAAGAGTCATGGGAAAAGGGGAGTTGTCAGAGTTCTGGCAGTGAGGGGGACTGGGGAACTTGACATTTAGGTTCCTGCACAAGATGTAATTTCCAGCTGAATAGCTCAGGCACTTACATAGCTTCACTTTGGCCCCAGCTGTGTGCTAAGTGCAACCGACATCTCTCTTAAAAGCTGTTCACAGCAACCTGACTTGATGTGACTGGTTTGTTTTCAGTAAGAGGCAGGGGAAAGTTGCTTTAGTAAAGTAGCTGATAACCCACATGAACTGGATTGGAATATTTCACCCAGGCCACTCGGAAGTGAACCAAGGTAGCTGGGAAAATGGCAGATGAATTGGACAGCTTGCAAATAAAGTTTTACTGGAAACATTGCACACTGAGTCCATGTCTGTGTATCTTCTGGTACCGAATTATTGGTACAATCCCAGTTCTTTCCAATGAATCACATTTTCCTCAGTTCAGGATTAATCAACATGTCATTGAGATGTAGTCTCAGACAATAGGCACTATGATATGGATGTCAAACTATTTTAGGTCAGACTGTTTTCTATTTTTAGCTTATCTGTTCCGTTATAGGACTAAAGCCTCAAATTCAGAAAAGGGGCAAGTGTTACAAGATACAAGCAAAATCCTGACTCCATGGAGGATCAGTGAGAGTTGTGCCGTTGACGCTAACAGGGCCAGAATTTCACCTGATGGGTCTGTTTTAATTAGAGCTTCTTCCTGTTCAAATTGTGGTTCTATCCTCAGTAACCCAGACGGTTACTCAAATTCCTGCTTTTGGAATGCTTTGATGTTCCAGAAGGGTTGCAGAGTGGGAGACAAAAGGGGAGGGGGGGGGGGGGGGGGCTACATGTTTTCAGTGAGAGGTAAAAGAGGTCTCTTATTCACTGCACTGTGATACTGCCTAGTAGACAGTATGCTGCATTCTTAGGTTTTGCTGTGGATCCTTATTATCTTTATATATCATTCTAAGATAAGCAAGACTGAATTTTGTGTATGTACTTACATATAAACATACCTGCTTTCTTGTATTATACATGGCATGTGTAATATGAGACACACAATGCTGCCTTCATTAACATTAAATAGCAATCGATGGTGACATTTCTTAAGTGAAGCAGTCTTCAAAATTAAGACAATGAAAAATTTCAGGAGGGAAAAAAACAGCAAAGATATCCATCCAAAAGGGAGATAGCCCTTCTTCTTAGTTAACAGTTGGGCTGCTCAAACACCCTGCGTGTGCACGTAGACCTTCAACGGCTCAGAATTCAGTGTGGACAATCAGGTGTCCCACTATACAGCTCCTGCAGAAACTCACAGAGCCAGCGAAGACTGAATTCAAACCCTCCCTGTCCATAACGAGTCACTGCCATCCAAAACAGAAGAGAAGCTCTGGGTATGCCTACAACAGGGATCGCCAACTGGAGGCCCACAGAATTTGGATCAAGCCACGAAGCAGTTTTCTTTGGCCGCCGAGAAGCTGGCTGGCTCTGAGGCCAACCACATGGTGTTGCTCTTTGTGCTCGGGGCAGGAGGCACCGCAAGTTGTGCCTGCCTGATCTTCACGGGGTCAGCTAGCCTGCCCTAACTGATAGTAACAATGGCTTTCCAAATCCTGGGCAAGGTGGGTATCCTCGTCTACATGCTTTGCTGCATGCAGACCCAAACATGCTTTACTCATGGTCTGAGCTGGCCCGAGCCCTGAGCCCAAGCTAATATCCTGCCTCTCAGCAGGCCACAGTAATTTGGGCATGTAGCACATTAGCTGCAGCTACGTGGCTTCTGGTTCTCTTGGACAGCAGCCAGAGTAAGCTCGTATCTGCCTTCAAAAGACCGTGTAGACATCACTTATGTAGCTGGTAGTCAGAAGACCTGTGACAGGAGTGGAAAAATACTGCTTCTGCACAGTGGGAAGCAGGAGCGTAGCTTGCGCTTCACAATCTCTCAGTGCCTTTTCCAAGTACTGGGGATCTTCAGTCCCAACCAAGATTGCAGAGCCTGACTAGTTAGGCCTAAAAGTCAGCAAGCTCTGTCTTTGCCAGGGTACGCCAAACACACAAATGCCCGCACAGTGGATCACACAGTACCTGCCTACTTGAGATTCAATCACTGTCAAAACCCTGTCTAATTTCTCATATAAAGTTTCATAATCTCCAGGCTATCATTCCTTTTTAAACTGCCCCATTGATTTAGTAGGGTCTTTAAAACGAGCATTAAAATTATTCCCCCTCTGCAGCACTGCTCTGGTTCGTTAATTACTTCACATTACCAACATAAAATTTGTAAAGCGAAAGAAAATTGCAGCGCTGACTTGCGATTGCTGCCACATTTTCTGATCCCGGAGCCGGGGACTGGCCGTACCCTGCAGTTACAGCCCCTGCCCTCAGCGCTCGCCGCACAAACACACCCGGAGTCATTCGCTGCTTCGAAAAGAATTACACCACCACGTTGTGTATTAGGGCACTTTACACTTCACTCATCAGAAATCTCTTTCAAGCTGTAATGATCTGAGCGCAAATCAGCTTTTAGGGTCATTTTCCTTTCTCATTTTCAAGGCATTTTCTTTCCGCCCTTCTCAGAGGAGGAAGAAACCACGTGGTGCTCTGGTCCCTTTCCTCAGCCACGCAGAATTACTCTCCTGCGTACACAAGTAATAAAAAGATATATTTTCTTTTAGAAATCTGGAGATCCTGCAGATTAAGTGACGGCTTGGCTCTCCTCATTTGTTAAGCATCATGAGCAGGACAGGAGATAGCAAACATCACAAGTACATCCCCACTGATGGTACTGAACGTTAATCCACAGCGGAGGTGGGTGGCACCTGTCCCAGGCAGCACGCGGCGAGGTCTGGCTCCAAGGAGCTTCTGCGCCTCCTCGTTGGGAGCAGCAGTGCTGAGAGCAGCAGAGCCTTGACCCTGTGGTGGAGGGAACATGGACAGGTATTGAAGACCCGGGTGCATCGCCTGGCTGGAGGAGCTGAACCGCTACTCCACGTCCAGGCCATGCACCAGGGGATTCTCCCCTCCAGCCGCTGCAGAGATGCTCTGCAGAAACGCCAGCCGCCCAGACTGCGCTTGCCAGGGTTCACCTCTGCCTCTCCCTTCAGTTTTCCATAGTCTCCAGCTCCTTCCCTTTTACATCTCTCTCTCTAACCGGGGAGCTTGCCAAGTTGAGTATCAATTGACTATTCCTCAGTCTTAGCAGAAAGGGAGCAGCAGAGCGATCATCTTCCCAATGAGTCAGTGCTCCTTGCTGGAGGGTGCGTGACTCACCCGTCCCCGCACCGCTGCCTCCCTCCCCTGCTCTGCCTCACCTCCAGCCTCTCCTGCTCCAATCCCACCTTTACAAAAAGCATCCTTACTGATTAGCCCTTCCTGCCATCACCTGCTTTGCTATAACAAGCTTGGAGACAGGGAAAACTTCCCAGGACTCCCGTTTTCATATTAAAGTGCTGTTCATTTTCACCACTCAGGTACACATCTCCGGGTCCCTCTGGACACGCGCGCAAGCTGTGCAGCCACAAACCTGTCTGCAAAGCCACTTTCAAATGAGGCCTCTTAGAAAAAGCAATTCCCTGCTCCAATACATTTGTTCTGGGTCACAGGTAGGATCCCAGCGTTCTTCAGCTCCCCCCTACCCCGCTGTTCTGATTTCTCAGGGGTGTTTCTGTTACAAACCCACTCCACTAAGTAGTTATGAACCTGGATTAAGGAGAAGCAGTAACTGCTGATTGAACCAAGGGAAGAATCAATGAGCCAGTGTTAGAAATCGAGGAACAGAGTACTTTTCCCCCCATCAGTTCCAGCGCAGTGGTGTTCACTTTTTGCTTCCTGCCTTTTACAGAGGCCTAGTTATTCTCATCTTACCCCACTGGGCTCATTTTCTTCCCAGAAGCAAAGCACTGGCTGCTTGGGATCACACCAGGAAGCAGTCAGGAAGCAAAAAAGTGCCCAGATTTTGTGCCACGGGAAGGACGACCGGCTGTAATGCAGAAATGGTGACCGGAGAAGCTAGTGGTCTTTACAAAGGGAAGAAAGTGGGGATTTTTTTACCTTTTGGGACTTGTAGAAGATAACAAGATACAAACTCTTAGGAATGCAAGCTCATGGATTAGTGCTGAGTGCTGCCAGTTTTGCAACACAAACATGCCAGCCACGGACTCCAGCCCAAGCAGGCCTACAGTCGGCAGCCACCAGCAGCATCGTTCACATCAGCTGAGGGGGGGGTGGGGGGGGAAGAGCCCTTACCCCTTTGCAGTGGGGTCTTTCATGGACGTGCTTGCTTGGAAAGAGGTCCAGTGAGAGCTCAGGCTCTGCTTGGGGCCTCTAGGCACGACTGCCATGCAGACAGTGACTGCAACATTCGCTTAGTGACAAAGGTGATTGCTCCACAGGGAGGGACTTGCCCTGTCTCACCCCACGCTGTGTTTTCCCAGGAAAACAGGCACCTCAGCATCCTGTGCTCTTCGGAACATAGTATCTTTTGCTGGCAGTAATCACACGTTGCCATCGTTAAGAGCAAAACTTGTCATTAGCCAGACAGGCCTGGTTTCTCTAGAAAATCGTCAGAAAACAGCTAAAAACCAAACCCCAGCACATTTGTGCGGCTTTGCCGTAAGACTTTGCGGCAGCCTGAGCTGGACCGCTCATGCCAGTTCCAGCGCACACCCCACCACCAGACAGGACAGACCCTGCTGGTGAGGGATCTGTAAGAGGACAAAAGCCACAAGATCAGCTCATCCGACCCCAAAGCTGGACAGTGGTTGCAAGGAGAGGGCACGACCAAGGCGTCTGGTGGACAGAGTGATTCAGAGAAAATTCCTCAGCTTTTAAAACTGTCCCTGCCCATGGAAATGCCAAATTGGTAGCAATTCTGCTTGCTTCTGTTTTGCAGTGAAATCTTTTGCTTGGGGCTGATTGGGATGAGCTAGTTACAGGGCAGCACGCATGACGCATCTTTGCCACAGCTTGAGGGAAAGGAGAGTGCGCTTCTTGGGGCAATCCCTGCCTATCCCTCCATCTCGTACAACACCACGCACACGAAATAAGGCACGGTGTAAATAACAGCTCTGTCTCTCTCCTGCTCCAAAATGCAAGCAATTTAAAACGCAAGCCTGTCTTACAGGGAAGAGCAGAAAGCCATTGTTTTGAAGCCACTTTCTTCTCACTTGTCAACATCAAGCCCAGCCTTCTGCTCATAAATAATGCATATGGCCTCTTTTCCCTGAATTACACTGTAGTGTCAGATTCCACACTCTGCCTTCCCAGAGTCACTTTCTGTCTCTTTTGGAGACAGCAAGGCCCACTTGGATGTCTGCAGCAGCCACAGACTCATTAGACTTGAAGAGGATCCTTTCCATACCCAGTTAAGAGACACACAACAGCTTTGTCTTGGAGTTTTGGTAATTATCCCTTGCTGGACTGCAATGCAGGGTGGCAATGTGCTTACAGTAAATAGGTTTTGCCTTATCACAGCTTTCGTGGTGGTGCAGATTCTAAATACAGCCCAGATGCAAAGATGAGCTGGGCAAGAGAGTCGCTGCACAGCTCATGAGCTGGAGCGCAGACAGAGCTGAGAAGAGAGGAACTAAGACAACGCTCCTGCGGGCCTAGCAGGGAGACAGAAAAATCATGGGGAATTCAGTTTGTCAGGTGAGTCAAAGATGCTAAAACAGAAGAAAACAACCCCTTTTCCTCTCTTGCCCACCTTTATTTTTTTTTAACGTAAACCTAACTTGTTGAGATGAGAAGCCAAGATTTCTGCCTGGCTATCAATAGCCTGCTGTCTATAGATACCAACTCATTACAGAGAGGCTGCCTGGTTTTATGCCTTAAACTAGGCAGCCGGAAAATGTGAGACTGAAGTATTGCATGTTATAGATTGACAACATTTAAAACCTCGATGACCAAGCTACTGATACAATTTCCATACTCATTAACTGTGACATCTCCAGTTCTCCCCCACAGCATTCTGTCAGATTCAGCCAGACCAAGAACCTGTCTTAGCTGCCAGAAATCATTTCTTTACTCCTCCACGGATTGGCATCGCCTGAATGTACGCTTACCCCTCAGAGCAGAAGTTTATAGAAATCTCTTTCCCGTTTCCCAGCTGTGCATCTTGCCTCCCCTGCGCACGCAACGTGGTCTATTCGCTGCCCACAGCTATGCCCGTCTAGCTGGCAAGCCGCCTGTTCACAAGCTGCTCCAGCAACTGCCCTTGAGCATAAGCCAGTGCCAAGTCCCCTCTCAGGAGTTCATGCTCCGTGCTAGCACTGACACGATTGTACTGGATGACTTCGCCCCGCACACTGCTGACAACGACCTCTCACGGACCCCAGGTTTGCTGATGGCAACAAGCTCCTGAGCATTTTCCAGGCTAATATTTGCCAGGTTGTATTGTCACAGCCGTCTCGCAGACCAGCAATCTGTCAATAGCAGAGTTAGGCTTACAAATGGAGCGTGACGCAGGAATCTAGGACTCTTGTAGTGCTTGGTATGAAAGATGGCTGCAAATGCTGTGACACTGGAGAACGCGCACAGCCACAGAGGCGAAAGGTGGGTGCTGGGCTGGGCCAGGAAACCTTATGTGGACATTTTGAAAGGGAAGAATTTTAACTGGTGGGCGTTATAAGGGTGAGCGACAGCGTTTCCAAATAACTTTTCTTACAAGGAGAGTAACTTTACCTACTAACAAATCCCGTCTGTGAATGGAAAGCAGCTTCCCAGGCTCCTGCACATGGCCAGGGTGAATGCCAAAGCGTCAGAGGCTGGGTCACCCTCAGTGCTTCACGACTGAAGTAGCCTTTGCTTTGTAAAAAAACCTGTATCGACTGAGAAAGAAAAGAAAGGAAAAAAAATAACACCGTACCTCCAGCCTAGGGTATTCACCTGTAAAAGGGCACAACTAAATTCTGGTCCTGACACTGCAAGCATATGATTATTGCCACCAAGTGCAACAGCGTCAATAGGGAAAAAAACCAACCCCATGTTCTCACCCACCCTGTACCTCTCGGGCGAACAAATCACGTCAGCCTCCACAGCCAGCATCGCCACGGCACATACGCCGGGCTATCGGGATGCCTGAGGTGAAGCTCTTGCTAGTGCTGTGCTGCCTCACAAGGCATGTTCCCTGGCAGAAGAGGAGCAATATATTAATGGCGCATATCACGTACCACCGATAACCGCTGGCCATCCCACACACAGGCTCACCGCAGGTCAAATTACTTTTGCCGGTGTCAACGTACTCTGCTCGTGTTCAACAGGAAATAGTAAAAAGATGCTTTGCTTTACATTCTGAAGCTGGAAGAGTGAAAATACACACGCATCTTAAAAATTTTTCTTAAAATATGAAAACACTCCAAATGCTTCAGGTTGAAGCTGCTCAGAGGAACAGAGAAGTCTTTCTGACAGACTCAGAACCCAGTCAGGAACAATGGGGCTTAGATTTAAAACACAACCCAGAACCGAGTTCTTTTAGTTCCTGGAAAATATGAGTACTGGACTGGTGCATTTTTTTATTCACTGTTATTATCTCCCATAGACATTCATCCTGATCTTAACATCTTTATTGTCCACATAGAGCAAGCTTCCTCTCAAACAGAAATGAATGTTCCAGTAAATTTCCTTCGACAAAAACACAAAAATCAAACAAAAAAGACCCCTTTATAACTTTTTAAAAAACATACACTTCATGTTGTGATTCAAAGCGCTCTTTGTTTCAGTAAGTATAAATACTGAATTTTACAAAGAAAAAAAGCAAAAGTGAGAGAAAGAAAACTTCTGTCATACATGGGTTAAATAACAATTGCAGTCTTAGTTCCAGACCGATTACACTGAGAGGCAAATACTAGGTAAAGCCAGGGCTGTTATTTTGCCTCAAGGACAACAGATCTTTGTCCTGAACCCTGAAGTCAATATCTATAAATATTCTGACTGTTGTCACAAAATTTTTGAAAAACCTCTCTACCAGGGACACAAATACAAGACCTTCTGCTTCGAAATCATAGCAGAGTTACGTTCGAAGCTACAACTCCCTGCTTCGAAATGGAAGGCGATCGTTTTGCATGCTATTCATCTGATGTGAAGGATCTTTTTCTCTGCATTAGTCTTAAATCCTTTTAGCTGAACTCGCTAGCAACGGGGACAGGGAGAGCAATACTATCTTAAAGCCCTCTGCTTCCACCCTCTGCAAGGGAAGTTCGCCCCTCTCCCAGCAAGGGAGCAAGGGCCAGAGCACGGGGCAGGGTGAGGGCTGCTGCCCCGGCTGCGCAGGGAGCTCGGGCACCTCTCAGCCCGCCGTGCCTCGGCGTTAAATGAGGCTCAATAAATCAGCCCTCCTGCAAAAATCTTTTGTGACCTCTGGTGAGAGATGCGGTATAAATCCGCATGAACATTTCCTTTTATTATCAGTAAATACTCTTGGATTGGTTGAAATTGTTCCTGCCACTGATAGCACTGATCTCTGAAGAGATAAACCCGAGCTGATTGATGACTTGTCTGCAGGATCTATTTCAACCACCCCCAGGCAGGATATTTTCCGTGCGGGTAACAATAAATCTTACTATTGAATGTCATCAAATGAAAGCAAATTATGGTAAAAATAGGCACAGTTATGTATTTCTTATAATATAATATTAAGGAAGATTTTTCAAAGAATGGAGGAACTTTCATTTGCATGCACGATTTTTTGTAATGTAATCCTTTTGCCTACTTTTAGTATATATTTTTTAAAAGCCTTGTACAGTCAAGCAATGGAAGGAGACTATCTCCTCAAAATAGCCTGTCGTGTAGTCAGGTCTGGAAGGTAAGTTTCTCATCACGACTGAGACTGAATAAGAACAACATCCATTCTCAACAGATACCAGGGCTGCCTTTTACTACCACTTTTTACATGATATTTTCAGGTATCACTAGTACTATTTTATCCATTTTATTTGCAAAGGAAGCAAATGGCATTATTTCTTGGCAGTTAATAGAAAAGGTTTGAGGTGAGAGCTGTCACTCACTCTTCTTGCTCCCAATTCTTTTCTAAAAATGATTGTAGAGTTCCAGAGAGAAGTTCTGCCTTCATAATGAGAACAGCATTGAAAATTCTCATGCCAAATTAATTGTGCCGAGCTTGGAAATAAAGATCTAAGCAACTTTCTAGGACCTGTTACATACAATAAAGCCAATGCTTTGTACCAGGGTGGCTGTGCTGCAGAGGGAGGAAAATGTGCAAATCCAAATCTCACATTCAAGATGTAAGCATGAGAAAAAGAGCTGTGAAGACAAGATTACAAGTGGTCCACTTACCAAATGTTGTATTTTACCATCGTGTTATCTGCACAGTATCAAAAAAAATCTTTGTCCCCAAATGCAATAAACCAGACAAAGAAAATGTGGAGATACAGGAAAAGGACTGTAGAGAAGAACTAATCCGAGGCAGCATTTTGTGCTGTCTCTGTCCTCAGGCTATGGAGGCCAGGAAGCCTTTGGACTGCAGAGCTTGGGGAGAAAAGTGACAGTGAAAGAAGCAACTTGTGGGGGAAGCAACAACTTGGTAGATATGCCCTGTGCGATCTCTCCTCTGTGCAAAATCTACTGCTCCGTTCTGGGTGTAATTTGTGCAGAGCAAAGATGAGGAGGAGGACAAGAGGAGTAGAAGAGAGATGGGAGAGCTGTGTAACTTGAAGGGAACTTATCAGCTCCCTTAGGGACCAGAAAAACTGCTGGATGTGGCTAGCAGGACAATTGGATGATTTTTAGAAAGATCAGGGAAAGCCAGGAAGCAGTTTAGAGGCCACGGAAGAAGAAATCAGTACTGCCAAAACGTGACACAACCGTGGATCTCATGAACGGCACAGAAATTCATTGCACAGTGAATTTCTCATTAATTTGGGGGTATAGAGCACATGATTAACACAACAAACAACAAAACCAACTCAGCCTGGAGAAGAGGATCGCAATTCTTGTGATTTCGTTTGCCTTCAGGATGCCATGGAAAGTCATCTTTTGCATAGTTGAAATGGGGCCTGCTTGATTTTGATATGAACCTGAATACCCAGATCAAAATTTCCAGTCTTTCGTGTTATAATTCAAACACTGCTTTAACATCCAGGTGATTTCTAACACCATGAATACACATGGAGCTCCCTTGGAAGGGGACATTTTACTCCTTAAACTGGTTTGAGCCTACAGACTGTCATCAGAAGGAGCACAGACTACACCAAGTGAGCTTTAGAGTCCTGTTACTAAAGAAGAGCATCATGTGCTGTAGCTTGAAAGAAGGCACTAAATTAACCCCCTAAGGCCGATTGTCCTCTGCTATCTAGTCATTAGCTTTGTGCACCTGAATCATATGAGAGAACCTTCGTGTTTGTCACAGTGCTGAGGGAAGCTTCACGAAACTCTCCATGGATCACCAAAAAGCTGCTGGATGTAAAGCTGTCAACACAAAACTGGCCACAGGAAAGGTAAAAAGACACATCTGAAAGGCCGGAGAAGAGAGGTGCTAAGTTCTCTTAGCTAGCAAGACCATGTTCTATTTTTACACACGTATACATATCTCTCTCTCTATATATATATATGTATAAAATCAGCAAAGCACTGGTGTTTTCCAGGACTGGGCTCATCATGCACACTCCTGGTGGGACAGGACTGCGGAAAGCTCTCTTTCACTTTGAGCTTGCTGGGAAACTTGCAGTGTGAACAACATCTGGCCACGCTCAGTTCTTTCTGATCTTTCAGATCTCATATATTTTGCTTGGACTTCCACATCTTGGAAAGCAAGCCCAAGTCCTCCAAACCAGCCCACTCCCTCTCTGCCTGTCACCATTCACTCACTTTATACAAGTCCAGACAAAACCATGGAAGTACGGTACCCATGGCCCAGTCACAGCTGCTCTCTGTGGTCATACAGGCATGGCAGTAGCTCTGGGATATTACGTGGTGCTAAGTGTCCAGGGATAACTACAGACCAGAAAGCCCTCATGAGACTAGAGAACCTCAGTGGGGTGGTCAGAGGCATCCTGGTCTAGATAGTCCTATTCCACACAAGACAAAACTGAAAAACCTTGGCTCTGCCCAATTAGATCTACAACCTACCCCAGCTGTGACCTTCTAGGCAAACCCAGCAAATATTTCTTCTTCAGCACATCTGACTAATGCAAGCTGTAACGTCATCTCTGCTACTAGCTTGTGGCTGAGAGACAGAGGCACTTTTCAGAAGCCTTCAGCATGCGATCCACAAGAAGGGAGAAATAAAAGACTTTGGTTTATTAGTTTGTTATTCTCCAATCCCAGCTAGTACAGGACAGGCGCTATGTTTATGATGGATTCATTCAGAGAACATTTTCTCCCTGCCCACGTAACTGTGCTTCAAACTGAAGCCAAAGCTGTATGGGGGGTTATAAAAGCTGCATTTTTCAGTACCATGTACAACTCAAAAGTGCTTCAGAAGTGCATAGAAGGAGATGAGCCAGTGATGAGGAGCTGGCTTGACCTGTAGGAAACTACATGCAATTCCTCATTGTACCACAATGTTCTCCCACAGCTTCGGCAAGCCCCACGTTGCAAGGTACAAGTGTGAGAAGGGGGCAGAAAATTCAGAAAATCTGCCATTTACTCTTCCAGCAAGCACCTTCTGTGTTCTTGGAAGGGTTTATTTTAGCCTCAGCCTGAACAAAATGTGGCATTTCTCCCTGACCGTTTCTGAGCAGCTCTCCAGCATCGCTGACGCACACCAGGTTTCCATGTACCACTGTGGCCATTTCACCTGCAGTTCGTAGCACATTGGCCTCATCTCTAGTACGCATGTACAGTCAAAGTCACTGAGCCCACAGGGACCAATTTATTTTTCCATCACCTGTAGCTTCCTTCATTTCATGCAGGAAGAAGCTGGCAGCTTCTAACAAGGAGTGTTATGAATAGCATGGTAACGCCTTTCTTAGTCCCTGTTAAATTTCTCATTTCATCTTGTGAAGTCAAATCCTGGTTTCTGCTAAGTCCCTAAAACAACCTACATTGATTATAATTGGCTCTGCCGTTGGACTGCATGAATTTTATCTCCAGTTTTGCAGATTCATTGCTACCACTGCTGTCTTCCTACATTTAGATATTTGTCCCACTGCCCTAGAGGTTGTTCTGGCAGCTGGAGGTTGGAACAGTCCTGACAATACACACGAGAGGTCCCTTCAGTACAAAAGTTTCCTTTCATTCCTGTTTGTACATGAATTATGGCTTTTGCCTTCTCCCTGTATGTAGCATCATCCTCCCTCCCCCATTAGGAGCTGAGCGTTCAGACAGCTGCCACATTGCAGGGAAAAAGCGTGGTGCACAGAATAGGATCCAATGTCTTTGGGTGGCTTGTGATTTGTATTCTGTGTTATAGAAGCCAGTAAAAACAAGCCAAATTACCAATTTATGACTTAGGTCAGATCATTTGCATATCATTTGAAAGCACATTAATTCTTAATTCACGTCTGACTCCTTATGCTGTTGGTGTGTAAGGAATAATACAACAGAATAAAACTCAATGAAAAATGGCGAGGCTTCACCTCCATAGACAAAGCTGCAAATTCCGCTAAGATGGATCAAGTCATGGCTGTTGAGGATCTCTTAGGTATTCAGACGCCTTTGCGAACCCTATGACAACTCTGGTCTGTTTTCTTCAACAAAAAACAAGAGCCAAGCAAGTTTCATTGGTATGAAAACTTCTCACTTTTCTCTTACTTACATTTATAACAACCAGTTTGCACTTCACACCGGGCTTCAGAAGGACAGATGCTGCTGCCCAGCTTCGCACCCTTGGCACTATGCTGTCGATAAGTAACTGAGGTCATTTTACAGATCAACCAATGCCATTATGGATCAGGACGCTCTATACATGTGGCTTTACCATGCTGTGTTGAAAATCACAACTATCTAGAGGACCACAGATTTGTTCCCATGTATTTTATATTGCTCTGTAGCAAATGTATCACAACAGTGCTTCATACAGGTTTCTTATTGCTAATGCATCCCCTCACGGGATTATCTCAGGGCTCTTGGTACAAACCCTCTGATAAGCCTTGGAAGCCGCCAGCAGCACATCCAGTGCTATCAGCAACTCGTTATGAAAGGAATGTCATGGCAAAGCCCCACCGAGTCACAAGACAAAAACCACCCCGGTGTTTACAGCAGGCTAGGAAATACCACATTAAAATAAAAGCATAACAAGGGAAGAGTGCACACTTTGGGGTGGAAAAAAAAATCCAAACCACCTCTAAGCTCCTAGTTCCTTTGTCATCGAGTCAGCACATTACAGAGAAGATTTGTTTGGAGTGAAAGGCTTTTTGTGAAGCTTTATCTTGGCCTTCAGAAGACAGAACTGACAACCCTGAAGTGGCAAAATCCACTTGCCAAGTGCCACGTTCAGCGAACAAAGGAACCCAACACCAGGCACCGAACAGCAAACTATCAGCTCCCGGGGGAAGTGTCATTTTCACATCCAGTTTGCTACACCAGAGTGGGAGAGAAGCTCCAACTGTTTTGAATTCATGTGTCAAGCCAATCACAGGAACAGATAATATTGGAGTTATATAAAATTTCGGAAGGAACCCCCACCCACCACCTGTAACACTCACTCGCCACTGTCAGAACAGCTCTGTAACTGAAGACAGCACTAAAGAGAAGTCGTCCTCACAGCTTTCTGCAAAGCAGATGATGGGATCATTACAATTTATTTTACATGTGAACTGAGGCAGAGAATAAGTGTTTATTTTTGTTCCTATCAGAACAGTATCTAAAAGCCTCCACTGGACTTTGACTGTAAGTGCTAGTTGCTTGGTTTAAGTTTAAAAAAAAATTTGCATCCGAGCCTAGAAACTTAAATTTTCAACAGACGCAGCAGGATCTGCATGGAAGGAAGGAAGGAAGGAGATGCTACAGTCTGCCCTGCAGATTGCTTCAGCCTTTTTTTGCTGCCGGGCCTTGCTGTCGCCCCTACGAAAATCAAACCAGATCTGTCTAGTTTCCTCCAAGTACCTTAACCAAGACCCTCCAAAAGGAGTGATTTTTGTTCAGGTAAACAGATGGTATTGGTGTCAGAGCTGGGAAGTGAGGAGCCAGAAGCTACGTTCAGGAAGAGAGCGGGTCCGAGGACCAGCAGCCTCCAGCCCAGCAGCCAGGCACGGTCTCAGACCTTTTGCTGGGTGCTGCAATGCAACCAGCTTATTCCTGCCTGCACCTGATCCAGCCAAACAGCGTTAACAAGGGCTTGCTTGCACTGGGGTGATTTGTGAGCCCAGGCAGGAGAGCCTAGCGTGAATGCTACCTAAAAACATTCTTGAAACCAGACTCAGACCCATGGTCAGTGCAGAAACTCAGGGCTTCCTGATGCTGTAAGTATTGCCCCTCCATCTTCCCAGCAGCTCTCCGGTCCTCCTTTTTACCCTTTCAGTGCTAAAATCCACGGACTCGAGTTTTACCCTCTGCTGCGTTGCAGTACACCAAGGAGGAATCGCACCTGCCCTGATTGCCATCCACCATTACCCAAATTAAAGCTACGCCAGCCCTGTCCTCTTTCAGAACCACTGTGTGAGAGCAAAGGGAGAAACCCACAAGGGGAATAGATGCTGTGGCTTGAAGAAAAAGAGAGAGAGAAAAAGAAAAAGATACCATTGCTCTCTGAAAGCGTCCAGAAATGTTTCTATTCAATTCATTCAGGACTGCACGAGATCAGGGAGAGCACAGGACTACTGTGAGGAAAATCTAGGTCACATATGATCACAGCAGCACAGCTGCCATCATCTCAATGGCCATGTGAAGCGAGGACGGCAGCAAGGACCTCTGCTGAAGAGGGCTTTTTTTTTTTTTCAGTCCAGTTTTACAATTTCCCCTCATTAAGGTGTATTTTCCGGCAGGGCTGTGAGTACAACGGGTCTTCAATTGGGGTGAAGGATTTAGCTATAAATCCCAAAGATGATTCAGTAAGTGGAATTTCTGTAGGATCGTTTAAATAGTTTATAGGCTGCCAGGCAGGATTTTAACCTTCTAACAGTGACAGGAACAGTGTTACTTTCCTGCTCTTTTGAATGCCAACACATTTCTTAGTTCTCTTTGTTTCATATCTGTTGTGGAAAGACACACATTGCTCCCATTTTCATTAAGGAAACAGGAATCTTATGCTATTTTAACACACCTGTGAAATCTCCCTGAAATTCTCTCATCCAGTGCTCTCTTTTCATTAAATACACAGGTCAGACCCTGTGGTCCCTTCCCTTTATTCAAACACAGAAGTTAAAATAAATGCATGCACACACACAAAAAAAAAAAAAAAAAAAAAAAAAAAAAAAAAAAAAAAAAGACAAAAAAACCCCCAA
>Ga0181612_159448_pt1 | contig 15997 bp, 9 predicted proteins | sample HoacroProtozoa21_FD_119630 | JGI IMG/M metagenome (GOLD analysis project Ga0181612, IMG submission 119630) | Hoatzin crop microbial communities from Cojedes, Venezuel. Combined Assembly of Gp0051906, Gp0051904, Gp0051908
GACCTGACTATGATTAAGAAGCTGCTGCTTAAATAGTAATGCTTGACACAAGACTGCAGGAAGAATTGCTATTTGTTTATTTTCTTAGAAGTGAAGTATGCCATAAGTCTTGTTTCCTTCAAGCTAGCTCCCTGCAGAGCTTTAAGGAAGCTGCTAATCTTGTTAGGAGCAGCAGGATCCCTCATGCGTTTGCGTTTACTTGTGCGCAAGAGCTGCCGGGTTTGAAGTTGGGATGTTGGGTGATATTACTATACCGAGGCCACATTCAGATAAATAAAACGTTCTTAAGGAAGTAGAAGTCCTGTGGACCTGCTTAGGGGGGGAATATGCCAAATCCTCAGCCAGCAGAAGTATGGGGAAGGAGGTGCCCTTGAAAGCAGGAGATGGGAAACTGGGTACATGGAGAGGAAGGGATGGGAGGAGCAGTTCTGCCTTAGGTACAAGGGCCTTTGTCTTCTGCCTCAGGTTGTTTCTGCATTTTATATTAAACAGTTACTTGATAAAATGCATAATCTTAAAGTGATGGTTTGGACTGTATCTCCCTTTATAAAGCCTAGTACCCTAGCTATGGGTTTAGAGTCTCTTTCTCTCTGCTGCTATTTCTCAGTGCTCCTATGAATCTTCAGTCCTCTCCTGCCAGCTCTGAGCCTCTTCCCTGAGCCCAGCCTGCAGCTGTTCCCCTGCAGAACAATCTGGGACCATTTTCTTCTTGTTTGGTCCGTATCTAAAGCACCACTGAGTAAGGACTCAGCTGAAACTACTCCAGCTAGCTTCTTATCACACAGTGGCACTCTGATCAGCGAGCATTTCTCTGCAAGGGATCCCTTTCCCACCCTCTTGTCTCCCTTCTGCCCCACCACGTAGTTTTACCTCCTGTGTTTATTTTTCTGAGATCACACATTAACTATAGTTAAAAAGACAAAACTGGACTAATTTGTCTTGTCTAGAAAAATCTCTATTACATTACTTCAGGAATGTTAATTCATCTTCAGCTCTGTGTGAAAAGTGGTTACTCCAGAGGGAAAGCTGCAGCCAAACAGGCCTATGCACAAAAGAAAAACGCCCAGAAAATTCTTTGACGCTGATAAAGGCTAAGACTTGTGTAAGGCTTTTTATGCTGAAGCTGTTTCTTAGTGGTCTCTCAAATTCAATAATTCTGAGACTGTCACAGGTATGTTGCAGTGTGATCCCAACTGCTGTCTGTTTCAGAAATCCTGTGAGTAAATGGAAAACAAAATAATAAAGCAAAAAATAATTGTAACTTTATTTGTTCTTCCATGAAACAGCTGGCAACAGCAATTCTCAAGTTCATTTTGGCTAGACTTTGTTAGCAGGTTACTATCTCTTTATAATCTCTTTTCTGTGACTCTACTACCTGCTGTTCAGTGTTACCTTCACCAGACTCTTCCCAGCTGCTGATTTACTCATGCAAATGAATGTAACCCTAGAAGTCATAGTATGGGCCTTTTACTGCTTTCTTTTGCTAATTCAGTGAGTCTGCTCCACCTTGGATTTAGTCAAAGTGACCCAAATGGAAAAGTTGAAGTAACAGTAGCTTCCTTTTTAATGAAATGTTATATTTTCTAGACTATTCCATCTGTTGCTGTTGTCACTTCACTTTTGAAGAAAAGATATTGTGTAAGAGAGTAGACTGCTGGTATTACGCCTTAGAAGAGATGAAACTTTGATCTCCAAAGTTTGGTTCCTTTCTCTTGAGATTTCGTCCAACTCCCATTGAAGTCAATTAAAATTAGGATTTCTATGGAGTTTAGTGGCGCTGTATTAGGCTCTAGGCAAGTATGGCCTGCGGATTGGTGATGATGAACCTGCAGTTAGAGGAGCGGTAGTGTTTATATCGCTCATACTGGAGGGAAAAAGGATTTAAATATGAAAAGGACAGGCCTTCATTTGTTCCCAGTTAATAGGAAAATTCATCAATAGGCCCTAAGGCAATGGTGGAGTGCAGTCAGGGAGAGAGTAACAGAAACTTCGGAAGAGAAAGTCATCTGGAACCCCCTGAGAACTGAAATCAGGACAGACAAGGACTGGCTCTCCTTTAATGATAAATTAATTCACAGATTGACCTCATGAAGAATGTCTGTGTAGCATAAAGTTGGTTTCAGTAGAGTTTTGTTAGAATTCGTATACTTTATCCTACACAGGATATTTAGTTGCATCACCAGGTCCTACAGCACGAATCTGTTTTTGATTGCATGCCAGAAGATGGCTTGGAGGTGCTTCATGGGCATCCATTGGGTGCGTTAGCAGGTACGGTGGTACCCGGTTAGAGTGAGTCAGGGCTTTCTTCAGCCCTGTAATTGCCAGCACCAGAACTGGACTTTGGGAAGGGAACCTCCATACTCATTTTTCGTATTTATCTCACTTTTTAAACTACCTCCAGTTTGTTGTTAGATACATGAACCTTTCACAAAAGTCTATGCATCCAGCTGTTGCTGGTTCAACCTCAGAGCGGCTTTGTTGCACGTAAACCCATATGTGCCTTTGCATAGGTCTGTGTGAGGAGGAAAGCAAGGGTCCCAGCCATCACAAAAGGGACTTCAGGACACCAGCCCTCAGGTGGCCTTGTGAAATCTGAGGAGATTGCAGATCCAAGGTATTTCTTCCACAGAAATCCCAAGTTTAAAACATTGTTTAATTGAACATAGATTAAAGTATTTACCCTGCAAATCTTCAGCATTTTCTTAACAGTCCCTAACTTACAGTCTAGGGAACTTCAAAATATGAGTGGAAACCAGAGTTTTGCCCACACCAGTCACTTCGATCTGTTTGTCCAGCCAGAATATTGTCCTCAAACTTAGTGCCCGAGGCAGGAACATAGTCCATATATAGTATGTCTCTGGAAGACATAGTGGTTCAGGGCTACATTGCTTACACCTAGTTACAGGCTGATCCTCCCTGTGGAAAAGCCCACCCATGTCCAGATTTTCTTCTGTAAATAGATGCTTTAGCTGGGTACCTAAAAGTATATGGGCATGCAGAAGTGTAAACATGGTGCTTTTGTGTGCACGCACGTGTATATGTACACACACGTGTAGTATTAGGCTATTTTGGGAATTGTTGCATCGTCTAGGTTTACTGCACCTCAGAAAAAAGCTAAGCATTAAGCTGCAGTAAAACAGAGCCTATTGCAGGATTTAGCCGAGCAGAGAAAGTGTCATTGATTGCTCCCTGGAGATGCGTCATTTCTAATGAGAGTCCTAAAATCTTAGAAGATGATAACATAAAATTCCACAAAACTACTGGAGTTTGCAGACTTATTACCATACTGTACCCATGTTGTAACTGAGGGGGAGAAAGAAACATAAATAATCTTTTTCAAATGGGATTGTTGATGGGGGAAATGTGTGAAAATGAAGCTGTTGGCAGAACACTGTTAGCTTATGAATTATACATTTAATTAAGGAAAGCTAAACTGGTAGATTTTGAAACTTCTGATTTACTGTGCCTTATTAATGACAGAATTTTAGTCCTGCTCCCGCTGTTGGGTGCCGGCAGCCATGTGGAGCAGCCGCAGCATGAGGCTGGTGGGATGTCTTGCTGTGTTATAAGCACTGAACCTGCTCACTATGGTACTGATAGCAGCCAAAATACCCCTCAAAAATCAGGGACCTTGAATGGTAAGCTCGTGTGGAGATCTGCCCTCCTAGGATGGGCTAGTCAAATAGATTTTAAGTTGTCCAGACTATAGACATGTATTACTACGGTATGCATTGTGAAACACTGTATGGCAAAAGATAGCAGAAAAGGGTTAGGAAGTCAGAATAAGACAAGAAGCACAGAGCAGATGTAAGGACGGAAGATAAGGGTCAAATGTGCAATAGAATCAAATATTAAGTAATCTCCAAAATGTTTGTGTGCAGCTGAGCTCCCCTCTTCATGAGACACTGATGATAAAGCTCTGTGTTACCTGCTTCATTTTTCTGTATTCGGAGTGAAAAAAAGGAGCTGTAACACTGACCATTAATTTGCTCTCTGGATGTTCAGAGGGAAAGTTATAAACAGAAATTATTTACTAAAACAGCTTTCTCATGGCATTGCAGTGCTGCCATTCCTACTTCAAAATAGGCAAAGCAGGAAAATGAAAAGTAGCAGGGGACAAAAACTTTTGTGACCTTCTGAAGTGGCTTGAAATGAGTTTAAAACTAAAGCAACGCTTACCTCACTGTTGCTAATTTGTGCATCCCCAGTGGTTTGCCCTGTAACTGACTTGTTCTTCCAACTGGCAATATTGCACTTCAGCACTAACAGGAAGCAGATGATACTGGCACGGATGCATGATGCGTATCTGGTGTTTTCTAGGCTTGTCCTACACCTGGGTCTTCAACAATAATACATTATATGTTCAGGAAGATAGTCGCCGCTTTGTTTCACAAGAAACGGGGAATCTGTACATTGCCAAAGTGGAGCCATCAGATGTGGGCAATTACACCTGCGTTGTGACTAACCCTAAAGCAGAGCAGAGCGTGCAGGGGCCACCCACTCCTCTCCGCCTCCGCAGTGACGGTGAGTTCTCTGGGTGTGCTTGGCTGAAGACATGCAGCACAACGCTCGCTGCTCCACCTCCGGTTATTGGAAACTGGTACGGCTATACATCGTCATGGAGGGTGGGAAAAGGCTCCCAGTAAAAAGCTGTGCACTGGGGCATGATCGCACAATTTCTGTTAGTTTGAAATGACATTTGAACTGTTGAGATGGGAAAGAGGAGATAAACTTATGCAAAGAAAACAGTGATCAATATCATTGAAAAATAGCAAGAGAATGTCAAATGGTACCTTGAAGCTGTTTGTCTTAGGAATGTCTGTGTTGAGGTTTAAATCCAGCAAAGCTTTCTAAATTTATAATCTGGGTATTGCTCAAATATCACATCTAGAAAGCTGTTTCAAAGTGAGTCATGGAGGTGAGAATCTCACCCGCACATATGCAAATACCTTTCTGGCAACACTTCTAATTAAATGTTCACAGTGAGAAATATATACCTGGGAAATCTCTACACAGAGGTTTTTTTTTCTAAGTTTGTTCACCTAAATTTCAATATGCTGGTACTGTTTGCAAAGCAGTGGTGGCAGTCGGTAACAGAAGTCTGTATGGAGTTGTGTTTCTTAGATAAACAAAACTCAAGCGTGCATTATAGAATGACACTTTCACTGTGAGACTTTGTTGTTTTATAACATATTCACTCAGATCACCCAAAACAAAGTTCTAGTTCTACAGGCCAAAAGTTAATAATTTGGTACAAACTGGGAGTGTAATTGCTTAAGATCTTTTCTGACCATTTTCTTCCTTTTCATCCCCCTACTTTATTCCTTTTCTAAGACTTGTTCTACCAGTCTCTTTTTATCTTCTCCCATTCATTTTGGTGGCCTCTGGATTGGGTCCTGAATGGGCAGCCTCCAAGGCAATGGTGCAAATTGTGTGTGTAATAGTAGCCAGATCCCTGTTAAATATACAATAAGAATCAGTTCATTTTCAGTGTGGGATCTGCCCTAAACTGATAATGGATTATCTGTGGTTTATCAGATGTTCAGCCAGATTTTCAAATGTGATCATTACATCTAATTACTTCAGCCTTTCTCAAGTCTGGAGCTCACATTTGGATGTTTTAAGAAACTTTACATACTTGTACATGCAGAACTTGTATAAAGTCATGATCTTCAATGCTCATGCATAGAACTTACAGATTTCACAGAAGCTTTCAGTGTGGGGTTGAATTTCGCCCAGCAGGCTAAGCCTGCTCTGTAGACATCATATGTTGATGGCCATGGCTAGAACACAAGCCTCTAACGTGATTAATGCCATCCTTTCGTTTACACTGAAATTCTGTTGTACTAGGCAGGTCTGAGGCTCAACTGGAGTGCTAGCTGTTTTGATGTTCTACAGGTGTGATGGGGGAGTATGAACCAAAGATCGAAGTACGTTTTCCAGAAACTACATATGCAGCGAAGGGCTCGTCTGTTAAACTGGAATGCTTTGCCCTTGGAAAGTAAGATTTTTTTGTCTTTTATTAAAATATGTAGGTTCTAAGTCTGTTCTGTAATGAGAAACAATGGATCTTTCTAATTTTCACAGCAGACTTCATTGGTCAGAATGTGAATTTGTAAAACATATTTTTTTTTAACCTTTTCTTTGTTTGATTGTTTGTGTGTAATGTGTTCCTAAGGAAATGAGACAGAAAACCGTACCACAACCGAAGCTCGCTTGGTTGCAGCCTGCAGGGGCTGGGGAAGGGGGGGAAAACCAGAACAAAGACTGTATTCCTTGAACGTAGTTTTAACTCTGGGCTGAGACCTGACTTCAGGTTACAGCATTTGGTGTAACTGCACATTCACATCCGGTCTGCGTCAGAACAGGTGGATTCTGCTGTGCGGGGTCATTGCGAAGAATGAAACTTAGGGAAACCATCTGTGTTTCAAGAGCGCATAGACTGTCTAGAATGGATCTAACAGATTTCTCATGGTGCTCACCACTGTTTCTTCAAACAGAAGCTGAGGAGCCCTGGGCAGCCGTAGCAGTAGCCTTTCCTGCTAAAATGTACAAATCTGTTAGGCTTGCAGTAGCCTGTATTTTTCCTAGGTTGCTCACTCTGTTGTACTCACTTCCAGAAGTAGTAGTGCATCCAAACAGCAAGGGATGCTCTGCATTCAAAGAGCAGATAGTTAACTGAGTAAGCGTAACCAGCCTACGAAAATTAGTCTTTCCAATTAACATCCATTTTCCCTGGAAAAGCTAAAATAACCTTAGATTGCTGACCTCTATTTAGTTTAAGTTCACTTTGACAATCCATTTTAAGGCTGTAAGCTTTTAAAGTGTTTAGAGCTTTCCCAGAGGTTAAAAGCCTGACTTGCAGACAGCACAAATTAATCAAATGTTCCTCTGGAACCTACGCTGGGATATAGAAAACTAAAGCAAATAAAAAGTTAATAAGATGGGAAATGGCCTTCCCTTTCAAATGAGATTTTTATATAAACTAATCTTAGAGATAATTTTTATTTAAGGATGAAGAATATTTCTACAGAGACATATTCAAAGGCGCATGCATTTTTTTGGCCCAAAACAAGTACCAGACTGGAACACTCCTGCTGAAGCTGATTTTCCTTTCCAGATACTGTCAAGTTACTTCTCTTTAAATACCTCCTTAATTGTGTGTGAGTCAGTGCAGGCTTTACATTTCAAGTTGTCATTTTGTATTTCCATCTGTTGCATGGAAAGCATTTAACAATGATACATTGACTGCAGAAAAGCATTTCAAAGGCCGAGTAAATGGTATGTACAAAACAGTGCCTTCTTACTGAAGGGGTGAAGATGGGTTGTGTGAATGTGGCACACGGGTTTTGCCATTAGGAACATCCGACAGAGGAAAAAAAACATGGACTGAAAGGACATATGGATAATGAAATCCCTCAGCGAGCACAGTACCTTCTATGCTGTGCTTAGAAAATGGAATGGCTGAGAATGTTAATGCAGCTTTAATACAAGGTTTCTTCTTCATATGTAGGACTGCAGCTGAAACCGGTCCTCCTATACTTCCCTGGGGTTATACTGAGCAAATACCAGTGATCTATATGCAGAAATCCTTTCTTCGCAATTTTTATATCATACTTCTAATGTGCATCTAGTTTAGTGTATGTGTTTGAGAGGTGCTATTTGAGTAAAGGTTCGTTACTGGCTTTGCTGGAGAATTTCTTGTCTCTAGAATTCTTTTGATAGATTGGATGTCTCATACAGAACAGGACTATTTTCAGTCTGCTTTTTTTCTCTCTGAACAAACCCTTGAACCATATTTTCACTAACATGTCAATCAGTGAACAGGCTTTATTTAAGAGCTGGCACTTCTATGTGAATAAAGCAAGAGAAACAGATTGCAGGTGCAATACTCTTAACTTATTAGATAAGGCCAGATTTCTAAAGGTATGTAGATGATTAGTGGTATTGTTAAAAGCTTGAAGTTTCCTACCTCCAGCTGTTTACCATTGTAGCTAGGCACATGTAAATGCAGCAGTGTGGCCATCTGCACCTTTAGATGCCTAAATTCCACTAAAACTCTAGCCGCTACTATTGTCTGTTTATGTTAAAATCAATTCAGCTCAACATTTGTTGAGCTATACCTCTGATCTGCCACGAGCACTAACGGTCATTATCTCTCTTGGATTTCAGAACTGCTTTCCCATTATCCATAATTTTCTATATTCATACTGTTAGTCCACTGGTTCAGACAATGCTGTCAGCTGCTACTACCTCTGCGCTATGAATAACAGAAATCTTTCACATTGAAGGCAGATTATAGGCAACCTGCTGTGGTTTTGGTCTCTGAAAGTCTTAAATGAAAGTACTTTCATGGTGTTTAGAGAAATAGCATCTCTTTTCTATATGGAACAGCAAATCATACCTATTGGACCTTGCTCAAAAAGCATTTCCACATTTAAAATGTGAGTACAAGAGGCCAGACTTATGGCTGAGTTTTGAGATGCCTTTTTACCTGAGGTAAACTAAAAGCCACCCAGCTAAGAAGTACCCCTTCAGCCAGGCTGGGGGACACCCAGAGGCAGGTATGTTCCACCTTGCTTGTTTTGAGGAAAACAAATACAAGGGGCAAAAAGTCAGTATTTATTCCTGGGAAGAGGGTTTGGAGGGATGGATCCCAAACGGACAAAAGCACTTGGGCCAGTGCTTAACTCTGAATCCTGTATTGCAGAACAGGGACTATGAATACTAGAGAAGTTTTCAAAAAGTAAATTAGTCCTCAATGTGATGGAAACACAGTTGGGCACAAAGGAATGTAAGCAGCATGATACTATCTGATGATTGGCATGGCGAATCTAAACAGGTAAAACATGCGCATTATACTTAATTCTTTAAAAGAGGGAAAACTGAAATATGAAATAGTAGCTTGACTGTTTCACATACTGCAGCCTGTGGCAAAATAATAGGAGAGATGAGACTTTGTGTTCTGCACTAATATTCATTATGTTGACAGTGTTTAATACTATGCCAGTACTATAAGTCATGTTCTGGATCAAGTTATATTAATCATGCCATACCTCTAAATTATCGTCCACTATGTCTTTGAGGGGATTAAGTACCATGAAAAGATATGTTCGGTTGAGTTACTGTACTGCTTCCTCTTGGTTTCTTCCAAAATAACTTTTTGCTGTTGCACATATAAGAATAGCTTCTGAAATGAACATAAGCGAAGTAGTTTCCATGTCTGGTGCACGCATTTATTAAACTGTTCCTGTATTTTACATTTTTCTTCATTGTCTTCTCAAAGATAGAGAAATAATCTGTTCAGAATCCCTGCAGATGGGCCATTGCCAGATGAGGTTGTACGGAGCGTATGTGAGTAACATAAAATAGGATTTCTTTCAACCCAGAATATTCATTTTTCATGGGAAGACCCCACATATTCCTGTAAATGTATTCAGGGAAGGGTTTTTCTAGAGACTGTTAGTATAAGTAGATAATAGCGCAGCTACGAGAGGATTCTGAACAACCATCTTTAGTAAACTTGCATAAAAATACCAGGCTTCACTTCTTCATTAGATGGCTTTTCTCGTGTATTCTCAAGGAGTTTATGAAGGAGGCTATAAAAGGATCATTTATGGGATTCTGAAATCATATAAACATATATGAATGACTTCTGCCACCACAAGTGAAGTTTGCTATTTTCAGCCCGTGTTCCTGATAGAGCTAATACATTCAGATTTCTACTTTAAGGGATGAGCAAGCAGCTGTGGAAGATCCTCTCTTACATTGGTTAAGGTGAGTGGCTTGTGACCACAGGAGAATGAGACACAATACCAGGTTTCAGAAATCTTTGCTTCTTTGCTGTTTCCCAAGTAACACATTGGGATGATCAGATGCCCGAGTGCTTTAGTTAGGATGCCCCTTGGATCCTAATTCTTCCTTGTGTTAGCAGTTGACGCGGACATGCTAGCAGCTTTCAAACCTCAGCTTTGTCTCGTTTAACTAGTCATGGTCGTCATTACTGAAGCTGTAGATTTAATTTTGTGGTGAAGATGCACAGGACAAAAGATGAGGCATAGATGCAATGGATCATCTGGCTGCTGAGTCTTTGTTGAAAAAAGGTGGAACCCTCATCTTGGTGCAGGCTGCAGTGCTGCAGACAAATTAATTTCATGTTCAGTGTGACAAGACTTGTCACCAACAAAAATATTTTCCATCGGCTTTTCTTTCCGAGTTACTAACTTATGGTTTTGTGGTTCTGCCGCCTGTATGGTAGAATATAAATTAAATTAGCACTCCTAGATGCTCTGAAGGTTTCAAATAAACTCCAGATTTATGTACAAAGACACTCATATTTATGCGCTGTTTTCTTATTTACTCAGGTGAAAGCAAGACTTTGTCTATGAAGTGTAATAAATTTGAAAGTGTACTCTTTGTTTCTTCATATATTCCAAAACTTTTTAGCCCCGAGCAGCTGTCTGTTTTAATCTGGTTATTTGTAGTGACTAAATGGAAAAGACGACCCACCAGTTGTAGGAACACCTCAAATCTGCATGGGAAGGTATTAGTCTGTGTAGCACTGTGTGACATTGGCCTTCAATATATTACGACTATGCAACAAAATCCGACAATAATTCACAGGGCTGTATTTATTAAATTAGGGTTTGTATACATTTACCTATACCTAAAGGACAGTTTCACTTCTTAAAGCATCGACTTGTAAAATAGGTAATTTGTCACAGAACCCGATTTCATTAAAGAAACTTTTACACTTGAATTCAGGGTCGTCTTTTACCTTGAAAGGTTTCATATGGCCTGTGCTAATGATTGCTGTTAAGAGATTTGGTTATAAAAATGTAAACTAGCAACAGAATAAGGGGAAACAAGCAAAAAACCCCCCGCCTTCTGTAAAATATGTGACTGAAGATGCTGGAAAGCCAATGATAATGAGGTGTCAGAAAAGGCGATGAAGAAATGCACATCTTCTCAAGCTGCTGTGATAACAAAGGTCCTTCCTATGCACATGGCTGAGCTATGCATCCTCCCGCAGTATGCTCGTTCAACCTACAGCTCAGGCTGAAGAGAAGCTGCTGGCCTGACAACTGAATTCCCTCTGCTGACAAAACTAGGCCATGTGGCACAAGGCTTCCTGGCAGCAGAACAAAGTGCTGTTAAGTATTTATTGCAATTAGGCATTTAAACACAGCAAAGTTGATGAACCTACTCTGAGGTTTTTATGTCATCCTGCTATGGTTAACATCAGAGGGAGGGAGTGCATCTCAAACACCCTTGTGTTTGGCCAAAACTGAGGCAAGTTTGCCTTGAAACATCCCCAAGGATGTCATTACAAGTATGCGGTGTGGATGAGGAAAACAGGACAGCGTCTTCAGCTCGAACCTTGGTAAACTTGACTTGACAAGTTGACAGACGGGGCCTTTTTCCACAGAGCCCTGCCTCTGGCCTTGATGTCAGTGCAGACTTTCCCTACTCATGAATAGTCAGTACTAAGAGAAAACAAGTGGCTAATAGACTAGGAGATATTTAGGTGAAGCAGTTTCAGGTAGCAGAGCATGAATGAATGCATCTAATTGTTGTTTTTCGTCTCCCATATGGCTGTTAGTTTTCTTTAATCTCTTTGTTAAAAAAAAAAATCCAGAAGAAAAGATGCCTTTAAAGTAAGTAGTTAAATGCTTCTGACATTCAATGTACTGCGTGCTTCTGCTGTACAGTAGCTATTCACCCACTGTTTAATATGCAACAGCGTTTGAAGTCAGCTGTGCTCTCCTTCGTGTCATCAACAGTCTGTATCAATCTACCCCAAGACTGCATCATACCTCCGGCTGTTTTCCTGACTAGGGCATGGCAATCGTGGGGCAGACCTATTCTGCACTAGAGCTGCATTTCTTTTAAATAACTAACTTTGTTTATTGAAACGCTGCATGAATAATGTCATGCAATCTTCGTGGAGACAGCACCTTTTAACAGACAAACCAACTCATTTGGGAAAAACAGACAAGCCCTTTTAAAGTTCCTGGGAAGGAATAATATTAAAGAAGTTTGCATCTGAAATAGGTTTTGGTCTCATAGCAGAGGGTAAATGTGGTGAGGACAACTACTGTTGTCCAAAAACATCTGGAATTTGAACAACTATGTAGGTCTTGAACCAAAATAGGAAACAGAAGAAAAAAATCTTTGTTCTTTTCAGCTCTTTCACTGGTGAAGGATGTCTGGCATGTCCCAGTCTCTCATTCATAGTAAATATTTCAGCTGTATTGGAGGGGTCATGTAAGAGCCAGAACTTGTGTTTGTATGTATATATGAGTTGTCCATACGTATATACATGCCAGTGCAGAGCTAACACCAAAATCTGGACCAAACTGCTTATAGTTCCAAACCATTTTCACAGGCAGTTCAGTTATGGTGGAAAATGTAAGGTAGCTAGAGAAATTATTATGCTGCTTGAATGGCTCTTAGAGAGCCCTTGGTTAAATTTCTGGTCTCGGGAGCATGACTTCCTGTTTTACAGAGCAGTGGGAAGGGCAGCGTGAAGGCTCTCTTGCTTAGCTGAACTCCCACCAGCACGAGGAGAATATTTACAGACTGCCAGTGCACCCATCCTATTTTTCAAGTTAAATGCAGAACTAAGCAAATTTGTGGGGTGGTTCTTCATTGTATATTGGAGTGGTCTAGCTGTAAATTCTCCTGCACGTAGTCTATTTCTCTTGGTTTTATGTCTCTGGTTACTCTGTCAACACCTGCCCAGCTGTTCAATCCATGTAATTTGCTGAGCACTCACACTTCTCCCAGGTCCTGGTTCTTCTGGCTTTGGGGGAACTTGCAAACATCATAGCCACACAGACCCAAAATGCAGAAATTAGGCCTAAACTTACCTGTGTTAAACAATTCTTCCATTCTGTATTTGTGACTTGATTTCTTTGGTCAATGAACAAGGATTTGAAACCAAGCACCTAAGTAATTTAAGGTGTTTAAGTGTGAGAAATTTAAGGTGTTATAACCTCTGCTAAAAAAGGAATAAATACTTTGGAAGTCAGCACTGCAGGCCAGAGACCTTGGGGACTGGCAGACAAGGGCAACATGCATTTTCAGTTTTCAGGAAAGCTGTGTTTTCAAGTTCAGTATCCAGTCTTTGCTGTTGATGTTGCTTCCAATGGAAAAGAAGTCAGCGTTTAGCCAAAGCGTCTGTAAAGAGCTGTTCAAAACGTAGCTGCTCATCTGCTTAGAAAAAGCAGCTTATTTTAGTTTGCAGAAACAGAAAGCAACTGTGAAATCCAAGACTATTAATATTTCAAAGTGTTTCAGTGACATAATAGATCATGAAAGTGAGGCTTGTATGTTTTGTGATATTACCAGAAATCCAAGAAGTATTTATAGCCGCTGTCACACTTGACTATTTTTTTATTGTATAGAATACATTGATCCAAATATAAATGAAAATGATCGCAAGCTACAAAAACATGAAACAAGAAATATTCTGTTTTGTCTCTATCTCCTTTCAGCCGCAATGTCTCATGCTTTCCACTTCATCGCTCAACTGCCTGTCTTCCCTCCTCTACCCTGGCTCACATTTTTTATAGCTAGATTTATTGGTATTTTTAGGTCCTTTGAATTCTTGTCCAATATTTCCTATATTGAGGTGTGAAATACCTCTAATGCTACAGGGAATTTGTTTGCTCTGAAAACCAGTCAATAATTCAGTGCTTCTGTGGTGTTTATTTGGACTTCCAAAGTCATTCCTTCAGTGTCACAGTGCTTAAAAGCAGGTTTGAGCCCTAAGTGAGAGTTTTTGCAGGGAAAATCCAAATTGGCCTAAGAAGCAATCATAGAATTGACTGAGGACTTCATCCCATTGTTAGACTTGTGCCCCTAAATCTCAGTCTTATAGACCTCTGTATGTCATGCTTAGAAACAGAAATTTTTTTTTTTTTAGTATTATTCGTCTTCTGAAAGGATATCATGTTATCTTTTCTTAGCTATAACAAACACTGTCTCTTTCTCTCTGTTGAAATATCATTATTTAGTCCTGTCCCTAGCATTAGCTGGAAGAGGTCTGATGGAAACCCATTGACAAAGAAAATAGAACACAACAAAACCAAAGGAGTGCTTGAAATCCCAGATGTTCAGCAAGAAGATGAAGGCTCTTATGAGTGTATTGCAGGAAACGTTCGAGGAAGAAACATTGCAAGAGGTCGATTATTTGTGTATGGTAAGCACATTGATTAACATCTTAATTTATTTTTTTTTACAGAGCGTGATGGTGTTCAGATGTGTTTTGTAGATGAAGTCTGTCAGCCCGTTACTGGAGATACAGAATGTAGTTCAGATTAAGCTGATTAAAAAATGATTGGAGGTCTGCCGTGACCTTCACTGAATTACCTCCTCAGCAAATAAAGGTATTTTGCATTAAAACGCAGATTGAAAATGTGGGCTGTGCCATGATGAAGCTGTAAAGGTTAATATGAGGCAGAAAGAAATCTCTGGTGCATTTACATGAAACATTAAGGGCAGGCAAAAAGATTTACTCTCAGTAGCTCACAGCAGCACAGAGCTGTGCTGCCCTAGGTGCAGATCAGGGCAGGATTCACGAGGTTTTGCTTCGTGTGAGTGTAAGATTATTTCACCTCCTATTCTGGCTGAACTGTATTGCTCCGTAAACAGATGAGGGCAAAGCGGGGAAACTCATTCCACTGCCTCCCTCTCCCTCCTCCTTGTCTAAAAGTGGAGAATAATATTTCTGTGAAATTCTTCTCTGGTTCCTTTTCCCTTCCCACACGCATTAATTTCCTGTGACCCAAGTCACACACGATGGTCCCTCATAGCCAAGGTGAATTATAAGTTCTCTAGTCTCGTTGTGAACACCCAGGGAAAGCAACATATTTTGACCTTAATAAGAAGGGAGATCTTTTCTTCTCTTTACTGCATAAATCTTTCAAAAGAGGAGGGAAAAAAAGTGAAATGTAACAGTAAGGAAAAAAATTACAGAAAGCTAAACTGAGCCTTCAATTAACATCTGTTGAGAAGACCTTGGCAAGTTTGGGGTTTTTGTGAGTAGATCTTTTCTAACGAAGAGACACAGGCTTTGCTAATAAGCTACCAGACTCCCGCAGCCATGGCTAATACCGAGATATGTGCCAGGAATAGAGCAGTCTGCTGCTGTTTTGAATATTTAATTATTTCTTTGCTTTTAGGGAGTTATTTTTGGTCTCGTTGCTCACTAATTTTTGCTGAACATCAATCAAGCAGTTCCATTAAAATTAAGTTCAGCAGATTACCTGGACATGGTTTATAACAGCATAGACAATTACAAAATGATGATCAGTTAATACAATCTAAAACAATGTACTTATTAAATGTGTTTTGTAAATTAATTAATAGCTGTTCATAGTGAAATACATAAACAACACTCATTAAGCTTTTGCACATGATTTTTTTATCATATCAGGAGTGGGCTGGTGTATTATCTATATGGCTGACTTCTTCTTGCTTAATTTCTGTGCTGCAGTGGTTTTGCTCTGTAGGCAGCTTGTCTCTAGGAAATAGGGATTCTTTCCTGGACACTGGCTGCTGGTTTGCGCGTGGTACCTACATCCCATGCCTTAGGCTCTGAGAGAGATAAAAATGACGTAGTTACAATCACTTTTAAGCATGGTGAGATGTATGCCAGATACTTTCCCATTCTGGGAAGAGGCTCATTGACTTTGGGTTAATCTAATGTTGGACAGCCTCGAGGTACTTTGTTGGGGCAGTCATAAGCTACCCACAGGGTCATGCTGTAGAGGGAGGCTTTTCAGTAGCTTGATCTGCTCATCTCAAAGGATAATAATTCTCCTCCTAAAATCAAATTGCTCTATGTAAGAACTACATGTATATATCTGTATATACATAGATGTATAGAATGGTAAGGGTTGAAAGGGACCCTAAAGATCATCTGGTTCCAACCCCCCTGCCGTGAGCAGGGGCATATTCCTCTAGACCAGGTTGCTCAGAGCTCGATCCA
>Ga0181612_179148_pt1:0-7500 | contig 15997 bp, 5 predicted proteins | sample HoacroProtozoa21_FD_119630 | JGI IMG/M metagenome (GOLD analysis project Ga0181612, IMG submission 119630) | Hoatzin crop microbial communities from Cojedes, Venezuel. Combined Assembly of Gp0051906, Gp0051904, Gp0051908
ATAGCACAACTACATTTTTCATTCAATGTTCTACAAAACCTTTAGGTGTAATGCACTTTGATAAACTACAGTTAATGAAATAATTAGCCTTAATCACCCGTGCTGGACTGGGTTAGTACTATGTTTCAGTCCTGCCACATTCACCCGTGAAGTGCCTGGTCCTGGGGAGGGAGCAGCTGGCATGGACGCTGGTTGCACAGAAGCATTCCCTCAGACAGCTTATGGCCCTGCACCATAGCCTAACTGTAAAAAAGCATATATTTCTGATTGGTGTAGATGAGTATCACCGTTGCCATTACAGATGGCACTGTCGAGCCCCTGGACTAACCTCACCGTGCTAGGCACTGTACAGACACAGAAGAGACAGCTCTCTGATAGGTGACCTGCTGCTGCTGGAGGGGTGGCAAATTCAGACTGGAAACATCAGGATTCAGCGGCGCAGGGGACTCAGGGAACAAACAAGGGAATGGATTTTTTTATTGCCCTATACCTAGTTGAGCAACTTACCCCAGTGAAAAATGTAACATGTAATAAAATCAGAGAGACACCGTATTTGCTTTACCTGGTGATAAACAAATACAGATGATAAAGCAATGATAAATTAGGCAAGTTATTCAAGGTGGTCATATACTATTCACAGCTGAAAAGCAAGGAGTATCTGTGACAAACTGCCTGGGAAAAGCCCTGAGAGCTTGAAGCAGCAAACCTTTCACACAGAAGCAATATTTTCAGGCTTTTCCCAGTGTGACCATGAGTAAAATTGTTCACTGGAGGCGGACATTCCTTTTGGCCAGTTCTGCTTTCTCTGATCTCCGCTCCCTGCAGAGCTGAATCGATACCAAGTAATATCATCCTTTGTATCTCTGCTGTTTTGTGTATATAAAGAAGATAGAATTGTGTAATTTTGACAAGAACAAGGTTTTAGTCTGTAGTATGATGAATTAAACATAGCTGACTTGCAACAAGCCAAGAGCTTTAAGCAGCCAGGTCTGATCTGTTGGATATCTCAGTTTATTAAGCGTCGGTACTGTTCTACTCTAATATGCAAAAGAAACAGCCTATCCAGCTGTAATTAGAAGTATAATATTTGAAAGGCAAGTTAATATCACCATAGATTGGGGAAATAAAGGCTGTAGTGCATTTATACATTATAGAGGAACACAAAAAATATTAAAATTATTTGTTTAAATACAGTAATTTCTGGTTTTATGACTCAAAATTTAAAAAGAGGAATAAACAAAACTTGTAGATCACAAAATAATTTTGTGATTTAATTTAATCTGAAAAGGCCATCAACAAGTTTGTGAAATGAAAAATAAATTCCCTACAATTAGAAAACAGATATAATGAATAGGTGAATGGTAATTAATTTAGAAAGATACACAATGACACTGAGCAAAATTTAGGAGGAAGAGATCACAGGAGGTTGGAAATTCAAGAAAAGAGGTGAGGGGCAACAATAAATGAAAGGTGAATTTGTAATAACAGGGTGGAGAAAAAAAGCCAAGGTGATTTAAGGCTACATAGGTGAATATGGTGACAGACTAAAATGATTCTTTTGTTTGGGAAAATGCGGCCTTCACCTGAAACTAAGACAGCAAACTGAAAGAGCTGTGAAAGACTTCAGAACAAAGCGCTTTTGAGGGAAGGATGAAATGAACATTATGCTTGTGTACAAAAATGAACGGAATGTACTCTAAATGCACATGTAGACTGAATATCACAAGTAACTGTATGAAATTATTTCCCATGAGAAGTTGCAAACACAATTACTGTGATTTTTCTGGACTAAGCTGTATGACCGAGAAGAATCCCATGTAAGACGGGGGATATTCAGGAAGACAAGTTAGTCTTATTTCTCACAACCCTTTAGCTGACACAGGAACACACTCCATTAGTACTGCTATAGACATATCAATGAAACAAAAATCTTGACCTGGGAGCCCAGATCAAATAGATCTGAAAAAAGTAGTTGGGGAAATCAATAGAGGCAAGCAGAGATTCTTCAGCCTACTTCGCTTATGTCTTTCCCTTTATTAAGGGAGGGAAGGAGTACAGAAGAGCCACGCAGTCTCCAATCCTCTGGCCATATTTTTGTTTCTTCTCGCCTGTTCCCAAAGAACTCACAGGACCACACTAAATATCACTCTGTCCAGAGTGCAACAGGGGTTCTACTGGATGGTCTCCCCATAGTCATGAAGGACTTAATAGAATTTGTACAGAAAAATCAATTCTGTTTAAGTATGTGTTTATCACAGTACACAGGGATCAAATGAAAGCAAAGATAGATTTTTCTCCTTTTTTATACTGATTTGGAATATAGTAATAAATATACTTGCCTAATTTTGTGATGTAATAAATACACTTGCAATCGTTGATTTCACAACTTAACATGTACCTCTTGTATGTTCATAAATATTTACGTATCTATACACACATACACACACTGTATTTAGGCACTTGTATGTGTCTGTATCTCTTTATAATTGACCTACTTTATGGCACAGTTGAGGTAGTGACAAATTTCATCTTCAATCCAGCAGATAGTTGTTGCAAGTTATCTGCTGGATTTATCTGTATTTACCTTGTATAAACATGGAAAGGAACTGCATATTTATTTGATATATATGAAACGTAAAATCTACATTTTACTTTCATTTATTAATTGCTGACTAAAGAAGACAGAGGTTCTCCTTGTATAGACTGCCATAAGATTGAAAAATTTGGCTGAAGGAAGAAAGCATACACTTATTCTAAGAATCAATTTCTATTTTAGAAGAAAACACAAGTGAATTCTTCAGAATTAACTGTGGCAAAGGAACCTAGAAGAATATAAACTTGGAGCCAAATTTAGCTCAGTGGCAAGCAGAGGCAGCTAAGCCATGAATATTATAATTAGGAAAAATCTAGCCTCCTGCAATAGCAGTTACACACATGCCAGGTTAAAAGACAGATTAAGTGACAATGTTCTTGGGAAGAGTCAAATCCAGACATCTCAACCTCACCAGTAAATGGTCTCAGAATCAACAAAACTTCCCTACAGTTGAATGTTTGTATTCATGTTTTTGCCATCACTGCTGTACCTTTTAAAGCTGACTTGTGGTTGGAAAGAAAGCAAATTTTAACATTAACATGCATACAGGTCACCCTGATATTACCCTACCACATAATGATTCCAAAAATCTCTCCAAGATTAATGATGATCACATAATTCTAGAAAGTCAGCACTATATATGTAGAAATATATTGGCAATAAAAACCAGTCACTGTTGTGCCTTTCCCCAGCTGGGGATCTCTCACTTTTCTTTGATTTCTAAAGGCTTCAGATCAATAACTGGAGTGACATTATTAACAGCTCCCTCAACACCTTGGCCAGCACTAATATTAAATCCATTATACCTTCTGTTTGACATTTGCAGTACAGCAGAAAGTGCTGTAGATACAGTCAAACTGCCTTGGGAATGGGGTTGGATGCAGGGTTAGTGAGATGGCTTCCCTTGCCTGACTCTAAATTCATCTCATTGATAGAAAACTTCAGCTATTCAGAAAACTACACCAGGCAGTAAATAATTCACCTGTCAAAGTGGGGAAAAAAAAATCACTTTCATGCTGGTTTTGAAATACATTACCAAAGGGTCTTCAAAAAATATTTGACATTCCTTATTGTCATCACGTTTACAGAATTTAATAGGTATCACAACACACATCACAGTGTTTCCAAATGAATGCTTTACAGGTGAATGATGTTGGAAATAAGACAGTACACAGTTGTTTGGTTTGTAGTTTTAACTTTCACGGTAAGTTTTTTAAGGCGTCTCTCGTACACTGTAGGCGCCATGCAATAATATAGTTCAATCAACCTGAACAATAATTGTGGGACAAAATAACAGGCAATTTCCAGGGTATTTACTCTGGCATAGCTCATATCTATGTTTAATTCCTCAGCATACCTACTTACTCTGGTATTCCCTGGCCTCTAGCTCTGATGTTCTGGCTGAGCTGCATTCAGGACAGAACGTGATGTGGGAAGTTATGTCTAGGATACCTTCGGGTTCCCTATTTGCGAGTATTTAACAGCAGCTTACAGCAGCTGACGGAGCAGTGCTGTTATGACTCCCTTCCTGGCAGTACCTCCAGCTAACACCAGGAGCTGTGAACCTGAGATGTTTGGGGATGACTGTTCTAGGAGCCAGAAAATCATCCAGAACGAAATTTAGAACGCTACTTGTAGAGTAATTGCTGGTGCACAAGAATGGATAGAAAATATATGTAGTGGCTGTGGGCTGATGTGCTTTTACCTCAGGTTCAGTCAGCACTAAGACTCTCTGACACTATAATTCCAGTAGCCTGTTTGCATTTGCTGTAAACGATTCTCCTGACTACATTTTCAGTATCTGTCCAACTGAAAGCTGCAGACAGGAGGAAACTGTAAGCTCTGCAAATGCAAATGAAAGAAGCCGAAGCTGGTGGCACTAGCTGGGGGTTGCCAAATGAGAGAACCGCAGCTCAGCAGAATGCTCTTTGACCTCATGGAAGTTTCTGACAATGAGTTTAGGAAATAATTTCGCTTAACAGGAGAAAATAAGGCAACAGGAACAACAGGTTACGTACCATGTTCTCACCCACTGTGCCTTCACAAGAAGTGAAGCTCTTGCGACAGCACTTCTGATGAAGCCTTGCTGTCATGGGAGGCAGCCAACCCTGGGATGGAACTAACACTAACATGTAGCAAGGCTGGAGCTTCGTTTTGCTTTGGTATAGTATGGGGTTTGCCTTCCCTGTTGCTTTTACAGGTAGGGGACTCTGATCCAGAAAACTCTGAAGATTCCTGCCAAGATGATTTAAAGGTGTCTGCTTACTAGGTCTCTGCCATCTTTCAGCCTGAGGTTGCCAAGCATGGTGTGTCTGCTTCTCAGCAGCTGGAATTCACAGTTCAGCTTGTCCACTATTGAAACCACCACTGATTTCAGCTTATATTAATATCCCGGCTGTGAAAGTGACAACTGACAAGTGAACAAGCTATCCATGCTCTTCCCTCGCCTTTGGGGGCACGAATCTGAGGCAGAGGTCACAGTGTGTAAGCAGGACTGTAACCTTGTAAGTGACTTCAACAAAGTCCAGAATCACAGTCCTAATGAACCATTCTTGTCCAAATGTGTGACTAAAGAAAAAAGTAAAACAAAAATTGAGATGGATGTTTGTGAGGTTCTGGGCCCTACCCTACTCTTTTGGGTTTTAATACACATGCATACGATAAAACCTTTCCCTGTTAAAAGGAGTATTCCAATGTACAGAAGAATGTCTTTTCTAGTCACAGATAACTCTGAGCAATAATAGCTGTCTCCAGCTGATTCTTCTTCATATTTACCCAGATTTGAGGTGAATATTCTAACAGAGGCGAGATCCATACTGCTTTAGCACTACTGCTGGCAATATCCAAATCAACAAATCTGAAACTGGCTTGGGCACATCTACAGGTGCTGCAGCTCGGGAGGCACCTGGCACGTAGGTACATGTGAAGATTCAGGAAGAGTCAAAAAACACAATCTTCCAGCAAATGTACTAATTCCAGCCACGAAGTTAACTGTTCATATTTTATGACTTCAATAGGTTTACACAAATAATGAGAAAATACTTAAAAAAAAGATTTCCATTGCCATATATTTTTGCTGAGGGCCACTAAGAATCCCAAATGAGTGGATCTGGAACTCTCATACCTTAACTGAAGGTGGATGGAGCTTTAAAGCTTTATAGGAAATATCATTTCCCATAGCCTAGCTCTGTTTGAGGGCAGCACTGCAAAGAAGTTCATTGTCCAGTGAGGTGTTAATGTAATTTTATGTTTTTAATTTCCTTGGTTTTGAAACCACCCAAAGACACAATTTAATTGATATGCATGCTATCATTTGAATACTTCCAACTGGGCTTTTTAAATTCACACTTTACTGAAATCGGCAGGGTGGGAAAGGAGTGACTCTCCTCTACATTTTACTTGTAGTATTTGACTGGTAACAGCATCACTTTACTGGCCATTAACTTAGTCTTTTTACAGACTCTTACTATTTCTGTGTTATTTCAATAGGAAAAAGAGATTTTTTAAGTGACAATCTAGAAATCTAGAATTAACAGAATATTACAGAGACTCCAAAATCACTCTTCAGTTCTTCCTGAGACATTTCTTGGTTAGTTTTTTGTTGTCTTCTGAGATTTCTTTACAGGATGCGTTATAAAGGAAATATAGTCTTCCTCACTCAAACCCAGCATTAGCCTATGAGCACCTGTCCTTGTGTCTGATGTCAATCCATGCACAGGAAATACAGTTACTAAAAGCATGTTCTGCTAAGACCTGAGCAAATACACTTGCAGTGACAGACCTTTCAGATGCTAATCTTTTCCACCCAAACAAAGTACGGGTATTCACCTCTACCAAGACTTTCCCCAAGAAAGTCTTTTAGTCTTTTCAGTATTGCTTACTCCTTCTGACTATAAGAAAGGTACCTCTTCAACTAAGCAGTAACTCAGAAGAAAGCGTAAATTTTCTTTACATTTGAGCACTTTTATTTAACTGAACAATTCTTAAATTGACCATGTCTAACCTGAGGTGAAAATGTGAAAAATTACAGTCAAAGAGACTTTGCATAACACATGTGAGGACACGACCTTGAAGAGAAATGGATTTGCAACATTTATATACTGGATACTTCCAGTGCCCTGCTAGAGTAACTAACTTTCTACTTTTCATCTAAGAGTTATAGGTGAAACACTATAGACTGTACTTCAGGGACTTCATGGGTTAACTTGCTGTTGTAGTTATTCTTTGACCAAAGTTCTGTCTGATATATTTTGCGAAATTGTCGAAATCCTGCTGTAGTATTGATTTCTCCCTTTTTGAAAAGCTCTCACCCATTCAGTAAGCTCCAAGGACCCCTTGTCCCAGCTCAATTCATTCTAAAATGCAGCTGGGATATGTTATTCCTGACACCAGTCTTACAGTTACTAGCTGATGTCAGAGATATAAGACGGTTTTAGGAACAGAAAGGGAAATGTTTCTTTACCACAGAGAAATTTACAGTAATTCTTAAAGCCCTTGGATCACTGTTTTGCCCAATGAAAGGGATTTTTTCCTTATTCTGTTTCTCCTTGAAAACACCTCCTTTTCCATTTACTGGGCACTTAACAATAGCTACATTGAATTTATTAAAAGGAGAGTATTGGCATTATAATCCCAAGCCTGCAGAACTATTACAACTAATGAAAAGACACAAGTAGATACACAGAAAAAAGTACATTAACCATCCAGGCAGCATGGTCCAGAGGTTCTCTTCTCACAACGACGATCTGCAAGATAGGTTCTACACCAAGGCTTTCAAATTACCTTAAAATCTTCACTGTTAATATTAAGCTGAATTGAATTGAAGGCTTCAGGGATTTCAGCCAAAGAACATACCTGCTGAGGGGACAGTCTTGAAAACAGCTACTCACGTGAGTAAAGTTTTTTGT
>Ga0181612_179148_pt1:12500-15997 | contig 15997 bp, 5 predicted proteins | sample HoacroProtozoa21_FD_119630 | JGI IMG/M metagenome (GOLD analysis project Ga0181612, IMG submission 119630) | Hoatzin crop microbial communities from Cojedes, Venezuel. Combined Assembly of Gp0051906, Gp0051904, Gp0051908
ATTAAATGAAACTAATAAAATGTGTATTTTAATATTTCTTGATAGTTATTTGGGGATTAGTGAATATGAAAACAGTCACTTTCCTTCTGTATGACGGCAAACTGCAGCACTTTGATAAACTCTGTCAGCTTTTCACTACTGTATTCCAATCACAACTCCTCTTTTGAAATACTGCAGCATACCTTTCATTCCACGGTGGTATCATTAAAGACATTAAACTGTGAAGTCCAAGTACTCATTTCAAATACAAGTACTCACACATACCATAGCGAATGGCAACAAGAAAAACTAGAACATGCTACATATAAAATTATTAACCCTAAATGTTTGAGGCAGGAAAGGCACCATGACAATCAGAGCTTTGCTTCACTCCACTCCACAGCCACCTGCTCCCACCTCCCAGAAAACAGTGATGGTTCAAGGGAAACCTGGGCAGAAGTGAAATGAGAAAGCACATGTGCAGGAATAAACTGCTCTAATAGCAGAAATACAGAAGTGTATGAGCTTTACAGGGCAGGCCATTTGCAAGACACAGGCCTTGGCTATCTGTACTTGTCTTCGGGAAACAAGCAAGAGACACTGATCTGAGGAGCTAATGATGAAGCAAAGTAAAGGAAATTCCAGCATGCTATGACAAGTACTTTACAAGGAGTAATGGCAAGGTTCATGATCGCTGTTACCGAGCCCATGGAAACAGAAATCTAGTTGCTCAAATTTAAATTTTGCATACTTTCTATTTAGGCATTTTAAACAAACCAGTAATAAGAGGATTTTTTTGAATAACATTCTTCTTCATTCATTCATTCATTCATTCATTATTGTTACAAGACATTGCAAATAAACCTGTATGTTCTCAGGGTATGGACGGATTAATGACACCAGGGCTGTAAACATGAAAGATGAAACAAAAATGCAATTATATTTTCCTTTTCTGCGTATGGGGTTATAAGAAGGGCTATGATCTAATTTGTTCTTACTGCCAATCTCAAGCGGAACTCACGATCATTCAAAATGATGCTGTGACCTAGCTATACTATGGGCTAGTATGGCAATAACAACAGAAATCCCTGAGAAAATCTTTGCAACCTTGGGTAACAAAAATAGGGAGAAGCCATGAACAACCTAATACCCAGAAGTGGCAGTTTAATAGCGTGCTTCATTTCAGCCAGTAGCCTAAAAAATACAGACTCTAAAAGGAAATATCTGACTTTGAGAAGATCCTATATAATTGCATAGGTTGGGTCTTGTCATTAGCCAATTTACTCTTCCTCAGGTTTACAGCTCTGGGTGTAACAAAATTTTTAGCATGAGGTGCAGACGTAGATTTTCTTCACCCTTCAAATTAATTTATTTTGTACTCACTGGAATTCAACTCAGTAGCACCCACTGAGTTTTAGGCTTCTGTTTGCTGCTAAGAGAGCAGCATTTTCAGGGTTTTACAACTCAGCTAAACACTACGCATGTGCTTAACGTTAAACCCATGCTGAAGTTTCTGCAAGGTAAGTCAGGTGCAAATGAACGTTTGGTTGTTTTGCTTAATACGGACAATATCTGCGCCTCTGAACTGTTCTGTTGACAGCTGCCACTTACAACAATTTTAAACTAATCCTTGAGAAAGAAAACAGTTTAGTGGAAGGAGGGGAAAATGACTGATTGCACCTCTGCAAGTTGCTTGGATGTGTGGAAGAAAGTGGGAGAAAAGCTCAAGGTACTCTAGCTGACAGTGTAGCCACGCAGCTTGTATTTTGCTTCCATAATAATTTATAACACAGCAAAGTGAACAGCACTGAGCAGCTTGTGTTCCTATCATAAAATATAACCTCTCAGTACTTCATGTACAATAATACCTCCATGAAAATCAAGCTGTATTACTTCTGCTTCTTTGTACAACACTTTGCATGACTAGGAGCAGCAAGTGACAACACATTCGCCAGTAACTGAGATTGATTATTGGTGCTTCAACACATCCATAATCATGATGCATGCACCACGGAGAGATGGAATTATTTTCATACACTGCCCTGATTGGTAAAAAAAAAATTTTTTCTAACTGAACTGAATATGTATAGGGTGCATGCAATATGCTCTAGAGGAGTGAGTATTGTGTTAGCTGTCAAAAGGTCTCCAGCTATACTCCTGCCTTGCCTGGCCCTGAGCGAGACAAGTCATGCATGCTGACTGCATTTGCTACTCCTCGGTCACAGTGGTCACCACTATAAAGAATGTAAATTTACCAGTGGTTAGAGCTCTGCAGTACCTGAGATACTACTATTTTACTATTAACAATAGTGAGAATCTGAAAGCAGCAGGAGAATTGAGTGTGGTACATGGTGGAAAGTAAGGCTATGGTAGGTCTGGGTTTTCTTTCAGTAACATTGGTTTTACAGCTGGTTAACTACACTAACTTCAAAAGAATTGCTGCAGATTGTTACTAATGAAGTGACTGTGGAGTGTGGACCTCTGTATCTGCTTACAGCAACGGCAACTGCAGGTTCTTGAGAAAAACTAGTCAGCATTTTTTTCTTTTCTTTTTCAGCATATTAGACAATACTTTTTTTTTATGCCACTTCCAAAAATCTCAGAGGACATAAATTTTGAAGAACTTGCTGTTATGCCTTTAAATCCTGGAAGTTATAAAAATATCTGAGATATTAGCATTTCATATTTGGTAACTTTGCAGTTTGGTGAATAACGTAACTATTTGAAGTTCAGGTGACTTTTCTAAATCAGAATCATCATATCCTGCTGGAGAAATGGAAACAAGGATTAATTTGCCTTTTCAAACAGGCACATCAACAGCCTTTGCTATTCTCCCTATACTGAGCAGTACTGTCTAACTGTGGCACTACTGCAACAACAAAAGTTAGTGCTACAGTAAATCTTCTTTGATTAAATGGATAAACAGTACTTTGAGGTTGTGGAAATGGACAGTGAACTGTAAACTTAATGATTAAATATTGATTACAAAGTGATTATTTAAATGCTTCTTAAGGTGAAATACGGTGACAAATAGCTCAGCAACAGAAAAAACAGTAATATACCTATACCATATTGAATTTTTCTGTATTAGGATTAATACACCAAATTGTGGATAGTTGAATAAGCATTTATATTATACATTTTCTGGTTATTTCATGTTTCTCTAGATACTAAGCTCCACGTAACTCAACAAGGAAGATTCAATGAAGTATGGAATGCAGTATGATAGTTGCCACATTGTACTACAACTTAGAAAATAATACCCCATTAAGTGAGTGAAATACAATGTGATGTGTTATCACAATTAGAATACGTTTTCCTCGGGACTAATGGGCATCATAGCTCCCTCTTCATAACATTTACTTATCACAGGACTCTGCTGAATGTTGAACTGCTTTGGCAGAACCGCTATGTTCTTTCCCTATCCATCTTACTTTAAATTTTAGTTCATGTATCCCAAGCACAGACACAGAAATTGACAACCCTTCTGAACAAAGTTTTGTATATACTACTACAGA
>Ga0181612_105328_pt1 | contig 15996 bp, 8 predicted proteins | sample HoacroProtozoa21_FD_119630 | JGI IMG/M metagenome (GOLD analysis project Ga0181612, IMG submission 119630) | Hoatzin crop microbial communities from Cojedes, Venezuel. Combined Assembly of Gp0051906, Gp0051904, Gp0051908
TCTGTTCTTCTCTCTGGAGTTTGTGTTCCCTGTTGGAGCCCTCTGTTGCTAGGTTTAGTCAGCCTAAGGGCCGCCTTGCTCCTGTATTTCAAACTACAGAAACTTTAAAATGTCAGTCAACTGACCAGAAGGAGAATCCATCTAAAGCTTAAAATTGGATGAAGTGAATTCCTGTGGAAAGTACTGTAATACCTCGTAGATCCTTAGGAATATAAGTGGAAATAAATCGGCAGAGAAAGGGGTAAAAAGGAAGAAAGTTGACCTCAAAGCCACATTAAAATTCAAACAGTTTGCTTTTGGCAGCACAGCTTTTCAAACCCCCCGTACAGTAACTATTAATAGAACAGCCTTTCTGCTGGTAAGACAAATGATGCTCATGCGAAGTTGTGCAAAGAGAATAATGATTTGAAGAACCAAAGCAGAACTGTTTCATGCTCTTTTCTACTTGTGATTTTATAATCTTGTCAAGACTTCTCTGAAAGCAAACTGATGCTGCAGACAAAAGATAGATGTTGGAGTCATAAGGCAATTTCTGTATGTGTTTATATCTGCTTATCACAGCCTTCAGGGAATGGAACTTCACCAGACTAAAAATTCTTAATTCCCACCAAAACAAATGGGAGTTGAAAGTCAGAGCAGCTAATAAGCCCACATCTGTGGAAACACAAACCTGAAAACGATCACTAAGGACGTTGTCCCAGAGCATATTCGGCAGCAATCCTCGTTTCTGCAGGGGTGGTTTCTTCATCTCGTTTAACAAGTGTTCAAATCTTTCTCACCATTAGTGAGTCTCTGCAGCTTCCACAATGTCTTCTGTCTCCTGCTTCAGGAAAAAATCTTTCTGGTAGGAAAACACTTTTTTAACAGAATTCCAAGAAAATATGACAGAGTTACTGTGTGACTGACATCTCCAAAAGGAGCCAACAAGGAACATCACTGGGTTTCACTGTGACTGAATCTCTTGCGTGGCACACGCACACACACACACAAACATATACGGAGAGAGAGTTCTTCTCTTAGATCATGCTGACAGGACTGAAGAAATACAGGTTTGTATATGCTCATGCTTTAGCCGTGAAGTGATGGGGAAAAAAAAGGATTCTCATTTTAGTTTTTTAAGAGCAAGACACAGAGTTATGTATAGGCATTAGATTTTGAGGTGAAATGATAGAAGATGACACTAAAGATATGGAAAGATACTGAATAAAAGCAACAATATCCTGTGAACTGCCACTGATTTTTGTTCTGTTTGAAGAACAAGGACAAGTAACTCATCCTGCATTTCTGCAGCCAACGGTGTTGCTTCTGTGTTTGGTTAGACCATTATGAAAACAATCCCTAAAAATAAAATTAATTGCAAAGTGCATTTCACAGCTGTATTCTTTTAAGTTTGCTATTAGAAATAATACCCCAGATTCAGCTCACTGCTTTGGCCAGATTTAATACTGAGTAACACCTAGTGGCGGGTTGACAGCTGAGACTGTGACAGTGGAAAATGGGCAAAATTGGCCCTCCATCAGCTCAGAGGATGTCGTGATCAGCTACACACACGCAGCACAGCCTGCAGAGGTAACCAAGGACGTCCATCTATTCCTACAGTCAGTTGTAATTATAAATAATTCTCTCTGTCCCTGCCCTCGTTAAATTACAGGGAGATGTAATTTACAATTTACACAGGCTTAGCTACTTCTGCCTAACAAATGCACTTAGGCGGTTCTTAATATAATTTGGGGATAACCCTGAACATTGAGCTGAAGCAGTGATTAAATAGATGGATTATTGGGTACTTTAAGAAACAAATAGACATTGAACTTGTCACCATGGAGGTATTTGTATTCCACAGTCACCTGCAGTAAAATTCAGATGGCTCCTCCCTGCTACATCACGTTGGTGTATGTGTGCGGGCAGGTTTCATGGGCAGAGCTCAAGTTTCTCTCTGTGAAGACCAGGTCTGTCTACTGCGGTACACGGGGGCTCTGCACAAAGTGTGTAGTGGGTAAATGATGCTGGTTTGTTGTCTCTTATGCAGAGGTTTCGTTTCTGATACCTGTAGTCATCATGAGACGGTCCCTAGGAACTCCAGGGAGTGACTGGGAGTGACATAGTCCCACCTCGTTGTGTCAGTCAAGTGGCTCTTTGTTATCCTCAACGTGCTTTTGTGTATTTCCACACATGCAGTTACATTTTGGAATAGAGTACAACTGAAGAGAGAAAAAAAATGTATAACCATGTAGTTAAGGTTTTTATTTACATGTACTTTAAGTTTACATTTAATTGATGTTGTTATGTGTACTGAAACATGCTACATTGGTATTTATGTTAGCCCCTACAACCATTCTAAGCTGAAAAGAATCCATGTGATTACTGATAAGGAAGTGAAGCAATATAGATGGCTGAATTCTGTGATTAATTACAAAGTGACAAAAATGAAGCCAAATTAAAATAGTGTACTTAAAGGTAATAATCTAAATTGTTGAATTTAATAATACAGCTCTGGGTAAAATACACACTGATGTTGAAAAACAAAAGTCTTCTCATGATGAGTTTTGGAAAACATAAAATTTCACTTTACACCAAGTGTACGCAGGTTGAGTTCTTCCTGATAAAGAGCAGCTTTGTGCAATAAGTATATTTTGAAAATCAAAATTATTTTTCAATGAGAAGCAAGAATATCCTGTTTGGGTTTTTTTTGAAATGACAAACATTTTTTATGGCAAGCTTGTATCCTGTGGGCTGATATATTTTCCAGGTTCTACTGAGATTACATCACTACAGCCACATTGATTTCCATGGAATCATTTCTGGTTTGTACCCATATAATCAGGCCAAGAAGAATCAAATTTACCATTTAAACAATTTTTTAAAATTTAGTTGTAGAGTTTCAGGTACTTCTAGGTCTGAATTCTATACTAACCACAAAGGAGGAAAAGTAACTGTGAAGAAGGAAAGGCGTAAAGGAAAAGATATGCTTTATTTATACTACCTCAGTTTGATTAAAAATCACGCATGGCTAAAGCAGGTTTTTGGAACATGCAGGGGCTTTTTCAAGCCAGTTCTTACAGTAGTTACATACAATAGCATTGGGTTCAAAATAGCTTTTTAGTTGCTTTTGAGATTCTGTAAATTTACCACTTTTAATTAGTGTTTTTTATTAACACTTTACAAGAATAGGTGATCATTTTTAAATCGTGCACTCTGACTGTGCAAACCCAGGGTTCTCAATGTTATTTACCTTGCCTAAAAGAAAGATTAAGCATATTAAATGCTAAGGAAAGTTTCCTCTTATAGCTCTATTTAAACCTGCAGCCCCTATGTAAGCATCGTTCTTAATCAATTGGTTTTCCATTATTCGTAAGAATATTAGGAATTCACCTCAGCTACAATGGAAGTTTATCAGTAGACCACCACTTTGTTCTTCTCATGAATAAAAAACCCCAACACATCTATAATATCAAATGCGTATCTAATACCAAATATCAAGTGGCCCAAGTTGTGGTACTTTTTTGGATACAGAAGAATTAAACTTGTGCTTTAAAGATCATAAATGAAACAGAATAAACTGACTTCAGAGAGTAATTTTCTTCTGAAAAATTAGTAAATGCCTAAATAGAAGTTTCAACACTTCAAATAATTAATGCTTAACATGCAACCTACTGAAAAGTTAAAATAATAGATCATGCTCCCTATTCAAAAGAGAAACTCCACTGGATCAGAGCAAAGATTCATTTAGCCTCATAACCAGCGAGGGAGAGCAGATGTTACCGCTGGACTGGTATATCCCCAGGGGTATTTTTTTGTCTCTAAAAAACTCATGGTTCTAAGGCTGCCTAAATGAAAGACATTATCTTTGTATTTCGTAGCATTCGGTAGATTTTTGTTCTATGAGTTTTCCCAATCACTGTTTGAATCCATATAAACTCCCAGTCATTGTACATTAGCGAAGTTTGAAGACATTGGACAAAGAGCAATCCAAGAGAGAACAACACTCTCAAAGTGAGTATCAGGCCAAGATTTTAAATCACAAAAGAAGAGACATTGTCTTACTAACGCAACAAAAAAATTTATAGTGTCTTTATTTTGTATAGTGAGAACTCCTGTGCTCCCCTGTTGAAACGAAGGCATTTTGGTAGCGTCGCCCATTTGTTGTGTGTGCCCAGCAAAGGGCGCTGATCCATCAAACGTCATCCAAAGGCAGCTGGGAAGAGCAAAGCCGGATGTCCCCAGATCTGCTGCAGCCCACTGGCCCCGTCCCTTCTGTGTGGCCAGGAATATGTCATCACCCTGGAGATGTGCTCCTCAACCTAAGCTTCAGCCTGGGGCAGCTCAGAAATCCTCGTGGCAGGGCTATCGTAGGAATGGAGATTTCTTTCTGGAGAAGATTTATTTGAGCCTTTTTTGGCTGCTTTCTTCAGCCAATGCTTTCTTGTGTAATGTGACAAGTGACACCAGCCTGTGGCCATTTTAAATCCAGGGTATGTCTGTGAAGGTCTGGGGCCCATACCTGGGTTCAGCTTCTCTTACTTTGGAAGTCAATCAGTGCTCCTGCCTCTGGGTTCAAAAGTCTGGGAGTGGGGGACACTTTTCTAAAGCACAGGATTTGCTCAAGCAGTATCAGACAGTGGAAGGTGTCTCTGCCCGTGGCAGGGTGATTGGAACGAGATGACCTTTAAGGTCCCTTCCAGCCCAAACCATTCTATGATTCTGTGATCTGTGGTCCCAGTTCCACAAGGCTTCCCTGAGGGCATTCCTGAAACCTGCAAGGCTTTCTGTGATTGTTTTGCTTGCCTGAAGTTAAGGAGATAGAAAGAACAGCTTGAACTTCTCCTCAAATTTAGCTCTTAGCATGTAAGAGCAAACTATAATCCTTCCTCTATGCATATATATATTAATATTTTAAAAATAAATAATAAAAAATCTTTAAAATATTTTTTAAAATTCTAAAATTTCACAGATGAGCATTCTTGTTGAAAAATTACCTTTACATAATTATACAGGTCCTTTGACAGAAGTATCAACTGATGCCCTTTAGCTTTTGCATATGAAGAAAACGTGAATTACATTCCTCTTTGTAAGTACCATGTCATTGGTGATGTTGTAGTTCCACTGTATTCCATTTTCCCCAGTATATCCCTTAACTCTGTGAAAGTAAAGGTTAGATGCAACTGACCCTACTAATACACAATCACGTAAAACGCGTGCTGCTGTAAGCTTCTGCATTGCGCCCATCATATGAGAACAGGTACAATAAATGTTTGCAGTCGGTTACACACAGGCTCGTCTTGACTAGGGAGCAAAAGCTCCATCTAGGGCACTTTCTGGTCAAGGTGGCCAAAATTGGCCCAGGTCCTCTCGTGTTTGCCTACAGATGGGACACCAGGAGTGTTTTGTTCCTTGGACTCGGAGCCGGAAGGCTTACGGCAATAGCAAAGGTTATTCCCACCCGCCTCAAGCACTTGCTGGAGTCTCTGTGGGGCAGGGGCTTACTGCTGGAGCTCTCCTATCCTCCCTTTTCCTTTTGCATTTTGAACAGCCTTGACAATTGCGGAAGTAAAATTACTTCTTTTTTTTCCTGTTTAGGCTACACACAGCCCAAAATTGTTGCTCTTGAATGCATAGAGAGATATAGCATATCTTGAAGAGATCTTCTTGATTAAATGAGTGATAGCACTCGGCTGGTGTTGGAGGCAGGTTGTGACCCACACCGCTGAATACAGCTACAAAGATGCTGATGAATTCTTACATCTTGGAACCTCAGGTAAAAATCTGTTGTTATAAAGGTACGCTCCCAGAGTTGCCTAAAGAAATGTACATATGCTTCTTAAATATATTTATTAAAGCAAAATTGTAGATTTCACCATTTTTTTAACAGCAAACCTACAACTTTCCAGTCCTACTCTTTACCTCCATGCTTTACCTTGTATTTTTATGTGCTCAGTCCCTTTAATGCAGCTGATTATCTATGGAGTACTTGTAAACAAAACAAATCGCTTACTGTCCTAATAATTTTTGTCAGCAGCCTAAACTGTACTTTACTACAAACCTCATTAACTTCTGAAGTAAGGGCTTGATTGTATGGTTTGAGCCACAGTAGCTGTGCCTTACGAAGTCCTACACTTCTTGGCTGCAGTGCTCCCCCAGTTGCAATTTCATGGTCCACACAATTTATAGCAACTTTTACCTATAATGAGCTATTATCTGAGCTGTAAAAAGTAGGCTAAATGAAATAAATGTACTTTTTCTGAAACCGATAACTATATAAAACCATAGTGCAAAGACTCCCCATTTGTCTATGTGACTCCAATACCTTGTATATGTATAAAATACACAAATTGCATTCATTATTGTTTCTGATAACATATGTCTTTTTCGGAGATGTAATTCTAGAAAAAGAAAGGTCATATAAAAATGCAGTCTATGCCATTATAACAGTTGCTTTACTAAGTGTACCTGGTGTTATTTTATGCCATTTACAGAATGTATCTAAATGAAACCAAAATAAGTATTTCTTCATGATATTATGAAAACTCACCATTACCACTGAAATGACAATAGTGCTACAGATAATATGACTTACTGCATTACAGTAGTGTAACATTTTCAGTACTGTGTTTGAGATGGCGTCTGGTCTCTCATTATACACCTCTATTTTGAGAAGTTAAAGAATATTGGATTAGGGATCCATAAGCTTCTCCTTAAATGCGTTTGCCTAAAATTTCTTGCATCAAATTAGCCATGTGTTGTGCCTATGTATGTTATTACAGAAATACATAATTTTCACAGCTTCTTCTAAGTAAGTGAAATGTTAAGTGAGAAAACAAGAAAACAGGATAAAAAATCCCATCAACAAAATCAGCTTTTAAGTAATAATGGATTAAAATAGCAACTGGCAGAGAACATGTGAAATAGATGCTGAAATAGTGTATCTGCTGGAATCTCCAAATCTGCCTCTCCTGAGAAATGTGTTTGGGCTCCACGCCTGGTTTATGGGACTGGCTGATTCTCAGCTGCTTTGTGAGGAAGCATCCTGCAAGCTTCCTCCCACTTGAGGCAAGTGTCATCACAGGTCAGGAGTATGATTGATGTTCATGAAAAACAAATTGAAGTTAGTCTCTCTTCAGGCTGACTAGATAAGTATTTATCACTGGGTTTGTATTACTGCAATAGTTAAGGGCGTCATCATGCTGGCAGAATATGCATATAACAAAAACACCAAAGCCTAGATAATTTTGTAAACTAAAATAAAAATAAATAACAAATGACAAATTTTTTCACCCATTTTTACATAAAATGGACATAAAGACTAGAACAATTGCTGTCAGTATCTGGATGCCCATGAAGAAGTGTTGTTCTTCACACGCACATCCAAATATCTATTCTGTGGAAAAAATGCAGCAAGGAGGAAACCCGTTTTATGTCGTAAGTAGAATGATTTGGCATGTCTGACACCTAGGAATTTAAAAGATGCCGGAGCAGCCATGGTATAAGAGCCAGGAACGACCACCAGCAAATTAATTCCTGAGCAAGGTAAAATTTGGAGTCTACTGTAGGGAGAAATTTAGGCTGCATCCTGGGAATAACCATTTTTCTTTCTGCTTTGGACAAGGCAGCATCAAGACAGCACACTAAGAAGTGAAGAATGAAGGGCTTCCCCATGTGGGCTAAAAGAAGTGAATTTAGATTTCCTGAGAACAGAGCCTTACCTAGTCTGAGCTGGTTGAGCAAGCCCCCAAGGAATCTCACTGTGGCCGGGGAATAAAGTGCTGTTTTTCATCTTCAGGCAGGTGACGAGCAGACGTGGCTGTGAGATGTACCCTCGCGCAGCTAACCAACAGCCTCCCTAGTTTGCAGTTCCTGTGGTTGCTGGAAGAGGTCTCAAGAAGCAACAGGACCTTCCTGAGCATCCCACAAAAACTCTGCGTGGCCATTTAACTATACTTCTGGGATTATTTTATAGCGTATACAGTATTTTAAATCACAGAAGAGGGATAGAGTGGTTTAACATTGAGAATAAGCCAACATCCAGGCTGGCACCAAAGCAACGGAACGGGCAAAACTGTAGTCCTGATGTCTGTGAGTTCAGATTTGGCTTGTTAAAGCTCAGTGGGAGCACATTGCAAATTAAGAATTAAGTGGAGGTTCAAAGGGCTGTTTTACAGTTTCCATCTGCAGGCATATGCCGTGAAAAAAAAAAATATCCCATTTTGCCTGAGTTCTGAATGAGCCCTAACTGGTGCAGAGGATCCCCTTTCAATGATCATGATCTCGTAATATGTTTGCACAAGTCAGTTATGCCAGGGAGAAATTCTCTTTAATGAAATATGTAAATCTTATGACTTTTCAGCATCTGACACTCAAAGATAAGGAATGCCTTTAAAGGATTTTGCGCTGTTGGTATAAAAAGATAAAGCACAACTAACGCTCAGTATACGACAGCAGGCTCCTGGAGTGGATTCATATGGGTTTGGAAGGAAGCACAGGCAAATTTCTGTTGTGACTTAGAATACAGACAGATGCAAGACGCTTGGAAGTGTTCTGAGCATTCATCCTCAAAAAAACAGTATAAAGGATATCAGCTACCAGAGGTCTGATTTTTTCCTTCTCTAGCAAATATAATTGCTATCAGAAAGACTAATGAAGATGGGAAAATTTTGCCAGGGTTATAAAGGACTTTCCTGTTAAGAAGTGAACAGAATTTCCCATAAGATTGAAGTCCCATTGGTGTACTGGATTAGAAAAAAAACAACTCTGATCAAACTCCTCAGAAATGTACCTGAGAAAAAGGGAACAGTCTTCAATCTCATAGCAGCATCACAGAATGGTTTGCATTGGAAGGGACCTTTGAAGATCACCTAGTCCCAACCCCAAACCTGGAGACACAAGGCTGAAAAAGTCACGAAATAAACTCTGAGTGATTTAACGGAAACCTCATATTTTCAGGTCCAGGAGATATTATCAGTTCTGAGAGAGGTCAGAGTGGAAGACATGAACGGTAACACAGAAGAACACAATCTGATTGCAAATCCTGCTGTAAAACATAACCAATTTGACAAAAATATTTTCTTAACAATTTCCTAATAATACTAGCATGGATTATGGCAGCTCTATAGTAAACCCTGAAGGTGTGCCAACACCCAGATCAGAAGGGGGACAAAACAGATTCTGAAGTTCAAGCTGACTGAAATGTACAGAGAAAGATCTGGCCCAGTGTCTCTGGGGCACTTGAATTCACCAACCTGTGGCTCCCAGAATAAAAACAACCTGGGCCAGGCTGTGGCCAGCAGGATCATTAGCCTGCTTTGCTTTGCTTTTTCTCCTGGTAGGAAGCAGAGAAATTTGAATAATCTTCCCTGCCATAGGATCAGGAACAGATCTAGAGAAGGGAGCTCCTCTGCAAAATAGTTTTGTGTGTCTACTGTTGGCCTCTGAAGAAAAAAGTTTGATCCTGGATGACTTTTAGTCCTAAAAATTGTTGAAAGATCATTGCAAATTTCCATTCATGACATGGCAAATCGATGGCCAGATATTTTGGGCCCCTGAGATATTAATTTGATTAAATGGATTTATTTTTTTTTAACTTCCTAATAATTTGTGAATGTTGGGTAACTAAAAGCTAGTCATTAAGACACACTTGACTAAATTGACAGCAGTTTAATGCAGTAAAATGCCACCTGATATTTCAGTACGTTTCTTCACACTTTTCATCCATGGCTCTGCCCTTTCTGTTGAGTTTCTCATGCACAGAGAATAACTTCTGCGTTGAATAGGTACAAGCTGCAGAAAGGCTCTGCAACGTTTATGCATGGGTTCAACTGGGTGTTTTATCAACATCAGGACAGAAATCCAATAGAGCATGAAAAATGAATCCATCTAAATTCCTTCTAGGAGACAGTCCAAATTGTGTAGTGCAGTTGGCTTCGTAACTCGCAGTGATTGATGGCATTTCGGCTCAAGATGGGACACAGTTTATCAGAAATATCTGGAGCGCAGTGAGATGTATGTGACCAAGCACAGCTGCGGCAACCAAACAGCACTCAGCATATGCTGTTTCAACCTTTTCCATCAACATTTTGGCTTATAGAATCATAAATTCAGAAATACAAATAAACCAAATCAATTTTCAGAATGGATCCTCAAACTTTAGCTGCCTTCTCAGTTTCACTCAAAGAGAAATGAAACAGCTTCTAGGTTTTCAAATAGAAGTTATTTTCAGACTTCAAAATCTTTCTCAGTGCTGAGGGGCAATTTTCTCACATCTGTTTTGGGGAGATACTTGAATGTCTCCCTGCATTTCATCCTCCAGAGTTGATTTCTTAATATCTAAAAGCTCTCCCCCTTTACTGTACCAACAGTACATAAAACTTCAGAGTGCACTATGAAGAAGAAAAAAACTATTTTGCTCAAAATGTTAGAGAGCATTCATTCATTTTAAAGTATCCATCTGATGTGCTGATTCCTCCAAAATATCTGACGTATTGCTGGAAAACCATGTTACAAGGACTGTAAAGAAGGTGGAGGGAGAACTAATGTGCAAAAATATGAGAGATGGTAACTGATCTCATTTCTTCCATCACTTGGAGAGGCACAGTCTGTGCCCAAGGAAACATCCTAGGCCTTCTATGGATAAAGACAGGAAAAGAAGAGAAACTTAAACAACTGAGGTGACATTTCAAAATAAAATCAAATTTTAGAAAAAAAAATGCAATTATAACTGCTGCTGCTTTTTTACTTTTAAATCTTCTTGCTTCATCTGGAATAAATGGAAGTTTATTTCTGAAAGAAGATCAGATAACAGCTTTAAAATATTGTCTGAAAATATATAAACTTTAGATTAAATGGAGGAAAGAAAAAAGTTCTCAGACATAACAAAACTGTTCAGCAACAACTAAATAATCTCACTTGAAACTATTTTTCAGAGTAATTAAATATTTCTAACCTAATTCTGAATGCAGAAAACCATTGTTATTAACACAAATATTTATTTTTTTTTCTTAAAAGCTCGTATTAAAAAAAGGATCTATGAGGGGCAAAGATAATAACTAATGATGTTAAATAATTAACTTCACTTGCCAAAATGTCTGTTTAGCCAGCCTCATGCTGACTTCTGGGCCACACGCAAAGTTAAAAGTTACAGAGAGCTGATAAATGGTTGATCTTACTTTCTTCGTTGTTTTATTACATCCTTAGTATTCCACTACCACTATTTCCTAAGTGGCAAAAAAAATCTAGAAGTCAAAGTTGTTTTCTTAACTCTGTTCTGATTCTTGTACATGGTTTCCCAGACAATGACCAAATAGATATTTTAGCACTACTTTTAACAGTAAAGGTTTTCAATGTATTCCGTATCAAAATTACAGTGAAGTAGGAAAAGTCAGATTTTCAGTAATCACTTGCACTACTATTTGCATCGTCACCTACATTAACTTATCTTAAAGGACTGTAAAATAGTATATCTTTTCCAGTTGATATATCATTCTGTGATAAAAATATACTGTAACATCAGCTGGCTGCCAGAAAGATAGAAATGATAACGATTCCAACCTTCACTATAAACAACGACTGTGTTTTTCTGTATGTAGACAAGAATTGCTTCCTGTGAATTTGTCATCTACATTTCTCACATTTATATAATCTGTGCAAAAAATATAGAGATCCAGAACTCATAAAAACCAAAAAGCCGTTATTTCAGCAGGTATTTTCCCTCTAGTGCTGGACAGAAGCAGAAGATCAGGCAGAGTCTTTCAATGGCCTTTGGTATTTATTATCATAACTTTGTTGATTTGTCAGTGACTTATCGTTAGGTCAAAGAAATACTCTTTATGCTTTTGCTGTCTTTCAATTCTCAGAAATATGAAGGAGAAGGACATGAGTTAACCTCCCAGTTAACCCCCGATTTCTCTAATACACCGGTGCCGAAGACGCTGTTCTCAAATGCCTGCTGGTAAGTGTTCATATGAATAAATATGAAAAACCACTATGGTGAGGAACAAGCAGAATACAGATGACGTCTGCTTTATATTGTGAAACAACTTTGACCACAGTGCCACTGTAGCAAGCACTTGACAGGCATGCCTGGTGTAGAATAAAGTTTCTAAGATGGTTAGCTGTGCGATACAAAAGCACTTCATAGTAAATTTCAACAGAAGCTATTCGCTCTTCTAATAGAGTCACAAATTTTTCTGTTTTGTAATAAAGATATGGTATAGTCTTATCCAGTAACATAATCTCATATGATCATTTTTGGACTTTAGACCCAGATACTTAAAGAAGTCAAGTAATTGATAAACCAGTAACTTTGCCTACAAATGTAAATACAAGTGTGAGTGCAATAGCTTTAACACTCACTGAAAATCTGATTTAAAAACCAGGTGCTTTTCATACTTTCTGCTGGGCACAGTATTTTCTTCTGGACATATTGGACTACATGCGTTGTTAAGCACAACTTATTAGAATTATTAGAATTTAATAATCTGCTGCTTTGTGAAGGATGTTCATCAAGTCACAAAAACCACCATTCGAAATAGAAACCTTGGCTGATATAACCTAATGCTCTACCTTTTCTCAGTCATGCTCTTAATTTGACTGTGTCTAATCCTTATAATGACAGATGTTGTTTGTGGAAGATGATCTGGCATGGAATTTGAAAACAGAGAGAATTACTCATTGGATTTTCTTCTTAAATGTACAAAATCATATTGAAATAGACAGCTTTTAAAACCAATCATGCATATTAATTGAAGGTTTTGGTCTTGCAAAAATTAAATAGCATAGCAGAAACATGATAATATTAATAGATGACATGATACGTTTCATCTACAAAAAAATACAAAGGGGTGGTTCTCCTTCAAATATGTCATGCACAAGATTATTGAAACGAAATGTTATTCTTATCTTTAGAAGAGTTTCACACAGGGTGTTTATGCTGATCAGAGAGTTATCTTCATAATCATCCTCTCATCCTAAAACACCTCCAGTCACCCAAGTAAATGCAAATATATGAAGTTTCACTGATAATTACTGCAACTTATCAGGATACTTTTCCAAAAATTTTTTTTTTTTTTTTTTTTTTTTTTCTGAAATGAATGAAGCAGAAAAAAAAATCAGTAATTTAAGCACATCATTATCATCTTCAAATATTTCACTGCCATAAACTAACATACATTACAACTTTTCAATAGATTTCACGTAGTTTTGTAAATGTATACATTAGTTGGCTGACATTTTTGGTACTGCTTGGTTACTAGAAGCCAAATGGAGCGCGAAACATTAAATCACTAGTAAGCAGGTAAATAATTTTGCAATAGTGCTACTAAAATTCAAAACGCGTGAAAATGAAAAATATGGTTCTAGATTTCTGCTGCTTTCTGAATTACTGTTCCGTATTTTCAGGTGGGAAAAAAAAGGGTAAATTACCCCAGTAGCACTCCACTGTAGGTACAGAGGCAGCACATGGTCTTAACCTGGTTGAGGCTCAGGTTTCTTCTGGTTAGTTTTCTTTTGATTTTGGTCCCACCAGTGCTCACACTGTGCATATACATACTGCTCTTCCATATGCTTTGCTAAGATCATAAAGAGCCATGCATATCATCAGTTGGGATTTCGGGTTGGTTATTTTTTCCAGCTGGAGTATCCCAGGTTGTGTGAACTATCATGGAAAACCAGATGGCAGTGGAACAGACTGCGGACTGTGCAAAGATATCACCATCTCAGATACCTTTCTTGTCAATAGCTATGTTTTCTCTTTCAAGTGTTTGTCCTGTATGTATGATACCTGTAACCCATGGGTTATTATATTAATTAGTCTTCGGGTGAAACAGGATCACTTTCCCAGATACAGAATCCAGTCTTGAAACTTCTGTAAAGTACTAATACATGGGAAAATATAAGCAGAGAACCAGGAGCTCCAGAGATGTTCTTGAGCCTATGTGTGTGGCTTAGGGTCTTAGAGAATGTCCTTCACTGACATCTGGGCTTCACCTTTGCTATCTCCCAGAACACTTTACAATCGTTAAAAATCAAGAATGTCTAGAAGGGGAATCTTCAGTGAAAACTAGACTGGCCCAACTGAAATTACTAGATATCATGGTTAAAATTACCAAATAAAAGTACATTTTTTACACAACTGTTAATTAAATTACAGAGCTCATTCACTTTTCCCATAAGATGCTGTGAAAGCAGAAAGTATAACTGTCTTCTCAAAAGGATCACAGAAATTCCTGGAAGATAGTTACATCTTTAGCTGTTTGCGGTGATGTTCTGGATGCAGCCTCCAGCTCAAGAAGTATCTTTGTGTTGCTAAGGCCAGACGAATGCGCAGTAAGGATTCTGGAGACAAGCGTAGTTAATTTTATAATTAGAAGGATATATTTTCTTATATGATTTCACTGCAGAGTAGGGAGCAGATATTGTTATGACAAAAAAATGACCCAGTTCAATAGCAGATTTTACACATACCTCCACCTATAGATATGAACTAGAAGGCTAATTAATTCCCAGCAGCAGAATTCTGTGTCTGCAGAAAATCACTGCATGCTGTCAGCAAAACTAGAATGGAACAGAAATACATAAAAGTCTGATTTCTTCTTGAATAAAGTATAAAATTTAAGTCTTTACATTCTTAACTTGGAAACAGCTATAAACAGTCCATTAGCTGATGTCATTTAATATTCCAGTTTTCATTCTCAGCAGGTTGGAGCAACCTACGTATCTTTAAGAAAACTCAGTACACAATATGGGGGAGATAAAGCTCAGTCGTGTGTCTGTTCCGTATCTTGGGAAATTTGGAACAAGACAGTAGAAAATCAGAGGCTTCTCTTGAAAGATAGGAAAGAGACTCCAGAAGCCAGTATCCCCGCTGGTGTTACTCTGAAGAGTGCTGGGCCCATACATGCCATGGAACTTACCATTAGGAAATTCAGTGTAACTAAGCTTCACCTATTTTAATGGCGCTCGTGTAAGATTAATAAGCACATGAATTATCTCTATACTTCAGCGATAAGAATTCACTGCCAACAGTAGGAACTTTCCTGTTGTGTCATGGAGACACATTCTTAAAAATGCAACTCCTGATCATTGTTGTCAGAAGGAATTTACTTATTCACTATTTATTTAGTCTGTCCAATGCCTCCAGGGTTCTGCAGAGATTCTTTATAATACTCCTCTGATGTACAGATGTGGCTACATTTTTTTTGCATTTATAGAAAAAATTTAGTCCTTTAACAATTTTCTTTGAAACAAACTCTCAAGATGTTCTGCATATTTCTGTGTAATTACTTGTGGAGCTTTTAATAAACAGGTCTTTGTGAAGGGTTCCCATCCTTCATTTTTTTGATTTTGTTAATGAAAAAAAGTATGTATTCTTCATGATGTCTTCAAATATATTTATAGTCTATATAAATGCATATATAGTTAAGTTTAATCTTGCTCCCTTTGAAGTAAATGCTTGTTGTTATTAAAGATTACAAAACACCATGAACAGACACAAGTAAGCAATTAGACACCAGTTACTTAAAGTGACTGCATTAATACTTGCTCCTTATTTTCCACTAGTAATTGGAAGCAGAAATTAGCAGAGGCCTAGCTTTAATCATGCTACCTCGTTGCTACAACATTTAACTGTCCCTTAGGGCGCAGTGGATTGCTTTTTATAAAGGGCAAACAATAACAGTAAAGAAAAACCAGGACAAGAACTGCTACACAGATATATATCCTTGAGTGACCAGGCTGCCTAGAATTACTCCTGGGATGATTCCTTTTAGACTTCGGCTTTGTGACTGTCCTGGGTGTTACAGTCCAGGAAGACCCAAGCCGTAGAGATTCGTTGTTATTCCCAGGATGAGATTAAGATACAAATGAGGTCAAATGCCACCCATCAAACAGGTGTATTGATCGCTTCCTCAAACAAAAGCACGAGGAAACAGCGACATGAAAGACAGGAAAAGACAGGAAAGAAAGAAACCTAGCAAGCAGTTGGGATAGAGTCACAAGAGGTAGTCACCA